>Ga0213876_10000045_pt1 | contig 151827 bp, 139 predicted proteins | sample BarmaccomBMRX_R9_FD_160113 | JGI IMG/M metagenome (GOLD analysis project Ga0213876, IMG submission 160113) | Root-associated microbial communities from Barbacenia macrantha in rupestrian grasslands, the National Park of Serra do Cipo, Brazil - RX_R9 | ecosystem: Host-associated > Plants >... | reverse complement strand
GCTCGATCAGTGGATCACACGAAACGATCGCCTTCGCTCCCACCAAGCGCAATCCAGAGAACTTTCCACGCAGTGAATGCCGAACCTACAATCGCGTTCCGATCGCGATTACGTCACAGCCTCTCAGGATGACAGCACGGCAAACAACGCCGCGGGTCACGCTACACTCCGCGCGGTGGAAGAGCTCCGCAACCTCTATCGATATCGCCAGCTCATCGCGGCGCTCACGGCGCGCGATCTGAAGGCGCGTTACCGCGGCTCGATCCTCGGATTTTTTTGGTCGCTGGCCAATCCGCTGCTGCTGCTCACGGTCTACACCGTCGTCTTCACATTCTTCTTTCCGTCGAATGTGATCAAACCGTATCCGCTGTTTCTCTTCGCCGGGATTCTGCCGTGGACATTCTTCTCCGCCGCAGTTCTCGAATCGACGACGGCGATCTCGTCGAACGCGGGCCTCATCAAGAAGGTCATGTTCCCGGCGGAGGCGCTGCCGCTGGTCACGGTGGCCTCGCATCTGGTGCACTTCGTACTTGCGATGCCGATCCTGCTGCTCGCCACGGTTGGTTTCGCGCTCCATGGCGACATCGCCATCCGCGCCACGATCCTCCTCGTCCCATTCCTGATGATTCTGCAAACGCTCTTCGTGGCCGGCATCGCCATGACCGTGGCCTCGATGTCGGTGCTCTTCCGCGACCTGCGTGACATCCTCACGAACCTGATGCAGCTCGGCTTTTTCGTCACGCCGATCCTCTACCTCATCGACAAAGTGCCCTCGCGTCCCTTTCGGGCGCTGCTTCGGCTGAATCCGATGACGCCGTTCGTCGTCTCGTACCAGGACGTGCTCTTCTTCGGCCACGTCCCCGGCCTCGCCGACACGCTGCTGATGATCGCGTACGCATTCGTGTCGGTGGCGATGGGCATCGCGGTCTTCGGCAGGCTGCGCGACACGCTGGCGGAGGCGATCTAGCGATGACCGACTACGCCATCGCGCTCACGAATGTCTGCAAGTCGTACCGGCTGTGGGGACGCGGCTCGCAGTTCGCGACGCTGAAGAGCGCGCTCTTGAAACGCGATCTGGCGCTGACTCCGGAGACGAGCGTGGAGGCCGTGCGCGACGTCTCCTTTGCCGTCGATCGCGGCGAAGCGTTCGGCATCATCGGCCGCAACGGCTCCGGCAAATCGACGCTGCTCAAGCTCATCTCCGGCATCCTCAAGCCGACCAGCGGCAGCGTGCGCGTGAACGGCCGCGTGGCCGCGTTGATCGAGCTCGGCGCCGGATTTCATCCCGAGATCACCGGCCGCGAAAACATCTACATCAACGGCATCATGCTCGGGCTCTCGCGCAAGGAGATCGACGCCCGCTTCGATCAGATCGTCGCCTTCTCCGGCATCGCCGAGTTCATCGATCAGCCGGTGAAAACCTACTCCTCGGGCATGTACGTGAGACTTGGATTCGCAGTCGCCGTCCACGTCGATCCCGACGTCCTGTTGATCGACGAGGTGCTCTCCGTCGGCGACGAGGAGTTTTCCGCGAAGTGCGTCGCGAAAATTCAGGAGATGAAGTATCGCGGCGTGACGCTGGTCTTCGTCACGCACCAACTCGACCAAGTCCGCAATCTCTGCGACCGCGCGCTCTGGCTCGATCACGGCGAACCCGAAACGATCGGCGATCCGGTCCGCGTCGTCGATGCCTATCTGCAAGCCGTGTCGTCGACGCAAACCGCGCCGGCGCGCGTTGCGGCTGCTGAACCCGAGGCACCGCGAGACGATCCAAACGAAGAGGAGCGATGGGGCTCCGGCGAATTGGTGTTGTCGCGCGTCGCCCTCATCGATAACCGAGGCAACGATCTGGTCGCCCTCGGGCCCGGAACTCCGGTCGCGATCGAGATGGATGTCACCGTCCGCGTGCCGCAAGACGAGTTCGTCATCGGCATCGGCATCTACCACGCCGACGGCGCATGCGTTTACGGCACGAACACCGACCTGGAAGGCCTGATACCGGAACGGATCGAGACGAACGGGCGCGTCCGCTTCATCATGCCTGCGCTCGACCTCGTGGCCGGCACCTACCGCATCGACGCCGCCATCCACACTCGCAACGGCCGCGCCTTCGACTACCGCCGCGGCGCCCTCCGCTTCGTCGTCGGCTCCAGAGTCCACGACATCGGCGTCTACCGCCCAAAACACCAGTGGAAGTTCGAAGGCGGCATCGCGTTCAACGAGATCGATCTGGAACAAAGGAACGTCCCGATCGAAGTGGCGGAAGCGATGCGCGCGGCGCGGAAGCCGAAGCGTCCGCGCTGATCACAGAAGGCTTTCACGCGGAGGCGCGGAGACGCGGAGCTGGTTTTCTCCGCGCCTCCGCGCCTCCGCGTGAAAGAGGCGTTCGCTCCTCAGAAGGGTGACTCAAAGCTCTGTGGTTTCGCCGCGTTCAAACTCCGCCAGCGCTTCGGCCGCTAACGCGGCAAATTTGCCGGACTTCGAATCACTCTCGATTTGACGATCCCAAACTTGCCAGTCGTACTCAGCCAACCACACGCGAAAAGCTGTCAGTTCTTCGGCGGTCAGACACTGGACGGCGCTTTTGAGAGCTTCAACCTTCGTCATCGCGTTGAATGATAAAGCGTCGACCCTCCCTGGATTCGACGCCATCCAACCCTTCAACGATGGGGTATGGAAAAAGCAATGCCGGAACACTCCTTTGTGAGGGATTGTCATGTCAGAGGATGGAACCATCGCGGAACTCGGGCATTACGAGACAACGGAAGTCGGTCACGAGAAAAAATATGAAACGGTCGTAAGTAGTGGGCAGTCTGCCCTCAAGGCGTTACTGACGATGAACGGCGGTGCAACCATCGCCTTCCTTTCGTTTATCGCACATCTTCTGGATAACAAGACGTTCTCACCGGCGAGCGTCCCTCTTTTTGTGCCGGCGCTGCAGCTGTTCATCTATGGAACGTTCATCACGGTCTTTGCCTATGGAACGATTTTTCTGACCAACTGTCTGAGCAGCAGGTCCTGGCATAGATCGTCCAATTGGATGTTCGGCGCTACGTTGTTATGCGGATTCGCATCGATCGGATTCTTTCTCGCCGCAAGCTGGAGAGCCGTCGATGCCTTTCAAACCTTCAGCAAGGCGCTCAAACCGTAGCCGGGGAGTCGTCGCTCCGTCAGGTATTGGTTTTCACCCACGGCAGCTCCCACCGCCCTTCGCCCTCGTCGAGTTTCGGTAGGGGAACCTGTTTGCCCATTCGTTTGAGCTGCGTCAGCTCCCATAGCTTCGCGTACTTCAGGAACGTGTAGTAGACGTGCATGCCGACGGAGATCAGGCCGCGCGTGCCGTCGAGGAAGCCGAGGTTGATGAGGAAGTCGCGGACGAATTTGGCGATGGGGTGGCCTAGGATGCCGAAGAGGTTTGTGGTCTTGCCGTCGATGTACATCTGCGCGGCGCCCCAGTTCGCATAGCGCGTCATCTTGGCGATCATGTGATCGAAGGTGCGGATGTAGTAGTGGTCCATCTTCGCGTTCAGGCGGCCGGTGGCGCCGTCGACGAGCAGGTCGGCGTGAACGCGTTTGTTCGGATAGCGGGCGTGGAGTTTGTGGAAGAGGCGCGTGACGCGGTCGCGCTGCAGGCCGGAGAAGCGGACCGGTTTGCCGAGCATGAAGTTGAGGCGGCCGACGGAGTACGCCCACACGTCGAGCGGTCCTTCCAGTGTGCGGAGCATTTCGTCGCGCAGCTTCGGCGTGACGCGCTCATCGGCATCGATGACGAAGATCCAGTCGTGCGTGGCGCGGTCGATGCCGTAGTTCTTCTGCGACGCTGCGCCGAGGTATTCGCGCTGTTCGATGCGGACTCGGGGGAACTTGTCGCGAACCAATTCGATCGTTCCGTCTTTGGAGAACGAATCGAGCAGATAGATTTCGTCGGCCCAATCGACGGAGCGGATGCACGCTTCGATGTTCTCGATTTCGTCGAGCGTGTGGATCAGGACCGTTACCGGCGTGCGCGGCATGGGGAGAGGGATTGTAGCGGTTGCCGCCGTTACGATATGCCGATGAGGGAAGCCATTTTCATCGCGGCGAATGTCGCGGAGGCGAAGGTCGTCGAACGGCTGCTCGAGAGCGAAGGAATCGAGTTCGGCATCACGCCCGAGGCCGTTCTTCAGCATCCGTCGTCCAACGTTTGCCTGCAGGGATTGCTCTTTGAGGTTCTCGCCGAACAGGGCGAACACTGCCGGCGACTGCTCGCAGAACGGGGACTCGGCCGCGGAGTCGTTCCGGCCGGGAGATCGTAAACTCAGCGCATGCGAATTCGAAATCTCGCTCTCCTCGCCGTCACGCTTGCCGCTTGCGCTCAGACAACGCCGCCCCAAACGCGCGCGTTCATCCTCGGCGGACATCGCGCTGGCCAGGAGACGGTGACGACGAGCGGCGGCACACGGACTGTGGACTTCGAATTCAACGACCGAGGGCGCGGACCGAAAACGCATACGGTGATGACCGTCGATGCGAAGTCGGTCACCACGTCGTTGAAGACGGACGGCAACGATTACTTCAAAGCGCCGGTGAGCGAGACGTTCGCGAATGGCGCGTGGTCGAACGGTGCGGAGAAGGGGAGTGCGGCGTCGAACGCGTTCTACGTTTCGATGTACGGGCCGCCCGAGGAGACGGCAGTGCTGGCGCGGGCGCTGCTGGCGGCGCCGAATCAGAAGATGGCGCTGCTGCCGGCGGGCGAGGCATCGATTCGGCGGGTTGGCGAGTTGACTGTTTCCGCGGGCGGCAAATCGCAGCACGTCACCTGCTACGAGATCAGCGGACTCGGATTTACTCCGTCGCCGGTGTGGCTCGACGACCGGCACGAGCTGTTCGCGTCGGCGTCATCGTGGTCGTCCGTGATCGCGGATGGTTGGGATTCCGTCATCCCGCAACTGCTGCAGGCGCAGGACAAATGGCGCGACGAAGCGGTCTCCGCGGCCGCGACGCGCCTGACCCATACGCCCCCGGGCGGCGGCATCGTCATCACCAACGCGCGGCTGTTCGATCCCGCCACGATGACGACGACGCCGGGGACGACGATCGTCATCCGCGGCAATCGCATCGAGAGCATCGGGGGCGCCGCTCCCGACGGATTCGAGCGCATCGATGCGCAGAATCGCATGGTCATCCCCGGCCTCTGGGACATGCACACGCACAACTCGGACGACGACGGGATGCTGGACATCGCCAACGGCGTGACGTCGGTGCGCGACATGGCCAATGACACGGATTTCCTGCTCGATCTGCGCAAGAAGTGGGACAGCGGCGCGGCGATCGGACCACGCGTCATCATGGCCGGCATCATCGACGGGCCGGGGAAGTTCGCGGGACCGACGAAGGTGCTGGTCGATACGGATGAACAAGCTCGCGCTGCCGTCGACAATTACGCGAAGCTCGGCTACGAGCAGATCAAGATCTACAGCTCGGTGAAGCCGGAGCTGGTGCCTGTGATTACTGCTGCCGCGCACGCGCACGGCCTGCGCGTGAGCGGTCACATACCCGCATTCATGCGCGCCGAGGAAGCGGTGCGGGCGGGTTATGACGAGATTCAGCACACGAATTTTCTCTTTCTCAATTTCTGGCCGGACGTCGCCGACACGCGCACGCCGGTGCGCTTCACGGCAGTCGCGGAACGTGCGGCGGCGCTCGATCTGAAGTCGGCGTCGGTGCAGGCGTTTCTTGATCTGCTGCGCGAAAAGAAAACGGTCATCGATCCGACAGTGTCGATCTTCGAAGGGATGTTCACCTCGCGGCGCGGCACGATGTCTCCCAGTTACGTGTTGATCGCGGATCGCCTTCCGCCGCAGGTTCGGCGTGGCTTCCTGACTGGCGGGCTGCCGGTGCCCGAGGGAAAGAACGAGACGTATCGCGACTCGTTTCGCAACGTGCTGGCGATGGTGAAGGCGCTGTACGACAACCACATCCCCATCGTGGCCGGCACTGACGCGTTGGCCGGTTTCTCACTGCATCGCGAGCTGGAGCTGTACGTTCAGGCCGGGATTCCTCCCGCCGAGGTGCTGCGGATCGCCACACTCGGCGCGGCGATCGTGATGAAGCACGACGATCAACTCGGATCGATCGCGCCGGGCAAGCTGGCAGACCTCGACATCATCGACGGCGATCCGTCAAAGAACATCACCGACGTTCGCCGTGTGGTGACGGTGATCAAAGACGGCAAGATCTTCGACGCGCGGGCGGTGGCGGGGGAGATTGGGGTCCGGCCGTAAGCGCGCGGTGTCATCCTGAGCCGCCGCAGCTTGCGTCGGCGAAGCCGATGCAGCGAAGGACGGTCGAAGGACCCCCTTCCTGCTAACCCGGGGCGGGCGGGAGCTTAGCAGCGGCGCGAATACTCCAGCCGCCGCCCTTTCCGGGTTACCAACGAGGGGGTCCTTCGACCGTCCTCCGGGGCTCACCGCTTCGCAGTGAGATGCCTCCGGCGGCTCAGGATGACAGTTACGACTTCGTGCCCGCCGTCCGCCGCCGTTTCGCGTGGAGTCGGTCGATGAGTTTCGTCGTCGAGCGGATCTGCTCGAGGATCTTCTCCTCCAGGCCGGCGCCTTTCGCTTTGAAGCTCTTCGCTTTGCGGAAGACGGCGCGGGCGCGTTCCTTCTGGCCGCTTTCGAGGAGGGCCATGCCGAGGTGCATGAGATTTGTTGCGGTGGGACCGAGGTCGGCCGACTTCGTCAGGAAATCGACGGCGTTGTTAAAATCGCGGCGCTTGAAGTAGACCCAGCCGAGTGCAGCCAGCGGGAACTGCTTCAACTCTTTCGGCGAATAGCGGAGCGCGAGTTGCGCCGATTCGAGCGCCTCGTCGAGGTTCTCTTCCATCTCCGCAAGGTTGTATGCCTTCTCGTAGTACGCGATCGACTTCGCGTAGTTGGAGGTGTAGTCGTGGAGCATTTCTTCGAGCGCGCGGTTGGCGTCCTTGAAGTTGCCCTCGGCGCGAAGCGCTTCGACGAGCGTGGTATACGCGGCGGCGGCGACGACATCCGTGGGACGCTGACGCAACACGCGGCGCGCCGCGGCGATCGCCTCGGTGTTCATCTCCAGGTGTGAGCAGAGCAACGCGTACGGCATGAGGATGCTGGTGTTTTCGGGGTCGATGGCCGATGCCCGGCGGTAGTGGTCGAGCGCCTCGATGTAATTGCCTGACGTTGCCAACCCCTCGGCGTGCTTGAACTCGTCGGCGGCGGGACCTTCCAGTGGAATGTGGCCGGAGATGCCTTCGTAAATCTTCACGGCCTGCTGGTACTCGATCTTGTTCGGATTGAGCTCCAGCGCTTCCTGGAAACAATCGATCGCCTTGCGGTTCCAGTTGCGGTCGAGATAGCAGAGGCCGAGGTGGTAGATCGCTTCTTCGTATTCAGGATCGAGTTTGAGCGCCGACTGGAACGATTTGATGGCGCGCTCGAGCTGCCCCTTGTCGTAGAAGATCGTACCGAGCAGGTAATGCGCCTGCGGGAGCTGCTCGATCTGGATGGCCTTCTCCAGGAACTTCTGCGCGCGAAGGAGCTTGCCTTTGCGCGCGTAGATCGCGCCGAGGGAGAAGTACGGGAGGAACGACTCCTGCGAAATCTGGATGGCGCGGCGCAGCCAGCGCTCGGCGCCTTTGAGGTCCTGCCGCTCGTGCAGCAGCACGCCGTAGAAAACAGCGGCGTCGAAGTGATCGGGCTGCACTTCAAGCGTGCGTTCGAGGTAGTGCTTGGCGCGATCGAGGTTGCCGTCGTTGAAGAACATCTCGCCGAGGAAGAACGAGAGCTCGTAGTTGTCGCGATCGAGTTTGAACGCTTCTTCGAGCGCCTTGATGCCGCGATCGGGATCGAATGCATCGATCGCCGACTCGGCCTCGGCCAGCAACTGCAGGAAGCGCTCGCGCCGCTCGCCGCGGAAGAGCGACATGATCCGGTCTTTGCGCTCCGTGAAACGCTGCTTCTTTTCGAGAGCGAGCATCTGCTCGCCCATCTTCGATTCCCACAGCTCGACCAGCTCGTCGGCGGAGACGACGTTCTTCCGTTCGAGCAGTTCCTTGACGGAGAGCAGTCCCGTTTGATTGATGAAGATGGCGCGCTCGTGCTTCTGCACGGCATCGACGACGCTGCGGATCGTTTCGGCGCTGCGCTTGACGATCTCTTCGAGGCCGGACACGCGCTCGAGCAGATGCTCGTCGAGCGATACATCGCCTTCGTCGTCGTACTCCTCGACTTCGTCCTCTTCGAACGAGGTCACGCCCGACAGCACGAGCAGCTTCGCCTGGCAGCGGAAGCAATACTCGCGGTCGTCGTCATTCAACGCACTACAGGTCTGACAGAGCATGTGTGCGCGATTAGAACACCGTGAAGCCTCTCCGTCATCCCCCGCATTTTCAGGGTTTGCGATAGTCGTAGAAACCGCGTCCACTCTTGCGGCCGAGCCAACCCGCGTCGACCATTTTCACGAGCAGTGGACAAGGACGGTACTTCGGATCGCCGAAGCCTTCTTCGAGCACGCGAAGAATGGCCAGACAAACATCGAGTCCGATGAAGTCGGCGAGCGTGAGCGGTCCCATGGGATGGTTCATGCCGAGCTTCATCACGCCGTCGATCGACTCCGGTGTGGCGACACCTTCGAAGAGCGCGAAGATCGCTTCATTGATCATCGGCATCAGCACGCGGTTGGAGATGAAGCCGGGATAGTCGTTGACCTCAATGGCGGTCTTGCCCATCTGCTTCGAAAGCTCGGCCACGCGGGCGTAGGTCTCGTCGCTGGTGGCGATGCCGCGAATGACTTCGACGAGCGTCATGACCGGCACGGGATTCATGAAATGCATGCCGATGACTTTGTCGGGCCGCTTCGTGGCCGCGGCAATTTTCGTGATCGAAATCGATGATGTATTCGACGCGAGGATGCAATCGGCGTCGGTGATCGAGTCGAGCTTCGCGAACAGCTCGGTCTTCGCGGGGAGACTTTCGATGATCGCTTCGATGACGATGTCCGCGTTGGCCGCAGCGCTCACATCGCTGGTCGCGCGGATGCGGCCGAGGACCTGCTGCTTTTCGTCCGCGGTCATCTTGCCTTTGTCGACGCCGCGCTGCAGATTCGACGAAATCGCCGACATGCCGCGCTCGAGAAGGGCCTCAGCGACGTCGATGAGAGTGACGTCGAAGCCGGATGCCGCGGCGGTGTGCGCGATGCCGTTTCCCATCGTGCCGGCGCCGATGACGACGATCTGTTTCATGCGACCTCCTGGAGAGGGGAGTCGGGAGTCGGTCGTCGGAGATCGGAGAACGCCCGCTGGTTCGGCGCCCCTCTTCGACTCCCGACTCCCGGCTCCCCAAAAACCGCGGCGAACGCTATCACGTTGCAGCAGCACAAGAAGCGGGCGTAAGATCGCCAGTCCAGAGATCGGTTCATGGCCCAAAAGTGCTTCATGTGTGGTGCGGCGATTGCGCGGGGAATCCTTTGCGAGAAGTGCGACAAGCCGCGGAAACCGAAGGAATCCGCTGCGAAAGCTGCGGTGCCTGCCCCACCTCCGGCGGTACCGCCGCCTCCTCCTGCCGCATCAAACCCGGTCGGGGAAAGCACGGCCACCCGGCGCTCCGGAGGAGCCGCAACTGCCGCCGCACCTGCTCCCGAGCCGGAGCCGTTTCCGAAAGCGCCGCTGTTGCCGTTTCCGGTCGAGTCAGCATCGCCGGCGATCACCAGCGTCGCGAATGTGATCATTGCCGCCGGCGCGCCGGCGATCCTCCTGGGCGCCGACCGCACGGTGAAGTTCGTCACCGAGGAAGCGAAGAAACTCTTTGGCGTCCCGCAATCCGATCTGGCCACGGTCAAACAGATCGAGATGGAGTGCGGAGCGCGCATCGGTGAGCTCTCCGTTCCGACATCGATGGCGCTGCGGATCCGCAATCGCAACATCCTCTACACGCTCGTCCCGATCTCCGGCGGCGCGATGGGCGCGGTGCTGATGTTCCGCGAAGCCGATCCGATGAATCCGGCGCATGCGTCGTTCGTGTCGTTCGTACGCGAGACGGTCTTCACGCCGCTGCGGTCGTTGCGCGAGTCGGTGCTGGCGTCGTCGCGTACGCGGCAACGCGATCCGCTGCTCGAAGATTGGGCGGCCACCATCGACCAGATTCTGTCGTCGCTGGAGATGGCGCCCGAAGTCGAGGAGCCGCCGCCGGCGGCGCGGACTCCGCGGGTTGTCGATCTCATCCACTCGGTCGCCAATCGCTTCGGTCCGTTCGCCGATCTGAAAAATATCCAGCTGCAAATCGACGTGCCGGAGCTCGAAGAACGCTTCAAGGATCACGAGCAGCTGGTCGACGCCCTCGGCATCCTGATGGACAACTCGCTGCACTACGTTCCGCCCAGCGGCCAGGTCGTCGTCGGCGTCCGCTGGATGGAGCACAAAGGCAAACCGCTGCTGCTCTTTTTCGTGATGGACAACGGCCCGGTCGTCCCCGAACCGTTGCGCCAGGCCATCTTCGAACCCGGCTTCGTCTGGAACCCGCAATCCGCCGAACGCACGGGCCGGAGCCTCTTCAAAGTGCGCGAGTTCGCGGTCTCGCACGCCGGCTCGGTGTGGGTGGAGTCGAAGACGGGCAAGGCCTGCACGTTCTTCCTCCGCGTCCGGCCCGACGGCGCGCGGTAGGCGCCTACCTGAACCAGCCGGCCACCCGTTCGAACATCACCGGGTTCGCGCGCTTGAATGCGTCGCCTGGGCCGGCGAAGCCGAGCAGGATGGCGATGACGATCGAGTAGCAGGCGAGGACGGCGACGATTGCGCGGAGTGGTGCAATGAGAATCGTGGTCGCGCGAAGGGACGTCACGATCGTTTCGATGCACACCACCGTCGCCACGCTCATCAACATCATGAAATCGAGCGAGTAGCGGGCCACGATCCACCAGCACGTCGAGAGGCCGAACAGGATCAGCCACGCGCCGCACATCACCTGCAGTGCGGTGCGGGTGGCGATGTCTGATGGTCCTCGCATCAGCGCCAGAAGAATGGCGATGAGCGTGCCGACCATCATCAAAGGCGCGATCGGCGCGATGCCGATGATCTGTTCGGTCATTCCGTTCGGCGTCGGCCACGACACGGCGCGATCGACGCGCGCCGGGTTCGCATCGATGAACGGAAACGCGCTGTGAATGTGCAGCGGCGCGAAGAGGTAGTGCTGGACGTTGTTGCCGAAGCGCCCCAGTTCCGGAAACGTGCAGAGGCTGCAGACTTTCCGGCCCACCATGTCGATGTGCGTGAGCTGGTAGCGGATGCCGAATTCGAACGGATCGCCGAACCGCGCGGCGTTGTACCAGAGCATGGCGATGGCCACGATGGCCAGCGGCGCGAGGAAGGCGATGATCGTCTTCCTCGTACGTTTGATTGCGAACGCGGTGACGATGAGCAACACGCCGAGGTTGGGACGTGCGGCGATCGAGAGCGCGAGCCAGAGACTGAGCCACACCGCGCGGCCAGTCGTCGGCGACTCGTTGTACCGGAGTAGCGCGAGCGCCCACGTCGCGGTCATGGCCATTCCGCAGATGATGGCGATCTCGTACATGTGAACCATCACGAGGACGAACGCGGTCACGTTGCCGAGGCCGATGAAGAGCACCCAGAGTGGGAAGGGGATGTTCAACGGACGTCCCGCAAGTTTCAGCGCGCGGCGCGTGAATGCGACCGAGGCGAGAAACGCCCATGCCGTGAAGAAGAGCGCTACGAAGGAGTCGGGAGGATACCCACGCCGCAGAATTCGCAGCGGCATGTAGCCAAGAAGCGCAGGCAGCGGCGACGAATAGAGGTAGTACTTTCCATTGAGGTAGCTCGCGTCCCACTCGTAGTGGATGCCTTCGCGCGCCTTCGGATCATACGGATACGCCAGCGCGGTGAGTTTCGGATTAACCCATCGCTCGAGATTGAGCTGCCCGCGAAAAAATCCTTGCGCGAGACTGGCGTAGTTCGATTCCTCCCACGTGCCGAGGCGGCGGAAGTCAAACCTGCCGTCTCCCGCGAAGAATGCGTAGACGGCGAGGACGATGAGGATGGCTAGCCAGCGAGAGATTCCTCGATCAGACACCTGCCGAGCATACAGGCCTCAGTTGACAGTCAGCGCCAGCTGATGACTTCGAGTCCTTCAAACCGTTTGAAATCGGCATCGTTGAACGTGACGAGCTTCAGGTCATTCACGAACGCAATAGCTGCGATCTGGCCGTCCGGAAACGGAGGTGTCAGTCCTTTGGTCGTCAGCCGCGCTCTTTCGGCCGCGTGCCACTCCGCGGCGGCCGCGTCATAGTCGAGGACCGGCATTGACATCGCAACGACTTGGTCGATGTAGCTTTGCACCTGGGTGCGGCGGAACGACGGCGGCAGGCGGCGCATACCGAATTGCAACTCATGCCACGTTACCGAGGCGATCGCGACTTCGCCGTTGTACAAACGCAGTTTTCGAAGCACTCCGCGGCGGGGCTTCATCTGCAGCGGTTCTGACACGACATTCGTGTCGAGCAAGTATTGAAGGCTCACAGCTTGAAATCTCTGCCGGGATCCTTATCCCGAATATCGCGGAAGATTTCGTCAGGATCGATATCGACCTCGCCGCGGGCGAACTTACGCGTGAATTCGTCCCAGACTTCAGAGAAGGGACGAAAGCCGGACGTCAGCTGCTCGTATCGCTTCCGGCCGATGAGCACTGCCACCGGCTCGCCGCGCCGCGTCAACTCAACGATTTTCCCCGTTTCCGCTTCGCGAATCAGGTTGGGTAGGTTGCTGCGCGCTTCGGCAATTGAGTTTCGTTGGTTCATGCGTCCTCATGTACATCTGTGCGTACATCGTAACACGCGTCACTTGGTCGCGTGTTTCGCTACTTGTTTGCTCGCCCGTTGGGTCATTACGCACCACATTCCGAGGCGCTCTCTCGTAGCACCGCGTGGCACGTCCATTTCTCTAGTCCGTGCTCATCAGTTCAAGGAGGCGGTATGAAACGGCTCGTGGTTGGGGTGTTGTTCGTGGTGGTGGCGGCGAACGTCAATGCGCAGCGGCGAAGTGGGGCAGGTCGGCCGGCACCCGATCCGGCGGCGGGCGAAACGTTGGCGGGACTGACGGCAGCGCAGCGGGCCGATTTCGCGGCAGGGCTGGCGGATTTCAGCGACGAGGAATCCGTCGCCGACGGCCTCGGGCCGGTGTTCAACGAACGCTCCTGCGCGGCGTGTCACGGCGTCCCCGCGATCGGCGGCGGCAGTACGCGAACCGTGACGCGGTTCGCGCGTCGCATCAACGGCCTCTACGACGCGCTCGCGTCCCTCGGCGGATCGCTGATGCAGGATCACGCCATTGGTACGGCGGATGGCTTGTCGCACAACTTCAAAGCCGAGGTCGTGCCGGCGGCTGCGAATCGCACCGTGCATCGGAGGGCCACGCCGCTGTTCGGTCTCGGACTCGTCGACGCCACGCCCGACTCGGATTTCGTCGCCGCAGCCGCGCAACAGGCGGCGCGGCGCGACGGCGTTGCCGGACGCGTCAATATGGTCGACAACATTCGCGCCGGCATGAAGACCGTGGGGAAGTTCGGATGGAAAGCGCAGGTGCCGTCGCTTTTTCAGTTCTCGGGTGACGCGTATCTGAATGAGATGGGCATCACCACGCCCGATTTCCCGAACGAGAGCTGTCCCCAGGGCGACTGCACGGAGCTGGCCTTCAATCCGGCGCCCGGCATCAACGATGACGGCTCCGGTCCGATCCTACTCACGAATTTCATGTCGTTGCTGGCCGCGCCGCCGCGCGCGGTCCAAACGCGCGACGTGAACGACGGCGAGGCGACGTTCGAGCGCATCGGCTGCACGGCTTGCCACACGGCCACGCAGCGCACGGGATCGAATCCGATCGCCGCGCTCGATCGCAAGACCTACCATCCGTACTCTGATTTCCTGCTGCACGATATGGGCGCGCTCGGCGACGATCTGGAAATGGGAAATTCGACCGGCAAGGAGATGCGCACCGCACCGCTGTGGGGATTGCGATTCATTACCACGTACCTCCACGACGGCCGCGCGACGACGCTGGACCAGGCCATCCTCGCGCACGACGGCCAGGCGCGCGGCGCGCGAGACCGTTTTGCCGGCCTCGCCGCCGACGCGAAAACGAAGTTGATCGCGTTTCTGAATTCGTTATGAGCGGGCCGCGATCTGCGTAATCTGCGGATAAAAAACGCATCCGCAGATTACGCAGATGTACGCAGATGAGGTGCTCAAGCCGTGGCCAGGTACGCGGCCAGCTGATCGAACGTCCCGGTGAAGCCGCCCTGCATGCTGCTGTGGCCGGCCTTGAACGTGGCGCGCTCCTCTTCGGTGGCCGCATACGCGCTGCTGCGGAGGGTGAGCGTCGTCTTGTCGCCGTGCTCGGTCAGCGTCACCGTGTTGAGCATCTCGAGCGGCCACGTCGGCGCCATCGGATGCCGCGTCGTACCGCCGCTCTCATCGGAGAAGGAGACGATGAAGACCATCCGCTCCGGCGGCACGATCTCGCGATAAATGAACTTGCCCCACATCTCGCTGCCGTCCGGCGCGACCATTCCGTAGTGGAACATTCCGCCGGGACGGAGATCGATGTTCGCCACTTTGACAGTGAACCCCTTCGGACCCCACCACTGCGCGAGGCGCTCCGGCTCTGTCCACGCTTTGAAAACGAGATCGCGCCGTGCATCGAATTCGCGGCTGATGACGAATTCGTCGTCGGCCATCTTCGCGACGTGCTCTCCGAGATGATTGAGCGTCTGCTCCAATCCCTCCACCGCTCCATACTCCTCGGCTACCTTCTTCCGCAGCTCCGCGGTCTCGAACAGCATCTGCATGCGGATGCGCGTCTTCTGACCTTCCGCCTCGAAGATCACGGTGGCGCGGAAAAGCGGTCCGCTGACGTGGTCATAGACGATGCGATCGGGACGGACCACTTCGCGATAAACGATGTGGTTCTTGTAGTCGGTGCCGTCGGGTCCGTGCATGACGAAAATCCATTCGCCGCCCGGTCGGACGTCCATCGAGTGCGTGGTCGTGGTGAATCCGTTCGGCCCCCACCATTGCCCGACATGTTCCGGCGAGGTCCAGGCGTCGAATACGAGCTCCCGAGGAGCGTCGAAAACGCGCGTCGTGGCGATCTCGCGCGCGGCAGTGTCAGAACTACTTTCGATTGTGGCGTGCATGCTTCTTCTCCTTCGTTTTTTTCAATTCGCGCAGATATTCGTCCAGCCGGTCGAAGCTCTGCTCCCAGAAACGGCGGTAGTGATCGAGCCACTCGGAGACCTCTTTGAGCCGTGCGCCCTCGAGGCTGCACGGCCGCCACTGCGCGTCGCGGCTGCGCGTGATCAAGCCCGCGCGCTCGAGGACCTTGAGGTGTTTGGAGACGGCCGGGAGACTCATGTCGTGCGGCTCGGCAAGCTCCGACACCGACGCCGCGCCGGTGGAAAGGCGAGCGAGAATCGCGCGCCGGGTGGGATCGGCGAGGGCGGCAAAAGTGAGGCTGAGTTTGTCGGCCGGCATGTGTATTCAACCAATCAGTTAATTAACACGATGGTAAAATAAAGCCGGCGGAGCGATTTGTCAAGAGAAAGTTGCGGGAACCGAGATTCGCTAACGGCTCCGGCAGGCTCGCCCGCCGCGATCGATCACCGATGATCGTTCGTTCGCCGCTGCTCGCTCGCCTTTACGATTTCGCTTATATCCGCCGCTGGACGTATCTCGAAGAGGTTGCCGTACGTCAGCGCCGGATGCTGGCCGATGAGCTGTACGGCGTGATTCATGTCCCGCGCCTCGAGGACGAGAATGCCGCCGAGCTGTTCCTTGGTCTCGGCGTAGGGGCCATCGGTCGTCACCACGTTGCCGTTCTTCCGCGACAGGGTCAGCGCGGTTTCCGCGGGCTGAAGCGCTTCTCCGCCGGCCCAGTGCCCGTTGGCGCGAAGATGGTCGTCGTATTCAAGACACGTGTCGAACATCGCGCTTCGCTCGCTCTCAGTCATGCCATCGAATTTGCTTTTGTCGTAGTAGCCCAAACAGACGTATTTCATGGTCTTGTCCTCATCGACGATTGGCGGAACCGGAGCAGAGTGCGCCGGCTCCGCCATCTCGTCGGCCAGCGCGTGTTACTTGCTTTCGCCGGTTCCTTGTTCCGGAGCGGGAAAGAAAAGAAGCTCGCGCACCTCGCCGGGCACATCACAGGCGATCGCACCCTTGCGCGCCCATGCGAGCGCCTCGTCCATATCGGCGGCTTCCAAAATCCAGAAACCGCCCATGTGCTCCTTGGTCTCCGTGTACGGCCCGTCGGTGACGAGCACTTTGCCATCGGATTGCTTCCGCACCGTCTTGGCGTCGGCGGCCGGGGCGATCCCGCAGGCGAACTTCCTGACGCCGGCTGCAATCATTTCGCGGTTGAGCGCGTGGATCTCTTCCATCATCGCTTCGGTTACGGTGGAAGGGTCGAAGTTGTCGGGCATGTAGTTACAAACCAGGTACTGTGGCATGCGTTCTTCTCCTTTTGTCTCTAGTCGTCGGGGAGTTGGAAAATCGACAGCCACTCCAACTTTTATTTCAGCTGGCGAATCCGCGCCTGCAGGAATTGTCGCTCCGGCTCCTGCCGGGTCAGCGCCAGAGCTTTCTCATAAGCGGACCGGGCCTCGGCTGTCCTGCCGAGCCTGCGGTACATCTCGGCACGGGCAGAATGCGCGAGGTAGTAATTCGCCAGGTCGCCGTTTTCGAGCACGGCGTCGATATGCGTCAGACCGGCCTCCGGACCATCGCGCATGGCAATGGCCACGGCGCGATTGAGATGGACAACCGGCGAAGGCTGCATTCGCACCAGCTGGTCGTACCGCGCAACGATCTCCCGCCAGTCGGTCGCTGCGGGCGACGCCGCCTGCGCATGGACGGCCGCGATCGCAGCCTGCAGCGTGTAAGAGCCGAAGCCGCGGGATTGCAGCGCCTTCTCCACCAATGCCACTCCTTCCGCGATCTGTTCGCGGTTCCAGAGCGTGCGGTCCTGGTTCTCCAGCAGAATCAGCTCTCCGGCTGGCGAGGTCCTCGCCGCGCGGCGGGATTCCTGCAGCAGCATCAGCGCAAGCAGCCCGACGACTTCCGGCTCCGGCTGCAACTCGGCAAGCAGCCGTCCCAATCGAATGGCTTCGCCGGTCAACTCGGCCCGCGTGACTTCCGCTCCGGCCGCGGCCGAATAGCCCTCATTGAAGACGAGATAGACGACCTGGAGCACCGCATCCATCCGCTCCGGCAATTCGTGCGGCCCCGGGACCTCGTAGGGAATCGCCGCCTCCCGAATCTTCGCCTTCGCGCGCACGATGCGTTGCGCGAGCGCCGCTGGCGTCACGAGAAATGCGCGGGCGATCTCCTCCGTGGTCAGGCCGCAGATTTCGCGAAGGGTGAGCGCAACCTGTCCCTCAGGCGGTAGAGCGGGATGGCAGCAGGTGAAGATCAGGCGGAGACGATCGTCATCAATCTCTTCCTCTCTGTTCCCTTCATTTCCGCCTCGCGATTCGATGTGGGCAACAAGCTGCTTCTGCGCCCCGTCGAATCGCGCCCGCCGTCGAATCACGTCGATGGCCTTGAACCGCGCCGTCGAAATCAGCCACGGTCGCGGCTTCTCCGGAATCCCGGTCTGAGCCCACGATTCCAGAGCGGCCGCGAACGCCTCATGCATGGCCTCCTCGGCCAGATCCAGATCCCCGAGGAGCCGCACCAGCGTCGCCAGAACCCGCCCCGATTCGGACCGGTAAAGTGTCTCAATGGTCTTGCTGAGTTGCTCGGGCACAGGCGGCGGCATCGACGCCAAGCTAGCAAAGGGAATGGCCGCAAACAACTGCGCTATGGGCTAGAAACGACGTCGGCGACCGAACCACGCCCGCATGCCGGCAAAACTCGGTGAGGTAGTACTTGTAACTTGTAGGCTTTGTCGAGCTTCTTGATGACGCCGTGAAGGCGTGGGCGCTTGAGAAGACACGAGACTTGTGTGGAGCGAACCCGCCAAGGTGTTCGCGGAGTGAGCGATTGCGGAAGCCGTGGATGAAGTACTCGCCTCGGCAGAGGACCTCGAAGAGCGTGTGATCCTCGTCGTCGAAGAAGTTGAAGCCGCGAAAGCGTTGCTCGCTCGGCGCGAGCGTGAATCGCTTCACGGAATGGCTGGGTGAACGCGGTCGCGTAGCCGAACAGCTAGATGGCCCGGCTGTCGAGCTGATTGACATCGCCTTCTCGCAGCACACGCTCGGCACCGTTCCCTGAATCACCACACCACGCGGTTGAAGCACAACAGCACTCCCTCGATTCGGTCACGGTGACGTTCGATCAGGCTGGTCATTGGCCGACGATACCGCCGCGCGCGACTTCACGATTCTTTTTGGTTCCGGCTACGCCGAGGTAGGGAAAGCCGGTCGCCCGTCACTCCTATATGGAGAACCACAGCCACGGCCCCAGTCGAGAAAGAGCCCAAACATGTGAGTTAGCGGTGATCTCGGACTCGACTCCGCACTCGGATGCTCCCATGGACTCACGAAGTTTCATCTTTTTAGCGCTGGCTTTGGGCAGTGTGGGATCCCTCGCCGGCAGAAGCGTGCGGCGTAATTCTCTTTGGGTGAGGCACAGAACCACATGACCAGGTTTCGAGATGTCTCAGCTACTCGTCCGGCCGCCGAACAGACGCACGTAATGGACCGTTTGCAGCGGTTGCAGGACGAAACCCTGGGTGCCCAAGCGGTGCGCAACCTTTACGCTGAGGAGCGGCTAAGCGATGCCAATTGGCTCGCGTTGATCGCGGCGCTGGTTGCTCAACCCTCGATGGACGTCGGTGCCATTAAGCTTTGCGTGATCCACGCGATGCGGCACATCTGGAACATGACACCCTTTCCCGGCGGAATTGCTCTAGGAGTCCCGACAAAGATTCCATACGGGCGTGCGTCATCCTCGGAGGCTTTCGCTCGTCTAGTCTCGCGTTCGCCCGGCGGTACGAGTGCTTCCACGCTTCTCAAAGCGCTGCGACGACAAATGCTGTACGATCTCAAAGCCTTGAAAGCTCAATGGAAGGGCCGACCACTCGGTCTATTTCCGATGTGGGCGACGTTCGAACTGGGAAGCGCGGATCCTTTCAGGCACAGTCACACATTCGCCACCGCCGATGACGTTCGCGCCTGTCTAGGGCTCCCTCCGGAGACAGGGCCAGTAGTCAGCTTCATTTATGAGCTTCCGGCCGCGGTAAGCCCCCACTACCCCACCATCATCGAGGCGTACGCTGCCGATTCCTGGAACTACTACTTCATGCCGAGCAATACGAATCTTGCTGGCAAAACATTACCTTGGAACAGAACACCCGCGCTTGACACACACCATGAAGTAGTCCATCAGGTTGTCACTGCTGACCAACTCGTGACTGTACCGAAGGAGATCTGGTGACCACTGCTGACGTCAATTACGCCTCGATCCTTAACTGTTCACGCGCCCAGTTGCGGGACTGGATACGGGACACCTTAACCGGTCAGTCTTTGGTTCCGGGGAATCCTGAGATACCGGAGATGTTGACGGCAGAGCTCTACCGCCATGCGGAACGCTCTGCTCGTGTCGATATAGAGCATTCTGTCTTCGACCTACTCCTCTCCTACGCGCGGAATTCTGCGACGTGGGCGGAGGAGCACGCTGAGGCGCTTATCCGATTAGCAGATCCCGTCCTGGTGGGATCGGAGCATCGCGCTGAGGCCGCCGCGATCTTCGTTACGCTTTTAAAGCAAGTTGACAACGTTAACGTGCGGCGCGCGCTTATCCAAGGGATCACCGTGCTGCGTCTCCGCTTGCCTAGCTCCGTTTGGCTTGAAGAGTACGCGCGAAGTGGCGATGCGTTAATCGGTGCCCTCTTCGAGGCGCTCGCGCTGACCGAGCCGGACGCGTTTATGCAATTTACGCTCCGAGTCACATGGACGGCGGCTGCAGTCGATGCATTCTTTACCGTCATCAACGCCCTGCTTGCCGACCGAGGCGCTTATGAACTAGCACCTTCGATTCAACGCGTTCTCCACTGCTGGCCTTCTGATGTGGTGGAGCCACTCGTGACACTCTTTGATCACGAGGGAATATCACTGCTTGGTGCTGCCATGGAGAGAGAAGAATTTTGGCTTTTTTATCTGAGGTCGGTCTTGCAAGGTACCGCCTCACTCAGCGCACGCGACGTTCTCAGTGGCGGTACCGACTCCCGACATGCACGCCGTACCTTTGCACTGGCCGCGATATCTGAATATTCTACCCAGCGCGGCCATGCAGCCTACGTACGAGTTTTAGAGCAACTGAGCGTTTGTGATAACGTCGAAGTCCTGCAGCTTGCCACGACCATTTTAAACGATACATATGACGGCCATTGTACGGTGAGGGGTGAAATTCGCGATATGGCGATGTCTCTGATTAAAGACTCTACCGGCGCCTTAACAACACTTGCGAGCGAGTCATCCCGCACGCACGATCCTTTGCGCGGCGCGCTGCGACGAGTGCTCCTCCGGGCCACTAACGACAAAGGGTGCTGCGTTCGGCGCGCTCGCAATACTGGCACGCTGGTTTGATAGTACCGACATTGAGCATGCAGTTCTGGAGGTTCTTGGTAACGACTGGGGCACGCCACAGGCGGTTTCGAATGCGCTGAGTGCGGTTCTCGACCAGACGTCATTGGAGCAACTTTTCGCGAGCATCTACGCGCGGACGGCGTTCACCCGCCGGCATATTGCGATCAAAATCCAAGAGCATAATCGGGCGATTTATTTGCAGGCGCCAAAGGTTCCACCCGAGAGGGTGTTAGAAATACAAGATGATGTTGTGAAGCGTGATCTCGGTGAATGGTTAGACGAGTTGGTTGCCTCCACGGGCGATGACTAGGGCCGCCGTGATCCATCAACCCGAGAAATATCATGACAACATTCGCCTCCGCGAGATCACTCGTTTTGCGCGCGGTCTGCGTGCTGCCTTGTACGATACGGAATGCGAGCGGCGCGGCCCTGTGCATTACTATTTCGACGCGGATGTAGTGATTAAAGTAATTCTCGGTTTCTTACAGTTTGAAGATAATAGCGGCGAGGCACGCGACGTTGGCGAAGGACGTGACCCGCGCGAATACCTAGTACAAGCCCTTTTGTCGCTCGGTATGCTCGGCAAAATCAGAATACTTCGACCGCACGCCTTGGAGATTGACGAAAAGCTACGTTACAAACTCGATTATCGCACGGCGATGACTAAGGGGTTGCTGGCGACGCAGACCCGTGCGTTTGTCGATCAATGGGGTCTCAAAGAGGCGCTAACTCGACTTGAGCACATAAAGGCCAGCTCGACATCTCAGGATCAAAAACGACGGGCAATTCTCGAAACCTTACGGCGACGAGGCCCGCGCACCTTTGTAGCGATGGCGCTCATTCGAGGCGGAACGTGGAAGACGCGACTTAGACAGTTGTGGGACCGAAAGATGCTTGTGTTTGAGGGTTCCAGTCCGGACGTGCGAGTACTCGTTAAGACGCATGAACTCGATGAGATACTTGGCGCCATTACGCATCATCGAGGAAGTGAACACGATCTCAACAATCTACGCGACGCTGCTGTCCTTACCGCCGTGTCGCTGATGCTGCGGCAGGGGCAACAGGTGCGATTCTACACGGACACCAAAGCAATACGAGACGTAGTGAGTTCAAACGCTGTGGTTCGAGACCTGCTGACCGAATGGCCGTCACCAACCGGCGGTGTGCAACATGCGACGACAATAATTTGCGATACGGACTACTTCTTAATCCGCTCAAACTTTTCAGCGTTGTCTTTTACTGATCCCGTAACGGACGGAGTGGTGGCTCGCGAAGACTTGCAGTGGCTTTCGGACGAACTCGGCGGAATTTTGGATGCTCAGCCGGATGAGGCCATTCGTATTGCCGCAAGGATCAGGTGGGGAGGCCGCTATTTATCAGAGATTATTCGTCAATTGAACACGCTTGGTTTTCTGCGCAACGTACTATCGCAGGCGGGACCGGACGTCATCGCCACCGATGTTGACGATTGGGTTCGATTATGGGAATACGTTGAGGGTCTGCGCGGAGATGACATGCTCGCCGGTGAGATTCGCGATGTCAAGACCGCCCTAGGAGAGTATGTGGCGCAGATGCGCGAGTGGGTGGCGGATTATCACGAGTTGCAGCGAGGAGCCCACGAACTATATTCGCGCTCGAACCCCGCACTTAATCCCGATCCCATGCGCGACTTGGGGATGATTCGCTGGAATGTTACGCTCTCTCCATCGGAGAGTGATACTGTCCGAGTGCTGATCAAGCAGCTCATGGGGTCAGACGAGGATACTCGCTCTCAAGCGGCTTTAACCCTAGCAGCGATGGTAGAGGATGCGCCCGGCGCAGAGCGCAATGTCATACAAGTTGTATCGCTGCTTTGGACGCTGAATATGTTTGCGCTGACAGTACGAGTACTCCGTGCGCACATTGACACATTGCGTGGCGAGCATCGCGACATTCCGGCTGGTATTCTTATCTTGCACGCGGCGGCGATGCTGCGAGGCGGAATGCCCGAGTCGCCGTATGGCGTGCACAAGCTGGTTCAGGAGGCCGTCGTTGCGGCGACTGGCGCGCAGGCGAGTGAGCCCGGTATCATGGTCGGCTCGGGTTTGTTCACGACTATGCGGCACAGCGGCTACAAGCGTTAGGGAACAGCAGCGAGGCGGAACGGGCCGCGAGAGCGAGTTTCGACGCAGGTTGAGCCGCCATGGCTGTTTTGCCTCGGCTGTCGCTGCCATGGGCGTTCGCCGCGAATCATTGCGCATACGTTGGCAGCGTGTTGCGGATAGAGCCTGACAAAACGCGTCAAGCACTCGAATATCTGCTTGAGCTTCGTTCGACCCACACTTGGCACTATCGTTTCGCTGATACGCTCGCGTATCGCGAAGTCATCACGGCGCGGGACGAACTTCGTTCTGGATGAGAAGCGGCAAAGATCAGCGCCTGCGCACGCCTGCGTCTTGCTAGACAGTGGCTGTCGGAGATCCCGCACACATTTGGCGATACTGAGATTGAGCAGCACCTCCTAGAGATCGAGACGTTGCTCCTCGACGCGCCGTCTGGCGACGTCTAATCTCAAATGGTGTCAACTTTCGTGAAAAAACTCGCGCAACAGCTGCTCCAGCCTTAATACAACTTTCCGGACATTCGAAGGGTTTTCTTGATGTCGGGGCCTTGCGCAGCAGTGCTTTCTACATTTGGTAGGCGCTAGCGGACTCGAACCGCTGACCCCCACCGTGTGAAGGACGCACCCGCGAGAGGCCGGTTGTCCTTTCGGATCAGTAACTTTCGCAGAATCAAACATTTTCGCTATCCGTTGTTCTCGTCCGCGGACAGTCTCTGGATAGCCGATATCGGGCTGCGGACGCATCGCATGAAGAGTTGATGAAGAGTTGTGATCGAGCCGTGCCGCTCATGCCTCGCTGTCTGTAGCCATGCCATCGCATGTTTCTTCATCGTCTCGAGCCGCTTCTTGCGATAGCCAACAACGTATCGACTGCCTTCGGAATGAGCGCGATGCCGATGTGCGGCTGGAGGCCAGTCCATGCACCAGGCACACCGAGTCAGGCTAGCCCCGACGCGGGGATAATGCTATCGCTGCTCGCCTGCGCTGTTCGTTGATCGCCACGCCGCTGATCCCGGAGCGCTGGCAGGAGGCCATCGGCATGCTCGTATACGCGCTGGATGGAGTAGCCGCGGATGCGAAGGACTCGGGGAGGCTATGCCGGTTTGCTGAGGGGAAGTATCGAATAATTGAGCATTGCTCTGATAACTGAAGAGTCTCGGCACTAGCAGAGGCGGCTCGCAAGGATGTTGCCTCGAAACGCAGTGACTGTCGCAAATTGTGCTTGGCCCGCCCTTCGTCGCCAATCCGGAAGTTTGGACGGCAGTCCGGTAGATCGCACAAACAACCCCCGAGCCGTAGCCTACTTAGTGCTGAAAACAAAGGAGTTACCGATTCTTGAGGCGGCACAGCCGTTGCGACGAGAGCATGAAACCATGCGAGATTTACCACAACTGACGCTGATGGTGCTGACCACCAAACCTATCATCCGTCCACCGCCGGTTTTCCGCCAGATGACATTACCAACGATTCCAGAACGATATCTTCACAAAGACCCCCAATGCGCGACATTCAAGACCTGATCCTGCTGAGCGATATCCACCTGAGCGCAGAGCGGGGTAAGGGTCTTTTTCAGGCTGATAACGAACTGGTCACATTTCTCGATTGGATCCTTGAGGGCGTCGGTCCAGCGCGGGTCGTAATCGCTGGCGACTTCCTCGACTTCCTGGTTCCAGCCAAAGGAGAGAGCAGCATTGCGGCTTTTGAGCCCGCTGCGGCCCGAAAGCGTGCCAAGGCGGTTGTCGAGCACCACCACGAGATCTTCAGGCGGTTGGGCAGCATCGCACGCTCCCCGAACAACGAACTCTGGATCATGAGTGGCAATCACGATCCGGAGTTGCTCTTTCAAGATATCCGCGAGGTGGTCGAGCGGGGCATGGGCGTTCCGTCGCACCCGGTACGTGTTCGCTGGCATGTCAACGGCGAAGCGCTTCGTTTTCGCACGGGCGATGCCTCGGTACTCGTGACACATGGCGATGTCTTCGACGATTGGAATCGGATTGATCATGGCGAGTTGCAGCGGGCGGCGAACAGAATCAGTTATGGTTTCGCGGAAAGTGAAGAGCTCGACTACGTTCCGCCTCATGGCACCACGGTTGTCCTCGACTATCTTCTGAGTATTCGTGAGGAATACCCATGGGTTGACGTTCTTAAACCTGAGCGCGAGGCGGTGTTTCGCCTTCTTTACGAATTTCTCGATGTCCGCGACTTGAAGCGTTACTCTGGGTTTCTCGCGAGTGCATTGATGGTGAACATGGCCAGCTGGCTCAAGAAAGAGATCGTCCGCCGGCGCCACCCTGAAAAGCTGGTGCGCGAAAGCCCAAAGGCTTCCCGACAGCAGCGATTCACGCAATGGCTGAATGAGCGACACGAGAGAAGGAAAGCACGCGAAACGGCCGATCTGATCATGACGCTTCGCGACGTTTCGGCCGAGGATGACTACTTCGACATCAGCACTCCCGACGAGTGTGAGGATCTTCTTCCCTTCTTCTTTGAACGAGGCGCGGATCTAGTGGTGGCGGGTCACACGCACGCAGCAAAAGCGCATCTGGTTGATGACCAGAATCTCTACATCAATACCGGCACTTGGGCACGGCTGCTTCAACTACCGACTAGTGACGCCTCGGACGAGTCCTGGGGTTCCTTTCTGGAGAGTCTCCGAGGCGGCCAGGATCTTGGCGTACCCCGGCCGACTTTCGCCCGAGTTGGTGTTCGCGCCGAACACCGCACGCATGCGTCGCTGATGGCGTGGAAGGACGGCAGCCCGTCCATGGAGGCTGGGTTCGACTTTGACGCTCAGGGACGCATTTGGCGAAGACAGGGAATGAGCGATGTCTAACATCCTGATTGACTGGATCGTAGGCTTCTCGTCCCAGTGTGCGCTCAGCTACTCGACGATCAGCATCGCCACAGCATTTGTTTGTTTCGTCATGGCGCTGGTACTTCTGATGGTTCGGAAAGAGGTACTGAAAGAGGATCGGTGGTTGCTGTTCCTAGGTTTGGCGTTCGGTATGTTTACACTTCAGTATGGCGGTCGGTCGGTTGCCGCGTGGATTAGTAGCAGGTACTCGAAGGTAGCGGCCGGATATATCGAAGCAGCCTCGCAAGCCATCTTTTCCAACTTGAACAGCTTTTTCTTCCTCTTGGCCGCCTTGGCTCTACTCTACCGATTGCCCTCAGGGTGGTTGAAAACGCGATGGCAAGCCCTGGTATGGCTGTTCGCTATCAGCTCCTTGTTCGGGTTTGCGCTACAGGAGCCTTTGAATCGATATGTTGACGGCATCCTCTCCGCCGTTTGCCTTTTGATCCTTAGTTACGCGATGTACGTGAGTTCTGGGACGCGGCGGCGGCGCGGGTGGCCTCTACTTGCCGGTGGAATCGGCTACGCCGGCCTCCAGCTGGTCTATGTCTATGCTCCAACATTCCGAACATGGCCCCGTATCTCTACTGCCTTGAACGCCGCGGTGGAGAAGTACAAGTCCGTGGCTGTGCTCGATCCCGAGAAAATTCTAGACAGTGCCCTATTTGCCCTAGCCTTGGCTTTCAAGGTGGGCCTTTTCACGGCCGCCCTTCTGGTGATCATGCGCTGCCTCGCAGCCTTCGCATCTAGCCGCGATGTCCTAAAGTCGATGAAAACTGAACGTGGTGAGTTCCTCGGTTCCGGCGGGATCGTTCAGACACTCGGTGAAAGCATTGGAGCTGACACGGTTGCACTTTGCTTTCGCCTGGCATCTACCGATCTCAACCAGATACAACGGTTCCAATGGTGGTCGGACCCTGCGCACCCCGACGAGGCAGGCATAATCAAGCGCCCAGCGCCCGACCAATCGATCGTCGGAACGACGTTGGTCGCACCCGATGAAGTGATATCGAGCTCAAACGTGGAGGAAGATCCGCGTTTCAAGGGTCTAGACCAAGGAACGCTCGGTCCGGTGCGGTGGTTCTTGAGCGTGCCACTGCGCTATCAAGGCGCCGTGATAGGGTCTCTCAACTTCGCCTGGAAAAAAACGAGATGGGTTATCTCGGCATTTACGGCTAGTGAAGTTCAGCGTGCCCGTCAGATCGGCGACTTCGTCACTCCGGTTGTTCAGACGGAGCGGTGGCTTCGTGCTGTCGGGGATCTGCGGGGGAGGCTGCAGCATTACGCCTTCTCTCAGCAGGAGCGCGACCGAGGAACATTTCTACCCCGCGTAGCCAACCAACTCCATGACATGCTTGCACCTCTCGGCACTCTAGTGATCGTCGATTTCGGATTCGCTGCGCAGTGGGCGTTCTGTGAGAAGGGAATGGGTTCATCCGACGACTCCAAGGAGAAAAGGAGCCTTGGTGAGGTTGAGAAATTTTTTCGAAATACCATAAATGGCCTCGAGGCCAGAGAGGAGGAGGCGCCCTTACTGCTCGATCGGCACCCCATCGGTAAAATCGTACTCGCCGCTGGGGATGGTCACGATCCTCTAGACCGCCCATCCTTGACACAGGACAAGCAACAACTGAACACCATCGCTGCCCTAGTCAGGGATGTCGTCTTCGATCTGCACCGCAAGCGGTTTAGCGGGATCATTCATCGGCTAAATCGTCGGTTGAACGAAGAGAATGTGACCCTGGAGGCGCATTGGATGCAGTGCGTGTCGGAGGCAGTAGCTGAGGCGGGCCTGCGGGAAGTGGTCGTGTCGCCGAACACATCGCAAGTAAGCCGGGACAAACAGCCCGAGGTCACAATCCCTCGCGATCTCTTGCGGCGAACCGGGGACCACGGTGGCTATACGATTTATAAGTGGCAACCGACGGAAGGTCCGGAGCAGTCGATTCTAGAGTTGTCGCTGCACTCGAGCGAGGAGGTCCTTTTCGTGGCGATTCCTCGCGCGAACTTCGGTCGGGAACTCGACGCTGAATTGCCATGGAAGTTCTTCTTTGACCGGCTAGTTGGGGCCGCCGATTCTACCCTCGTGAGGATTAGAGCGATCGATTTAGAGCGAGAAGCGATTCAGTTCGAGATCACTGACCTACTAGTGCATGAGCTTCAGACTCCGGCGGCGGGATTCAGGCTCGGCGCACAGGCGTTAGAGGGGATGCTGGACGATCAGAACGACAGGATTCGAGCATTGCTCGAGGGCCTAAAAACTTCTGCGTCGACGTTTGTCTCGCTCTCGAGCGTTATTCTGAAACCCTTCCGGCGCGATACCCGGCTGTCGGTTCCTCTGCTCGAGGTGCTAGAGAGCGTGGAGCGTTTCTACCAGCCTCGCTTGCCAGCCGGCAGCAAGAAGATTGAACTGCGAGTTGGCCCTGTCATAGATGACTGGGTCATCCACATCCCCTTCCATCTCGCCTATTTCGTTCTGCTCAGCCTGATTCGGAATGCAAAAGAAGCAATCGAGACGAGCGAAGGAGATTTGATCCAGATCAGCTGCGAAGTCGGCCCCACCACACTTCTGCTGCATGTTGACGACAACGGCTGCGGCATTCCAATACAGAACGAAGAGGAGATCTGGATTGACGGATGGTCAAGTAAAAAAGACGGTAGTGGGCGTGGCCTCCCTTTGGCGCGCCGGGTTTTGCGTCGTCACAAAGGCGATCTTATTCTCGCGAGGATGATGCCAGCAGGTGTCGCCACTCGCTTCACGATTATATTTCCGAGGGAGCTCTCATGAAACGCAAGAGTGTGTTCATCCTAGAAGATGACAATGTTCTTCGCATGTCTCTGGAGGAAAGCCTACTGAATGCTGGCTTTGACGTTGTCGCGGCGAGGAATTTAACTGAGGCGCGGCAGGTCCTTGCGAAGCATGGCGACATCGATGTGGTACTGCTGGATATCAGGATCGTGGTCGAGGGAGGTGGTGTGGAAAACGGGCTCGAGTTCGGTCTAGAGCTGAAGAGCGAGCGCCGTCAGTCGCCACCAGAATTCCTTGTTCTCACGGTGTACGACGAGAAAAGAGAGTATTACCAACTCGCAATGAGGCTGGGTGTCGCCGATTATCTTCAGAAAACGCAGTTGGACATCAAGGTCCTGACGCAGCACATTCGCGCCCTTGCACTGCGACGCGCGCTACGCGGACGGCCCAGTATGACCGAAAAGCTGAGCGCAATTGCCGAATCGAGCAGCAGTCGAAACGAGGCCATCAGTCGTTTCTGTCGAGAGATCTTGGTCGGAGAAATTCGAGATGTGTTTGGCGGCGGCTTTATTCTGTTCGTGTCTGACGGTGAGAAGGTGGTGTGGTTTGAGGCGATCCCCGATTCTCATGACGAAGTCGTTGAGCACGTCGAGGCGGCCGTGAACAGCCGTTTCACCCAGGTCGCTCGGCTCGAAGATAGGAAAGACGAGCTATTTCGTGATCTAGGTGTAGCGGATCTGGCGATGAGTCAGGAGTTTGTCGACAAGATCGAAGGTATGACATTCATTTGTTTGGCCGAAACAAAGAACCTACGGGTTTCCCTTGGGCTGCTGCGTGATCCGCGCAAGCCTGAAGATACGACAGGACAGGCTGCGTTGCTCGACCGCTATTTGCAGCGAGAGGTGATCGCAAATCTGTTCCAAATCATGGAAATCTGGACGGATCTCGAATTGAAACGTAAGCTCGAAACGCAGAAGCGGGAATTGCTTCTTACCGCTACGAGTCAATTCTGCCTGTATCAGGGACAAGAAATGCTCGCTGTGCTTTTCGAGGCGGAACGAGACGCTCAGAACGGTGATGGCCTCGTACCGGTTGCGAGACTCCGAACGATCGCGACGGAGATGCGCAACGCCGGAGAGACACTCAGGGAATTCGCAAAGCCGGACGATGCAAGCAAATGGTCCAAGTCGCGTCGAGTTGACATGCGCAGACTCGTCGAACGCGTCTGGAGCGCAAACGTATCGCGTCGCTTTCGTCTCGGGGGACATGAGGTTCTCCTTCTCGAGGGAGACTGCAGCGCTAATGACTTAGAGGAACGCGCAGAAAAGGGAGTGTCACAGATCCTCAGCTGGATGGGCAGACGGTTACTTCGGTTCGGCGAGATCGACGAACGCGAGATTATTGTCACCTTCACGCCGCCCAACGGTCGGACGACGGTAAAGGTGATATTCGAAGAGCGGCGCAGCCGAAGACTGTCACCTCATCTGAGACGTACGTTTTTCGAGCCGTTCTATGCACAGGGTGCGGCCACCGCGACCTCCGACCTCGCGGATAGCGATAGGCGGTTGGGGCTATATCTAGCCCAGGCTCTCGCGCAAATCGCCGGAGGTGACCTCTCCGATTGCTCCGATGAGATGAACGGTCCACTTGGTCATCGTCTTGTCCTCGAATTGCCCGCTGCAGTCAATGCCTGACAGGGACGGGACCAATGGCTACCGTGGTCGTTCTAGAAGACGGCTCGCCCAAAACTTTCGTGGATCCATGGGTAGTCGCCAACACGGGCATCAGTGTTTCCCGGGAGGAAAGGATCTGGAAGGAACTATGCGGAAAGCTGGTCAAGCGCGCAGCGAATCCACGCGCGATGGCCCGTATTAATGTCTTCATAGTGGTCGATCGTCAGGAATTCGAGGAGCATGATCGGCCTCTTTTCACGCTAATGCTCGATTGTGCGAGAGAGAGCACTTGGGGAGCCAGGCTCTTTCTGGTTCTAACCGACGCGAAACCAGTAGCGGCATTCGAAGCGTCCGAATATCCCGACGTCCGAGCCTGGCTGGACTCACTCGTCACCGGAAGGTTGACGGATATCATTCAGATTAGCGATGTCGATCCGTACGATGGCGACGCGTTGCATTCTAAATTGCGCAATTGCGCCACGACCGCGTGGGCACGGCGGAAGGCATTCCGAGAGTTCTCTGATCGACGCCCATGGCGTTGCACCGTTCCCGCGGGATGGGGTTCGTTAGCTAGCGCGATCGGCGAGCGCGCAATTGTCGAGCCTGATGAGGATTCACGCTCAGACCTTTTGATCGTGATTGGACCACCTGAGTCCAGCGACGAGAAGGAATCGCTGTACGAAGCGGAAGCCGAGGTCGACCGCTATCTCGCCGGGAAGGCTGCCGGTCGGCGACGCAATAGGGTCATTACGCTCATGCATCCACCCAGTTTAGGTTTACAGAGATATTGCCGTAGTCACGATCTGGGCGAACCAACTGCTATGGCGAGTGAGTTTGAGCTCTGGTATTTCTTGTTGCAGCTAAATAAGCGTGTGGACGATGAAGAGTTCCCTCACCCGGATTCAGTGCATGCTGTTGCGTTGGCGAAGGCGCCGAATCTGAAACGGTCCTCTTCGACCGCATTCCCAACCGTGCTTGTGACGACGGTCTTTGGCCCTGATGAAGAGTGTCAATGGGTCCAGGCGGCGAAGGATCTCGGAAACTTTCTGATGGGCTCACCCCTGGCCATGGAATATCACGTCGAGCTGTCCGTGGACCCGGGTCGCCTAAAAACCATCTTGCGTCGCAATCCGATAGTCAATGCTTGGGTTCACTTGGGACACGGGAGTGGCAGTTCGGGGCTTTGGACGCCGCAGCATGGCAACATCGGAGCGGAGAAGTGGGCGCAGTGCTTCCGCGGCCGCGAGCTACGACTGGCACTCTTTCTGACGTGTGATTCGCATGAGATCGCGCGTCATTTCGCGGAGCAGGGTACCGGCTTGGCGGTCGGGTTTGAAGGCAAAATCGATTCAACGAAAGCGCAGGAGCTTGCGCTCGGTATTCTACCCCGCATGCTGGCAACGGCGACGCAGGGAGGTTCGATACTGGACGGTTTCCGCTTGGGCGAGGGGTGGCACAAATCAGATGCCTGCCCCCTCGACGCCCAGCCCAGGGCTTATTATCCGAGAAGGCTATGAAAGTTCTCGTTCTTGCTCCGGGCAGCGCCGACGCGGCTGCGATCGTGCGCGATCTCTCGCTTTGCGGCGTCGACGCCTTCCCGCAGGGCTGGTCGGAGAGCGTGCGCTCCGCCTTTCCATCGGAAATCGAGCGTGCAGTATTCGTTCTGCCGATGCTCGGCGTCGTTGACATCGGCGAGCAGGTCGAGCAGGTGCGCGAGTTGCTCGGACGCAGCACCCCGCTGCTCGTCGCGTGTCAGCAATTAACCGCGTCGGATCGCCGTACCATCCTGAAGTGCGGAGCGTCGGAGATCGTGTCGCCGCGAGGCTGGCATCCGGCAGAGATAGCGGAACGCGTTTTGGCGCAGCTCATCGTCGATGGAGCCGTATGCCCCATCCGCTTCGGCGATCTCTGGGGTGGGACGGTAACCATGCAAGCTCTCTACAAACAAATCGATGTGGTCGCTCCACTCGCTGAAACGGTATTGATTCTCGGCGAGACCGGCACGGGAAAGGAGCGTGTCGCGCACGAGATTCACAGGCGAAGCCGGCGGCCGGGTGAGCTCATGGCCGTCAACAGCGCTGAATTCTCAACGGAGTTGCTCGGTAGTGAGCTCTTCGGTCACGAGCGGGGCGCTTTTTCAAGCGCTGACAAAAAACGAGAGGGCCTGCTCGTTGCAGCCGGTGAGGGAACGTTCTTCCTCGACGAGATCGGCGATCTCGCGCGCGACGCGCAGGCCAAGCTGCTCCGGGTCGTTGAGGAGCGCAAAGTCCGTCCCGTCGGAGGAAACCGATGGGAACCCGTGCGGGCGAGGCTCATCCTCGCCACGCGACGCAATCTCGAGGACTCCAGCGACGACGAGTTTCGCCGTGACTTGTATGAACGATTGCGTGGGTTCACGCTCAAGGTGCCGCCGTTACGCGAGCGACTTGCTGACCTCCCTCTACTAGTCCGCCGCTTTGTCGACGAATACAACCGCGAATATGGCGGAGATCGTAAGGTGCCTGTACAGGCCCTCGACGCACTTTTTCGTTATAGCTGGCCGGGGAATGTTCGCGAATTACGGCTTGCGATCCGGCAAGCGGCGGCGTATGCCGCCGGTGCAGAGGCGCCGATTAGCGCCTTGCATCTTCTTGATGCAGCGCATCGTCGCAACGGACACCTTGGAGCTGAGAACGGCGTGCAGTTCGATCCGACCACCGAGACTTGGCGCCAAGTCCACGATCGTATTCGGACACGCTATTTCCGCGCTGTGTTGAAGGAAACCGGTGGCAACAAGGATGCTGCTGCTCAACGTGCCGGTGTCAGTCGGTCGCAGTTCTACGAGATCCTCCGAGGTTTGGAGCACAACCCAGACACAGAATGACAATCGATTCGTGCTCTGATGATCTTCGATTCTTTGGCAGTGACCCAACCGTACGGGCCGTCAGCATCCGCGAGCGATGTGCGGACTACGCATGTACGCACGCTCAATTCCTGTCCGTACCGGAATGCACGAACAATGTTCGGCCGACGTTCGAGCTAGCATCATTTGTAGGAGACCGTGAGGACGTTTTCTAACAGGTGAAGTGATTGGAGCTGAGTCTCCGGCGGGTACCTTCCTCATGGGTTCCCGCCGGCTGAGTGAGCGTGCAGGATGCCTCGAGAAGCGTTGGCGTGCTTGCGGCGGTGGACGGGTGAGAGGAACTCGTATCGGTTTCGGAGAAAGCAGCCTGTCTCGTTCATCGTTTCTCATCGTTCTTTCCTTCTTGCTCCGACTAAGCTAAGAGCAACCGGTGGGCCACGATGTGATGACAACAAGTCTTTTGTTTTCAATGATTCTGTATTTACGAGCAGTGATGTGAAGTTCGCTCCGCTGGACGGGCGTCCGGAACTTCGGAATCTCTCCCAAGCCGTTGGCACATGACGGCTAACGCCGTGCCGCTGACGAACGAGGAATCAGCGGAAGCGCGCAAGAATCTCCGCGAGCTGAACAAACTACTCTCGAGTGGGAGTCATCGCTCCTCGTCTCTTGCCCAGGAGCTGCACCTACCTTGATACTCTACCGGCGGGCACGAACAGTTGAACTTCACCTTTCGCAGGTGACGCCCACCGTAGCGACCTCGGTAAGTCATTGATTGTTCGCGCGTCATTATTGCAAATAACCGCGCGATTGAGGGTGGCGACGGCATCGAATGAAGAGTTGTATGAAGAGTTCTTCCACAAAGTGTTCGAAGGTTCGGGCCAAAAACGAAAGGCCGCGAGTCTCGCAACTCGCAGCCTTGGAAGTACTTGCTTTTTGGTAGGCGCTAGCGGACTCGAACCGCTGACCCCCACCGTGTGAAGGTGATGCTCTACCGACTGAGCTAAGCGCCTGTTTGGATGCGTCTCAACGAACTTGGGGGCCTCGCCATTTCCAGGGAGGGAGCGGCAGCATAGTCGGCGGGCGGGGCTGGCGTCAACGGCATCGCGGCGGACATAATTCGCGCCGATGACGAAGCGGATGTTGCTCATGCTGGCTGTCGTGATCGCGTTCATCGCGATCATCGGCGGGTTCAAGTACTTTCAGATCAAGAAGGCCATGGCGGGGATGTCGTATCAGCCGCCGCCCGAGGCGGTCACGACGGTTGTGGCGCGGCAGGAGGAGTGGAACTCCACGCTCAAGGCCATCGGGACTGTTGCGGCGGTGCAGGGCGTCACGGTCAGCGCCGATCTGCCGGGCGTTGTCGAGAGGATCGAGTTTGATTCGGGACGGCCGGTGAGCAGAGGTCAGGTGCTCGTCGTGCTCGATGCGAAGCAGGAGCGGGCGCAGCTTGCGTCGGCCGAGGCGCAGAGGCAGTTGGATCGGGTCAATCTGGAGAGGATGCGCGGGATGATGGCCGCGAAGATCATCCCGCAGGCGCAGTACGACACCGCGGCCGCGGAAGCGCAGCAGGCCGAGGCGAAAGTGGCGGAGCTCAACGCCACGATCCAGCGCAAGATCGTTCGCGCTCCCTTCGACGGCGTACTCGGGCTTCGCGAAATCAACCTCGGCCAATACCTCGCGGGCGGCGCGCCGATCGTCTCGTTGCAATCGCTGCGGCCGGTGTACGTCAACTTCAGTGTTCCGCAGCAGGAGATGAGTCATCTCGGCGTCGGATCCGACATCGAAGTCGACGCTGGCGGCGTGACGGAAACCGGCAAAGTCACCGCGTTCGGCGCGGTCATCGACGAAGCCACGCGCAACGGACAGGTGCAGGCGTCGTTCGCCAATCGGGACGGCAAGCTGCGGCCGGGCATGTTCGTCGACGCGCATTTCGCACGTGGCGCCAAGACTGCGGCCATCACGCTTCCGGTATCGGCCATCAGCTATGCGCCGTTCGGCGACTCGGTGTTCATCGTCGAAGATGTCAAAGGTCCCGACGGCAAGACGTATCGCGGCGTGCGCCAGCAGTTCGTCAAGCTCGGCGACTCGCGCGGCGATCAGGTGGCCGTGCTCACCGGCGTCAAGCCCGGAGAAGAGGTCGTCACCTCGGGCGTCTTCAAGCTGCGGCCCGGCGCGGCGGTGCAGGTCAACAACAGCGTGCTGCCGGGCAACAGCCCGAAGCCGCGGCCGGAAGACAGCTAGATGAAATTCACCGATCTCTTCGTGCGCCGGCCCGTGCTGGCAATCGTGGTCAACCTGGTGATTCTCATCGCCGGATTGCAGGCCATCCGCTCGCTGAGCGTGCGCCAGTTTCCGCGCAGCGACATGGCCAACGTCGTCGTGAGCACCGCGTACATCGGCGCGAATGCCGATCTGGTTCGCGGATTCATCACCGCGCCGCTCGAGCGCGTCATCGCCGGAGCGGACGGGATCGACTTTCTCGAATCGTCCAGCTCACAGGGCGTCAGCACGATCACCGTCCACCTCAAACTCAACTACGACAACAACGCCGCGCTCACGCAGATCCAGTCGAAGGTGGCGCAGGTGCGCAATCAGCTTCCGCCGGAAGCGGAAGCTCCGATCATCGATCTGCAGACGTCGGACAGCCAGTTCGCCGCGGCGTACCTCGGCTTCTCGTCGAAGGATCTCGATCAGAACCAGATCACCGACTACCTCGTGCGCGTCGTCCAGCCGAAGCTGAGCGCCATCAGCGGCGTGCAGCGGGCGGAGATCTTTGGCGACCGCACCTTCGCCATGCGGGTCTGGCTCAAGCCGGAGAAGATGGCCGCCCTCGGCATTTCGCCGTCGATGGCGCACGACGCGCTGGCGGCAAACAACTATCTCTCCGCCCTCGGCCGCACCAAGGGGACGATGACCTCGGTCAACCTCGTGGCCAACACGAATCTGCAGACCGTCGACGATTTCAAGCAGATCGTCGTGAAGGAATCGAACGGCACGGTGGTGCGCCTCGGCGACATCGCCGACGTCGTTCTCGGCGCGGAGACGTACGACCAGGAGGTCAGTTTCAACGGCGAGACCGCGGTCTTCATCGGTATCTACGTACTCCCGACCGCGAACACCCTCGATGTGATGAAGGCCGTTCGCGAAGCGATGCCGGAGATTCAGGCCCAGCTGCCGGCCGGCATGAAGAGCGGCGTGCCGTACGACTCCTCGGCATACATCCAGGAAGCGATCGACGAGGTGCTCAAGACGCTGACCGAGACGCTGGTCATCGTCGTCCTGGTCATCTTCCTGTTTCTCGGATCGTTGCGCGGCGTGATCATCCCGGTCGTGGCCGTGCCGATCTCGCTCATCGGCGCGGTCATGCTGATGCTGGTCTTCGGCTTCACCATCAACCTGCTCACGCTGCTGGCCATCGTGCTCTCCGTCGGACTGGTGGTCGACGACGCCATCGTCATGGTGGAGAACATCGAGCGGCATCTGCACATGGGCAAGACGCCGCTGGAGGCGGCCGCCGACGCCGCCCGCGAGCTGGTCGCGCCGATCATCGCCATGACCATCACGCTGGCCGCGGTCTACACGCCGGTGGCGCTGCAGGGCGGATTGACCGGATCGCTCTTCCGCGAATTTGCGTTCACGCTGGCGGGCGCGGTGATCATCTCCGGATTCGTGGCTCTGACGCTGTCGCCGATGATGGGCTCGAAGCTGCTGCGCGCCGGCGACACGGAGCGCGGCTTCGCGGGGTGGATCAACGAGCGCTTTGACCGCCTCCGCGACCGCTACACGCGCATGTTGGCGGGAACGCTCAATTACCGGCCGGTCGTGCTGACGCTGTGGGTGCTCGTCGTCGCGCTGATCTTTCCGTTCTACATGTTTTCGCAGAAGGAGTTGGCGCCGGCCGAAGACCAGAGCTTCATCTTCGGGATCATCCAGGCGGCAGCGAATTCGACGATCGAGCAGACCAAACTCTTCGCCAAACAGATCGATACGGCCTACCGCTCGTTCCCCGAGACGGAGTCGACGTTCGAAGTCATCTTTCCGACCGGCGGCTTCAGCGGCATGGTGGCCAAGCCCTTCAACCAGCGCAAACGGACTACGTCCGATCTGGTCGTTGCAGCGTCAGCGGCGGTGTCGAAGATCCCCGGCATTCGCGCCATCGAAATCCTGCCTCCGGCGCTGCCGGGCAATCAGGGATTTCCGGTTGACCTGGCCATCGTCTCGACCGCGGAGCCGGCCCGCCTCGCGGAATTCGCAGATCAGCTCGTGAAGAAAGCGTTCACCAGCGGCAAGTTCATGTTCGCCGACACCGATCTGAAGTTCGACCAGCCGCAGGCGCGCGTCGTCTTCGATCGCGACAAGCTCCGCTCCGAGGGCGTCGACATGACACAGGCCGGACGCGATCTCTCCGTTCTCCTCGGCGGCAACTACGTCAACCGTTTCAGCATTCAGGGCCGCAGCTACAAAGTCATCCCGCAGGTGAAACGCAGCGAGCGGCTTACGCCCGATCAACTCACGCAGATGTACATCAGCGGCGCGAACGGCAAGCTCGTTCCGCTATCGACCTTCGCCACGCTGCAGACGTCGACCGAGCCGCGCGAGCTGAAACGCTTCCAGCAGCTCAACGCAGTGCGCATCCAGGGCGCCATCCCGCCCGGCGTCTCGCTCGACACGGCCCTCAGTTTTCTCGAGGATGAATCAAAGAAGATTCTGCCGCGCGGCTTCACGATCGACTACGCCGGCGAGTCGCGCCAGTTGCGCACCGAGGGGACGAAGTTCCTCGGCGTGTTCCTGCTGTCGGCGATTCTGATCTACCTCGTGCTGGCCGCGCAGTTCGAGAGCTTCCGCGACCCCTTCATCATCCTGGCCGGCTCCGTCCCGCTCGCGCTCTCCGGCTCGCTGCTCTTCTCATTCCTCGGACTGACGTCGATCAACATCTACAGTCAGGTCGGTTTGATCACGCTGGTGGGACTCGTGTCGCGCAACGGAATCCTCATCGTCCAGTTCGCGAACCATCTGCAGGAAACCGGCAAGGACAAACTGAACGCCGTCCTCGAAGCTGCCGGCACCCGACTCCGCCCGATCCTGATGACCACCGCCGCGACGGTGATGGGCCACCTCCCGCTCGTCTTCGCTCGCGGCCCCGGCGCCGGCGCAAGAAACAGCATCGGCATCATGCTTGTGACGGGCATGATCATCGGCACGATGTTCACGCTGTTCGTGGTGCCGTCGATCTACGTGCTGGTCGCACGCACGCACAAGCGAATCGAAGAGGATGTTCCGGCGATTCTGGAGACGGTGCCGGCCGGATGAGATTCAACACAGAGGCACAGAGCACACAGAGAATTGCTCGATCTCGGTGTCTTTGTGGTAGATCGACTTGATGCGACGGACGGCGAAAGCGGCGGCGATCACGATTGGTTCCGCTCTTCTTGCGGCGGCAATCGAGCGAATCGTTTTCGCATCTCCTCGGTGGCTTGGAAGGGTCTCGGATCACTTTGATGGCGAGCGCTTTCACAATCGCGAGCGCAGGTCGGAGACAAGACGTTCGGTTCTAAAGTGGCAGCTGACGCGGGAGCCGGGGAGGTGGCCGGAACATCCGGAAGCGACGTATGGTCCGCCGCCGCCGGAGCGTGTGGATGGCGGGCGGTTGCGGGTCACGTTCATCAACCACTCCACGACGCTCATCCAGATGGACGGCGTCAACATCCTCACCGATCCGGTCTGGTCGGAGCGCGTGTCGCCGGTTTCGTTTGTCGGGCCGAGGCGGCATCGTCCGCCGGGAATTCGCTTCGAGGATCTGCCGCCGATCGATCTCGTTCTTGTCAGCCATAACCACTACGACCACATGGACGTCGCGACGTTGCGAAAGATCGATGCCCCGATCGTTACGCCGCTCGGCAATGCGGCGCTGTTGCGGCGTCACGGGATTCATCGCGCCATCGATCTTGATTGGTGGGACTCGACGAAACATGCGCACGGCATCGAGACCACGGTCGTTCCGGCGCGGCATTTTTCATCGCGCGCGATCAGCGACCGCGATCGCAATCTATGGAGCGGGTTTGTCGTCAGCGGCAAGTCGGGACACGTCTACTTCGCAGGCGACACGGGATGGGGCGGTCACTTCGCGGAGATCGGACGCCGTTTCGCACCGATCCGCGCGGCGCTCCTGCCGATCGGAAACTATCTGCCGAAGTGGTTCATGGGGCCGGTGCACATCGATCCGGCGGAAGCCGTCGACGCGCATTTCGCGCTCGGCGCGCGCACGAGCGTGGCCGTCCATTTCGGGACGTTCGCGCTCGCGGACGATGGCGAGTACGATCCGGTGCGCGACCTGAACGCCGCACTCGCCGAAAACGGCAATCCGCCGTTCCTCGTACTCGATCAGGGAGAAGGACGCGACCTGCCATGATTCATCGCAGCATCGGAGCGGTTTCGCACGGCATCCTCGACTACGCGCTGGCCATTCTTCTGCTCGCGGCGCCCTCAGTCGTCGGCTTCGCGGGCATTCAGGCGAGGTGGGCGTACATCTTCGGCGGCGTACTTCTCTTGATGGCTATCCTCACGCGCTATCCGCTCGGCATCATTAGAGTCGTCGGCCTCGGCATCCACGGTTTCGTCGAGCTGCTGCTGGCGCTCTGCCTCATCGCGGCGCCGTGGTACGGCAACTTCGCGCGCGGCGTGCTGTCGCGCAACTTCTACGTGATGCTCGGGCTGTTGATGCTCGTGCTGTGGTTTATCACGGACTTTCGCGGAGTTCGCGGTCGCGTGTCGGGCGGTTCGTGATCTGCGTAACCTGCGGATCAGTTCTCATCCGCAGATTTACGCAGATCGACGCAGATAGGTTCGGCTATTTCTTCTTCGAGGATTTTTTCGAAGACGATTTCTTCGAGCTCGATTTCTTCGAAGACGACTTCTTTGACGACGATTTCTTGGATGAAGATTTCTTCGCTGAGGACTTCTTCGACGGCACCTTGCCGCCTGCGCGGCGCGCTTCGGAGAGGCCGATGGCGATGGCCTGTTTGCGGCTCGTTACCTTCTTGCCCGAGCTTCCGCTTTTCAGCGTGCCCTTTTTCCGTTCGTGCATCGCCTTCTCGACTTTGTCCTGCGCTTTCTTCCCGTACTTTGCAGCCATAGGTTGCGTCTCCTTTCGATGTGCACAGGAAACGGTGCAAGGCGCGGGCCCGTCACTCGCGGTCGACGTAGGTGCTGCGCGCGAGGACCGTAGCGCGGCGTTGCGAAGGAACATCGACTTCGATCGTGTGCGTGCCACGCACGTTCGTGTCGGGCTTGCGCACTTCGAGCTCGTAGTGACCGGCCAACGTTTTTTGCAGGCGATCGACGGCGATCTTGGGGAAGTGGAAGGTCTTCGCGTAGAAACCGCCGGTGTCGCCGGCGACTTTTCCGAGTCCGACCTCGAGTGAGTGCGAGTCCGCTTGCGTGAAGTCGATGGAGAAGACGCTGGCGCGCGCCGACTCGAGTGCCTGCCGTGCCGAGAAGTATTTCTCTTCCATCATCACGCCCATCGGAGTGAGGCGCCCGAGGCCCCAGCCGAAGAGGATGATCGACTTGGGACCTGGAATCGGACGCAGCGCATTCGCGACGATGATCAGCGCTGCCTCGGGCGACGCGGCTTTGCGCATCTCCGTGGGATCGAGACGCTTCGCCAGCGCGGGCATCGGCACAATCCGCGGCCACGGCGGCTCGTTGGTGAGCATGGCCTGCTGCATCGCGTCTTTGATGTGGTCTTTGTTGTTGGTGAAGTCGAGGCGGAACTTGAGATGCGAGTCGAATGAGAAGACGGCCACGCGGTCTTCGGGATCGAGCCACTCCAGCCAGTCGTTGGCGTTGACGACGGTCTGCATCTGCCCGGCGACGCGCGCGCTGTTGCGCGCGAAATCGGTCTGGTAAAAAAAGATGAGCAGCCGTCCGCGCGGCGCGGGCTGGTCGAGCGAGGTGTTGACGTCGGCGATGGCGGCGTCGATGGATGCCATCTCGCGCGCGGCGGCCGTCTCCGGAATCCATTCGCTCGATTCCACGACGGCCGGCTTGCCGTCGATGCGCACGCGAAAGTCGGATCCTTTGAGTCCGGTAATGGGATTGCCGCCGTCGTCGGTGACGCGCGCGTCGACGATGATCCGCTCGACGGTGATGTGCTCCTGAACCTGGGCGGCAAGTGGTAACGCGAAAAGGAGCAGCGCTGTCATCCTGAGCCGCCGCAGGCGCTGGAGCGCGAAGCGCGGAACGCCGCAGGACGGTCGAAGGACCCCCGGCGTGCTTGCCATGTTCAATTGCCGCCGCCCTTCCCTGGTTACCAGGAAGGGGGTCCTTCGACCGTCCTGCGGCGTTCCGCGCCTCCGGCGGCTCAGGATGACAGGCATGCGCATCAGATTACCGCGACGTGATGGACTTAACGTTGTCGAAACGGTTGCGATCGATGCGGGTGATGTAGGGATCGATGGCGGCGTACGACGGCTGTCTGTCGACGATGACAGTGATCGCATTTGCGCCGTTGTGGAGCGGATGCGCGGCGAGATGGAGGATGTCGTTCGCGACCGCGTCGTCGGGATCGGTGGCGAAGATGCCGAGCTCGATCGACTCGTTAACCGGCAATTCGCGTTCGTCGCCGCGCGATTTGTGCACGTTCATCTGCATCGTTACTTCGAAACGGCCGTCGCGGAGGCGGCGTGAGCTCGCCGAGGTGAGCGTCAGGTCGTAGAGGATGATGTCGCGCGTCCATTCATTGACGAGTGCACGATTTTCGAGCGGGGTCACACCTTCGATGGCATGCAGCAGGTCATCGATCTTCGGCTGATGCGCGGAACCGCTTTGCGCGGCAACGAACGTGCGCAGCGCGCGGTTGAGTGTGTCTTCGCCGAGGAGCTCTTTGAGCGCGTTCATGACGACCGCGCCTTTGCCGTAGTAGAGGTAGGCCTGATCGGTGGCGCGCGTCAGCGGCACTTCCGTTTTCTCGTCGGCGGCGCGGCGGGCGAGGTAGCGATCGAGCTCGAACTGCAGCGAGCGGCGGACCTGGGCGCGGCCGTAGCGTTTGTCGAGGACGAGCAGCTCGGAGTAGCGCGGCAGCGATTCGATGATCGTGCTGGCGCCGGGGATGACGGGCGGCGTGATGGAGTGACCCCACCACTGATGCGCAACTTCGTGTGCGGTGCGGCGCGTTACGAGATCGATCTGCGACGGGTCGCGCGCATCGATGAGAAACGCGCGACCCTCGCTGAGGAAGACCAGGCCGGGCATGGCCAGTCCGCCGAACTTCGCGTACGCGGGAGCTTCGGCGATGCGCAGTTGCGATTGCGGATACGGACCGAAGGCGTTTTCGAAAATGCGTATCGACGCGGCGGCCGCTGTGAGAATCCGATCGACGTTGTAGCGATGCGCGGGATCGTAATAGACCTCAATCTGCGTCTTGCCTGCGGCCGCGCGTGCGACGTCGTAGCGCGCCGAGGCGAAGATCAGGTTGTTGTGGATCGGCGCATCGCTGCGGTAGTGGAAGTAGCGGCGATTGTTCGCGGTCCAGTCCTTGATCAACCTTCCGGGAGCGAGGGCGATTTGATCAGGCATCGTTGAAAGCGTCACGTCGGCGTTCGTCCATTCGGCGCCGAGGTCCTCGATGTCGGTCTCCTCGCCGGTGGATGGAGGGAGTCCTCGTTTTTTACGGTCGATCGGATCGCTGATCTCGTAGCCGGCGCGATAGCCGAGGATTGGGAAGCAGCGCGCGGGCGTGATGAAGGAGCCGTTGGCGACGATCGATGTATCTGCCGCCGTTGCAGTGAAGCCGCGATGGTCGTAGGTGAGATCGAACTGCAACGTCGTCTGTTCGCGCGGTTGCAGCGGATGCTCGAATTGGACGTTGTACGTCGCGAATCGCTCGTTGCGGGCGATCTTGGCCGAGGGCAGTGCGAGTTTGCTTACGCGCGCATCGCGAGGGACGGAGATGAGCACGTTGGTGATCGCCGCCGCGCCGTCGTTGACGAGATCGTAGTGGCCGGCGACGTGGTAGCGGCGTTCGTTCGGGTAGAGCGCGACATCGGCAACGATCGCGGCGATGTGCGGACGTGGCATCGCGGCGGCGGCTCGATAGGTGCGTTCGTAATCGGCGCTCCAATCGAGCGACGAGGCGGCCGGCGTCCACCGATTGAGGATGTTCGTGTTGTAGAAAATGAACGCGGCGATGGCGATCACGATCGTGACTAGGATCGCAGCGAATCGTTTGTCTGCGTTTTTCGCAATCGCGCGGAACACACTCGTGCCGCCCGGCCGGCGCCAGAGTGCGGACGCGGCGAGTAGGAAGAGCAATCCGATCGTCGTCCACAGCGCCATGAACCAGAGGAATGGCGTGATTGAGGGGCCGAAGCCGTTCATCTCGCTGTATTGCAGCGGCGGCGCGGCGGCGAAGGTCAGCAGCGGATGTTCGATGCCGAGGGCGCTTCCGGCCTGGATGGGCACTCCGGCCACCAGCACGGCGAAGAGGCCGAAATACTTCGAAGGGCTCAGCGTCTGGATCAGCACCGCGGCCATCGCGAAAATCATTAGCGGGATGGCGAGGATGGCCGCGGATACGAGCAGCAGCGCGGGATGGAACGCGTGGAAGCCGCGACTGAGTTGGATGATCACTCCGACGCCGAGGCCGGTGGCGATCAGGACGCCGATCATTGCGGAGAGCGCGAGCCATTTCGAGAGGACGAAGACCGCGTTCGATGCCGGCGTGGCGTTGATGATTTCGGCCATTCCGACGCTGCGCTCGCGCCACACCAGCTCCGCGCTGTAATAAATGATGATGACCGTGGCCACGAGTCCGAGCGGCTGGCGCAGCGTGCCGAGGATGAGCGAGGTGGTGGGGTAGAACGCGGCGCCGTATTCGCCGCCGGCGACGTCGGCGAGGATTTCCATCGCTGCGAGGCCGGCCCAAAGGAGCGTGAGAAGAATGAAGGGGATGCTGCGCAGGACGGAACGAAGTTCGATCCGGATGGCGACGAGGAGCCTCCCTTGAGACCGCGGGCGTCCCGCCCGCATGTTCATCTCGCGCCGAGTCTGCAGCGGGCGGGACGCCCGCGCTCCCAGGCTGTCATCCGCCGCTTCGATCTTCGACTTCGCAATCACTCGAAAGGAGAAGCGTTTGTAGACGACGAACCAGACGATCGCTGCGAACGCGAGCCACACGATCCGATTGATCAGAAAGTTTCCGGTCAGCGAGATCAGGCGCGTGTTGCGGAGGGCCGGCGTCCAGTAGCGAGTCTGTTCGAAGAACGCCGACAGGCCGAATGGATCGAGCAGCGAGGCGCCGGCGGCATTGCTCGCGCCATTCGCCGATCCTGCCATCAGCGGGGAGTTCGTGAACGCGGCGGCGGCGAAGTAGAAGACGTAGATCGCCACCGCGCCGACGACGCTGGCCAGCACACTCCGCGTTAGCGTTGCGATGCCGAAGAGGACGGCGCCGGCGACGAGCATGCCGGGCAGCACGAGCACGAGCAGCGTCCAGAGGTAGGGGAGGATCGAGAACGCTCCGACGCGCGAGGTGTCGTGCAGCGGCAGCAGCGCTGCCAGCATCATCCCCATGGCCGTCGCGCTGAACACCGTGAACACGGCCAGGAACGAGCCGGCGAAACGGCCGAAGAGGTACGGGAACTTTTCGACCGAGGTGGAGAAAACGATCTCTTCGAAATGATGCTCGCGGTCGCGCACCACCGAGTTCGCGCAGAAGATGGCGGTGGCGAAGACGGCTGCGAGCGACACCATCCCGAGCGATTGGGCGATGTCGTATGGCGAGTTGATGTGAACGTTGGCCGGACCGAATCCGGTTGCGGTCAGCGCGAAGCCGAAGCCGGCGAAGAAGAGCGCTGCGGCGATGAACGAAACCTGCCGCGTGTGATAGCGCCACTCGAATCGGATGACGTCCTTCAGCACGCGCTGTCTCGCAGCACGGAAAAGTAGACGTCTTCGAGATCGGGCGCGACCAGCTCGCAGCCCGCGTCAGGCGGCGCGTCGGCGAGCATGTGTACACGCGTCTCGCCGCCGAAGAGATGCGTGGAAATGACGGTGTGTGTCGATCGATACTCCGGAATGGCCTGCTTCGGCACGCTCTTGCGCCACACGCGTCCGTTGAGGCTCGCGATCAGCTCCGACGGCTTGCCTTCGATGAGCACGCGCCCGCCGGCAAGCACCGCCATGCGCAGACAGAGGTCGCTCACATCCTCAACGATGTGCGTGGAGAGGATGACGACGATGTTCTCCCCGATCTCGCTCAGCAGGTTATGAAACCGATTCCGCTCCTCGGGGTCCAACCCCGCGGTCGGCTCGTCGACGATGACGAGTTTCGGATCGCCGAGCAGCGCCTGCGCGATGCCGAAACGCTGACGCATCCCGCCGGAGAAGGTGCTGACCGCGCGCTTGCGAACGTCCCAGAGGTTGGTGAGGCGGAGCAGCGAGTCGATCTGATCCTTCCGATCGGCGACACCTTTCAGGATGGCGAGGTAGTCGAGCAACTCGATCGCCGGGATGCGCGGATAAACACCGAATGTCTGCGGCAGGTATCCAAGTTTTCCGCGCAGCAGCCGCGGATCGGCGCTGACATTTTCGCCGTCGAAGGTGATCGTCCCGGAGTCAGCCTCCTGCAGTGTGGCGATCGTGCGCATGAGCGTCGACTTGCCGGCGCCGTTCGGGCCGAGAAGTCCGAAGAGCCCGCGATCGATGTTGAGGGTGACGTCATTCAGCGCGCGAACGCCGTTGGGGTAGGTCTTGGAGAGATGGGAGATGGCCAGCATGAAAGTTATCTGTACGCGGGTTCATCGTTGCGGTTTCAGCGAATGAGAGGACGGTTTCACGCGGTGCGCGCGGAGAGCCGGAGAAAACCCCGCTTCTCTCCGCCTCTCCGCGAACTCCGCGTGAAACCGTTCCCTATTGACAGAGGAGGGTCAATACAATCACCCGATGCGCAAGTTTGTTTTCCTCCTCACCTTCCTCCTCGCCGCTACCGCGTCCGCTGCAACATTCGACGAGACCTTTCTCGATCGCACGATGCGCGTGAATTACTTTCACACCGGCAATCATGGCGAGGAGTTGATCGCGATCGATTCGGTCGTTTCGGATGGCCCCTGGCCCGGCAGCCGGACTCGCCTCATCGATACGCTCAACCTCGGCAACTACTACTTCGAGGTCGTCGATCGCGATACGAATCAGGCGGTTTACTCGCGCGGATTCGCGTCCGTGTTCGGCGAGTGGCAGACGACGGATGAGGCGAAGGAGCGCGCCGGGACGTTTGCGGAGTCGGTGCGGTTTCCGTGGCCGAAGAAGCCGGTGCAACTCGTGATCAAGAAGCGCGACGCGAACGGCGCGTTTCAGCAGCTCTGGTCGACGCTGATCGATCCATCGTCGCGATTCGTGAATCCGTCGGAGCGGAAGCCGGCCGGACGCGTTTGGAACGTGATCGAGAACGGCGCGCCGTCGGAGAAGGTCGATCTGCTCGTCATCGGCGAGGGCTACGCGGAGAGCGAGCTGCCGAAGTTTCACAAGGACGTCGAGCGCATGGTGGGCAAACTGTTTTCGACGGAACCGTTCAAGAGCCGGCGCAAGGATTTCAATGTCCGGGCGCTCGATCTCGCGGAGCCGGCCAGCGGCGTTCATCGTCCGCGCACGAACGACAATCGGCGCACGATGACCGGCGTGCAATACAACATCTTCGATTCGGAGCGTTATGTGCTGACGCTCGACGATCACCGCATGCGCGATGTGGCGTCGTCCGCGCCGTACGATTTCCTCGAAATCCTCGTCAATGAAAAGCAGTACGGTGGCGGCGGAATCTTCAACGATCAGGCGACGGCGTGCGTCGACAGCGCGTTCGCGGAGTACGTGTTCGTGCACGAGTTCGGACATCACTTCGCGGCGCTGGCGGACGAGTACTACACGTCGCCGGTGTCGTACGCGACTAGCGGCAGCAGCGAGCATCCGGAGCCGTGGGAGCCGAACGTGACTGCGCTTCACGATCCGGCGAAAGTGAAGTGGCGCGATCTCGTGGAACCCTCCACGCCGCTGCCGACGCCGTGGGACAAGGATGCATTCGAGAAGCACAGCCTCGAAATCCAGAAGGAGCGCGCCCACCTTCGCGCGATCAATGCGCCGGAGTCGGAGATGGACAAGCTCTTCACCGCCGAGCGCGAATACGAAACGTCATTCCTCGGCGGACAAAAGTTCGCGGGGAAGGTCGGGGCGTTCGAGGGCGCCGCGTACGAGCCGCGCGGGCTTTATCGCCCCGAGGTCGATTGCATCATGTTCACGCGCGACGAGGTGGGATTCTGCCGCGTGTGCCGAAAGGCGATCGAGCGGATCATCGATACGTATTCGCGGTAGTGCCTGTCATCCTGAGCCGCCGGAGGCGTCGGAGCCGAAGGCGAAGCGCCGTAGGACGGTCGAAGGACCCCTTTCCTGTTAACCCGGCGGGAGTGGGCGTACGAACAAGTGACGTTAAGACCCGCCGCCCTCCCGGGTTACCAACGAGGGGGTCCTTCGACCGTCCTCCGCGACTGCGGCTTCGCCTCCGTCGCTTCGGCGGCTCAGGATGACAAATCGTCTACGGTGCGGGATTCACTTCCCCATCATTTTCTTGATGCGTCCGGCGAGGTCCTTGCCGACCAGCGACTCGGCGGCGTTGAGGACTTTCTGGATCGACTCGAGGACGTCTTCGGTGCCGCTCCAATGTTCGCGGAGGATGCTGGCGTCGACGCTGCCGAGGATCTTGTTGAGGACGTAGACGCCGAAGACGAGGTCGTCGAGGTAGCCGGCCGGTCCGAGAATGGCCTCAGGGAGGAGATCGAACGGCATCACGTAGTACGCGACGGCGCTGCCGAGGAGAACTTTGTCTTTGCCGTTGACGCGCGAGTCGGACGTGAGGCGCCACAGGAGAATGAAGACGTCGGGGACGAGCAGCAGAAAGCTCGCGGTCTTGCCCACCACGGCGCCTTTGCTCTCGACGTAGCGCTGAATCGTGTTGCGGATGCGGTCGTAGAAGCGCGTGGCGCGGTCGCGCGGGAACTGGTCGTGTTCGGCGGCGTCGTGAATCTCGCGCGCGAAATCGGCATCGGTCGCTTCTGCGACGGCGTCAGGTGTTTCTTCCATTGGTTTCCTCCGAAGATGGCGGAAGGTCGGCGCCGCCTCGCCCGAGGGTTACCGCCAGACCGCCGTCGATGATCCAGATTTTCTGGATGTCGGCATCGATGAACGATGGCAAAAAGCGGTCCAACGAGACGACGAATGTGGCCGGGTCTTCGTAGCGGACGAGATCGGCGGGCAGACGGTTGCGGACAATGCCGAAGAGAAACTGCGGAATCGGCAGCGCGCCGAATGCGGACGCCGAGGCGATCGGGACGCGCACCGTGTGGCCGATCGGCTCGATCTCGCGGATGTCGACGGTGAACGGGACGCTGATGAACTTGCGGATCGAGCCGGAGATGCGCAGCAGTCCATTGAAAAACTGTAGTTCCATCCGCTCGATCGGATCGACGCGGAAGGATGCGGCGAGCGCGTTGAGTTTGGCGCCGTCGACGCGGGCTTCGATCGTGTCCCAGGTGATGAAGCGTTGCATTTGCGGCCTCGCTCGGCGGAAAGGCATATCACCACAAAGGCACAAAGGACACGAAGAAAATCTCTTTGTGATCTTTGTGTCTTCGTGGTGAAACGCTTTTGGCTAACCGCGCGTATTATTCGCCCGCCTCATGCCGAAGCGCACCGACATCAAGTCCATTCTTATCATTGGATCCGGCCCCATCGTCATCGGACAGGCGTGCGAATTCGATTACTCCGGGACGCAGGCGTGCAAGGCGCTGAAGGACGAGGGCTACCGCATCATCCTCGTCAATTCGAACCCGGCCACGATCATGACGGACCCGGAGTTCGCCGACCGGACGTACATCGAGCCGCTGACGCCGGAGACGCTGGAGCGGATCATCGAGCGCGAGAGACCGGACGCGATTCTGCCGACGGTGGGCGGGCAGACGGGTATCAACCTGGCGATGGCGCTGTACGAAAACGGCGCGCTGGAGCGGCACGGCGTCGAGCTGATCGGCGCGAATGCAGAGGCGATCAAGACCGCCGAGGACCGGCAGCTTTTCAAAGAGAAGATGGTCGAGATCGGCGTCGAGGTGCCGCGTTCGGCGTATGCGGCGTCCGTGGAGGATGCCGAGGAGTTCGCGTCGAATATCGGCTACCCGCTGGTCATCAGGCCGTCGTTCACGCTCGGCGGATCGGGTGGCGGGATCGCCTACAACGTCGAAGAGCTGCGCAAGGTCGTCAGTCACGGGCTGGAGCTTTCGCCGGTGCATCGCGTGCTCGTCGAAGAGTCAGTGATCGGCTGGAAAGAGTTCGAGCTCGAGGTGATGCGCGACAAGGCAGACAACGTCATCGTCGTCTGCAGCATCGAGAACCTCGATCCGATGGGCGTGCACACCGGCGACTCGATCACGGTCGCGCCGCAGCAGACGCTGACGAACGTCGAGTATCAGGCCATGCGCGATGAGGCCAAGCGGATCATCCGGGCCATCGGCGTCGAGACCGGCGGCTCGAACATCCAGTTCGCGGTCGATCCGGCGACGGGACGGCGGCTGGCAATCGAAATGAATCCGCGCGTGTCGCGGTCGTCGGCGCTGGCGTCGAAGGCGACCGGCTTCCCGATCGCGAAGTTCGCGGCGAAGCTGGCGGCGGGCTACACGCTTGACGAGATCCCGAACGACATCACCAGGAAGACGCCGGCGTCGTTCGAGCCGACCATTGATTACGTGGTGGTGAAGATCCCGCGCTTCGCGTTCGAGAAGTTTCGCAAGACGCCGCCGACGCTGGGGCTGTCGATGCAATCGGTCGGAGAGTCGATGGCCATCGGCCGCACGTTCAACGAGGCGCTGCAGAAGGGATTGCGGTCGCTCGAGATCGGCGTGGCCGGACTGGAGACGCGCGGCTACGACCGCGACAAGGCCTCGACGATTCTTCGCACGCCGCAGCCGGAGCGCATCTTCGCTGTCGGCGACGCGCTGCGCGCGGGAATGACGGTCGATGAGATCCACGCGATCTCGTCGATCGACTGCTGGTTCCTGCGCGAGATCCGAAAAATCATCGAGATGGAGAAGGGGCTTACGGCTGGGGATCCTTCGACCGTCCTGCGCAGCTCCGGCTCCGCCTCCGCTGCTTCGGCGGCTCAGGATGACAGTGCGGCACTGCTGAAGCTGAAACGCGAAGGCTTTTCCGACAAACAGCTCGCCGCGCTGACGAACAAAACGGAGACCGAGGTTCGCGAAGAACGGCACAAACTCGGCGTTCGTCCCGTCTACAAACGCGTCGATACCTGCGCCGCCGAGTTCGAGGCGACCACGCCGTACATGTACTCGACGTACGAAACCGAATCCGAAGCGGAGCCGACTTCGCGCCGCAAGGTCATGATCCTCGGCTCCGGCCCGAATCGAATTGGACAGGGCATCGAGTTCGATACCTGCTGCGTTCACGCGTCGTTCGCGCTGCGCGAAATCGGCTTCGAAACGATCATGGTCAACTGCAATCCGGAGACGGTGTCGACCGACTACGACACGTCCGACCGCCTCTACTTCGAGCCGCTAACGCTCGAAGACGTGTTGGAAATTGTCGAGCTGGAAAAGCCGGAAGGCGTGATCGTGCAGTTCGGCGGGCAGACGCCGCTGAAACTGGCCAAGTCGCTGGCCGCGGCCGGAGTTCCGATGTGGGGAACGTCGGTCGAGTCGATCGACGTCGCCGAGGATCGCGAACGGTTCGGCGCGCTGGCGGCGGAGCACGAAATCCTCGTCCCCGAAAACGGCACCGGGATGAACGTCGCGGAAGCGCTCGAAGTGGCGCGACGCATCGGCTTCCCGGTCGTGGTCCGGCCGTCGTACGTCCTCGGCGGACGCGCCATGGCCATCGTTTACGACGAGCCGAATCTGCGCGAGTACGTTGGCTACGCGATGGAGGCGGCGCCGGGACATCCGATCCTCATCGACCGTTTCCTCGAAGACGCAATCGAGCTGGACGTCGATGCGATTTCCGATGGCAAAGACGTCGTCATCGCCGGCGTCATGGAGCACATCGAGGAAGCGGGCATCCACTCCGGCGATTCGACGACGGTGATTCCGCCCTACATCATCGGCCTGCGCGAGCAAGACCGCGTGCGCCGCCGTACGGTGCAGTTGGCGAAGGCGCTGGGCGTGATCGGTCTCATGAACGTGCAGTACGCGATCTATCACGGCGATCTCTACGTGCTGGAAGTGAATCCGCGCGCGTCGCGAACGGTGCCGTACGTGTCGAAGGCGACGGGCGTTCCGTTCGCGAAGATCGCCGCGAAGGTGATGGCCGGCATGTCCTTGCGCGAGCTCGGCCTGACCTACGAGCCGAAAGTGAAGGACTACTTCGTGAAGGCTCCGGTCTTTCCATTCGGACGCTTTCCGCGGGAAGACACGGTGCTCGGTCCGGAGATGAAGTCGACCGGCGAGGTGATGGGTTCCGCTCCGACCTTTGGCGAGGCTTACGCGAAATCGCTCCTCGGCGCGGGCATCGATCTGCCGCGCGAAGGGACGGCGTTTTTGTCGGTGAACGACAACGACAAGCGTCCGGTCATCGTGCAGCTGGCCAAGGATTTGGCGCAGCTCGGCTTCGGCCTTCTGGCCACGTCGGGCACGCGCGATTACCTGCAGAACAACGGCGTGGAATCGGGTCTCGCGTTCAAAGTGCACGAGTCGGAAAGGCCGAACATCGTCGACCGCATGATCAACGGCGAGGTGACGTTGATCATCAACACGCCGCTCGGCAAGAAGTCGTTCTACGACGACACATACATCCGCCGCACCGCACTGCAACACGGCATCAGTTGCCTGACGACATTGACCGCGGCAACGGCGGCAGTCGACGGAATCCGCTCACTGCGCGAAGGGATCAAGACGATCACCACCATCCAGGAGCAGCACGGGCGATAGAGCTACGTCGCGTTCAATTCAGGCTGGCGAAGCCGGTGTTCAGATGACGCCGGATGGCGTCACGGACGGTAGCCGGTGGTCGCGTGCGAAGCACGAGACCACCGGATCAACGTGCGAGATGGAAGTTCGACCCCGGATGGGGTCGCGGATCAAATACCAAGCGGCGTAAATCCCCTCCGTGACCCCTGCCGGGGTCGTGAAAATCGCCGCCGTCGTTTTCCGGTGGTCGCTCGCTGACGCTCGGACACCGGCTACCCTACGAGACGCCATCCGGCGTCGGGTGTGCGCGCGATCGGCGAATACGCCTTACGAAACGATCATCACCGGCTGCGCCGCCGCCATCTCCATCTTGAAGGCGTTGAAGGCGCGGACGGTGTACTGGATCGTTTTGCCGGACGCGGTCGCCTGTGCGGGGCCGGAGAGCTGGCGGTGCGGACGGGCGGCGCCGGGGCGGCGTGAACGGAAGATCGTGGTCGGGAACGGAGACGGCTTCGCGAATTCGATGATCATCTCTTCGATGACCACGTCGGCGCCGCCGAGGTAGCGGAAATCCCACTCGATGCCCTCGCCGACTTTGAGGGTGGTGTCATTCGGATTGATGGTCAGGTAGATACGGCCGCCGTTCGATTCGATGTCGACGCGGACAGGGACGGTGCGGACGACGAACTCGGTCAGTTCATGCGATCCAACCAGGCGATCGGACGACGCCGGGGGCGCTGCCACGAGCGAGGGCGCCTCGGCGCGCGGCGGCGCGGGGATAAACGAGGAGGAACGCGGACGGTCACCCTGCGAGAACCACGCGGCGGTGGCAGGTCCGCTCGACGTAACTCGCGGACGCGAACGGCGGCGTTTTTTGTCGTCGGCTGGTGCGGCCACTTTCGCGACGGCCGCGGCCACGGCTCCGGCAGCTTTCGCAGTGGCTTTGGCCACGGACTTCACTTTCGCTTCGACGGCTTTTTCGACCTTCGCCACAGCTTTGGCGAGCGGTTTCGCGGCCGGCTTCGGAGCCGGTTTGGCGGCGGGTTTCGCGGCCTTCTTCGGCGACGCTTTTTTTGCGGCAGGTTTGGGAGCCGCTTTCTTCGGAGCAGCTTTCTTCGACGACGCAGCCGTTTTCGGAGCCGCTTTTTTCGAAGGCGCGGCTTTTTTCGACGAAGCAGGCTTTTTCGAACGCGCAGCCTTTTTGGACGGCGCGGCGTTCTTCTTCGCCGCCGGCTTTTTCTTTGCCGGCGCGGGCTTGGCAGACTTTTTTTTCAGAGCCGGTTTCGGCTTCGCGGCGGTTTTCTTCGGGGCCGGTTTCTTACTGCTTTTCGGGCTCGCTGCGGTCTTCGCGGCTCCCTTGTTTTTTGCACTGGTAGCCGCTTTTTTACCCTGGACCTTCGCCATTCGAACCTGCTCTCCCCGGATGCCCTGAAAATTGGATGGCGCAGTATAGCGGCGACCCCATGGTTTGCATAGCACGTGTCCGACTGCGGGTAAACTCGCCCCGATGGCCACCTTTCAACCGTCGCGGCACAACGAGCGGATGATCCCGGTGGAGGAGGCGCAGGAGCGCGTTCTCGCCGAGGTTGAGCCGCTCGGTACCGAGCAGGTTGCGTTCACGGAGGCGCATGGACGCGTGTTGCGCGAAGACGTGCATGCTCGTTACGACGTGCCACATGGCGACAACACGGCCATGGATGGATACGCCGTCCGCGCGGACGACATCGCCAATCCGCCGGTGACGTTGCGCGTCATCGAGAATTTGCCGGCAGGGACCGTGGCCACGAAGCGCGTCGAGCCGGGCACGGCGATCCGCATCATGACCGGTGCGCTGATGCCCGAGGGGGCGGATACCGTTGCGCACGTCGAGATCACCGATGCGGGCTCGGAGAAAGTGCAGGTGCTCGAACCGCTGCGCCGCGGGACGAATATCCGCAAGCGCGGTGAGGACATGCACGCGGGCGACGTCGTGCTCGTGGACGGAACGCCGCTTCATGCGGCCGAAGTCGGAGTGCTGGCCGGAGTGCAGAAGCCGGTCGTGCGCGTCGGACGGCGTCCCACGGTGGCCATCCTCTCGACCGGCGACGAGATCATCGACGTCGGCGACGCCATGGCACCGGGCAAAGTCCTCAACTCGAATTCGTATTCGCTGGCGGCGCTCGTATGCGAAGCGGGAGCGATTCCGCGCATGATCGGAATCGTTCCGGATACGAAGGAAGCAACGATCGCAGCGATCGAATCTGCGCTCGAATCAGACTTCATCATCTCCTCGGGCGGCGTCTCGGTGGGTGCCTACGATTTCGTCAAAGACGCGCTCGACGCACTCGGCGCGGAGACGAAGTTTTGGCAGGTAGCGATGAAGCCGGGCAAGCCGGTGGTGCTCTCGCGCGTCCGCGGCCGGCTCTACTTCGGCCTGCCGGGCAATCCCGTCTCGTGCATGGTCTCGTTCCTCCTCTTCATCGCGCCGGCGATTCGGAAGGCGATGGGACAGACGTCGAACCTTCTGCCGCCGATCGTTCAAACGCAAGTTTCCGCGTCGCTGAAATCGCGCGGCGACCGCCGGAACTACCTGCGCGTTCGCGTCGTCGCACGCGACGGAGAGCTGGTGTCGGTGCCGATGACTTCGCAAGGATCGGGCGTTTCGACCTCGATGGTGCAAGCGAACGGGCTGGTGATCGTCGAGACCGGCATCACCGCCGTCGAAGCAGGCTCGATCGTGCCGACGGTGCTCGTCGGGCCCGTGCAAACCTTTTGAGGCCTTTCAACGAAGCGCCATCTCTGGCGTACATCCCGCAGTTAGGAAAGCAATGCGTTCGGTGGGAATCGTCTGCGGTTACGACCTGAATGACGGTCTGCACGACTACGTCAAGTCGGTGGCGCCGCTGATCGCACGCGAGAATCTCGACTTTGTCATCCTCTCCGGCGGGCGCACGTCGCCGCGCTCGCATCATTCCGAGGCGTGGGTGATGGCGGGGCATCTGCGGGAGATTCTGCCGACTCCGGAGCTTGTCCTCGAAGAGCACGCCATGACCACGCTGGAGAATCTGATCTTCGCGCGAGGATTGGCCGAGCATCACGCCGGAGTCGTGGCGCGTTTCGTCGTTTTCTGCGACCGCGTACACCAGCGCAAGGTCGCCGCGCTCGCCAAGCTCATCCTGGGCGCGCGCGCGATCGTGCATTGCGTCGATCACGATGTAGCGCGGCGCGTGCGCCTCTTCGAGCCGGTCTCGCACATGATCGAGTTTCTCGTGGCGCATTTTCCGCGGTTGCGCAAGTACCTTCGGGCCGCGGCCATTCGGATGAAAGGCGTCAGCGGGACGCCGCCGGCGGCTGCGCGGCCGGAGCTTGCGGCGGACGATGAGCCGCATCACCGGCGCGTAAGCCGGTAATCCAGATTCCCTTGTCGCCGGTAACGTGCAACGTGGCTGTAATCGCAGTCCCGTTCGGTGGCAGCGCATCGACCTTCGCGCCGCGGACGATGTAGTCCATCGTCATCGCCTCCATGAAGCCGGGGATCGCTTCGTGATCGATCGTCAGCGAGTTTTCCGAGGCGTCGCGCCCGACGATCTTTCCCGCCAGCGCGTAGGTCTTTTCGCCGGGGACGGAGAGCGGCTTATCGGCGTTCGAAATCCTCGCCTTCCCGCAGGCAAGCGTAAGAATCAGCGTGAATGTGAGAATCTTCATACGTTGAAGCCTGCCACCACCGCCAAACTCGCCGCCGTCGCCATCCTCGCACTGCTCTTCGGCGGCCTCGCGCTGCGCGCTGCAATGCGGCTGGTCAGCACGGCCACGCACTCGCTGTTTTTCGGAGTGCTGCTGCTGGTGGTCGTGGTTTGGATATTCTCGACGAGGAAGTAAACCCCCCCTGTCACCTGAGCCGCCGAAGGACGGTCGAAGGACCCCGTCAGTGCTTGCATCGTGACTCTTCGCCGCCTTTCCGGGTTACCAGGTTGGGGGTCCTTCGACCGTCCTCCGCGACTTCGGCTTCGCCTACGTCGCTGCGGCGGCTCAGGATGACAGTTACGCCGCAGGCTGTGCGAATCCGGTGATCACGTACGACCCGCTCTTCACGTCCTTCTTGATCTTGATGATGTCGTTCTTCTGCGCATCCTCGAGCAGGTCGCTGAACGTGTTGTAGCCGTAGTACTCCTCGTTGAAGGTCGGCTTCTTGCGCTGCATGGTTTGCTTGATCATCGAGCCCCAGAGGACCTCTTTGTTCTCGCGCATCAGCGCCTTGATCGAATCGATCAGGAGCTTGAAGACCTCGCCCTGCTTCTTGTCCTTGAAGTTCACGCTCGGCGCCTTCTGCGTGCCGCGCACGAGGTCCTCGTAGAAGATGAACTCGTCGCAGTTGTCGATCAGCAGGTCGCTCGACGAATTCTTCACGCCGACGCCGATGACGTACTTGTCGTTCTCTTTCAGTTTCGAGACGAGCGGCGAAAAGTCGGAGTCGCCGGACGCGACGACGAAGATGTTGATGTGGTCCTTCGACCAGGCCATGTCCATCGCGTCGACGACCATGCGGATGTCGGCCGAGTTCTTGCCCGAATAGACGCGTCCGGGAATCTCGATCAACTCGATGGCGGCCTCGTGCAGCTCGCGCTTGTAATCGGGGAACTTGTCCCAGTCGGAGTAGGCGCGCTTGACGACGATCTTCCCCTTCTCCAGCAGGCGCTCGAGCAGGAGGGCCACTTCAAACTTTTTGTACTTGGCGTCGGTGACGCCGATGGCGATGTTCTCGAAATCGATGAAAAGGGCGATTTTGCTTTCGTTCATGCTGCTTCTCGATGGCGGCGATCCGACGTTCCCGTCGTCCTCGGCCGCATCGTTGTCGAAGTTAGGTTTGCGGCTCATTGGTGATTAGCCCCGGCAGCCTAACACCGAACGGTTACAGCAATTCCCCACGAGCGGAAGTGCCTACAACCGCGATCGTGCCGCGACCGCCGCGTCTCGAATCTGCGGTTGGTGCGGTTCGATCGATAGCGAGCGGTTCCAGTAATCGAGGGCGCGGCCGTAGTCGTTTTGTTTCGCGTAGAAGAGGCCTAGGTTGTTGAGGGCGAGCGTCGATGACGGTTGCAGGCCGAGGGCGCGAACGAGCTCGGGGACGCCTTCGGTGTAGCGCTCGGCGGCCAGGAGCGCGGAGCCGAGGTTCGCGCTGATCAGGTAGGACTGCGGGAAGAGCTTGCGTCCCTGGTAGAGCAACGCGATGGCGCGAGCGTTCATGTTGTGCTGACGGTAGAGCGCGGCGAAGTCGATGAAGTACTTCTCCGCATTCGGCAGGCCGAGGGCGGCGGCTTTCAGGAATTGCTCGTCGGCGGCGGTGTATTGCTGGCGATCGAACATCGTCATCGCTTCATTCAGATGCGGAATCGGACTGGTTGGATTGATGTCGATGGCCCGGTCGAACGCATCGACGGCATCGCTCAACTTATTCTTCGACCGAAGCTCGATGCCGAGGTTGTTGTAGTACGCGTATTGCCCGAGGCGCTCCGGCGACAGCGGGGCGGCGGCATGCTGCGTCTGATCCTCATCCTCGAGCACCGGCGTGAGATTGCGCGACGGATCGTTGAGATGACCGATGGCCTGGAGCTCCTGCGCATATGCGGGCGCAGGGACGCGCGCGGCGGCGACAGCCGGCTTGCTGCTGACGAACTCTCCGTAGCTCACCACGCGGACAGATGTGATCGGCGTGATGTCGCGGAACGCCCAATCGGCGACGTGACCGGGCATCTCCATCGAAGGCGGCAAGCCGAGGAGCGTGAGAACCGTGGGGGTGATGTCGTAGACCGACATCGCATGCGTGCCGCGATTCGGCGCGACGTGCGGACCGTAGGCGATGAAAACGCCGGGATTGCGGTGATCGGATAGCGCCGCGCCGCCGTTGGGCATGTTGCGCGGCCGGTTCTTGCCCCAGCGAAAGCCGTACGACGAGACGATCATCACGGTGGTGTCGTGCGGCAGCACTCCCATCCACTCGCCGATCAGGCGGTCGACCTCGGCGTAGTAATTCGCGACGGCCGGCCAGAACTTGCGGTAGTTCTGTTCGCTGATCCCTTCGCGATACGGCGGATGGAACGGCGCGAAGAGATGATTGACGGCGTCGGTGCCTTCGTACGAAACCATCATCAGCAGCGGGTCCTGTCCGTGCTGCCGCTGATCGTTGTAGAGATTGATGGCGACGCGATGGTCGTTCCAGGTCTTCGCCAGGATGCGGCGGAAGATCACGACCGGATCGGCCGGATTGTTGGCGTTGATGGCGGTGTCCCACTCTTCGGGCGCGATGTTGAGAAAGCGGCGCACCTGCGGATAGCCGACCGTTTCCGGCGGAACGGCCAGAGAGGTCACGCGATCGGTCAGCTCGGCGGGATAAACCGCGGTTGCCGACTGATCCACCGGCATGTCGTAGAAGATGCTGTTCGGCGCGGTGGGCGGCCACGACGTCCACCAGCCGGTGATGAGAGCTGGCCGCCCGAACGCGTCGGCGATGTCCCAGATGGCCGGGACGCGCCGCGTGTAGGAATCGACGGGTGTGTGATGCGCGGTGTCCATGAAGTCGATGACGCCGTGCCGGTCGGGTGTGAGGCCGGTGGCGACGGTGGTCCAGACCATGGGCGAAACCGTCGGCTGGATCGTCTGCAGCGATCCGGTCGTTCCGCCGGTGGCCAGCGCTTTGATGTTCGGAATGCGGCCGTCGTCGGCGAGCTCGTGGAGGAGCTCCCAGTCGGCACCGTCGACCGCGAAGACAACCACGCGCGACGGCGAGCTGCGCGCGTCACGCCGCAACTCCGCGCGTTTGACGCGGAGAAGGGCGTCTTTGTCGGCTTCGAATCGCGCCACTTCGAATGCGGTGACTTTCAGTCCGCTCCTCGCGAGATGGTTGGCCACCGTCTTTCGCAATGGATCGCGCTGCGAGTTGAATTGCGAGTTCGGCGAGAGCAGATCCTCGATCGGGATCTGCTGCGTCACCGCCGACACGGCCTCGGCCACGCGCGCCCGGATCCAGCCGTTCCATCCCTCGTCGACCATCCGCCGGGCGTCCGGCAAACGGTCGCCAGAGATGTCGAAGCGCAGCCGGTAGTAGACCGTGACCGGCACGCCTTCCTTCGATGTGATGCGGATGATGCCGTCGCGCTGCGCGGATCCTTCGCGGCGCTCGAAGCGCAGCCGGAAGAACTGGTGCGGCGGCAGAAAGGTGACCGTGTTCTGCACGACGCGGACGACGCCGGTGTGCTTGTCGACGCCGAAGATGAGCCAGCGCGACGACGGCAGATAGAGACTGATGAGCAGATACGTCACCGCCACCAGTGCGGCGATGAGGGTCAGAGCTCTAGTAAAACGATGCCGAGGCATTGCGGGACTTGGTGCTTTTGCAGGAAGGGGACCAGCTCCTAAGCTTTCAGAGCTACTTTTTCCTCTTCACCAGCTGCTTCACCTCATCATTACCGATCGGGCTCGCCGCGGAAATGATGATGGCGGCCGTCCCCTCGGCGAACTGGGGGATCGTGCAGCGGACGACCGTCGTGCCGTCGGCGGCGGTCTTGCCGCGAAAGATCACGCGCGGCGGTTCGACGGTCGAGATCACCTTCACCTCGATCGCGGCGGCAGCGATCGGATTCTGCGACAGGCTTTTCTTCGCCGCCACGCGCAGCTCGACCGGCAAACCGGCGTAGAACTCGGTGCTGCTCATCAGCGACAGCTCGAGGTGTTCGCTCTCGGCCTCGGAGGCCAGGTAGTCGATGATGACCTGATCGAGCGTCCGCTCTTCGTCGATCGCCAGCGGCGGCGGCGGTTCCACGCGGGTGGGGACAGGCGTCAGCGTGTGTGTCGACAAGGTCGGACGTGGAGTCGACTTCGTCACATCGGCGACCACATCGAAACGGCCGCGCTTGATGGCCGCAATCATCGTCCGATGCTGCTGCTCCATCAGACTGCCGATCCACTTCTCATCGACGCCCGCGCCGGCCTGCTCGGCGTACGACGTTTTTTTCGACGCGAGAATCTCACCGCCGACGTAGACAAGCGACTCGATGTACGGGTTCTGGAGTCCCTTGTCCTCGGTCTGGATGTGGTAGACCTTCTCGTTGTGCTTGATGTCCGTATTGAACCCGGTGATCACGAGGAAGCTCCGCCGCGGCCGTGAGTTAAGGCCGGGAGTGTATCAAATGGATTTCGGCGTCTCCTGCTGAAACGCGTGCACCTTGTTCCGCAGCTCGTCGCTGATCGGCATCTTCGTCTGCGCCTTCCAGTCGAAGAGGACCACGACCACCTTCCCGGTCGCTGCCACGTTGCCGCCCCCTTTGCGGATTTCGTAGACGGTGTCGAAGGATGTGCCGCGCATTTCCGAGATGCGGATGCAGATGTCGATCGGCTCCATGCCGATCTGCAGCCGGAAGTCGACCTCGGCATGCGCGACGATGAATCCGATGTCGGTTGGCAATCCCGCCGCGCCGGTGAGTGCGAACCAGAGCTGCGCGCGCGCCCATTCGAAGTAGGTGAGGTAGACGGCGTTGTTGACGTGGCCGAACGCGTCGACATCACGAAAGATGACCTGCCAGGGAACGATGTACCAGCCGTCGTGCCATGTGCCCCCGCTTCGCGCGTTGTCAGAACTCATGGCAAGCATCATCGCCGAGTCGAGCGCAACTGTCATCCTGAACCGCCGGAGGCGTCATAGCCGAAGGCGGAGCGCCGGAGGACGGTCGAAGGACCTCGTGATGCTTGCCAAGTGAATTGCAGCCACCCTGGTTATCAGCTGGGGGTCCTTCGCCGTCCTGCGGCGTTCCGCGTTTCGCGCTCCAACGCCTCCGTCGGCTCAGGATGACAGTTACTGTACTGTCGCAGTCGTCGACGCAACCGGCGCCGCGGCGCGCGTGCACGCCTGCAGGTAGCGTCCCGGCAGCGGATGGTCGAGATACGGCGCGATGATCTGCGACGCGGCGACGAGCAGGTTCAGATCGACTGCGGTGTCGATGCCCATTTTCTCGAGCATGTAGACGAGATCCTCGGTGGCCATGTTGCCGCTGGCGCCGGGCGCATACGGACATCCGCCCAGTCCGCCCGACGACGCGTCGAACGTCGCGATTCCCATCTCCAGCGCGGCGAGAGTGTTCGCGAGCGCGGTGCCCCGCGTGTCGTGAAAATGCATGGCCAGTTTCGACGCTGGAATCACCTGCAAGAGCATTCCGATCACGCCCTGCACCTGCACGGGCGTGCCGACCCCGATCGTGTCGCCGACGGAGACTTCGTAGCACCCGAGGTCGAGGAGGCGCGCGGAAACTTCGAGAACTTTTTCGGGGGCGACGTCGCCCTCGTAGGGACAGCCGAACGCGGTCGACACATACCCGCGCACGCGCATCCCCTCGGCACGCGCACGCGCCGCGACCGGCGCGTAGTTCGCGAACGATTCGTCGATCGACATGTTGATATTGCGCTTGTTGAACGTGTCAGACGCCGCGGTAAAAATCGAAATTGATTTGACGCCGGTCTCGATGGCGCGATCGAGCCCCTTCATGTTCGGCACGAGCACGGGATAATCGACGCCCGGGTCCTTCGGAATGTTGCGATAGACCTCGGCGGTGTCGGCCATCTGCGGCACCCACTTCGGACTGACGAAGGCGCCAGCTTCGATGGTGCGCAAGCCCGCATCAGCGAGCGCGGTGATGTAGTCGATCTTGGCCTCGGTCGGAATGACCACCTTCTCGTTCTGCAGCCCGTCCCGCGGACCGACTTCAACGACATGGACGTGATCGATGGTGATCTTCATGCGAGTGTCACGAGGTCCAAACCGGGTTGCACCATCTCGCCTTCCTTGCAATTGATCGCGGCGACCTTGCCGTCGCGCGGCGCCGTGATCTGGTGCTCCATCTTCATCGCTTCGAGGATGAGCAGAGGCGCGCCTTTGGCGACCTCGTCACCGACGTTCACAAGGATCTTCAACACGACGCCCGGCATCGGCGCGGCCATCGAATGGTCACGATGCCGCGCCCTTGCCCGCGACTTCTCCGCTGTCTCGACGATCCAGATCTCGCCGTCATACGCGAAGCTGATCTCGGTGCCGCTGTTGATGAAGGGGACGAAGTGCGTGCGCCCGTCGATTTGTAGTTCGGCTTCGTTGCCACGGACTGCGATGAGCTCAACTTGCACGGTTTGAGTCTATCTCGCCGAAAAGCGTTTCACGCGGAGACGCGGAGGCGCGGAGTACTGCCCGCCTTTCTCCGCGTCCCCGCGTCTCCGCGTGAATAAACTACTTCGAATACCGCGACCCCGGTGAATCAATCGCGATGCCCGAAGCGCAGAGGGGACAATGACCCTCGTCATACGTCTCGAGCTGAAGCTCCAGCAGCGACGCATACGGCGCAGAGAACGGATTCGCCATCCCGCTCCGATTCAAAATCGACGCGAACCCGGCCACAACGCCGCCGAGTCCTTCGACCACTGCAGCCGTCTCGCGCGTCGACTTTCCCGTCGTCACGACGTCCTCCACGATCACCACGCGCTCGCCTTCACTGATCCGGAAGCCGCGGCGGAGCGTCATCGCCCCTTCCTTCCTCTCCGTGAAGATCGACGGCACATCGAGCGCCTCGGCCACCGTGTAGCCGATGATCACGCCGCCCAGCGCGGGGGCGACGATTTTCGACGGCTGCATCGCCCGCACGTTTTCCGCGAGCGCGGTGCCGATCGCCTTCGCGTTACGCGGATGTTCGAGCAAAAGCGCGCATTGCACGTAGCCGGGGCTGTGCAATCCGGACGACAGGCGGAAGTGGCCGCTGAGCAGCGCGCCCGTTTCGCGGAGGAGTGCGTCAACGTCGAGCGGCATGGCCGGCGAGAATAGAATGCGCCGAGGAGTGAGCGCAAATGGGTGAACTGACAGAGAAGATTCGCGCCGAGCTCACCGCGGCCATGAAAGCGCGCGACGCCGAGCGCCTCTCGACGCTGCGCATGCTGCAGTCGGCGTTCAAGTACCAGCAGATCGAAGTCGGCCACGAGCTGAGCGACGAAGAAGCGATGACCGTGATCCGCAAAGCGGTCAAGCAGCGTCTCGATTCGATCGAGCAATACACGAAAGGCAACCGCCCCGAGCTCGCCGCCAAAGAACAGAGCGAGATGGAGCTGCTCAAGACCTGGCTCCCGGCCGATCTGACAGACGATGAGATCGAAGCCGGCATCCGCGAGATCGTCGCCTCCACGGGCGCGCAGTCGAAGAAGGACATGGGCAAGGTGATGAAGGAAGCATCCGCGAAATACAAAGGGCGGGTGGACGGGCGGAAACTGCAGGAGATCGTAGGCCGGTTGCTGCCGTGAACGCTGTCATCCTGAGCCGCCGTAGCTGCGTAGCCGCGAAGCGGTGTAGCAGCGCAGGACGGTCGAAGTACCCCCTCCCTGTTAACCCGGAAGGGTGGCGGTTTTTCACGAGGCAAGCACTTGTGGGGTCCTTCGACCGTCCTTCGGCGGCTCAGGATGACAGGCGATGCTGACTAAGTCCGAGCGCGCCCGTTACGCACGCCACCTCATCCTCCCCGAGGTTGGCGAAGAGGGTCAGGAGAAACTCAAGGCCGGATCGGTTCTGGTCGTTGGCGCGGGAGGATTGGGAAGTCCGGTCGGCCTCTACCTCGCGGCTGCCGGCGTGGGACGCATCGGCCTCGTGGACTTTGACGACGTCGACGCGAGCAATCTCCATCGCCAGGTGCTGTATGGAACCTCCGACGTCGGACGTCCCAAAGTCGAAGCGGCGCAAGCGCGGTTGCAGGATTTGAATCCCGACATCGTCATCGACACCCACGACGCCGCGTTGACCTCGGAGAACGCGCTCGGGATCATCGAGAAGTACGACGTCATCGTCGACGGTACCGACAACTTCGCCACGCGCTACCTCGTCAACGACGCTTGCGTCCTCCTCGGCAAGCCGAACGTCTACGGTTCGATTTTTAGGTTTGAGGGTCAGGCCTCCGTTTTTTCTGCCGCCGACGGGGCGTGCTATCGCTGCCTCTACCCCGAGCCGCCGCCGCCGCACCTTGTGCCGTCGTGCGCGGAAGGCGGAGTCCTCGGCGTGCTGCCCGGCGTCGTCGGGACGATTCAGGCGACCGAAACAATCAAGCTGCTAACCGGCATCGGCGAAACGCTCGCCGGCCGGCTGCTTCTCTTCGACGCGCTGCGGATGTCATTTCGTACGCTGCGTCTCAAACAACAACACGATTCGCACGCCGCGATTACGGAGCTGATCGACTACGACCAGTTCTGCAATCCCGCCAATCTGCACGAAGTCACGGAGATCGGTGACGCGATCGCGATCGACGTCCGCGAAGAGTACGAATGGGATGCGGGCCACATCGACGGCGCCCGCCACATCCCGCTCGGCGAACTGCCGAATCGTCTGGACGAACTTCCGCGCGATGCCGACATCGTCTTCTACTGCCAGACCGGCGGCCGCTCCGCGCGCGCTCTCGACGTCGCCCGCGACGCGGGCTTCACGCGAGCGAAACACCTTCGCGGCGGTTACGCGGGCTTGGCGTCACTGTCATCCTGAGCCGCCGAAGCGACAGAGGCGAAGCCGCCGTCGCGGAGGACGGTCGAAGGACCCCCTGATGCTTGCACCGTGGCTCGCCGCCGCCCTTCCGGGTTAGCAGGAACGGGGTCCTTCGACCGTCCTCCGGCGCTCGCCTTCGGCTCCGACGCCTCCGGCGGCTCAGGATGACAACCAGCTACAATTTCCCCAATGGCAAACGGCTCCATCATCGGCGGTGTTCTCGCTCCCCATCCGCCGCACATCGTTTACGGCGACAACCATTGGCGCAACGAGCCGAAGTCCGAGTGCGGCTGGGAGGTTTTGCGCTGGGGCTATGAGCGGGCCCGAAAGCATTTTCTGGAGAAGAAGCCGGATGTGTTTCTCGTCCACTCGCCGCACTGGCAGACCGTGATCGGCCATCACTTCCTCGGTATGCCCGAGTTTCATGGACTGTCGGTCGATCCGATTTTTCCGAATCTCTTTCGCTTCAACTACGACATCAAAGTCGACGTCGAGCTGGCCGAGTTGATCGCCGAGGAGGGCGCGCGCGACGGGTTGATCACGAAGATGATGCGCAATCCGAACTTCCGCGTCGACTACGGCACCATCGTCTCCTGCCACATGATGAATCCGGAGTGGGACATTCCCATCGTCGGCATTTCATCGAACAACTCGCCGTACTACTTCTCGAACGAGATGGGCCAGCAGCAGATGCTGCGGCTCGGTCAGGCCACGAAGCGCGCGATTGAAAAGAGCGGACGGCGCGCGGTGCTGCTGGCCTCGAACACGCTCTCGCATCGTCATTTCACGACGGAGCCGGATATCCCCGAGGATATGTCGCGCGAGCATGTCTACGAGCACAGTGGCTATCTGTGGGACATGAAAGTGCTCGACCTCATGCGCAAAGGCCGGACCCGTGAGCTTATCGCGGTGCTGCCGGAGTTCATGGACATGGCTGTGAGCGAAGTGAAGGCCGGCTCGCTGGCGTGGATGCTGTCCGCACTCGATTTTCCGTCGTATCCCGCCGAGGTCTACGGCTACTGGACGGTGATCGGAACCGGCAATGCCGTCGTCGGATGGGATCCGCAGTTGAAAGCCGAGGCTACGACGCAGGGAGCGGCATGATCGCTGTCCTAGCGCTCTTGTTTGCGACCGCGTTTCCGTCGAACAGCAAGACTTCCTGGATGCGGCCGGAGTCGTTCCATCTGACGATCGGGATGCCTCGCGCCGCGGCGGTGAGGGCGCTGGAGTCGAACGGATGGCATCCGAAGAAAGGCGATGCGGCCGGCCAGCTCGTCGTCGACTATGCGGACGACAAATCGCTCACGCTGCAGTTCGCCGGCGAACGTTTGACGTCGATCCGCTTCGAGCTCTTCACGATCCTTCAGGATGCGCCGAAGGCATTCGAGGAGGAGCGTGCGTTCCTCCGTCAATCGCTCGGCAAGCCGCGTCAGGGGACGAAGAAGATCCTCATCTACGATCACAAGCTGCCGAACGTGATGGCTATCCTCTCCGCCGATCCGAAATCGGAGCAGGCGCAGAAGGGGGTCGGGATGGTGGTGGTGCGGTACTACGATCCTGCGGTTAAGTGAGCTACGGGGACGGGTTCACGCGGAGACGCGGAGGGGCGGAGAAAGACTAGTTCGTGCCCGTCACCACGGCGGTTTCCGCGACCTTCTTCTTCGCTTCGTACTTTGCGGACCTACCCTCGTAGATGAAGATGCCTTCGCCGAGGGTGCCGACGTAGAGGCGGGCGGGGTCGAAGGGGTCGAGGGCGACCGAGGTCACCTCGGCGGTCCACGAAGGGAGCGGGAACGAGCGCCAGTCGGAGTTTTTTGGTTCGGCCACCAGCATCTCGTGTTGCTGGCGCGAGGTGAGGAAGACGAAGTTGTCGGTGCTGCGCGAGCCGCCGAAGACCGATGCGAATTGCGCGTCGGGCGCTTCCATCTCGGTCCACTTTCCGTCGGCGTCAACGTGTCCGGCCTTCACGCCTTGCGAGCCGGCGATGAAGACGAGTTGATCGTCGCCGGAGCCGCGGACGGCCAGCGTGCGGCCGGTCGACGGCGCGCCGGCGAGAGGCATCCACTCCATGCCGTCGAAGGCGCGAAGACCGGCATTCGTCAGCGCGAACAGCGCACGCTTGTTTCCGAGGTTGCCGATCGCGATATCGACGGCGCGGTTTTCGGCGCCGGCGAGGCGATACCAACTCTTGCCGGCGTCGCGGCTGGTGAAGACGCCTTCCGCGGTCGCGGCGAAGTAACGGACTTTGTTGAAGCGAAGCACCTTGTCGACGCGAATCGGATAGCTCGCCGGCGGCGCCTGCGACCAAACCTCGCCATCGGCGCTCCAGAAGAATCCCTTCTCCGTTCCCGCCACGAACTTCACCTCGGCATCCTCGGTGATGACTAGCGACAGGATCTGCGGCAGGTCGTTTGTCGGCAGCTTCTTCCAGGTCGCGCCGGCATCGCTCGAGCGATAGATACCGCTCGACGATCCGCCGAATGCCACCGCCGCGTAGACATTCTTCGGCTGTGCGGCATCCGCGGCGATCGAAGTAATGGTCAGATTGCGAAGGCCGTCGCACGTGCGCGTGAACGTTTTCGCGTTGTCGTTGGAGATGTAGACGCCATCGCCTTCGACGCCGAGGATCACGCGGCCAGGCCGCTGCGGATGAAGCGCGATCGTGTTCACAACGAGCGACTCGTCGCTGATCGTGTACCAGCTCTTGCCGCCGTCGTGACTGCGATACAGGCCGGCCACGGAGCCGGCGAAGATCGAATCGGGATCGCAGGGATCGAGCTCGATGTCATGGATGCGCCGGTTGTTGAATCCGTCGCGGTAGCGCGTCCAGTTCTCGCCGCGGTTCGGCGTGTTGTAGACCCAGCCGCACGTCGAAACCCAAACTTTGTCCGGGTTGTAGCGGTCGATGGTGATCGAGAACATGTCGGTATCGAGCACCATGCCGTTGTTGATCAGCTTCCACGTTTTGCCGCCGTCGTCGGAACGCGTTCCCTGCCGCCACGTGCCGACGTAAATGCGGTCGTGCGTGCGCGGGTCGAGCGCGAGCGACTCGACGTTGATCTGATCGGAGATCTGTTCCCACGATTCGCCGCCGTTGGTGGAGCGATAGACGCCGGTCAGTCCGCCGATGAGGACAAAGTCGGCGTCATGCGGATCGATGGCGATCGCGCGGACGGAGAAATCTTCGAGCCCTGCATCGCGGCGCGTCCAGTTCTTCCCGCCGTCCTCCGAAACCGCCACGACGCCGCCGCCCCACGCGCCCCAGCACGCCGCCCAGAGCCGTCCCTTGCGGTCGAGCACGAGGTTGTCGACGACGTAGCCCGGAAACGGGATGCCGCCGCGCGGGTTCTGCCACGACTTCGCGCCGTCGGTGGAGACATAGACCTCGCCGCCGCTCGTGCCGAGGTAGAGAGTGTCGGGGTGTGAGGGATCGATGATCAGCGCGCGGACGTCAGCGCCATAAAGATTGGCGCGCCGCCATTGCGCACAAAGAGGAAGTGCCGTGAAGAGAAACGTGAGAACGATGAGGAGTTTACGCATGCCCGCCCGGTAACGAAGAGTTTTATCACGACGAAAGCAATATCGCTGCCGGAGCCTGCTGAACCACAGAGACACAGAGGACGCAGAGGTCTGTGTGATCTCTGTGCCTCTGTGGTGAAAAGGTCTTATCCTTCGCGCGACATGACCACCCTCCGCACCTGCGTCTTCCCCTGTGCCGGTTTCGGCACGCGGTTTTTTCCGGCGACGAAAGTCATTCCGAAGGAGATGCTGCCGCTCGTCGACAAGCCGATCCTCCAGTACGGAATCGAAGAGGCGCTGGGGTCGGGGATGGACAAGCTCATTGTGGTCATGTCGAAGGGGAAGGACGCAATCCTCGATCACTTCGACCGCACCGCGGAGCTGGAGCGGTCGCTTCAGGAGCGGAAGAAGAATGATCTGCTGGACGAAGTCGAGACCGTCAGCCGCATGGCCGACATCATCTCCGTCCGCCAGAAAGAAGCGCTCGGCCTCGGGCACGCCGTTTTGCAGGCGAAGGATGCCGTCGGGCGCGAGCCGTTCGCGGTCGTGCTGCCCGATGACGTGATCCTCGCCGACGAGCCGTGCCTGCTGCAGATGCGGCACGTGTTCGAAGAGACCGGCCGGCCCGTGGTGGCGCTCATGGAAGTGACCGCCGAGGAGACCTCGCGCTACGGAATCGTGGCCGGCAACATGCTCGGCGGCCGGCGCTTCCACATCACGGACATGGTCGAGAAGCCGAAGGTGAAGCCACCGTCGCGCTACGCGATCATCGGCCGCTACATCCTGCCGCCGGACATCTTCCCGGTGCTGGAAAAAACCGAACGCGGCGCCGGCGGAGAGATCCAGCTCACCGACGCGCTGCGCGAGCTGGTACGCACCGGCGAGTTTTACGGCTACGTCTTCGAAGGAAAGCGCTACGACGCCGGCGAAAAGCTCGGCTATCTGAAAGCGACCGTTGACTACGCGCTGCGCCATCCCGCGCTCGGCGATGAGTTTCGCGCGCACCTCGAGGCCCTGATCGGCGAAGATCAACCGCAACCGCATGGACAAACGCTTCGACATCCTCGACGCGCCTGAGGACGTCCGCGCGCTGGTCGGCGAATGCGAGCTGACCGGGACTCGCACGACGTTTCTCCGCAACGATCGCCCCGTGGCCATCCTCATCTCGCACGATGAATACCTCGCGCTGCGCGAGACGATCGACATCGCCGACGACGCGCCGCTACGCGCAGCGATCGACGAGGCCGAGGCGGAAGTGGAGAGGGGCGCGATGCTCGCGATTGAAGATCTGCTCGGCGCTTGAAAGGGGACGGTTCACGCGGAGCACGCAGAGGAGCGGAGAACGGCCCGGTTTTCTCCGCCTCCCCGCGTGCTCCGCGTGAAACCGTCCCCTTCCCCATTGATACACTCCCACCCCATGTGGAACGACCGCCTGCGCTTCGCCGAACGCGTCGAGAAAGATTGGCGCAGCCTGAACGATGAACAGCGCGCCGCCGCAGCCAAAGCGCTCGAGACGATCGACGAGGATCCCATCATCGGAGCGCCGTTATTCGAGCCGTTGCGCGGCTATTGGAGTTATCGCAGCGAAGGGATTCGCATCATCTACCGCATCGTCACCGAGGCGCGGTTCATCGTCGTGTTGAACATCGGCCTGGTGATGGCGCGATGAGGTTCATCCTGGCGTCGCAGTCGCCGCGGCGGCGGGAGTTGCTGGCGTCGATCGGCCTTGCGTTCGACGTCATGCCGAGCGACGTCCCCGAGGTGCATCAGCCGGGCGAATCGCCCGAGGAGTACGTGGCGCGTTTGTCACGCGACAAAGCCGCGGCAGTCGCGGCGAAACATGACGATGCCTGGATCATTGCTGCCGACACGACCGTCCTCCTCGGCGACGAACTGTTGGAGAAACCGGCTGACGACGCCGACGCCCGGCGGATGCTCGCGACGATCGCCGGCAAGACTCACATCGTCTACTCCGGCGTCACGCTGCAGAACGCCGCCCGCGGGTGGCGAGACACGCGCGTGGCCGAGTCCGAGGTGAGAATGCTGCCGCTCGACGAGCACGACATCGCGTGGTATGTCTCGACCGGCGAGCCGCGCGACAAAGCGGGCGCTTACGCCGTGCAGGGCATCGGAGCGATGTTCATCGACTCCATCCACGGCAGCTACACGAACGTAGTTGGATTACCACTTGCTTTGCTTTTCCAGATGCTGAGACGGGCAGGTATCGATGTCTTGAGGGTGTCGGGTGTCGGGCGTCGGGTGTCGGAGCCTGGCAACCTCACGAATTCGCCGACTCCCGGCCCCCGACGCCCGACTCACGATTGAGGTTCAACCATGTCATCCGCGGCAAAAGTCGGCATTTTCATGCTGATCATCCTGGCGATCCTCGGGTACTTCATCCTGAAGATCGAAGACGTGCAGATCGGTCACGGGACGGGCGCGCGCAAAATCACCGCGGTCTTCGACTCCGTGGCGGGACTCGACAACAAGTCGGCGGTGCGTGTGGCGGGCGTTCGCGCGGGGAAAGTGTCGGATATCAAGCTGCGTCCGGATGGCAAAGCCGAGGTGACGCTGGATATCGATCCGGACGTAGTGCTGCATCCCGGTGCCAGCGCGCACGTCGCCAACCTCGGGCTCCTCGGCGAGAAGTACATCGAGCTCGATCCCGGTCCGGCGAATACGCCGGCGATTCCGCAGGAACAGAGCGTCGTCTTGCGCGGCACGCAGCCGGCGTCGATGGACGACATCACGAACCAGGTGGCCGCGATTGCGAATGACGTGAAGGCGATCACGGCCTCGCTGCGCGGCGTGATGTCGGGACCAACCGGCGAGCAGCGGCTGGTCGATATCGTCGAGAACGTCCGCACGATCACCGAGCAAATGCGCGATCTGATCGCCGCGAATCGCACGAACGTCGACGCTACGATGGCGAACGCGCGTGTCGTCAGCGAGTCGCTGCGGGTGGAGATTCCGAAGCTGGCAGCATCGCTCGATCACATGGCCACGCAAATGTCGGGCACGGTCGGCGAGAACCGTCAGGACGTCCGCCAGATCGTCGAGAACCTGAAAACGCTCTCCGCCGATCTGAAAACGACGTCCGACAATCTCAACGCCGTCACGGGTCAGGTCCGCAGCGGCGAAGGGACGGTCGGCAAGCTGCTCTACAGCAACGAAGCGCACGATCGTTTGACCGCGGCGTTGGGCTCCGTCGAAAGCGGCGTGAACGAGTTGCGCAACACGCTCGGACGCGCCGGCAAGATGCAGCTGGACCTCGGACTCAACGGCGATTACTACGCGGGACTGCCGGAGACGCAGAATGGTGCGGAGAAAGTCGGCGGCAGTTCGCGGTCCGCGGTCTGGCTGCGATTGACGCCGAATCCGGATCGCAATCGTTTCTACAACGTCGAACTGGCAGATACACCGTTTGGCAAACGCAACGACAAGACCATCGAAGAGACAGTGACGAATCCCGCAACAGGTCAATCGCAGACGACGATCACGCACCAGACGAAGTTCGAGCACGCGTTCCTGACGTCGGCGCAGGTGGGATGGAACCTGAAGCCATTCGCCGTCCGCCTCGGCATGATCGATTCAACAGGAGGCGCGGGCGTCGACTACTTCTACAACAGCCGCATTCGCGTCACCGGCGAAGCGTTCGACTTCGGACACCGCACCGGCGATAGCAACCCGCATCTTCGCTTGTACGGCGAGTACATCTTCCGCACGGAAAAGCCGACGACGCCGACGATCTTCGTTCGCAGTGGCGTCGACAATGTCCTGAACCACACCGCGTTCACCCTCGGCGGCGGCATTCGCTGGCGGGATGATGATTTGAAGTACCTCCTTGGGAGCATTCCGATCCCGAAGTGAGCAAGTAGCGCCGGCGGCCCGCCGGCTGTACCGCCGCCGGCTCGGCGGCAATACGCGACGCGCCAGCGAGCCGCTGGCGATCCAGCCGACGAGCCTTCGGCGCTACGGCCGAGGAATGACACCCGGCGAGCAATTCGTTCTGCGGTGCTCCTCCATGCCCCGCTTCACGTTCCCTGACACTCACGGCGATCTCCTCGGCGCGCACATTTCGACTCGCGGCGGACTGCACACCGTCTTCGACCGTGCCACGGAGATCAACGCCTCCGCGATCGCGCTCTTCGCGAAGAACGGAAATCAGTGGAAGGGGAAGGCGATGACGGACGAAGACATCGCCGTTTTCTCGAGCAAGCGCACGGTGAGGCCGGTGCTGACGCACGCGTCTTACTTGATCAATCTCGCCACGACCAATCCCGACTTTCATCGCAAGTCGATCGACGCCATGATCGACGAGCTCGATCGCGCCGAGCGGCTCGGTATCCACGCGGTTGTGCTGCATCCCGGCGCGCACATGGGTGCTGGCGTCGATGCCGGCATCGAGCAGATCGCGCGGTCGCTCGACCAGATCCACGCGGCGATTCCGAATCACAAGGTGGTCACGTTGCTCGAGACGGCAGCAGGACAAGGCTCGTGCCTCGGCTGCACGTTCGAAGAGCTCGGACGCATCCTTGCGCTCGTCGACGACAAACAGCGCGTCGGCGTCTGTTTCGATACGTGCCACGTCTTCGCCTCGGGATACGAGCTTCGCAACCGCGACGACTACGAGCGGACGATGGACGCGCTCGCAACGCACGTCGGCATCGAAAACGTCGGCGCGTTCCATCTCAACGATTCGAAGAAGCCGCTCGGCTCGCGCGTCGATCGCCATCAGCACATCGGCGACGGCGAGATTGGCGTCGAAGCGTTCCGCTTTCTCTTGAACGATGCGCGTTTCCGCGGCATCCCGAAACTGCTGGAGACGCCGAAGCCGGTCGAGCATGAATCGGATCGGAGGAACCTGACGCTGCTCCGGTCGCTCTTGTCAGCATGACCGTCGCACCTCACTGCGCTCCTCGGGATAAATTCGATACACTCCGCGCCCTATGACACAGCCGCAATCAGGCACGCGCATCGACTTTCGCGACGGCAAGCTCGTCGTCCCCGACGATCCCATCGTTCCCTTCATCGAAGGTGACGGCACCGGCCCCGACATCTGGCACGCCACCCAGTTCGTCCTCGACGGCGCGGTGGCCAAGGTCTACGGCGGCAAGAAGAAGTTTCACTGGTTCGAAGTGCTGGCCGGCGACAAGGCCTTTGCCGCGACCGGCGAGTACCTGCCGCAGGCGACGCTCGACGCCATCCGCGACTATCGCGTTTCGATCAAAGGTCCGCTGTCGACGCCGGTCGGCGGCGGGATTCGCTCGCTGAACGTCACGCTTCGGCAAGTGCTCGATCTGTACGCGTGCGTGCGGCCGGTCCGCTATTTCGAGGGCGTCCCTTCGCCGGTGAAAGAGCCGGGAAAAGTGGACATGGTCATCTTCCGCGAGAACACCGAGGATGTTTACGCCGGCATCGAATGGCCTGCGGAGTCCGAGGGAGCACGGAACATCATCGGATTCCTGAATTCGATCGAGCGGCGCGGCGGCAGCAAGATTCGCGAAGGCTCGGCCATCGGTATCAAGCCGGTCTCCATGTTCGGATCGAAGCGGCTGGTGCGTAAAGCGATCGAGTACGCCATCGCCGCGAAGCGCGATTCCGTCACGCTCGTGCACAAAGGCAACATCATGAAGTTCACCGAGGGCGGCTTCAAAGATTGGGGCTACGAGCTGGCGCGTGAGGAGTTCGGCGACGTCACCATTCCGGAGTCCGAGGTTGGGAACGATGGAGCGGGCGGCCGGATCATCATCAAGGATCGCATCGCCGACTCGATGTTCCAGCAGGTGCTGCTGCGCCCGAGTGAGTACTCGGTCATCGCCACGACGAACCTCAACGGCGACTATCTCTCCGATGCCCTCGCCGCCCAGGTCGGCGGCCTCGGCATGGCGCCGGGCTCGAACGAATCGGACGAAGTGGCCATCTTCGAAGCGACGCACGGCACCGCGCCGAAATACGCCGGTAAGGACATGATCAATCCCGGATCGTTGATCCTGTCGGGCGTGATGATGCTGCGCCATCTGAAGTGGTGGGACGCGGCTGACGCCATCGAGCGCGCGATCGCGAAGACGATCGCGCAGAACAAGGTCACGTACGACCTCGAGCGGCAGATGGAAGGGGCGACGAAAGTCTCCACGAGCGAATTCGGACGCGCGATCGTAGAAAATATTTAACCCTGAAATTTGAAGAGACGCTGGTGGCAGAGCCTTGGGCAACCAAACGCCGCCGGCCGTGCCGGCCCGGAGGCCCATCATGAAACGTGCGCTGCTCGTTGCGATCGTCGCATTGCTTCCTGTCGTCGTGTTCGCCCAGAGTGCGCCCGACCTGATCATTCATCACGCCAAAGTCTTCACGGCTGATCCCGCCCATCGGTTCGCCGAGGCCGTGGCCATTCAGGGAAACAAGATCGTCGCGGTGGGGACGAACGCCGATGTCACCGCGATGGCCGGCGACAAAACGAAGCGCATCGATGCCGGCGGCCGCGTTGTCGTTCCCGGCTTCAACGACGCACACACACATCAGGGACCGCGGCCCGAAGGCTTCGGCTTGTCGCCGGATGAAGATGCTGGCTGGCCGCTCGTCAGCGCCGCGCTGGCCGGCGCTGTGGACGAAACGCCGGGCGATGTCTGGATCTACGGAACCGTCTCGCCCAGGCTGATGAACGATCCTGCCGTGACGGCGCAGGCGCTCGACAAAGTTGCCCCGCATCGCAAGGTCGTCCTCAGCGTCTGGACCAGCCACGGAATCATCTTGAGCAGCGAGGCGATGAATGCGCTGCACATCCGCGACAACGCTGTCGATCCAGCCGGCGGCTCTTTTGAGCGCGACTCGAGCGGCCATCTGACCGGGAAAATGTTCGAGTACGCCGATTGGAACGCGGAACGGAGACTGGCTGACAGCGTGTCCGACGCCGATGCCGCCGATCAACTCAAGGCCTATTCGGACCAGGCTCTCGGATTCGGCATCACATCGATCCAGAACATGTCCATGCTGCCGCTGACGCGCTACGAGAAAGTCGAACGCCACGCGCCGGCGGCGATTCGAATCCGCATGATCCGCATGCCGATGAGCGAGACCGCCTCGCGCGACGCGAGCGAAGGGGCCACGCTGCCGGTGTCCTCGCGCGAACGGCCGCTGTCGATCATCAGCGGGACAAAATGGATCCTCGACGGTACGCCGGTCGAGCAGGGCGCGGCCGTTCGCCAGCCGTATCCCGGCACCACGGACAAGACGGGAAAACTCAACTTCGCGCCGGACGAGCTCAAGGTGATCATGAAGGAAGCGTTCGACTCGAAAGAACAGACCCTGCTCCACGTTGCCGGCGACCGCACTGCCGCCGCGGTCTTCGACGCCATGCGAGCCGTTGGTCCCGCCGAGGAGTGGCGCAAGAAGCGCGTGCGCATCGAACATGGAGACGGATTGCATCCCGACCTCATCGCGCTCGCCAAAGAATTCGGCGTCGTCGTGGTCCTGAACCCGACGCACGTCGTTGCCAAGCCGCTGTTTCCGAAGGGTCCGTACATGCCGGTCAAGTCGCTGGTGAAAGGCGGCGTGCCGATCGCGATCGGTTCCGACGGCCCGATGAATCCGGGGCTGAACATCCAGCTCATCACCACGATGCCGGGCAATGCCGCCGAGGGGATCACGCGCGAAGAAGCGGTCGATGCGTACACGCGCGGCAGCGCGTTTGCGGAGTTCGCCGAAAACGAGAAGGGGACGATCGCCGCCGGGAAACTGGCCGACCTCGCGGTGTTGTCGCAGGACATCTTCAAAGTTTCCGCCGACGAGCTTCCGGATACGAAAAGCGTTCTGACGATCGTCGACGGAACCATCGCGTTCGACGGCGGCGTCCTCAAGACGCGGGACAGAATCACGTCCGAGCCGCGCATCGTGCAGTAAACACCGCCCGGGTACGGGAATCGTCCCCGGCGTATGATGTTCCGTCTCATCACATGCGCCGCATCGTCCTCGCGTCTGCCTTCGTCTTCGCGCTCGTAGCCGCGCGGCAGCGAGCCGTGCTGCACCCGCCCCCGCCGCAGGTGCCTGGCGGACCGACCTTCAGCAAGGAAGTCGTCCGCATTTTTCAGAACCGCTGCCAGACCTGCCATCACCCCGGCGACATTGCGCCGTTCTCGCTGATGACGTACGCCGACGCGGCGCCGCACACCGACGCCATCAAGTACGAAACGCAGCAACGCCTCATGCCGCCGTGGAAGGCCACGCCCGCGTGCGGCGATTTCGCCGATGCTCGCGTCCTGACGCAGGACGAGATCGACACGATCGCCAAGTGGGTGGACAACGGCGCGCCGCAGGGGAACGTCGCCGATCTGCCAACGCCGCTGAACTTCGACGGCGGCTGGGCGCTCGGCCAGCCGGATCTCGTCCTGTCGTATGCCGAGGCGTACAAGCCGCCGGTCACGGGCGACATGTACCGCTGCTTCCCCATACCGACGAACCTTCCCGCCGATATGTACGTTTCGGCGATCGACATCAAGCCCGGCGACCGCGAGACCGTGCATCACGTCATCGCGTACATCGACACGACCGGCGATTCGCAGAAACTGGACGAGGCCGATCCCGGCCCCGGCTACACGTCGTTCGGCGGCCCAGGCTTCACGATCTCGGCCTCGAGCCTCGGCGCGACCACCCTCGGCGGGTGGGCTCCGGGCGCGCGTCCGGTCGTGCTGCCTGAAGATGTGGCCCTTTCGCTGCCGGCGCAGTCCCGCGTCGTGTTGCAGGTCCATTACCACCCGCACGGCATCAAGACCATCCCCGATCAAACGCAGATCGGCATCTACTACGCGAAGAAGAAGCCGAAGCAGCTCATCTACATCCTGCCTCTAATCAACCAGGACTTCATCATTCCGCCGAACGACCCGAGCTACAAGGTGCCCGCGACGTATACGGTCGGCTGGCCCGCGCATCTGTACCTCATCGCGCCGCACATGCACCTCCTCGGACGGAAGATGAATGTGAACGCGACGTTGGTCAACGGCGAGAAGAAGTGCCTGATCAACGTTGACGATTGGGACTTCAACTGGCAGGGGCAGTACCGCTTCAGCGAGCCGGTGCCGATTCCGTATCACACCAAGTTGTCGCTCGAAGCGACGTACGACAATTCGGAAGGCAACTTGCGCAATCCCAATCACCCTCCGAAGGCGGTGTCGTGGGGCGAGCAGACCACCGACGAGATGTGCATCACCTTCCTCGGCGTAACGCTCGACGGCATCACGTTAGGCCAGTCGCTGCCGAAGACGCCTGTCTTCACACAGGATCGGTAGCCTGGGAGCGCGGGCGTCCCGCCCGCTGTTGCGATCGCGCGATATCTCAAGGAACCGCGGGCGAGACGCCCGCGCTCCCAGGTTCGGCGTACACTTCTCTCCATCCCTATGCCATCCGATCGCGAGAGCGTGCTGCGCTTCGATCTCGCAGTGCAGAAGAGCCATGCGCTCGTCTACACCGCCGCGTTCCTGACCGCGCTGGCCGGCCACGCGCTCGGCGTGTTCGCGCTCAACATCCCCGCAGCGATCGCCATCGGTCTCATCTCGATCGCGTGTGCGGTGGCGCTGTACGCGCTCTTCCGCAGCGGGGTCGATCGCCGCATCCTCAATCCGATCTGGATCGGCAGCGACATCCTCCTGGTCACCGCCGGCGTTTTCGCAACGGGCGGAAGTGCCAGTCCCTGGTTCATCTGGTACCTCTGCACCGCGGCGGCGACTGCCTTTGCCGTCGGCAAGCGTGCCTCGTACGTCGTCAGTGTTGCCAACGCCGTCGCCTACATCGGCGTGCTGATGGCGATGGGGCAGGCATCGTTCGTCAACAGCGTCATGCTCCTCGCCTCGACGCGGATGCTGTTCCTGTTCGGCGCGTCATTCTTCTTCCTCGCCGGAATCGCCAATTTGCAGCAGAAGCACTTGCTGATCCGCGAGCTTGAAAGTGAACAGGCCCGCGAGCTGGCCGAACTGACGCGGCTCACCGCGGAGTTGCAGCAGCGCGGCAATGAGCTGGAGGACGCCAGCCGCCGGATTCAGGAGGCCGACCGGCTGAAGAGCCAGTTCCTCGCGAACATGAGCCACGAACTGCGAACGCCGATGAATTCGATCATCGGTTTTTCGGAAATCCTGATCGAACGGCTCAATGACACGATCGACCCCAAACACGTCAGCTTCCTCCGCCACATCCTCACGTCCGCCCAGCACCTCCTCGGCATCATCAACGACATCCTCGACCTCTCCAAAATCGAAGCCGGCAAGATGGAGGTCTTCGCCGAGCAGTTCGAGCTGCGGCCGGTCATCGAGAGCGTCTGCACGGTCATGCGCGGCATGGCGAAAACGAAAATGCCCACCTTCGTTATCGAAGCCGGCGCGGCGCTGCCGCCGATCGAGACCGACCTCGCCAAGTTCAAGCAGATCCTCTTCAACCTGTTGTCGAACGCGATGAAGTTCTCGCCCGCGGGGTCGCCGATCACGATTCGCGCGATGCACGTCGGTGACACGATCACCATCTCCGTGCGCGACGAAGGCATCGGCATCGATCCGAAAAATCACGACGTGATCTTCGAGGAGTTCCGCCAGATCGACGGCAGCGCGCGCCGCGAATTCGGCGGTACCGGCCTCGGCCTCGCGCTCGTGAGAAAGTTCGTTCAGCTCCAGGGCGGCTGGGTGCGCGTCGAAAGCGACCGCGGAAAAGGCAGCACGTTCTCCTTCACGCTCCCCATCCATTCGCGCGCCGCGGTGGTGAGCCGCATCCCGGAGCTCGTCCCCTCGGAGCAGCGCGCCGAACGCGTGCTTGTCGTCGAGGATGACGCCCACGCCTACGACCTGATCGCGACCGCTCTCAACTCCGCCGGCTATCTCTCTGTCCGCGCACGCCACGGCGACGAAGCCATCCGCCTCGCGCGCGAAGCCCGCCCGATCGCAGTCACGCTCGATCTCGTTCTGCCCGGGATCGACGGATGGGAAGTGCTCAAAACGCTCAAGAGCGACGCGGACACGCGCGATATCCCCGTGGTGATCATCTCCCGCGTCGATGAACGCGACCTCGGCGTGGCCCTCGGCGCCGACGACTACTTCGTGAAGCCGGTCGATCGCGATCGCCTGCTCAGCCGCGTCCGCCAGTTGACGACGTCCGATCAATCAAAAACGCGCCTGCTCCTGATCGACGATGACACCTCTCTCCACGAGCTCCTCGACGAAGAGCTGACCCGCCTCGGCTACACGATCGAAAGCGCCTTCAACGGCGAGACCGGCTTCGCCGCCGCCAAAGAGAACGCGCCCGACGTGATCATCCTCGACCTGATGATGCCCGGCATGAGCGGCTTCGAAGTGGCCGGCCTGCTCAAAGACAACCCCTCCACCGCCCGCATCCCGATCCTGGTCCTGACGTCGAAAGAAATCTCCGCCGACGACCGCAAGGAACTGCAATCCAAAGTCGCCGCCTGCGTACAAAAGGGGAAGAGCGCGCGGGATCAGCTGGTAGCGGAGATTCGAAGGTTGCGCGCGAGCGCGTGAGGTAAGCAATGATATCGATCAATCAGCTTCGCGCGATCTCGGCGGCACGGCTTCAGGATGCCATCGTGCTGCTTGCGAACGACAGGCTCGATAGTGCCGCTTACCTTTGTGGCTATGCGGTCGAGTTGGCACTCAAAGCGCGTATCTGCATGACATTGAATTGGGATGGCTTTCCGCAGACACGCAGCGAATTTGAAGGATTCTCGAGTTTCAAAACGCACAGGCTCGACGTGCTGCTTATACTCTCCGGCGAGGAGCAGCGAATTAAGGAAGAACAGTTTAATGAGTGGTCTGCCATCGTGACCTGGGATCCGGAAGCTCGCTATAAAGCAGTAGGCCACTTCGCGCGAGACCAGGTCGAGGTGATGGTGGCGTCCGTAAGACTGCTCGTGGAGGTGATATGAACAAATTGCCCGAGAAGGTGCTCAAGGTCGAGGCGGATCTCGCGAAAGAGAGAGGGCCGTTGAACCTTTTCGCTCTTTTCGAACGTGAGGACATCAACCGCTGGGATCTCGTAATTTCCGCTCCGTGGGCCAAGTTCGATAGCGAGACCTTGAAGTATGTCGCGGATGTCATCAAACGCCATCTCACGCCGGAAGAGATGGTGCTGCTCGCCCGGATGGTCATTCTTCCTGCCGATGAAGATCCCGTATTGACGCTCAACGCAAAATTTGACGTCGAGCACGGCGAGATTGAAGTGAATCATCCGAGCCGGTTTGGGTTGCCCGCGAAGTACGGCTACATCTTCACTTCGCGGTCCGCAGCCTGAGTCAACGCGCGAACGCGTCGTAAACCGCGCGGGCGATCTGGCCCACCACGCGCAGCGCGACATCGTCATTTTGCATGGCGGGCTTTTTCGTGAAGACGGCGATGGCGATGTGGTGCTTGCCGTCGGCCGAGGTGATGATGCCGGCGTCGTTGAAGACGCCGGGCATCGTGCCGGTTTTATGCGTGACGACGGTGCTCGGCGGAAGCGCTGAGGCTAATCGGACCGGATTGTGAGAGTTGGTCATGAAGCCGAGGAGGAAGTCGTGGCTTGACGGTTTGAGGCCGTCCTTTCGATTTGCGAATGCGGCCAGGAGCGAGGCCATGCCGTCGGGTGTGGCGGTATCGCGCGGATCGCGGACATAAGCGGCGATGCCATTCGTTTGAATCGCTTCGGCGATGTCGTTTTCGGGACGATCGATGCGGACGCCGGCACCGCCGATGGCGTGGATTCGGGCGGTGATGGCGGAGCCGCCGAGGTGGCGGATGAAGTAGTCGACGGCGGTGTTGTCGCTTTCGACGACCATCAGTTCGACGAGATGGCGAACGGTCGTGGTGACCGGCTTGCCGTTTGCGGAATCGCGGAGTGGACTGTGGCCGCGCGAGAACTGCGATGGCTGGATCGTGATCGCATCGTCGAGTTTGAACTCACCGGCGTCGACGCGCTGCAGGACGACCAGCGCGACCGGGAACTTGAAGACGCTGGCCATCGGGAAGTGGTCGTCGCCGTGAAGACTGACGCGGCGGCCGGATTCGAGATCGATCGCCGTGACGCCGACGGTCGCGTCGGTCTGCGCGGCGATCGTTGCGATCTGCGATTGGAGCGTGGCGAAGAGCAGCAGTGCGGCGATAATCATCGCGGCGAAAACTACACCGGTTCGGCGATGAATCGGTAGCCGACCCATGGCTCCGTCACGATGTACTGCGGCTCGGACGGATTCGGCTCGATCTTCTTGCGGAGAGAGCTCATGTGGACGCGGACGGTGTCGGCGCTGGTGCTCGGAGCGGAGCGCCAGACGCGGGCGATGATCTGTTCGATGAACATCGGTTTGCCGGCATTCGCGGCGAGGACTTCGAGCAGCGAAAACTCGGTGGGAGTGAGGCGGACTTCACGCCCGCCCTGGACGACGCGGCGGCGATCGAGCTCGATCGTCAAATCCTGAAACGCCAGCGCGGTCGATGCCGGCGCCGTGCGGCGAAGTTGGGCGCGAACCCGCGCCAGCAGCTCGGTCATCGAGAAGGGCTTGGTCACGAAATCGTCCGCGCCGAGGTCGAGTGCGCGGACTTTGTCCGGATCGGCGCCGCGGACGGAGAGAACGACGATCGGGACGCGCGATGACGCGCGAATCGCGGCGATGAGCTCGAAACCGTCGGAGCGCGGCATGGCCAGATCGGTGAGCACGAGATCGGGGACCCGCGATTGGAACGCGGCCATTCCCTCGCTGCCGTCCGCAGCAGTGGTCGTGCTGTAGCCGGCAGCGCGCAACTCCTTCGACAGCGAATCGCGGATGGCGGGATCGTCGTCGACGATGAGAATCACATTCGAGATGGTCATGGCTCAGCGTCCTGCAGAACTGCGACCGGCAGATCGATGCGCGCGATCGTGCCGCCGCCGGGGCGCGGCGCGAGAGCGATGCTGCCGCCGTTCGCGGCGGCGAGGCTGCGCGCGATTTCCAGGCCGAGGCCGCGTTGCGCGACGTCGCCGGTCTCGGCGGCGACGTTGCCATCCGCATCCACGACGCCGGGCGGCAGGCCGGGGCCGCGATCGAAGATTTCGATGCGCAGCTTGCCGGGATCGAGCGGATGCCGGTGAGCCGTCAGCTCGATCGTCGCGCCGGCCGGTGAGACGCGATGCGCGTTCTCCAACAAATTAACTAGGATCTCCAGCGCGAGCGACGGATCGACGTTCGCGTCGGGACAGTCGGCATCGACGTGAACGGTGATCGGCCGCGCGCTGAAGACGATCGGAAGATTCTCGCGCGTGGCCCGAAAGAGATCGGCCGGCGGCGTGGGCTCGCGATGCGGTTTCGCTTTTCCCGCTTCGAGCCGCGCCATGGCCAGGAGATTATCGATGCGCCTCCGTAATCTCGCGGTCTCCTCGGCGATTGCGGCGACGTCTTCGAGCAACTCGCTGTCGGTGCCGGCGCGGCGGCGGATCGACTCGGTCCGGATCGTGACCGCGGTGATCGGCGTGGCCAGGTCATGCGAGATCGCGCGCAGCAGCGAGGTCTTGAGTGCCTCGCTTTCGCGCAGCGCCTGCACGTGCGCGTTCTCTTCCATAAAACGTTCGCGTTCGGCGGAGAGCGTTTCGATTTCACGTCCGCGTTGCTCGGCCTTCTCCGCCTGCACGCGCGCGGCGACGACGAGCCGGTTCACGGTTACCGACGCGACGAGAAATGCCACCAGCGCGAACCAGTTCGCAGGCTGCTCGATTGTGAGCGTGTACAGCGGCGGAAAGAAGAAAAAGTTGTAGCAGAGCGTGGCGAGAACCGACGACACAGTGCCGATGAGCAGGCCGCCACGGACGGAGATGAGCAGGACGACGATGAGGTACGCGAACCCGATCGTGCTCGGATTGAGATTGGTCGCGCGTCCGGCGGCGGTGACCAGCGCCAGCGAGGCGAACGTGGCGAGCCAGGTCGTGAGGCGGGTCGTCACCCGCCAAGTGAAACACAGGAACAGGTTAAGGAGGGATTAAGAACGCGTTCCATGGGCGTGGCGATCCTCTTGGTCCTGTAGATCGAATGTTGAATGTTGAATGTTGAATGTTGAATGTTGAATGTTGAATGAAGGACGACCACTGCATTCAACATTGAACATTCAACATTTGCTTTTCAGTCTCACCGCCCCGCCGCCACCCGCCCGCTCGATTCGCCGAGGCTCGACATCCAGCGCGTGCGCCATTCGTCGAGAGAGATGCCGGAGATGAGCTTCAGAGCCTGGACGTTGCGAGCGCGATGAATGCGAACGAGCTGGCTCGTGCCGAGCGTGGTGCCGAGGTACTTCGTGAAGGAGTGGGAGAGGATGTAGAAACTACGGCGGTCGCGCGGCGAAAGATTGGGCGAATCACTGTCGAACCACGCCGCGCTGTCGGCGGCACGCCCGCGCTCGATTGCGGCACGTGCCTGCATGTCCACGCGGTCGTTGCCTTCGCTCAGGACGGGCGCGTAGTAGCCGCCGTAAGTCGTCGCGACGGATGACGCCACCCACGAGGCGAATCCTTCTTCGAGCCACATCGCACCGCCCTCGCCGACGACGGCGTGTACCAGCTCGTGAAGGTAGGGAGCGGTATGGCGTTCGACGCGCTCACTGTCGATGAAGACGCGAGCCTCGTGGTGCGGGGAGCCGGGATAGTGCGGGTACGTGTGCGAGATATCGATGCGCGGCGACAGATAGATGACGATGCGCTGCCTGCGAGGAGGGACGCCGGTGAAGCGGGCGATGTCGCTGGCGCCTTTCTGGGCGAGGTCGGCGAAGTCGTCGAGTTGCGCGGGAGTGAGCGATCCGTCGAGGCTGCGGACTTCGATGGTCTCGCGAACACGAATCACGGCATTGCGGTCGACCTCATTGACGGTCCGCGAATCGTCACCGAAATCTGCCATTGCCACAGAGGCGGACAGGACTACAATCGCCGCAATCAACAACCTCAGATGGCGTTTCATCGCTGCAAATAATTGCAGTGCAGGTGCCACGTCATCATCGCCCACGGTCGTCTCGCATCCAGTCGGTTCCCCCAAACGTAAGTCTTTCGCTGTCCAACAAAATTTAGGAGGAAGAATCGCATGAATAGTCGTGATCTCGCTCGTTATCTCGTTCTCGGTGGTGTTGTGGCCGGCCTGAGCGCCGGAACCAGTCTTCGTGCCGATCAGGCCAAGACGGCTTCGGCCGGCCTCAACCAGGCTGTCCAGATGGCCGACACGGCCAAGGCGGCAGACAAGCATGCCTGTAAAGGCCTGAATGGTTGTAAGGGCCAAGGCGCCGACGGCAAGAACGCCTGCAAAGGCAAGGGCAGCTGCGCGTCGAAGGAGTACAGGCACGCCTGCTCCGGCCAGAACGCCTGCAAGGGCCAGGGCGCCGGCGGCAAGAACGACTGCAAAGGCAAAGGCACCTGCGCCGTTCCGCCGAAGGCTTCGTAATTCGTCACCTCCAAGGAGGGCAGGCGTCCCGCGCGCCTGTCCTCCAACTCCAACGGACACCCAATGAATCGATTCAACTTCCCTGACCTCGGCATCGGCGTGGGGCTGCGCACCGTTCATTTCAGCCACATCCTCGGCTCGCAGCCCGACGTCGATTGGTTCGAGGCGCTCTCCGAAAACTACATGGACACGGGCGGCCGTCCGCGCTACGTGCTCGAGAAGGTCGCGGAGCAGTATCCGATCGTGCTGCACGGCGTTTCGCTCTCGATCGGCGGGACCGATCCGCTCGATTTCGATTACCTCCGCAAACTCAAATCGCTGGCGCGCACCGTCAACGCGCGCTGGATTTCGGATCACCTCTGCTGGACGGGCGTGAGCGGCCGCAATGTTCACGACCTGCTTCCGATGCCGTACAACGCGGAGTCGCTGCGCCACACGGCGGAGCGCGTTCGCGTCGTATCGGACTTTCTGGAAACGCCGCTGGTCGTTGAGAACCCGTCGTCCTACGTCGAGTTCGCAACGTCGACGATGACGGAGTGGGATTTCCTGGCGGCACTCGCCGAACAAAGCGACTGCGGACTGCTGCTCGACGTCAACAACATCTACGTCAGCTCGTTCAACCACGGCTTCGATCCGAACGTGTACGTCGACGCCATTCCCGCCGACCGCGTCGTGCAGGTGCATCTGGCCGGTCATCAGAATCACGGAACACACATCATCGACACGCACAACGACTTCGTGATCGACGAAGTGTGGAAGTTGTACGGACGCGCGTGCGGGCGCACCGGCGACGTCTCCACGCTGCTGGAGTGGGACGCGGACATCCCTGACTTTCCGACGGTGCATGCCGAGGCGCGGAAAGCTTCGGCATTTCGAAGTGAAGGGAGTCGGGAGTCGGGCGCCGGGGGCCGAAAAACTGCCGATCTTCGATCCCCGACCCCCGACTCCCGCCCGTACTCCGAGGGTCCGTATGCCGCAGTCTGACGTCGCGCTCGCGCCGCTGCAGGAATGGATGCAGGCGGTGGTTACGCATCCGTCCGACGTGTACGAGGCGGCGGACGCAGCGGACATCGCGGTCGACGACGTCATCCTTCCGTCGCAAACGCTGCAGCCGATTCAGCGCGTCGGGATTTACCACGGCATGTACATGCTGCGGATGATCGAGGCGCTCACCGTCGACTACGCGGCGGTCGCGCAGTTCCTGGGCGAACATCACTTCGAGCATCTCGTCCGCGATTACGTGCAGCAGTTTCCGTCGCGCAGCTACACGTTCAACCGCTTGGGCGATTCGCTGCCGGCGTACATCGCGTCGTCATCAATGCAACGCCGCACGTTTCTGCGTGATCTCGCGAAACTCGAACTGGCGATGACGCACGTGTTCGATGAAGCCGAGGCCGAGCCGCTGCCGGCGAACGCGATTGCGTCGATTGCGCCGGAGGAGGTCGCGGACGCGCGCATCATCCCGATTCCGGCGCTGCGCCTGCTGGCGCTCGACTACGACGCGAACGACGCCTTCCAGGCATTCCGCGACGATCGTCCGATGAAACCGCGGCGCCGGAAAACGTACCTCGCGGTGCATCGCCGCGATTACGGCGTCTACCGGATGCCGCTCACCCGCGAGGCGTTCGTCTTCCTCGAAGCGCTTGTGGCCAGGGAAACGATCGGCAGTGCCATCGAAACCTTTCACCGCCGTTTGCGCCGTTTTCCCGCACAATCGGAGCTCTTCACATGGTTTCGCGACTGGAGCGCCGCGGGGTTGTTCACGGCAATCGAGGTTGAGTAAAGGAAAACGATGATCGCAAAACTGGATCGCTGGTACGACCTCGCCACGACGCGCATCTTCGACCGGCTTCGCAGCCCGCTCCTCCTCGCGCTACGCCTCATCTTCGGTTGGGGCCTGTTTCAGACGGGCAAAGGGAAGCTGGAGAACATCGAGCGCTTCACCGATTTCCTGGCGCATCTGCACATCCCGATGCCGGCCGCGAATGCGTACTTTGTGGCGTCGCTCGAATGCGTCGGCGGTCTTCTTCTGCTCCTCGGCCTGGCGTCGCGGCTGATCTGCATCCCGCTCGTGATCAACTTCATCGTCGCGTATCTCACCGCCGATCTCGAAGCGGTGAAAGGCTTCTTCAAGGACCAGGACGCGTTCACGAACGCGGCGCCGTTCCTCTACCTGCTCGTCTCGCTGATCGTGCTCGCCTTCGGCCCGGGCCTCTTCTCCCTCGACGCGCTGATCGCCCGTCTCCGCGGCCGTTCTCCGCGCCCCCGCGCCTCCGCGTGAACCCGTTCTCTATTTCACCGTCGCCAGCGGCGCGTAGGACGGCGGTGGATTCGGATAATCGAGCCGGTCGATCATTTCCCGGATCGGCGTCGACACCACCGCGATCCGCTGATCGCCCACATTCGCGAACGCGCCGGTCGGAACGGCCTTGTCCACCTGCGCCGCCAGTCTCACCTTCACGCTCCTCGGATCGAGCAGCGACACCGCATCGCGCTTGATCAGCATCGCCGGGATGAAGACGTCGGCGTTCCCGGGGATCTGTTTCAGCACCAGCCGCGACACCGGCACGCCCGGCGCGGAGAAGGTGATCGTCACATCGCCCGGCGGCACGTCGAGCAGGAGAAACGATCCCGTCTCCGCCACGCCGCCTGAAACATACGGCGCGTTCTCGACCCACACATTCGTGCCGCGGAAGAGATCGCGCTTGCGGGCCGCCTCCGTCTCGACGGTGTGGTAGGACGTGTTCGGACCTGTTTCGACGTCGACAATCCAGCCGCGCACGCTGATCGGATCTTTGTGCACGTGCGGACCTTTCGGTTCCGACGGTCCGCCGCAGGCAGCGGCGAGAATGGCGACGATGAATAGGCAGCGCTTTGCGTTCACGACAAAAGCATAGACTGAACCGCGTTGTCTGCCCTGGCACTTCTGCGCGACGCGAAACGGGTTGGCTACGTCTTCTCCGGCGGCTCTTCCCGTTGCGCCTTTCAGATCGGCGTCATCGAAGCGCTGGCCGAACTCGGTGTCCGTCCCGCGCTGGCCATCGGCGTTTCCGCCGGGGCCTGGAACGCCGCGCTGGTGGCGGCGCGCTGCGAATCGCGCATCCGCTTCTACTGGCGATCGTTCATGCGCATGCCGCACATCGATCTTCGCAACCTGCTCGTCGATCACTCGCCGTGGCGATTCCGCCAACTGCACCAGCGCACGTTCGATCGATTCATCGGACGCTATCGTTTCAAGCAGCCTGACGCGCTGCCGGTGTTCGTGTCCGTGACCCGTTTCCGCGACGGCGCCAACGTCATCTTCGATGCGCGTGACGTCGACGACCCGCTCCAACTCCTGCTCGCCACCAACTACCTGCCGCCGTTCTACACGCACCGGCCCGTGATCAACGGCGAGACGTATGGCGACGGCGGTGTTTCAGACAACGCACCGTATGAAAAAGCGCTGGCGGAAGGTTGCGACGCCGTAGTCGTGGTTACGCAAAAGGGGGAGTCGGAAGGCGGCTTGTTCAAGCGAAAAGGCGATTACGACCACGTCGTCACCGATCCGCGCGTGATCGTCATCCGGCCGCGACACCGCCTGCCATTCAGTTTCACGGAGCGCCGCTGGGACGTGCTCGACGTCCTTTCCCACATCGGCTACCTCCGCACGCGCGAGATCCTCCTCGGCGAGGACCACATCGAAACGCACGTCCGCGCGGAAGGGGAAGCGCCGAGCGCCCGGGCGCGGCGAATCCTCCGTGCGATAATCCCGCGGTCTCTATGACTCGTTCCTTCTCTCTCCTCGCGATCGCGTTCGCATCCGCGCTCCTTCTCCTGGCCCAGGCACCGACGCCCGCTCCTCCGAATCCCGCCAATCAGGCCACGCTGCGCGCGCCGAGCGGCGACAAGACCATCACCATCGCGCATCAGAACGGCCAGACCTACTTCGCCGCCGATGAAGTCATCGCCGCCCTCGGCGGAGCCGTCACGCGCGACGGCAACGGGTTCAAAGCCTCGCTCAACAACACCGTGGCCGCGTTCGGAACCGACAGCCGCTTCGGCGTCGTCAAGGACGATCTGATCGAGATGCCGGTCGCGCCGGTGACGATCGACAACCGTCCGTTCGTGCCGTGGCAGTTTTTTCAGGGATTTCTGATGCGCGCCTCCGGCCTCGACGCCACCTGGGATGCGGCCGGAAAAATTCTGCAGATTCATCCGGCGGTGACCACAGCCGCAGGCGTAACGGTCTCTGTCGCGAATGTTCAGGGGATTTCGAAAGTCGTCCTTACGCTCACGGCGCCGGCCGACTACAACATCGTCAAAGAGCCGGGCGCGTACACGGTCCGTTTCAAGACCGCCATCCGCGCGCCGTACGTGGAGCAGGCGCACGATGATCCGAACGTGTCCAAGACGTCCTTCATCGGCAACGACCTGCGCATCCAGTTGACGGCGCCGGACGTCGTCGCCGATGCCTACCGTCTCGAGAATCCGTTCCGCGTCGTCCTGGACCTGCGCAAAGGCGCCGCCGTCGCGCCGGGCACGCCGCAGCCGCTGAATGCGACGCGGCCGGTCGAGGCGCCCGGAATCCACACGATCGTCATCGATCCCGGGCATGGTGGAAAAGAAGTCGGCGCCATCGGTCCCGGCGGCTTGATGGAAAAGGACGCGACGCTCGCGCTCTGCCAGCGTCTCGCCGCCGCGCTCGAGGCGAAGCTGAAAACGCGCGTCGTCCTCACCCGCAACGACGACACGGTCGTTCCGCTCGATCAGCGCACCGCCATCGCCAATCAGTACCACGCCGATCTGTTCATCTCGATCCACATGAACGCCGCCATCGTCAAGGGCGCGCACGGCGCCGAGACCTACTTCCTCTCCCTCGATGCCTCGGACAAACTCGCCGAGAAAGCCGCAGAGCTCGAGAACGCCTCGAAGAACCCAGCCGGTCCGGCATCGAGCGATCTGAAGCTGATGCTGTGGGACCTCGCGCAGCAGGAGTACCTCAACGAGTCGAGCCGCCTCGCGCAGGCCGTGCAGGAAGAGATGAACCGCATCACCGGCATTCAAAGCCGCGGGGTGAAGCAGGCGCCGTTCAAGGTGCTGGTTGGAGCGACCATGCCGGCCGCGCTCGTCGAAGTCGCGTTCATCACCAATCCTGACGAAGAGTCGAAGATCAAGTCGGACGCATTCCAGCAGACGGTCGTCGACGCGCTGACGACCGCCGTCGCACGCTACAAGACAGACTACGAAACGCGAATCGGCATCGCCCAGCCGCCGCCTGCCGCGCCAACGACGACCGCCCCCGCAGTGCCGGCGACCACCACCACGAAACCGGCTACGAGGACGGGAACGTAGTGCGCCGCGCGGTAGTGCTGTCGCTGGCGATCCTCGCAATCGCCGGCGGCTGCAAGAAAAAACCGTTGTCGGCGAATCTCAACGTGGAGAACAAAGTCGAAGTCCGTCCGGTGACCTTGTTCTTCGAAGGTCCGGACATGCTGCTGGTCCGCGAGACGCGCAACGTGGCCCTACCCGAGAACCCGGCCGGCGCGCTGTCAATCGTCGCACGCGAACTTCTCAAAGGATCATCCAACGCCGGCGTCCCGCACATTTTTCCTCGTGACACCGTCGTCCGCGCCACCTTCCTCCTCCCCGACGGCACCGCCTTCGTCGACCTCGGCGGCAACACGCTCGCGCAAGGCTGGGGCACCGGCAGCCACGAAGAACTCATGGCCGTCTACTCCGTCGTCCAGACCGTGACCACGAACTTCCCCGAAGCGAAGCGCGTGCGAATCCTGGTCAACGACGAACCCGCGGAGACGCTGGCCGGACACGTGAACCTGTCACGCGCGTTGCTACCGTCGGCGAACTACGTCGCGCGGTAGAGGCTTCTCACCACAAAGACACAAAGAGCACAAAGGTTTTCTTCGTGTCCTTTGTGTCTTTGTGGTGATTGCTTTCAAGCTCGCCCCGGGTACGCCTCCTTCAACTGCGGAGGCATCTTCGCGTCCATGCCGAGGGATTCTTCGAGCTCGACGGCGTTCACGATTGCTTGTCCGCGGAAGTGATTGTTCGTGACGACGTACGTCTCCTTCGCAGTCGCCATCGTCTGGATGCGATCGACCCACGGGGCCAGCTCTTCCTTCGAATAGAGATAGTTGTAGCGTTCCCACGTCTCGCCGTGCGCGAACCATTTCTCGTAGTTGCGGCCGTGCAGTCGCGCGTAGGCGAGAGGGCCGGTCATCGCGTCGGACGGCTTGACGGAATCGTGGAAGAGCGGCTGATCGACATTCACCCACGCCACGTTCCGCTCGTTCAGGAATTGGAAAAACTCCTCGTTTTGAAATGTCGAGTGACGCACTTCGAGCGCGAGCGGATAACCGTCGAACGCGTTGAACAGCGCCACCAGTTTGTCGCGCGATTCATCGCTGTTCTTGAAGCTCCACGGATACTGCAAAAGCACCGCGCCGAGGCGGTTCGCATCGGCGAGCGGGTCGAGGTAGTTGCGGAATGCGATTACGTCAGCATCCGCGAGCGACGCATCGTCGTGCGTAAATCCGCGAAAGACTTTCGTCGTGAATTTGAAATTCGGATTCTCCGCCACGCGGCGCACCCACGACTTTGAATGCGTGGGTGGCGGGATCCGGTAGAACGGCGAGTTGATCTCGATCGTATCGAAAAACGACGCGAGATAGGCGAGGTGATCGAACTTCGAACCGTGCGGCGGATAGACGGTTCCCTCCCAATCCTTGTAGCTCCAGCCGGCCGGTCCGATGCGAATCTGATGTTCCATAAATCGATGGTCAATACGTTGACGAACTTATTTTGAGCAAGCCGTAATTCTTTGCCTGTGCTGGACATCTATGCTAAAAGGCGGCCCAACGAATCCAGCGAAAAACAACACCTTCCATGAATCGCGATAGAGCGTTCGGGGGCGTGCTGTGTTCGTTACCGAAGGGAGGCTGGTCGACCTATCCGATTTCGCTTGTGAAGCACCAAAGCGGGGGCTAGGTCGCGGCACCCCGCGCACACTCTGAGCTGCGGCATCACCATCTACATCGTACGAACAAAGGAACAACTTAGGAGATCAAGGTTCATGGATACATTCAACGACAAGTCTCTCAACTGCGCCGATTGCGGACAGGAATTCGTGTTCAGCAAAAACGAGCAGGCCTTCTACTCAGAGCGTGGCTTCACGAACGAGCCGAAGCGTTGCAAGAACTGCCGCGACAAGCGGAAGACGGCGCGCGACGGAAACGGCGGCGGCGGTGGCCGTGAGCGTTCGATGGTGAGTGTGACGTGTGATAGCTGCGGAGTCGCGACCGAAGTTCCGTTCACTCCCGTCAGCGGCAAACCTGTCTACTGCCGCGATTGCTACAACCAGCGCCGCTCCACGACCCGCTCCTCCAGCTGGGCGTAAGTTTCAACTTTCGACTTTTTGACGGCGGACTTCGGTCCGCCGTTTTGTTTTCGCCTCGCATACAATCCCGCCCGCCTTGACCCGTCCCCTCGGCGAACCCGTCCGCAACATCCTCGATCTCGTCGGCAACACGCCGATGCTGCAACTCGCGAACATCGCCGGCGGCGACGTCGCCGATCTCTTCGTGAAGCTCGAGTTTCTCAATCCCGGCTTCTCCGTCAAAGACCGCATCGGCGTCGGAATGATCGAGCGCGCCGAGCGCGATGGCAGGCTCACGAAAGGCGGCACGATCATCGAGCCGACCGCCGGCAACACCGGCATTGCCCTCGCGCTTGCGGGCACGCGCATGGGCTATCGCGTCATCCTCTGCGTCCCCGAAAACTTCTCCACGGAAAAGCGCGAAGTGATGAAGGCGCTCGGCGGCGAAGTCATCCTCACGCCGAAGGACGATGGGATGAAAGGCGCGATTGCGAAAGCCGAGGAGTTGGCGAAAACGATTGAGAACTCGTATGTCCCGCAGCAGTTCGCGAATCCGTACAACGCCGAGTCGCACTACGCGACGACCGGTCCGGAGATCTGGGAGCAGATGGATGGACGCGTCGACGCCTGGCTCGCCGGTGCCGGCACCGGCGGCACGTTCAGCGGCGTTGCGAAGTACCTGAAGGAGCGCAATCCGAACTGCTGGTGTGTCGTGGTCGAGCCGCAGGGATCGATCTTGAAGGGCGGAGAAGCCGGGCCGCACGAGGTCGAAGGCATCGGAGCATCGTCGTTCATCCCGCCCGTGCTCGACATGTCGCTGGCCGATGAAGTGATCCAGATCTACGACGATCCGGCCTTCGTCATGGTGCGGCGCCTCGCGTCGGAAGAAGGCGTCCTCGGCGCATCATCCGCGGGCGCGAATGTCGCCGCGGCGATTCAGGTGTGCAAGAACCTCGGCCCGGGCAAGCGCGTCGTCACGCTCATCCCCGACGCCTCCGAGCGCTACATGTCGAAGGGCATTTATACGAAGTGGGCGAAGCCGCCCGCGCCCGATCACGCGGATTGACGCAAAAGGAACACACATGGGTTTCTCCACCGATTGCATCCACGCCGGCCAGGAGCCGGAGCCGGTCACCGGCGCCGTCACCTACCCGATTTTTCAGACCTCGACGTACGTCCAGCCGGAGCTCGGCAAGCACAAAGGCTTCGAATACGCGCGGACAAAAAATCCGACGCGTTCCGTGCTCGAAGCGAACCTCGCCGCACTCGAACGCGGCAAACACGCGCACTGCTTCGCGTCGGGGATGTCGGCGACGGATACGGTCTTCCGCATGCTCAAGTCGGGCGATCACGTCGTGGCCGGCGAGAACATGTACGGCGGCTCGTTCCGGCTCTTCAACAAAGTGTGCGAGAAGTTCGGGCTGCAGTTCACGTATGTCGACACCGCGTGCGTGGAGAAAGTCCGCGCGGCGTTGCGTCCGAACACGAAGATCGTCTTCCTCGAGACGCCGACCAATCCGATGATGACGGTCACCGACATCGCTGCGTGCGCCGAGGTCGCGCACAAGAATGATTCGCTGGTGGTGGTTGACAACACCTTCTGTTCGCCGTGGCTGCAGCAGCCGCTCGAGCTGGGCGCGGATATCGTCGTGCACTCGACGACCAAGTTCCTCAACGGTCACTCGGATTCGGTCGGCGGCGTGGTGATCACGAACGACGACGCCATCGCCGAGCAGATCGGATTTCTGCAGAACGCCGTCGGCGCAATCCTCTCGCCGATGGATTCCTGGCTGATCCTCCGCGGCGTGAAGACGCTCGCCGTGCGCATGAAGCAGCACGAGGAAAACGGCCGGGCCATGGCCGATTACCTGTCGCGCCAGCCGAAAGCGTTGAAGGTCTACTACCCGGGCCTGCCCGATCATCCACAGCACGAGCTCGCCAAACGGCAGATGCGCGGCTTCGGCGCCATGATCTCGTTCGAGCTCGGCTCGCTCGCCAACGCCAAGAAGTTCCTCGACCGCGTCCGCCTCTGCTCCCTCGGCGAATCGCTCGGCGGCGTGGAGACGCTGATCTCGCATCCCGAAACGATGACCCACGCTTCCGTTCCCCTCGACACACGCACCCGCCTCGGCATCACGCCGGGCCTCGTGCGGATTTCGGTGGGCATCGAGGATGTGGAGGACTTGATCGCGGATGTTGAACAGGCCTTCGCGGCGGTGTAACGAAAGGCTTTCACCACAAAGACACAAAGAGCACAAAGAGATTGTCTTCGTGTCCTTTGTGTCTTTGTGGTGGAAAGCTTTTTCCCGGAATGACAACCCACGCCCGACCGTTTTATCGTCGCCCCATGAAAAAGGTCCTTCTCGCGGTCTTCACGATCGCCTTCACGTTCGGCGCGACACTCGCGCAGGGCGAAGGGGCGTCTGATGAGACGCGGATGACGTTGCGCGGCGAGTTCGTGCGGCTCATCAATCGCGACCGCGCCAAATATGGACTCGCTCCTGTTCAGCTCGATGCGCAGGTCTCGGTCATGGCCGACGCGTACTGCCGCGCGCAGATCCGCAACGGTACGACCGGGCATTTCACGACCGACGGCGAGGCGCCGTATATGCGCTACTCCTTTGCCGGCGGCAACGACGGCGTCAGCGAGAACGCCGCGGCGTGGTCGGCCAATTACGGCTTCAGCGACACCGCGCTGTACGACATGCTGCGCCGCTCCGAAGCGGCCATGATGGCTGAGGTTGCTCCACATGACGGACATCGCCGCACCATTCTCGATCCCGCCGCCACGCACGTCGGCATTGGCTTGGCGTGGGAGAAGGGCGAGTTCCGCATGACGCAGGAGTTCATCCGCCATTACGTCGAATGGCTCCGCCCGCTGCCCCGCCGCGTCACGAACGCGCAGCCGGTTCTCTGCAGCGGCCGCGCGGTGAAGGGATACGACGTCGAAGCGATCACGGTCCATCACGAGCCGCTGCCGCAGCCGATGGCAGCCGTGACCGCGAACGCGATTGAGACCTACAGCCTGCCGAACGCGCGCCGCGAATACTTGCCGCGGCTGAAGGCCTTCACGCGGCTCGTGGCCGGCGGCGTCGAGCAGATTCGCGAGGAGTACAGCGATGGGCGCAAGGGCGATTTCCAGGTCGCCGAAGACGGCAAGTTCGCCTTCGCCATTCCGCTGGCCGATGGCCCCGGCATCTACACCGTCGTCGTGTGGGTGCGTCCGCACGGCACCGCCGGCGACGCGATTCCGGCCAGCGACGTTTCGATCCGCGTCGATGCCGCCGCGCCGATCGCGATCAGCGGCACGCGCTGACGTATACACTCCCGCGCCATGTGCGGCATCAACGCGATCTTCGCGTACGGCGGCGCGGCGCCAGCGGTCGATCGTGATGAAGTGATCGCTACGCGCGAGTGCATGCATTCCCGCGGTCCCGATGCCGGCGACGCCTGGTTCTCGGACGACGGCCGTGTCGGATTCGGGCATCGCCGCCTGGCCATCATCGATCTCTCAACCGGCGGCGCGCAGCCGAAACATTTCGGCCCGCTGACGATCGTGTTCAACGGCGAGATCTACAACTATCGCGAGTTGCGCGGGCAGCTCGAAGCGCGCGGGCGGCGCTTCACGTCGCAGTCGGACACCGAGGTCCTGCTGCAGCTGTATGACGAAAAGCAGGAGGAGATGTTCGGCGAGCTGCGAGGCATGTTCACGATCGCGCTGTGGGACGGCGCGCGGCGGCGGATGCTACTGGCGCGCGATCCGTACGGGATCAAGCCGCTGTACTACGCGGACGACGGAGCCACGATTCGCGTCGCATCACAGGTGCGTGCGCTCGTCGCGGGCGGGAAGGTCTCGAAGCAGTTCGATCCCGCCGGTGCTGCCGGATTTTTTCTCCGAGGAACGGTGCCGGAGCCATTCACGATGTATCGGGACATTCGCGCGCTGCCGGCAGGTTCGTTCCTGTACATCGATGCGAATGGCGTTGGCGAACCGGTTTCGTATTTTTCGATCGCTGCCACGCTGCGCGACGCGGTTGAGCGCGATGAACACTTCACGGAGGGTCAGCGCCGCGAAATCGTCCACGACGCCGTGCTCGAATCGGTGCGCTATCACATGGTGGCCGACGTTCCGGTCGGTGCATTTTTGTCGGCGGGCATCGACTCGACCGCTGTCGTCGCACTCGCGCGCGAGACGGGCGCGACGGACCTGCAGACGATGACGCTCCGTTTCGAGGAGTACCGCGGACGCGTCAACGACGAAGCGCCGCTGGCCGCGCTCGTGGCGCGGCAATACGGAGTTCGCCATTCGATTCAGGAGCTGACGCTGGCCGATTTCCGCGCCGAGCTGCCGCGCATTTTCGGGGCAATGGATCAGCCCACCGTCGATGGCCTCAACAGCTATTTCATCAGCAAGGCCGCGCACGATCTCGGATTGAAAGTCGCGATGTCCGGTGCCGGCGGCGACGAGCTCTTCGGCGGCTATACATCATTCAAAGACATACCGCGATGGATGCCGGTGACCTCGGTGCTCGCGCGGGTTCCGAAGCTCGGCGATGCCGTGCATCGGCTGAACGACGCGTTGTCGAAACGGAGCCGCCACATCAGTCCGAAGATGGGGGAGATCGTGCGTTACGGTGGCAGCTACGCCGGCGCGTATCTCGTCAAACGCGGCCGCTTCCTCGCGTCCGAATTACCCGCGATCCTCGGCCGCGACATTGCCGCGGAGGGACTAGCGCGCCTCGACCTGCTGCACTTGATTGAAAAAACGGTGACTCCCGATCCCGGCAACGCCTTCGCGCGCGTGGCCGCGCTCGAGTCGTCGCTGTATCTCCGCAATCAACTGCTGCGCGACATGGATTGGGCCTCGATGGCGCATTCGCTCGAAGTCCGCGTCCCGCTCGTCGACGCGCACCTCCTCCGCAAAGTCGCGCCGGCGCTCGTGACCCGCCGCGAACGCGGCAAGCAGTTGCTCGCCGCCGCGCCGCGCCCGCCGCTTCCGCCGGAAGTACGCGCACGCCGCAAGACCGGCTTCACGCTGCCGATCAAAGAGTGGCTGACGCAGGAATCAACCGGCCGCGTCGAATTCGGCAAACGGAGCTGGGCCCGCAAAGTCTACGAGGTGATGTTCGGCGCGGAGCGCGGACATTGGTAGACGTCTATCGCTGCCCAAACTGCCTTGGGCCGCTACTCGACCAGCCCGATTCTCTGCGTTGCGATCGCGAAGACATCGATTATCCCGTCATCGATCACATCGCCGATTTCATGCGCGGCAACTACTACGATCAGTTCGACGAGAACACGATTCTGACGGCCGAGCATCGTCAGGCACTCGAACGCGAAAACGACGGCGCGATCTCACGCATCAACGACTTCTACCTTCCGCTGATCAAGGCAAGTTCCCTACGGATTCTCGACGCCGGCTGTGGCAATGGCATCTCCGTCGATCTCCTCACCGCCGCCGGCCACGACGCATACGGCATCGACTCCTCGGCGCTCCGCCGATGGCAGTGGCGCGAGCGCGTCCATCGCGAACGCCTCGCCGTCGCAGACGGCGCGAAGCTGCCGTTCGCCGACGCGTACTTTCACGTCGTGCTTTGCTCGGGCGTGCTCGAGCACATCGGCGTCGAGGAGATGGGCGGCGATGAATATCGCGTCAAGCCGCTGCCGAATCGCGACGAAGCCCGCCGCGCGTTTCTCGGCGGTCTCCTGCGCGTTCTCGCGCCCGGCGGCACTCTCTACCTCGACTTCCCAAACGGCGCCTTTCCGATCGACTTCTGGCACAACACGCGCGGCGGCTCGGCGCGATTTCATTCGACTCGTGAAGGCTTTCTACCGGCGTTCGCCGAAGTCGTCCAACTCGCCAATGATCTCGATCCCCGCATCACCGTGACCGCCGTCAGCCCGAACGGCCGCCTGCGATTCCGTCAGGTGCGCCAGCACTGGTACGGCCGCGCCTTCGCCCTTCCGATGCAGTTGCTTTTCGCCGCGATGGATCACGTTCCGCGCCTTAGGCGGTCAGCAGTCAATCCGTTCCTGGTGATCCGATTGACGAAGCCGTAGAGCGGACAGAGCGGATCTCACCGCACGACGAGCGTCCGCTGCATCCCCTTCCCGCGATGTCCGTCCACTGGGCAATAAACCGTGTACGAGCCGGCGGGGAGGTTCACCGTCAGCTCGGTCGTATCGCCGCGGCTGAGGTCGGAGGCGAGCTTCTGCGAAATCGCGGGACCTTCGATGACGAAGTTGTGCGTCTGCTTGCCGCCATTCGCGATTCGGAAGTGTTGCGGACCCGCGGTGAGTGCATCCGGCATCCGAATCTCGTATTCGGTGAGTTGCACGTCGATCGCAGGCGCCGTGGCCGACGACAATGGCGTCTGCGGCGGCGTGATCGGATTCATGGCCGTGCTGTTCTCCGGCACCGCCTGCGGGTTGCGCGTCGTCGTCGACGTTTGCGCCGGCGCGTTCCGCGACTCGTCGGTGCGGCGGTCGCCGGGACACGCAGCCAGCAGCACTGCGGCGATGAAGAGAAGGAAAACCTTCCGCATTCGTGAACCTCCGGAACCCGCGAGGCAAAAGGCGTGCGCAGAGGCCACTTTCGGCACCAAAGTCGCAATTGAAATCCGTCAAATGATTCGGAAAATCGCCACTCTTGCCTGTACTGCATTCCTGGTTTTCGGATGCTCGCGATCGGGCAAGGTTCAGCGGAGTCAGCAGCAGTACCAGACGGTTCAGGAAGGCTCCGCGAGCGGCGTCACTTCGACGATCAACGCGCCCGGCGAGACGGCGCCGCCGTTGACGAATACGAACGTCGACACGACTACGAACTTCACGCTCCCGACCAACCCGAACCCACTCGGCAATGACACCGCGGGCGGTTCGATGGCGTCGGGCATGCCCGCGACGACGTCGTATCCGTCCGGTACGCCGGGCATGCCGGCCTCGCGGCCCCGCACATCACCGCGCGCGCCGGTGGTGACGGACACCATCGGCAGCACGACTCCAGCGATGCCGCGCGAACGCGCGCCGCAGCCGGCTGCGCGTGACCGCCAACAGACCGACACCGCCGCAACAGACACGATGTCGACGACACCGCCGCCGACCGACACTGCGATGACCGACACGTCGTCGACGGCGTCCACGGGGTCATCTACCGATCCCAGGAAGAAAAAGGACGACGCGAAAAAGAAGGACAGCGATCAAACGGATCCGCCTCCTCCGCCGCCGCCGACCACCACCGACACCCGCGGTTAATCTCGTCCCCTCTGCGTCATCTGCGGATAAATCGTTAGAATGCGCCGCCGATGCCGCGCCTCTCCTTTCAGGACCTCATCCTCCGCCTCCAGAACTTCTGGGCCGACCGCGGCTGCATGATCGAGACGCCGCTCGACCTCGAAGTCGGCGCCGGCACCATGCATCCGGCCACCTTCCTGCGCGTGCTCGGGCCCGAGCCGTGGAACGTCGGCTACGTCCAGCCGTCGCGCCGTCCCGCCGACGGACGTTACGGCGACAACCCCTTCCGCCTCGGCAAGCACTACCAGTTTCAGGTGATCCTCAAGCCGTCGCCGCTCGACGTGCAGGAACTCTATCTCGACTCGTTGCGCGCGCTAGGACTCGACCTAACGCGCCACGACATCCGCTTCGAAGAGGACAACTGGGAGTCGCCCACGCTCGGCGCGTGGGGCGTCGGCTGGCAGATCCTGCTCGACGGCATGGAGATCACGCAGTTCACGTACTTCCAACAAGCCGGCGGCATCGACCTCGCGCCGATCTCCGCGGAGATCACGTACGGCCTGGAGCGTCTGACGATGTTCCTGTCGCGCCAGCCCTCGGTCTACGACATCGAATGGGGCGCCGGCTTCGGCTATGGCCCGGTGCGCAAGCAGGATGAGTACGAGTTTTCGAAGTACTACTTCGAGACCGCCAACGTCGGCATGCACTGGCAACTTTTCGAGATGTACGAGAAGGAGGCGAAGCACTGTCTGGAAGAGAAGCTCGTCCTCCCCGCGTACGACTGGACGTTGAAGTGCTCGCACGTCTTCAACACGCTCGACGCCCGCGGCGCGGTTTCGGTCACGGAGCGTGTCGGCATCATCAAGCGCGTCCGCGAGCTGGCCGTGGCCTGCGCCCATCAGTTTCTCGACGCCCGCGAAGCGCTCGGATTTCCGCTGCTGAAGGCATCCAATGGCTGAGTACTTTTTCGAGCTCTTGACGGAAGAGATCCCGGCGTGGATGCACGACGCCGCGCAGGCCGCGCTGCTGCAGCAACTGACGAAACTCACGCTCGATCTCGGCGAACAACCCGAGGATCGCAATCCGGTCGTCGTCAACAGCACGCCGAGACGGATCATCTTTTTTCTGTCGCACATCCCGCTGCGCGAGAGCGACCGCGACGAAGAAGTGAAAGGCCCGCCGGTGAAGGCCGCGTACGACGCCGAGGGGAAGCCGACGCCGGCGCTGAACGGATTTCTGAAAAAGAACAACGCCACGATCGGAGACGTCATCGCGGGCGGCGACTACATCCGCGTCCGCCGCACGATCAAAGGGCGCTCAGCCGGCGAGATTCTGCAGGAGCGCGTGCCGCAGATCATGGAGTCGCTGCGCTGGCCGAAGATGATGCGCTGGGGCAACGGCGAGCATTCGTACATCCGTCCGATCCATTCGGTCGTGTCGGTGCTGGACGGCGAACACCTGCCGCTGACGATCTTCGGCATCGCCTCGGGGACGACGACGCGCGGCCACCGCACGCTCGCGCCGCAGCCGATCGAAGTGCTGTCGTACAACGAATACGTGACGAAGCTGGAGCTTGCGCGCGTCGTCATTGCTGCCGATCGCCGCCGTCACGTGATGGCCGAACGCGCCCGTGTCCTCGGTACGCAGGCGGGCGGCACGCCGTCGGTCGACGCATCGATCTGGTCGCAATGGCAGTACCTCACCGAATATCCGGGCGTCGTCCGCGCCGAATTCGGCCGCGACTACCTCGCGCTGCCGGATGAAGTGCTGGTCACGGTCATGCGTGTCCACCAGAAGCAGCTTCCCATCCGCGATGCGAACGAGAAGCTGACCAACTCCTTCCTGGCGGTTCTCGACAACGACGCCGATCCGGATGGCAACGCCGCGTACGGCAACTCCTTCGTGACGAACGCACGCTTCGCCGACGCGAAGTTTTTCTATGAGACCGATCGCAAGCGGACCCTCGAATCGCGACTACGTGAATTGGAGCGGCTGCAGTTTCAGGAGAAGCTCGGCAACTATCTCGACAAGACCAAACGCATCGAGAAGATCGCCGCTGCGATTTCTGATGATGCGGACACGCTCGCCGCCGCGAAACTCTGCAAGACCGATCTCGTCACGGAGATGGTCAAAGAATTCACTGACCTGCAGGGCAAGATCGGCGGCATCTACGCTCGTGAGGAAGGACTGCCGAAGAACACGTGGCAGGCGATCTACGATCACTACCTTCCGATCAACATTGACGATGCTCTCCCGCGCACGTTGAGCGGCGCGATCGTTTCGCTCGCGGACAAGATCGACACGCTGGTTGGTTTCTTCCGCATTGGCGCGAAACCGACCGGCTCGAAGGATCCCTTCGCGCTTCGCCGCGCGGCGCAGGGCGTCGTACAGATTCTCCTCAATCGCGACAAGCGCTCGGTGAAGATCGGCGTCGACAAGCTGATCGACATCGCGCTCGAAGCGCATGGAGCAACGGCACAGGCGAAGGACGATCTGCTCGCGTTCTTCGCGGAACGCGTCCGCACGATCCTCGAAGCGTCCGCGTACGGATTCGCGTACGACGAAATCGCTGCGGCGATGGAAGCGGGATGGGCGTCGTCGCTCACCGATCTCGTCGACCGCATCACCGCGCTCAAAGCGATGCGTGGCGAGGCGAACTTTCTTTCGATCCTTGATTCTGCCAAGCGCATTGCGAACATCACCGCCGGTCAGGAAACCGCCTCGCGCATCGATCCTTCGAAATTGGAGAGCGATATCGAAAAGCGTTTGGCGGAACTCGTTTTGCTAACCAACGACCAGATCGAAGAGATGATCGGCGAACGCGATTACAAGCGCGCACTGGAAACGTTCGCCGCGCTGGCGCCGGAGCTGGAGACCTTCTTCGACGAAGTCATGGTCATGGTCGAAGACGAGAGCGTGCGCCGGAACCGCATGGCCCTCCTGCGCACGATCGGCAATGCCGTGATGAAGATCGCCGACGTCACGAAGATCGTTGTCGACCGGCGTGAGTATCGCCCGTGAAGCGGCGCGCGTTTCTCGCGTTGCTGCTCATCGCGAGTTGTTCGCGTCCCACTCCGCCGCCGCGCTCCGAGGAGCGGCGGTTGCCGAGCAAGTTGCCGACCGACGTCGCCAACGAACGCTCCAGTCTTCTCGACGTCACGCGCGGCGCGACCATCGTTTCGCGCACCGGCGAAGCGATGCTCATCACCTCGGCCATCGCCACGATCGACGGCGCGATCGGCACCTACTGGACTCCGCCGCCGCACGATTACCCGCAATCGATCGTGATCGCGCTCGCCGCTCCGAGCCGCATCGATCGCGTCGGATTTCGATCGCTTGCAGCGTTGGATGCCGAGGCCAATCACGTGACGTTTGAACGGTCGCTGGATGGTGCGAACTGGCTGCCGCTGGCGACGATGACCACGCGTCACGTGAGCACGGCGCAGTGGCTCGATATCGCGCCGGCCGAGGCCGCGTATCTGCGTGTCACGATTCCCGATGCGGCGTACGCCGGTCACGACGCGCGCCTTCACTCGCTGCTCGCGCACGGAACGGAGCTGGCGGCACCGAAGAACGCGCCCATTGACGGTTGCTGGTCGATTAACGGCGAGGCTGCAAAATTCGCGCAGCACGGGGCGCGCGTGACCGGCGTCGTGGAGCAGAACAAGCAGCCGCTCCTTTTCGCCGGCGGTTCGAACGGCCGCATGTGGCGCTTCAACTGGATTCGTGGCAACGACTACGGCTACACGGCACTGACCGTGTCGCCAGACGGCAAGCATCTCAGCGCGCTGAACTGGCACGAAGAGGCAATCCCGCTCTTCACCGCGTTTCCGTGGTTTGGCGATCGCGGCGGCTGCGCGGCCACGCCGCTGCGCGACGACGTTCCGATCCTGTTGTTGCATCGCGCCGCACGCGTCTCACTGTTCGCGTTGCAGTTCGACGCGAACGGCAACCTGCTGGCGGACGCAAGCCGCGACGAGTTGCAGTCGCTGATCAGCATCATCCGCGGCGTTCCCGTTCCGCTTCGCATCATCGCGCACGAGTTCCGGCAGGATTCGAAGCGCAACAAAGAGATCGCCGAACGCGAGATCGCCTCGGTACGCGCGGCGCTGGCGGATGTCGATCTCGCCCGCGTCGAATTCGTCGCCGCGGGCAGCGATTCCCCTCGGCAGGTCCCCGAATCCGACGCCGCCCGAGCGATCTACAGCAGCGTCGATGTGGAAGTTCGGAGATAATCGCGCGGCCATGCAGGAGCCGCAATACGTCTACTACTTCGGCGACGGTGCCGCCGACGGCAACGCGAAGATGAAGGACGTCCTCGGCGGCAAAGGCGCGGGCCTGGCCGAGATGACCAACATCGGCGTGCCGGTGCCGCCCGGCTTCACGATCTCCACCGCTGTCTGCACCTACTTTTACGATCACGGCAAAACGTATCCGCCCGAATTGAAGGCATCCGTCGCCGAGAATCTCGCGCGCGTCGAGAAATCGGTCGGCCGCAAATTCGGCGACGCAAAAACGCCGCTGCTCGTCTCCGTCCGCTCCGGTGCGCGCGCCTCCATGCCCGGCATGATGGACACGATCCTCAACCTCGGCCTCAACGACGAGACGGTACAAGGTCTGGCGAAGTCATCGAAGGACGAACGCTTCTCGCTCGATTCCTATCGCCGCTTCATCCAGATGTATTCGGGCGTCGTGTTGGAGCTCGACAAAGATCTTTTCGAACACGAGCTTTTCGCGCTGCGCGACAAGTCCGGGGTCAAGACCGATGCGGAGATTCCCGCTGACGGTTTGCGCGGACTTGTCGAAACGTACAAGGGAATCGTCCGCGAGAAGACGGGCCACGACTTTCCGCAGGACGTCCAACAACAGCTCTGGGGCGCGATCGGCGCGGTTTTCAATTCGTGGAACAACCAGCGCGCCATCACCTACCGCAAGCTGAATCAGATCCCCGACGATTGGGGCACCGCGGTCAACGTGCAGTCGATGGTCTTCGGCAACATGGGTGACGACTGCGCCACCGGCGTTGCGTTCACGCGCAATCCCGCGAACGGCGAGCATCGCTTTTTCGGCGAGTACCTCCCGAACGCGCAGGGCGAAGACGTCGTCGCCGGCATTCGCACGCCGCTGCCGATTTCGAACGCACAGGCAATCGGCGATGAAGAGTCGCTCGAGAAAACAATGCCGTCGGTTTACGCGCAACTCGAGGACGTCTACAAAAAACTCGAAAGCCACTACCGCGACATGCAGGACATCGAGTTCACGATCCAGTCCGGCAAGCTCTATCTCCTGCAGACGCGCACCGGCAAACGCACCGGCTTCGCCGCGGTGAAAATTGCCTGCGATATGGTCGACGAAGGGTTGATCAATCACACCGAGGCGGTTGCGCGCGTCGAAGCCGGCCAGATCGTGCAACTGCTCGCGCCGGTGTTCGACGCGAACGAAAAACAGAAGGCGCTCTCGGGCGGACGCGTACTCGGCCGCGGACTTCCGGCGGGACCCGGCGCCGCCGCCGGCCGCATCGCCTTCAGCGCGGAGCGCGCCGTAGCGATGGCGAAGGACGGCCCGGTCATTCTTGTGCGCGTCGAAACGTCGCCCGAGGACATCGCCGGCATGCACAGCGCCGCGGGCATTCTCACGACGCGCGGCGGGCTGACGTCGCACGCCGCTGTCGTCGCGCGCGGCATGGGGCGGCCGTGCATCGTCGGCGCGGGCGCGCTTCGCGTCGACTACGGCAAAGGGGAGTTGCGCAGTGAAGGTCACGAGCCACTCGAAGAAGGCGACTTCGTTTCGATCGATGGGTCTACCGGCGAAATCATCGGCGGCAAGCTCGATACACGTCCGTCTGAGGTCATCCAGGTACTGCTCGAAAATTCGTTGCCGGCCGATCAGTCGGAGACGTTCCGCAACTTCGACCGCCTCCTGAAATGGGCCGACGAGATTCGCACCCTCGGCGTCCGCACGAACGCCGATACGCCGAACGATGCGCGCGTGGCGCGGCTCTTTGGCGCCGCAGGAATCGGTCTTTGCCGCACCGAGCACATGTTCTTTTCCGAGGACCGCATCCTGCGCGTCCGCGAAATGATCCTGGCGCGCAACGAGGCCGGACGCCGCAAGGCGCTCGACGTCCTGCTGCCATTTCAGAAGGCCGACTTCGAAGGCATCTTCCGCGAACTGGACGGACTGCCGGTCACGATCCGGTTGCTCGATCCGCCGCTCCACGAGTTTCTGCCGCAGAGCGAGCAGCAGATTTCCGCCGTCGCGCGCGACATGGGGTGGGGCTTCGTCGAACTGCGCGCGAAAGTGAATCAACTCCACGAATCGAATCCGATGCTCGGCCACCGCGGCTGCCGGCTGGCGGTGACCTTCCCCGAGATTTACGAGATGCAGGTGCGCGCGATTTTTCAGGCCGCATGCGATGTGAAGAAGGACGGCATCGATGCGCGCCCCGAGGTCATGATCCCGCTCGTCGGCACGGTGAAGGAGTTGACGACGCTGAAGGAGATGGTCCAGCGCATCGCCGCCGAGGTGATCGCGGAACGCGGCGTGGAAATGCAGGTGATCGTCGGCACGATGATCGAGATCCCGCGCGCGGCGCTGATCGCGGACAAGCTCGGCGAAGTCGCGGAGTTCTTCTCCTTCGGCACGAACGACCTGACGCAGATGACGTTCGGCTACTCGCGCGACGACGCCGGCTCGTTCCTGCCGGAGTACGTCGACAAGAAGATCCTGCCGAAGGATCCGTTCGAGTCGATCGATCAGGAGGGCGTCGGCCAACTCGTCCGCCTCGGCACGGAACGCGGCCGCAGCACGAATGCCGATCTCAAAGTCGGCGTCTGCGGCGAACACGGCGGCGATCCGGACTCGATCCGCTTCTTCCGCACCTGCGGCCTCAACTACGTCTCATGCTCGCCGTATCGTGTGCCGGTCGCGCGGCTGGCGGCGGCGCAGGCGGAGTTGGAGTTCGCCCATTACGAGGGGTGAGCTGTCATCCTGAGCCGCCGAAGCCGAGGAGCGCGAAGCGCGATCGGCGGAGGGCGGTCGAAGGACCCCGTTCCTGCTAACCCGGGCAGGGCGGCGGAATTTGAACAAGGCAAGCATCAGGGGGTCCTTCGACCGTCCTGCGCGGGTCGGCGCTCCGCGCCTCAACCGCTCCGGCGGCTCAGGATGACAGTAGCGACAGCTGCTCGATCAGTCGCGTCAATCGCCGCAATGAGCGCTCTTTGCCCAGCACCACCGCCACATCGAAGATCGGAGGCGATACGCCCTTGCCCGTGAGCGCGAGCCGCAATGGGTGGATCAACTTCGCGGCGCTGACGCCTTGCGATTCGGCGAGCTTGCGGAGCGCGGCTTCCGCGGTGGTCACGTCGAAGGGATCGGTTGACGCTAGCGTGTCGTGTAGCGACGAGAGTCGTGTGGCGAGGTCGTCACCTTTGATGTGTTTCTTCACGGTGTCGGCGTCGTATTCGATCGCATCGTCGTCGATGAAGTAGATGGTCATTTGCTCGGCGAGCTCGCGCAGCGTTCGTGCGCGCATCTTGTGCAGATCGATGATTGTGCGCAGTTCTTCGAGCGATCGCGGATCGTCACCGAGGAACGCGACGAGGTGCGGATAGATCTGCTCCGGCGTCATCCGCATCAGGTATTGGCCGTTCATCCAGAGCAGCTTTTCGGGGTCGAAGACGGCCGGTGCTTTGTTGACGTCGCCGAGATCGAACCATTGCGCGGCTTCATCGCGCGTGAAGATCTCGCGATTCTCGCCGGGCGACCAGCCGAGGAGCGTGAGGAAATTGAACAGCGCCTCGGGGACGATCCCCATCTCGCGATACTCCTCGGCCGACGTCGCGCCGGTGCGTTTCGAGAGACGCTTTTTGTCGGCGCCGAGGATCAGCGGCAGATGCGCGAACGACGGAACGTCCGCGCCGAATGCGCGGAAGAGCAACACGTGCTTCGGCGTGTTCGAAAGATGGTCGTCGCCGCGCGCGACGTGCGTGATGGCCATGTCAATGTCGTCTACGGTGACGGAGAGGTGATACGTCGGATTGCCATCGGAGCGGAGCAGAACGAAGTCGTCGATCAGCTCTCCCTCGAACTGCATCTCGCCGCGGATCAGATCCTGAAACTCGATCATTCCCGGCGGCACGGCGAAGCGGATGACATGCGGCTCGTTGGAAACGCCGGCGACGTGGCGGCATCGCCCCGAGTAGCGCCACTGCTTGCCCGCGCTCTCGGCGGCAGCGCGTTCAGCGTCGAGCTCCTCGACCGTGCAGTAGCAGCGATACGCCTTTCCGCTCGCCACCAACTCCTCGGCGCGCTCGCGATACCGATCGAGCCGGTCGCTCTGATGGATCGGACCTTCATCCCACTCGACGCCCAGCCATCGCAGCGACGCCACGATCTGCTCCGCGTGATGCTGACGCGAACGCTCGACGTCCGTGTCCTCGATCCGCAGCAGCATCGTGCCGCCGTAACGGCGCGCGTGAAGCAGATTGAAAATCGCGGTACGAGCACCACCGACGTGGAGGAAGCCGGTCGGGGAGGGAGCAAAGCGGAGCTTCATGGCGGCGGTGGAGTCTAGCAGCAGGAGAGAAGAAGAATGTTGAATGTCGAATGTTCAATGTTGAATGTTGAATGAACAAGAACGGGCTCTCATTCAACATTGAACATTCAACATTCGACATTCAACATTCGCCTTTGACGTTCCCTCTCTCGCAACCGCGTAGAATCCACCCCATGCCCCGCAGCCGTGGCTTCTCGCTGGTGGAGACTCTTGTCGCGCTGGCGATTCTGGCGATCGTGATTACGACCACGATCGCGATGTTTGCGGAGAGGACGCGGCGGCTGCGCGAGGCGAATGAGACCATCCTCGCGTTTCAGGCGCTGTCGAATGAGGCGGAGTACTGGCGGCGGGAGCCGTTCACGCAGATCGACAAGCCCGACAACCAGACGTTCAAGTCCGATCTGGCGATTCTCACACCGATGGCGCCGTACACGACTGACGTGAAGGTGGATGCGCCGCGATCGGACATTCGCAATGTCACCCTCACCATTCACTGGGCCAAGCGCGAGGCGCACCTCGGCATTGCGCGCGCGAACACGGGCGGAAGCGGCTTGTGGTGACGCGAGGCCGCGCGCGCGGCTACACGATGCTGGAGATCTCCATCACGCTGGCGCTGTTCGGCGTGTTTCTCTTCATCATCGTCACGATGACGTCGGAGATGCGCCGCAACGAGAAGAAGTGGCCGATCAACTTCTTCGCGCATCCCGAGGTCGGAAGCGTGCTGGCGCGGATGCGGCGCGACATCTACGACAGCACCGCGCGTCCGGAAAACTTCGAGACGTACAGCAGTTCGCCGCTGACGCTGATCGTCTACACGATCAACAACGACGGCACGGCGGAGACGATCGTGTGGGATTTCACGACGCCGGGCGAGGCGCATCGCAAGGCGTTCAAGGCCACGCTGCTGTCGTCGGAGTGGATGGCGCGCGGACTGCCGCTATTCATGGCCACGGCCGAGCCGATGCCGTCGGGACAGGACGCGATCCGCATACGAGCGGTGGATCAGGAGAAGAAACTTGCGATCGATGAGCTCATCGTCCCGCGCCCGCACGCGTGAGCGCGGCTACGTGCTCGTGGCGGCGATCACCATCGCGATCCTTTACTTCGCGCTGATGGAGCTGATGCTGATCGATTCGTCGCGCGCACTTCGCGAGGCGCAACGGTTCCGCTCGAAAGTCGTGGCGGCGACGCTGGCAGAAAGCGCGGCGGAGTTGTCGGCGGCATCGATGGTGTCGCGCAACGCCGGCGACACGATCAACGCGGATGACGAGCAGGGATCGATGAAAGCGACCTGCAAGGTAACGGGTCAGGCGTTCAACATCGACGCCGAGGCGACGACGAGCGGCGTGTCGCCGGTGACGTCGTCGGTGCGCGTGCAGGGAAGGATCGTCGGGCAGCGCGTGATGATCGACTACACGTTTCACTCGCAGTAGCGACGTAGTGCCGCCGGCTCGGCGGCTGGACCGCCGGCGGCTGGACCGTCGGCATTTTCGGTCGCCACCGAGCCGGCGGCGGTCCAGCCGGCGGCGCTACGTCCTAACTACTACGCCCTCCGTCCGCGCATCATGCCGAGGCCGATGGCAACGGCTGCGAGACCGCCGAGGACTTTCGCCGGATTGGCCTGCGCCCAGGAGCGCGCCTTTCCGACAGTTTCATTGACGTTGAGGTTGCGCATCTGATCGCCGATCGAGCGGACGCTCGTCGGGTCGATGCCGGCCTTGTTCAGCATGGCGCTCAGTCCGGTCGCGGGACGTTCCGCGACGGGCACACTCGTTTCACGCTGATAGGGGTGAAACTGATTGGTGGGATTCATGTTGTCGACCATCAAGCTCCTCCTTGAATACGGTTATTTGTACTGCGAGGAGAGTGCCATCAATGCTGCTTCTGCGGCTGCTTGTAGAGGGCGCACAACTGCTCCGTGTAGGTCGCGATCGAGCCGAGTCCGGCGGCATCGCGGCGCTGGTCGAGATGGTCGGGATCGTCGATCGGCAGCGGCTCACACTTGCTGCCGCTGGTGTCGAACTGCGTTCCGTACAGCTGCTTCTTCCCGTCGGCGATGCGCACGCGGTCGATCGACGTGGCCACCAGGCCGTAGCTGAGCTCTCCTTTCTTCGCCGCAGCTTCCATCACCGGAAGCATCTCGTGGAGGAACTCGCTGCCGCCGTGTTGAACGAGGGTCCAGGCGCCGCTGCTCGCTTTCACGCCGACCAGCGATTTTCCCGGCCAGCCGTATCGCTTCACGATCTGGCGCAGACGCTTCACGTGACGCTCGTCGAGCTGCTGCATCTCCGCGTTGAGGGCCGGATTCTTCTGATCTTTGATCCAGCGCTGGCGGACTTCCTGATCGGCCTTGTTCATGGCCAGAAGCTCGTCGCGCAGCATGTCCGGATTCAACGTCCGGCAGGCGGTAGCGGCGAGGAGGAGAGCGATGGCGAGCGTGCGCATCGCCGGATGCTACTACGGCTGTAGTAACTTCGCCAGCATGCGCTGGAGTTGCGGCAGCAGCGAGGCGCCTACTGCGACTTTGACGATGTCCGCGAGAATGAACGGGCGAACGCCGCCGAGCCACGCGTTTTTCGCACCGACGAACGCGGCCAGCCATGACCAGCCGCCGAGGTAGATGATGCCGAGGGCGACGAGCATGCCGGTGATGGCGCGAAGGATCGTCGAGCCCCAGCCGCGCTCGGAGAACCAGCCGGCAACGAATGCGGCGAACGGGTAGGAGAAGAGATAGCCGGCGGTCGGTCCGGCCAGCCAGATCGCTCCGCCGTGACCTTGCGCGAAGACCGGCATGCCGCTGAACCCTTCGAGAAGGTAGAGCGCGGCGGCCGCTGCTCCACGCGTCGAGCCGAGCGTGATGCCGACCAGAAGCACGGCCAGCGGCTGCATCGTCAGCGGTACGACAGTACCCGGAATCGGAATCGCGATCTGCGCGGCGATGGCGATGATTGCCGAGGCGAAGACGACCAGAAGAACATCGAAAGCAGCGCGGCCGCGCACGAGGCGGGTCAGAAGTGTGTTCGGAATCGTCCTCGCTCTAGCGTTCATCGTTTCGCCGTCCCATCACCAGAATTGCCGGCAGCAGCGTGATCGCGGCCAATCCGCTCAGGCCGATGCCGAAGGTCGAAGCATACCCAATCGATCGCAGACCCGGATAGTGCGAGAAGGCGAATGCGCCGTAGCCGACGATGGCCGTGAGTGAGGCCATCACGATCGCTTTGCCGGTCTCGTGCGCGCTGGCGCGGAAGGCTACCGGGTCTTCCTGGTACCGCTGCAGCATGTAAATCGCGTAGTCGGTGGCCACGCCGATGATCATCAACCCGACGAAGATGTTCATGAAGTTGAACTGGAGGTTGAGCAGCGCCATCAGTCCGAGCATGCCGACGGCGCCCGCCACGAACGGCACGAACGAGAGCAGCGTCAGTTTCAAATTGCGGAAACTGACGAACATGAGCACGAGCACGGCGACGAAGCCGATGATCGTCGATCGCGTCGCGTCCGCTTTAACGATGCGGCGCAGCGTGCCGCTGACGAGATTGACGCCTGTGAGAACGTCGCCGGGATGGCGGTCGGGAACGGCCATCAGTTTGGCGGGAACGTCGCGCGGCCATTTGCCGCCGGTCGGGTAGACGTTGATGACCGACATCCAGCCGCCGCCGACTTTCTTGACAAAGCGTGTGGTGAGCTTGGTGATGTCTTCGTTACCGATGGTCTGCAGCGTGATCGGTTGTGGCGGCTGCAGCGTCTGCGCGAACAGTTTCAGATAGTCGTCATACACCTCGGGGCGGAATCCGTTCGCGACGAGCGCCGCGCGGAACGTCTTCTCGATGCGTGCGATGTTGAACTCGTTCGCGGCGCCGGCGTGCAGGCGGGCGATGATCTTTTCCTGATCGACGACCGGCGGCAGGAACGTCGAGATCGACTGATACGAGGCGATGGTGTGGTCGGCCACGAGCGCGTCGAGATCCTTCGACGCCGTGCGCGTTTTCTCCAGCGCTTCCTCGAGCGTCTTCCCCTCGCAGACGTACATCATAAAGTCGAAGGACTGACCGAACTTCTCGGTGATCCGCGACTGATTGACGACGCCCGGATTTCCCTTCGCGCGCAGATCCTGGATGTTGTCGCTGAAGCGGACGCGCGTGGCCATGATCCCGCAGGCGACGATGAAGACAGCCCACACGCCGATCGTGACGAGCGGCCTGGCGACGGAGAGGTCGATCAGTTTGCCCGCGCCGAATGAATGCAGGTACAGCTTCGGTGCGCGGCGCGATTCTTTCCGTTCCGAAAAAACGATCAGCGCGGGCAGCAGGAACATCACGCAGAGCAGGAAAAGCAGGATGCCGACGCCGGTCAGGAAGCCGAGCTGCGTCATGCCGCGGAAGTCGGTGGCCAGGAACGCGAAGAACGTTCCTGCGGTCGTGATCGCGGCCACGAACACGCCCGGCATCGTCGAGCGCATGATCGTGCGGATCGACTCCTGCATCGACGTGCCGCGGTTGCGCTCGTCGACGTAGCGGCCGTAGAGAACGGTGATGAAGTCGATGCCGAGTCCGGCCAGCAGCGCCGCGAATCCAGCGCTGGCCTGCGAGAGCTTGCCGTAGGTCACGCCGGCCATGCCGAACGTCAGCAGCAGTCCGAGCGCGAGCGGCGCGCCGGCGTAGATGATGGAAGCGGGCCGGCGGAAGGCGTAGAGGAACAGCGCCAGCACGCCGAAGACCGTGCCGAGGATGTTGATGATGACGTCCTGGCGAATGAGGTCGGCGTCGCCGGCGGCGATCTCGTATCCGCCGGTGTGCGAAATCCTCGGCAGCGGCGTTCCCGGCGCCGCGGTCTTCTGAAAATCGCGCAGCGCCTCGGCCTCGATCAGCGTCCCCTCGTTCAGCAGCTTCTTGCCGAACGGAACGTCCTGCGCCGGCCGCCGCGGCTTCGTCAGGATCAGCAGCATGCTGTGATCCGACGACATGTAGTAGCCGCTGGAGGTATCGATGCTGAAGCCGCCGCCGGCGGACTGAAACTTGCGAAGGAAGATCGGCAGGAAGTTGAAAGGATCGTATTGAACGAGCGGCTTCATGGCCGTCGCCTGCGGCGTCTGAAGCATGGCGGCATTCCGCGCAACCGACGCGCGAATGCCTTCATCTGTCAGTTTCGCGGAAACCTGGTCGAGCTCCGCCGGCGTCAGGAAGAGGAACGCCTTCGGCAGGATGATCTCGATGAAGTCGAGCGGATTGGGGATCTTGTACGTCACATCCTCGATCCGCGGATTCTTCCGATACCCCTCGGCCACGGCGTCGATGAGCGTGTCGTAGTCGTGGACGTCGCGCCCTTTGGGCATGTCCATGAGCACGATGTGATAGTCGATCGTGCCGAGGTCTTTGAGGACTTTGCGGAACTCGTTGACCTGCTTGTTCTGCTGCGGGATGAGGTTGAGCAGGTCGGGATCGAAGGAAAGGCGCGTGGCGCCAAGCACGGCCAGAACCGCGAGCACGAAGGCCGCGATCAGGATTTCTTTGTTGCGCCGCAGGCAGAGGCGCGCCAGCGCGTCGAGGATTCGGTCGGTCAATTCAATTCTCGCGGTATCGTGCGCGTCGCGCGGAAAGCCGGGGGATAACAACATGCGCGGTCGAACGAGTCAAGTTGCATGCGCGGTCCTGCTCCTGATGGTTGCGTGCCAGAAGGCAGAACCGCTGACGGCGGAGAAGGCGAATCAGATCATCGAGGGCTACCGTTTCGCGGCCGAGCCGATCTACGCCGAGGTGCCGCAGAAGGTGTTCTGGAATCCGCGGTTTCCGAAGGATGAGTACGACGAGCGCTCGCTGCGCACGTTCGACAACCTTCGCAACGCGGGTTTGATCACAGTCACCGGCGGTCCGACAGCGGACGGTGCCGAGTACATCGCTCATGTCACTCCGAAAGGCTTCCCGATCCTCGGCACATCACCAAGCGCGCGCGGCCCGGTGTATCGCGGACTGATCTGTTACAAGGTCTACGACGGTCTCCGCAACTTCCAGCGCCATCCGACCGAGCCGACCACCGGCCACGGCGAGCTGGCCTGGCACTACACGCGTCCGACGCCGCTCTACCCGCTCTTCGAGACGAAGCAGAACAAGCCGCTCGACAAGACCTTCGTGTCGCTGGTGTCGTTCTACTACAAAGACCACCAGTACCGCTTCGACGTGACGGTGCGAAAGACGGAGTAACAGCGGGGACTAGGGACGAGGGACTAGGGACGAGGGACTAGGGACGAGGGACTAGGGACGAGGGACTAGGGACGAGGGACTAGGGACGAGGGGAGGCCCTGCTTCATCTCCCTCGTCCCTGCTTTTTCCCCTGATTCCCTGGCAGGATTCTTGAGTTATTTGAATCGCGAAGGAGACTCACACATGCGAATCAATGACGACGAAATCAAAGGCAACGTCGACAAGGCAGCAGGCACGGTGAAACAGAACATCGGACGCGCGCTCGGCGACCCGATCCTCGAAAACGAAGGCGCCGATCAGCGCACCGGCGGCGATATCCAGGCCGGCTTCGGCAAGGCCCGCCGCAAGGTGGGCGAAGTGGTGGAAGACCTCGGCGAGAAGCTGGGGAAATAACGCTTGGGCAAGGAGGGAGCCAACGGGCTCCCTCCTTGGAGACGGTAGACGTTACGGAATCACTTCGACATCAGGATCGAGTGTCGGCGTTCCAGACGCCGTGACGTCGTACTTGATCGTTCGGGGAGCTCCATTGAACGGCCCGGCCGTACAAACCCACTTGTTGCCTTGCCAGTCGCAGCTGACCGCCGGTTCGCCTGCCGGCAAAACAATACCGAATTCCTGTTTGCTCTTTGTCGACTTCCAGGCGATCGTGTCAGTACCCTTCTTCACGCTGACTTTGTTGACGTCGACTGTAATGCCCACGCCGGGATTGACGGTTACATCAACCGGTTTTTGCGCCATGGCGACTACCTCCGTTGTTGTTGTTATCGAGGACCCGGCACAATTGTAGTCGAAGCCCGCATGACTTCATGGAAGACCGGCTTCTGCCTCAAAATGGCGAATTCTGGATCTCGCTCGAGTTTTGCTTTGTTGAAGCCATGCTGTACGGCGAGCGTTAACCAGCGAGCCGCCTCTTCGTAGTTCTCCGCAAGCATCGATACGATCGCTGCGCGATGCATCGTTTCGAGATCGTTTTGGTCGATCGCTATCGCCGCTTTGAGTTCGCTGCGTGCATCTTGGAACCGCCCGCGTTTCGCCAGACACTCGGCCAGCCGTGACCGAGCGTCGAGATCGTGCTCGTTCATCTCGATCTGTTTGCCGGCTAGATCAATTGCATTGTCGTACGCGTCATGCGCCTTTTCCTCGGAGTTTGGAATCCAACGGTATGCGTCGCCGAGGTTTGCCCAGTAGCGGTAGCTCTTAGGGGTCATATTGACGGCCTTTGCGTAGACGGCGGCTGCGTCCGAATAGCGGCCAAGGTCGTAGTAACAGGTGCCGAGGTTCGAGTACGCCTGAGGTGTCGGTTGGTTCTTGATCGAGGCGAGATACGCGGCGATGGCCTCGGGATAGCGTCCCATTTCCTGGTAGGCGCCGGCTAGGTTGTTCCGAGGGCGATTGCTATCCGGCAGCAGCCGTACGGCCTCTTCGAATTCCTGTGCGGCTTCCGGGTAGCGGCCATGCGCAAAATAGAACACGCCCAGCTTGTTGTACCCGGACCAATAGTTAGGCTGCAGTTGGATCGCTCTCTTGTATGCCTGTTCCGCCTGAGCGAGGTCGCCGCCGGCTTTGTACGCCTCGGCCAGCTCCAACGTCGCTTCCGCGCTGTTCGGTTGCTGTGCGAGTGCCTGCTTCAACTCGGCGATGGCTTCGACGGTCCTGCCGGTATGCCGTCGCAACTGACCGAGCGTAATGTGCATCTCGAAGTTCTGCGGGTCATTGCGCAGGCCACGCTCACAGGCGGCTGCCGCCGGAACCGCCCATTTAGGATCGTGCGTTAACTGGAACTTGTAGAGATACGCGCGTCCCAACGCGGCCTGCACGGATGCTGACGAACTCTGCGCCGCCAACTCCTCAAGGATGTGGATCGCGCTGTCAACCGATGTTTCCTGATCGTAGCGGCGGAGGTGGCCGAGGGCTTCGAGGTAGCGGGTCTGGGAGACGCTGCTGTCGGGGACGGACGCACGGAAAGCGGGAGCGCCGAGTTGGAGCGAGGCGGCTATGCTGTCGGCGAGCTTGTCCTGGATTGTGAAAAGGTCGGAGGTTGAGCCTTCGATCAGATCGCCGGGACGCGACGTACCCTGCGCGACGTCCAGCACTTCGTACGCGACGCGGAGGCGGTCTCCGGCGCGTTGCATCGAGCCGGTCAGGACGATGTTCGCGCCGAGGTCGTGGCCGACTTTCTTGGGATCGCCATTTGCGGCGGCGGCGTCCGCAGCAGCGGGACGCATCACTTGCACCGAGGTGAAGTGAGCGAGACGAGCGGACAACGTTTCCGCGAGACCATCGACGACGAGTTGGCCGTTCGGTTGGTTGGTCAGATCGCGGAACGGCATGACCGCCAGATACTTTTTCTGCGCGGCTTGCGACTCTGCCGGCGCCGCCGTCGCTCCGCGCCGCGCAATGACCGCGACGCCGCCAACGAGCAGCAGTGCCGCCAGCACGCTCGCGGCGATCGTGATCGTCTGGCGCGACACTTTCGGCGGGCGCGGGATGTCGTCGGTGGAGTTCGTCATCGTCGCGAAACGGTCGCGGATGTTGCGGAGGTCGCGAGCGAGATCGCGCGTCGATGAGTAACGCTCGTTGACGTCTTTCGACAGCAGGCGATCGACGATCCAGCAGAACGGTTGCGGCGCCTGACCGTTGAACTTCGTGATCGGCGCCGGCTCCTCGTGCAGGATCGCCGACAGCGTGTCGATTGCGTTGTCGGCTTCGAAGGCCGGTTTGCCTGTCGCCAGCTCGTAGAGGATCGCGCCGAACGCGAACTGGTCGGAGCGGAAGTCGAGCGGCTTGCCGGTAGCCTGTTCGGGCGACATATAGCCGACGGTGCCGAGAATCGTGCCGGGGTTCGTGCCGGGCATGTCCAACTGCGCGGTGTCGTCGTCCTCGCCGGCCGGGCGGATGATCTTGGCGAGGCCGAAGTCGAGCACCTTGACGTACCCGTCTTTGGTCACCATCACGTTCTCGGGTTTGAGATCGCGATGGACGATGCCTTGCTCGTGCGCCGCCGCAAGACCGTCCGCGATCTGCGCGGCGATGTCGAGCGTCTTGCGATTCGGAAGCGGACCGTTACTCAATAAGCTGCGCAGATCGCGGCCGTCGATGTACTCCATGACGATGTAGGGCGAGCCGGAACCCTGGTCCATGCCTACTTCGTGAATCGTGACGATGTTTGGATGATTGAGCGCCGATGCCGAGCGCGCCTCACGGGTGAAGCGGGCAAGCGTCTCTTTGTCGCCGGAGAGGCGCACCGGCAGCAGCTTGATCGCGACTTTGCGGCCGAGGGAGGGGTCGCGGGCGACGTAAACCTCGCCCATCCCGCCCGCGCCGAGCGGCGCGAGAATCTGGTACTGGCCGAGTTGCTCGCGCATCACCGTCATGTGAGAGGGGACCTGCGCGCGATTCTACCTTTAAGGGAGACGGAGAACTCCTCCGCCTCTCCGCGAGCTCCGCGTAAACCCGTTCTCTTTCGCGCTTACGCCGCTTGCGGGGCGCGCCGCAGTGTTCGCACGACCCACTTCCACTGACGGCGCGACTGCTGGACGTGCCGGCGCGAGCGGCGGCGGGTTTGCCGCCACGACTTCGAAACGCCGGCTGCCTTTTCTTCGGCATGCTGGCGCCACAATTTGAGCGCCGTCTCGAGGTGTTCCATCGCCACGTGCGCGCGGCGGCGGATCTCGTCGCCGAGAGTGCCTGGCGTCGCGTCGATCTGCGTCTTGACCATTTTCAGCGCCGCCTGCATGCGAGCCTGCTCGATTTGCGGCAGCGGCGCGGTGCGAAGGTCGGTCGCAAGTCCCACGGCCTTGAACGCGCTGATCAGCCACTTCGACGGATCCCATTGATACCAGCGGATGCCGTTGCGGAAGTCGGTCGGAAAGCGGTGGTGGAAGCTGTGGTACCCCTCGCCCAGCGTCAGCATGGCCACGAACCAGTTGTCGCGCGCCGAAACCTCGGCGTTGAACAGCGGCTTGCCCAGCGTGTGCGCCAGCGAATTCACGAAGAACGTGGTGTGGTGGATGACGGCGATACGGAGGAAGCCGCCCCAGAGCAGGCCCGCGATCGGATCGCCGAACGCCGCGCCGATCAGCGTCGGGATGCCGAAGCCGGCCACGATCAGGATGACCTTGTGCCACTTGTTCTGCCACATCACCACCGGGTTCTTCAGCAGGTCGGGCGAGTTCGCGAACGTGTCGTCGAACTGTTCGTTCTTGTTGAAGATCCAGAAAATGTGCGCCCACCAGAATCCGCGCTGGATGTTGTACGGATCCCACTCTTTGTCGATGTACTTGTGATGCACGCGGTGGCTCGATGACCACCAGAGGATGGAGTTCTCCGCCGCCATCGCGCCGAAGAATGCGAACAGCACCTGCAGCACCGGCGAGGCTTCGTACGTCTTGTGCGAGAAGAAGCGATGGTAGCCGGCGCAGATCGAGAAACCGACCAGCGCATACATGACCATCATCAGGATCGGCATCCAGAGGTGGAAGCCGTGCGTCCACGTCCATGCGGCTGTTCCGGCGATTCCGATGATGGGCGTGAGAGAGAGGAACGCGATGTTCACCCAGTCTTTTTTCTGCTGCTTCACTGTTTCGCTGATGACGACACCTCCAAGTGCGGAGCCACGATAACTGAGATCGGGGGAACCGTATTGCTAAAGTCGCGCCCGCCGGAAAATCGTTGAAACTATCTACGAAGTTCTTCGTTGACATCTACGACTTGTTTCGTACATGATGCATCGACGAAGGAGAACTCCATGAAAACAGCGATCCTCATCCTCCTGGCCATCGCCATCTGCTTCACCGTTTACGCCGCCACCGATTCGCGGAACGGCGTCTGGACAGCAGAGCTGAACACCGACGGCACCACGCTGCAGATGACCGTTTTCCGTGGCCGGGACCAATCCGAGCGAGGCCGGCACAACTGGAACCATACGATGGGCTTCGAGCTGTCGCTGGCGTCGCTCACCGGCCTGTCGATCGCCGATATCAAGTCGACGGCCGCGAACGTGAACTTCACGATGACGCGCCCGGCCGGCACGATGAGTTTCGAAGGCCGCTTCGCGAACGGCAACGGCGCCGGCAATTTCAAGTTCGCCCCGAGCGAGCCGTTCGTGCATGAAATGGCCACCCTCGGCTACACCGATTTCAAAGATGACGATCTGATCGTCTTCGCCACGACCGATTTCGCGCCGCAGACCGTCCGCGATCTTCGCGCCCTCGGCTACCAGCCGACGCAGAAGGAGATCGAGGAGGTGGCGATCTTCCGCATCAACGCTCCTGCCATCAAGGAGTTCAACCGTCTCGGCTTCACGAACCTGACGCTGCGCGAGCTGGTCAATCTCCGCGTCGGCAACGTCGACGCGGCCTACGTGAACGGGATGCGCGAGCTCGGTTACACCGACATCTCCGCCCGCAAACTCGCGAACCTGGCCATCCTCGGCGTGACGCCGACCTACGTCCGCGAGCTGCGCGCCGCGGGCCTCGGCAATCTGACGCCGCAGGAAACCGAGAACCTCCGCGTCGGCAATATCACCCGCGAAAAAATCGACGCCTACAAACGTCTCGGCTTTACGCTCACCGCGAAGGAGCTGAGCGACTTCGGCATCCACGGCGTGACACCTCAGAACATCCAGGAGCTCCGCGCGATGGGCTACACGAACCTGACCCCGCATCAACTCATCGAAATGCGCATCTTCGGCGTGACACCTGAGTTCATCCGCAAGATGGAGTCGAGCGGATACAAGGCAGTGCCGGTGGACAAGCTGATCAAGATCAAGATGAGCGGTGCGGATGAGTTGGTGACCGGGCGGCGATAAAAAGGCGTTTCACCACAGAGGCACAGAGAGTTTTTCTCTGTGCCCTCTGTGTCTCTGTGGTTTAAATCATCGGCAAGTCGACGCCACGTGAGTTAGCAGCCTCGATCGCGATCTCATACCCCGCATCCGCATGCCGCATGACTCCCGTCCCCGGATCCGCGGTCAGCACGCGCTCCAAACGCTCGGCAGCGGAAGAAGTTCCATCCGCCACCACCACCATCCCCGCGTGTAACGAGTAGCCGATCCCGACTCCGCCGCCGTGGTGATAGGAAACCCAGGTCGCGCCGGCGGCGGTGTTGAGCAGCGCGTTGAGGATCGGCCAGTCGGCGATTGCATCCGACCCATCCTTCATCCCCTCGGTCTCGCGATTCGGCGACGCGACCGAACCCGCGTCGAGGTGATCGCGTCCGATCACGATCGGAGCGCTAACTTTGCCCGTGCGGACTAGTTCGTTGAAGAGCAATCCCGCTTTGTCGCGCTCGCCGTAGCCGAGCCAGCAGATGCGGGCCGGCAGTCCCTGAAACTCCACGCGCTTCTGCGCCATGCGGATCCAGCGATGCAGCGCGGCGTCATGCGGGAAGAGATCGAGGATCGCTTCGTCGGTGACAAAGAGATCGTTCGGATCGCCGGAGAGCGCCGCCCACCGGAACGGTCCGCGGCCTTCGCAGAACAGCGGGCGGATGAATAGCGGTACGAATCCACCCACGTCGAACGCATCGCTCACACCGGCCTTCAGCGCCTGGCCGCGGAGGTTGTTGCCGTAGTCGAACGTGATCGCGCCTCGGCGTTGCAGATCGAGCATCGCGCGCATGTGGCGCGCCATCGTGTCGTACGACAGCTCGATGTATGCGTCCGGGCTGCTCTCGCGCATCGCCAGCGCAGCCTCGTACGACATCCCGGCCGGGACGTAGCCATTCAGCTCGTCGTGCGCCGAGGTCTGGTCGGTGAGGATGTCTGGGACGATGTTTCGTTCGATGAGTGCTTCGAGCAGCTCCACAGCGTTCGCGACCACGCCGATCGACACCGCTTCCCGTCGGTCGCGCGCTTCGAGCGCTCGCTTGATGGCCGCATCGAGCGACGGCGCCGATTCATCGAGGTAGCGCTTGTCGAGCCGTCGCTGAATCCGCGATGGATCGACTTCCGCGACTAACGCGGTCGCCTCGTTCATCGTGGCCGCGAGCGGCTGCGCGCCGCCCATCCCGCCCAGCCCCGCCGTCACCACCAGCTTTCCTCGGAGCGAATTGTCGAAGCGCGTTTTCGCCACCGACGCGAAGCACTCGAACGTCCCTTGCAGGATTCCCTGCGTGCCGATGTAGATCCACGAGCCGGCCGTCATCTGTCCGTACATCGTCAGGCCGAGAGAATCGAGGCGGCGGAACTCGTCCCACGTAGCCCAGTGCGGGACGATGTTCGAGTTGGCGATGAGCACGCGCGGCGCGTTTTCATGCGTGCGGAAAACGCCGACCGGCTTGCCCGACTGCACCAGCAACGTCTCGTCATTCTTCAGGCGTTTCAACGTCGCCACGATCGCATCGAAGCACTCCCAATTCCGCGCCGCCTTTCCGATTCCGCCATACACGATGAGCTGCTCCGGGCGCTCGGCCACCTCGGGATCGAGGTTGTTCATCAGCATCCGCAGCGCCGCCTCCTGCTGCCACCCGAGGCAGGAGATCTCGGTGCCGCGGGGGGAGCGGATGACACGTGTTTCTTCGATGGCGGTGGTCATGGCGGGATTCTAAGAGTTTTCGGTGGCACAAAGCGTAGTGCGGACGTCCTCGTCTGCATCCGGCGTGGCGTCTCGCCCGACGGTAGGTCGTGAGTCAACACCAATCCTGCGATTGAATCCAGAAACCCCCGCCGGGCGAGACGCCCGCCGGTTGCAGGCGGGACGCCCGCACTACGCCGGTCTCTGTGGTTGAATGCCTTTCGATGGCCACGAAGAAACAGGAGCGCGCCAACGACATCGTCGTGCGCCTCAAACAGATGTACAAGGCGAAGTGCTCGCTCGATTTCACGAACGCTTTTGAGCTGCTGATCGCCACGATGCTCTCCGCGCAATCGACGGACGCGCGCGTGAACATCGTCACCAAGTCGCTCTTCCGCAAGTACCCGAACCCGCAGTCGTTCGCGGACGCGAGTCAGGTCGAGATGGAGCGCGACGTCAAGCAGACCGGCTTCTTCCGCAACAAGGCCAAAGCCGTCATCGCCGCCTCGAAGGCGCTCGTCGAACGCCACAACGCCGAAGTCCCGCGCACGATGGAGGAATTGACCGCCCTCCCCGGCGTCGGCCGCAAGACGGCGAACGTCGTCCTGTCAAACGCGATGAACATCTCCGTCGGTATCGTCGTCGACACCCACGTCACCCGCGTCTCCGGCCGCCTCGGCCTGACCGCAAACACCGACGCCGAAAAAATCGAGCAGGACCTGATGCCGCTGATCCCGAAAAAGGAATGGACGAACTTCTCCCACCGCCTCATCGCCCACGGCCGCACGATCTGCGTCGCGCGTAAGCCGAAATGCGCGCAGTGCGCGTTGAATGACTTGTGTCCGAGCGCGGAGGAACCGCCTGAGTGATCCGCAGATTTACGCAGATGGACACAGATACAGCGAAGCCATCTGTGTGAATCTGCGTCATCTGCGGATCAAGGTAGATCCACCGTCCCCAATTTCGTCCAAGGACCACACCTCGCGATTCTCCACACCGTCTTCGCGCCGCCGACGAGGAACCCGTGTTTGCGGATCGATTCGTGGCCGTACCAGGAGCAGGTCGGTTGGAAGCGGCATTGGATGACGCCGTGGAGGTGGGGGGAGACGAGCGCGCGGTAGGTGTCGATGGCGGCGACAGTCGCGCGGGCGTCGAAGGCGTAGCGGGGCGGCACGAGGAGGTCGTGCGCGATCCAGGCGGCGAAGATTGAGACGAGGATTAGCCGCGTTCGGCGGCTTTGGCTTCGTCCCATAGGGCGTCCATTTCTTCGAGGGTCAGTTGATCGACGTTGCGGCCGGATTCGCGGACGCGCGACTCCATCGATTCGAATCGCCGCGAGAATTTGCGGTTCGTCGACTGCAGTGCCTCCTCGGCATTCACATTCAGCTTGCGGGCGATGTTGGCGATCGTGAACAGGAGGTCGCCGACTTCTTCTTCGACATGCGACGCATCGCCGGAGTCGATCGCCTCGTGCAGTTCGGCAATCTCTTCGTCGAGTTTGTGAAACACATCCTCGGTGCGTCGCCAGTCGAAGCCGACGCGCGCGGCTTTCTCGGTCAGGCGCGACGCGCGCAGCAGCGCGGGCAGCGATTGTGGGACGCCGGCCAGCACGCTCTTGTTCTCCGCTTTGCGCTCTTCGTTCTTCTGCTTTTCCCAGTTGACGAGGACCTGATCGGCATCGTTTGCTTCGACGTTGCCGAAAACGTGCGGATGGCGGCGGACGAGTTTGTCGTGAATGGCGGTGATGGCGTCGTAGATGTCGAACGAGCCTTCTTCGCGCGTCAGCTCGGCGATGAAAACCGCTTGCAGCAGGAAGTCGCCTAACTCCTCGGCCAGCGACGCGCGGTCATCGCGGTCGATGGCGTCGACGACTTCGTACGACTCCTCGATCACGAACGGCTTCAGACTGGGCAGCGTCTGCTTCCTGTCCCAGGGACAGCCGTTCGGGCCGCGGAGGGTTTGCATGAGCTGCACGAGCTCGTCAAAGGAACGTTTCGGCATGGAACGCATTCTATGCGGCTGGTGGTAGCATCTCGCGCCGATTCATCACCGCCATTTCCATGTCAAATCAGGTCTTGATCGTGGCCTCCGACGCGGCCGCAAAGGCTCCCGCCGAGGTTGCGACTTCGCTCAGCTTCACTCCCGTCGTCACGGCCTCGGAGCAGGAAGCGCTCGATCTGATCGGCCGCCAGACCTTCAGCGTGATCGCGGTCAGCGGGGGTGATGAATGGCAGCGCGTTCGTGAGGAAGCTGAACGCAAACAGCCGGCTGCGCGCGTGTTGGAACTGCCCGATGGCGACGGCGATGGCGCTGTGCGGCGGTTGATGATTCGTTACCTCGATCGCCGTTCGCGTCCGCAGCATTTCGATTCCGAGGAGCGCTATCGGTTTCTGTCGAGCATTCTCGAGTCGTTCACGGCCACGCTCGAGTTGAAGGAAGTGCTGCGCCGGATCGTAACGATCACGCGGCAGGAGTTCGGGGCCGACCGCGCGTGGCTGCTGCATCCGGTAAATGAGAAGGCGGATACCGCCAACGTTCGTTTTTCCGTCAGCTCTCCGGAGTATGCGATCGAGCCGGATGCCGCGGTCTCATCGTTGTCGCTGAAGAATTCGGCCAATCTCATTCGTCGTCTGCTCGAAGCGGACGGCCCGGTGACGGTGCGCGAAGGCGATCCCGATCTCGATAGGGACCACGCCGCGCGATTCCAGGTGCGTTCCGAAATGATCGTGGTCCTTCGTCCGCGCGACGACGAGCCGTGGGCGTTCGGACTGCATCAATGTTCGTCGGCGCGCGAATGGACGGACGAGGAAGTCTCGCTCTTTGCGGAGATCGGCCGTTACGCCACGCTTGCGCTCAACAACACGCTGCTGCACGAACGTGCGGTGCGCGAGATGGCCAAGGTCACGGCGATCCTCGACCAGATTCCCGAGTCGGCAGCGATCTACGACTCGAGGGGGCAACTGGAGCGAATGAACGCGGCCGCGCAGCGCGAGCCGGTTTCGCTCTTCGCGAGTGATCCCGAGGGACGCCTGCGGAAGAATCGGCACCGGTACATCGATGGGAGTCCGCTCGAAGCGGACGATCTGCCGTCGATCCGGGCACTGCGCGGCGACGTCGTCAAGTCCGACTATCTCGTACACGACGCGCGCAGCGGCGACGACCGCGTCGTCAATCTGAAGGCTGCGCCGATTCGCGACGACCGCAATCACATCATCGGATCGGTCGTGCTGTCGCGCGACGTTACCGACGAGCGCCAGACCGCCGAACGCGAGGCGTGGCGCCGCCGCCGCGCGGAATGCCTGGCCACCCTCGGCGTCGACACCGTGACCGTGCAGCCGTCCTTCGAAGAGCTCGACGATCCCGCGCGCCGCGTTGCGGACGCCGTCGGCGGCACGGCCATGATCTATCTGTATCACCCGCCGTCGAGCGAGCTGCACATGGTCGGCATGGCTTCGGTGGCGCCGGTGGCGAAGGAAGTGCAGCGGTTCCGCGATTACCTTTCGCACAATCCGTATCACGCCGGCGAAGGCATTCCGGGCACCGTTTTCCAGATCGGACGTCCGTTGCTTTACTCCGAGTTCGGCGGCAAGGCCGCCGCAGACTTCGCGCGCGACACGGATGAAGGCGCGCTGGTTTCGGCGATGAACGAGCAGACGCTGATCGCCACGCCGATCGAGTCGTACGGCGACCGCATCGGCGCGCTGGTCATCGCGCGGTCGGACACACGGCGGAGTTTCGATGCCGAGGATCTGGAGTTTGCGCAGGCGGTTGCGGAGCGGATCGGCGCGGCCAGCCACATCCATCGCCTCACGCGCATCTCGCAGGAAGGGCATCGCGCGGCGGAGGAGCTGGCCAGGCGTGAGGTCGATGCGCGTGTGCGGTTCGAGGCAGTGATCGAGACGGCGCCGATCGGCGTGGCCGTTTTCTCCGCCGATGAATTGCGATTCGAGCTCGCCAACGCGCGCTTCGTCGACTACGTCGAGCGCCTCGGGAAAATCTCGCCGGAGACGCGGCTCATCGGGCTGCGCGTCGACGAGGTCATCCCATCGCTGGAGAAGCCGCTGAAGCAGGTTGCCGAGTCGGGTGAGATGCGTTTCGACGAGGCGTTCAAGGCCGAGACCAGACCCACGCCGACGTACATCAACCGCATCGTGTCGGCGGTGCGCGGACGATTCTCCGGCATCACGCAGAGCCTGACCGTTCTCATTCAGGACGTGACCGATCAGGTCAACGCGCGCCGCGAGATTGAAGACCTGGCGCAGGCGATGGCCGAGCGTTCGGCGCGGCTCGATTCGATCCTCAGCTCGATGACGGACGGGCTGTGGGTCTACGACGCGAGCGGACAGGTCATCTCCGTCAACGAAGCGGCGATCACGCTGTTCGGATTCGGATCGCGCTCCGAGGCGGTCGAGCATGGATCGTTTGCGGCGGTCACTCTTCGCTACCCGGACGGACGGCCGATTCCGGCCGAGGATCTGCCGCATGCGCGTGCGCTTCGCGGAATGACCGTGCCTGACTACCTCGCCATCGGGCGGCACTTCATCACCGGCAAGGACCTCGACCTCTCCATCGCCGTCGCGCCGATCGAAAGCAACGGCATCGTCGGCGCCGTGCTCGTCATCCGCGACATCACCGCGCTGCAGGAGCTCGACCGCAAGAAAGACGAGTTCCTGTCCGTCGCATCGCACGAGTTGCGCACGCCGCTGACGACGATCAAGGGCTACACCCAACTGCTCGCGCAGACCATCAACGATCTGCCACCCGAGGAGCGCGGAACGTATCTGACCGCAGTGCTCGGCGAAGTCGATCGGATGATGGGACTGATCTCCGAACTACTCGACGTCTCACGCATTGAAACCAACCGGCTGCAGATCGACCGCCAGCCGATCTCGTGGCGCGAGTTCATCGACCGCCGGGCGAACGCGTTTCGCATCCAGAACCCGGCGCGCACGATCCGCTTCGCGGCCGACGTGCCGGAAACGACGCTGCATGTGGATCCCGACCGGATGCGGCAAGTGGTCGACAACCTCATCTCGAACGCCATCAAATACTCGGCGGACGGCACTGACATCGACATCGTTGCGCAGATCGACGGCAATCACATGCTGACGGCGGTCATCGATCACGGCATCGGCATTCCGACCGATGAGATCCCGAAACTCTTCGAGCGTTTCCACCGCGCTCGCAACGTTTCCAGCCGCTACTACGGAGGTCTCGGCCTCGGCCTTTACATCGCCAAAGCGATCGTCGAAGCGCACAACGGTTCGATCAGCGTGGTCAGCGAAGAAGGGCAGGGCGCGACGTTCACGATCCGACTGCCGCTGCCGTAGCTTCGGGTTTCCGGAGTCAAAGGCGAAATGTTGAATGTTCAATGTTGAATGTTGAATGAAGACGAAGCCGGGAGCCATTCAACATTCAACATTGCTTTTGACTCTCGGTTCTTCAACCCTTCGCCACGCTGCCGCCCCCGCTTCCGATACAATCCGCGCGCTTTCGAGGAGGTCCCCCGTGCGCTTTCGCCTGTTGCCCCGTGAAGAGACGTTTTACGCCGACTTCATCGCCATGGCTGACCAGCTCAAGGCCGGCGCGCGGCTGCTCGAAGAGATGTTCGCCACCGATCCTCCCGTCGCCGACAAGGCGCACGAGATCAAGGAGGTCGAGCACAAGTGCGACTTCCTCACGCACGAGATCATCCAGCGGCTGAACAAAACGTTTGTGACGCCGATCGACCGCGAAGATATCCATTCGCTGGCGCGCACGCTCGATGACGTGATGGACGCGATCGACAACGCCGCCGGCCTGGTCCCACTGTACAAGATCGACCGCGTCCGCTTCGGCGCCCGCGAGCTCGCCAAGATCATCTCCGCCTCGGCCAGCGTAGTCCGCGACGCGTGCGTAGCGCTCGAGAAACACAGCGGCGTTCTCGAATGCGCCGTCGAGATCAACCGCCTCGAGAATGAAGCCGACCGCGTGCACCAGAAAGCCGTGGGCCAGCTCTTCGACGACGAGCGCGATCCGATCGCGGTAATGAAGTGGAAAGAGATCCTCGACCTTCTCGAGGACGCCACCGACCGCTGTGAGGACGTAGCGAACCTGCTCGAGAACGTCGTCGTGAAACACAGCTGATGCCGAGTCACCTCTTTTTCATCGTGGCCGGCCTGATCGGCGTCGCGTTGGTGTTCGACTACATCAACGGCTTCCACGACGCTGCGAACTCGATCGCCACGATCGTCTCCACGCGCGTGCTCTCGCCCGGGCAGGCGGTGGTCTGGGCCGCGTTCTTCAATTTCGTCGCGGCGTTCGGGTTCGGAACGGCGGTGGCGAAGACGATCGGCAAGGGGATGATCGACATCCACTCGGTCACCTTCGGCGTGATCTTCGGCGGGTTGATGGGCGCGATCATCTGGGACCTCATCACCTGGTACTTCGGCCTGCCCACCAGCTCCTCGCACGCGCTCATCGGCGGCTACGCCGGCGCGGCCGTGGCGCGCTCGATGTCGTTCAGCGTGATCGAGCCGAGCGGCTGGTCGAAGACGCTGATCTTCATCATCCTCGCGCCGATGATCGGACTCGTGCTCGGTCTGGTCATTACGTCGATCACGTACTGGCTTTTCCGCCGGTCATCGCCGGCGCGCGTCGACCGCGTCTTCCGGAAAGCGCAGCTCGTGTCCGCCGCGTTCTATTCGCTCGGACACGGAACGAACGACGCGCAGAAGACGATGGGCATCATCGCCGGCGTGCTCTTCACGGCCGGCTACATCAAGACGTTCACGATTCCGATCTGGGTCATCCTGATCGCGCACACCGCCATCGGACTCGGCACGCTCTCCGGCGGCTGGCGCATCATCCACACGATGGGCTCGAAGATCACGAAGCTGCAGCCGGTGGGGGGCTTCGCGGCCGAGACCGCCGGCGCCATCACGCTCTTCCTAGCGAGCTCGTTCGGCATCCCGGTCTCGACGACGCACACGATCACCGGCGCGATCGTCGGCGTCGGCGCGACGCGGCGCCTCTCCGCCGTCCGCTGGGGCATCGCCGGCCGCATCGTCTGGGCTTGGATCCTGACCATCCCGATGGCCGCGTTCATGGGCGGACTGATGTACTGGGTGGCGGCTGCGTTCGGCGCGAAGTAGCTTCGGAAGCCGCGCGAGAGGGCCTTTTTGACAGCACTACCGACGGAGCCTTGGGCAACCAACGCCGCGGGCCGTGCCCGCAATTTTTTTTATATACTCGCCGTTTCCAGTGCGACCCTGAAAGAGTCCTGATCGAGGTAAAGCCAATGAAACCAGAGATTCACCCGAAATATCAGCAGGTCCAGGCGCACTGCGCCTGCGGCGAAACGTGGACCACCGGCTCGACGAAAAAAGAGCTGCGCGTCGAGATTTGCTCGAAGTGCCATCCGTACTTTACGGGCAAGCAGAAGCTGCTCGATACGGCCGGCCGCATCGACCGCTTCCAGCAGCGCTTCGCCAAGAAGGCCGGCCCGAAAGAAGCCGCGGCAAAATAATGTCCGCTCGTCAGGCTTGGCTCGGCGCGGCAAAGCTGATCACTGGCACCTTCAACGGCGTCACGAACGGCCTTACTTCGTCGATGCCGGCCGCGGCAGCTACGGCTGACCGCAACGTCGACATGCTCATCGGCGGGCAGGCCGTGCTCGAAGGCGTGATGATGCGCTCGCTCACCGGCTACTCGGTGGCCGTGCGCCAGCCGAACGGCGAAGTCGCGATCAAGAAAGACAAGCTCGTCTCGATCACGGCCAAGTATCCGTTCCTCAAGTTCCCGGTCCTGCGCGGCTCCGTCGTCCTGATCCAATCCCTCATCCTCGGCATGCGTGCGCTGAATTACTCGGCGAGCGTGGCTACGGAAAATGAGGCGGGCGAGCAGGAGATGTCGAACTGGGCCATGGCCAGCACGATGATCGTCGCGTTGGCGATGGGCATCGGCGTCTTCATCCTGGCGCCGCTCGGGATCACCAACCTGATCCGCCATTTCTTCGCCCCGCACATGGGCAACATCGCCTACAACGCCATCGACGGCTTGCTGCGCGCGCTCTTCTTCTTCGTCTACATCCTTTCGATCTCGTTCATGGATGAGATCAAGCGCGTCTTTCAGTACCACGGCGCCGAACACAAGACCGTCTACACGTTCGAAGCGAACGAGGAGCTCACGGTTGAGAACGCGCGCACGAAGTCGACACTCCATCCGCGTTGCGGCACCAGCTTCCTAATGTTCGTCATGGCCATCTCGATCCTGGTCTTCTCGCTGGTGCCATCGACGGTGCCGTTCGCGGTGAAGTTCCTCGCGCGCGTCGTCCTGATCCCGCTGATCGCCGGTCTGGCCTACGAGGTCATCCGCTTCTCGGCGCGCCACCTCGGCAATCCGGTCTGCCGTCTGCTGACGCGTCCTGGCATGCTGCTGCAGAAGATCACCACGAAAGAGCCTGACGACCTGCAACTCGCCGTCGCCATCACCGCGCTGAAAGAGGCGCTGATGTACGACATCGTGGACGAGACGCAGGCAGCCGTCGCTTAGCTACGCTTCCGGAATCGACCGTGGGAAGGCGCATGACGCGTCTTCCCATTTTTGTTTTTGTCAGGACTGCACCATGTACGAAAAACTCGACGAGATCGAAAAACGCTACGAAGAGCTCCAGCAGAAGATGGCCGACCCCGGTGTGGCCACGGACGTCAAGGTCTTCCGCGACACGATGAAAGCCGTCTCCGAGATCGACGACGTCGTGTTCAAGTACCGCGAGCTCAAAGACATCAACAAGCGCCTGGCCGACGCGCGCGAGCTGCTGAAGTCCGACGACGACATGCGAGAGCTTGCGGAGATCGAGATCGCCGAGCTGGAGCCGAAAGCGCCGGCGCTGGAGAAAGAGATCCAGCTCCTGCTGCAGCCGAAGGATCCGAACGACGACAAGAATGTCTTCGTCGAAATCCGCGCCGGTACCGGCGGTGACGAAGCGTCGCTCTTCGCGGCCGAGGTCATGCGCATGTACATCCGATACGCCGAAACGCGCCGCTGGAAGGTCGACATGACCGACGCGAACTACTCCTCGGTCAACGGCATCAAAGACGCCACGCTGCTCATCGAAGGCGACAAGGTTTACTCGAAGCTGAAATTCGAGTCGGGTGTCCACCGCGTGCAGCGCGTCCCGCAGACAGAGACCCAGGGCCGCATCCATACCTCAGCGATCACCGTGGCCGTGCTGCCGGAAGTCGAAGACATCGACATCCAGGTCAACGAAAAGGATCTGCGCATCGACACGTTCTGTTCGTCAGGTCCGGGCGGCCAGTCGGTCAACACGACCTACTCCGCCGTGCGCATGACCCATCTTCCGAGCGGCGTGGTGGTCTCCTGTCAAGACGAAAAGTCGCAGATCAAGAATCGCCAGAAAGCGCTGAAAGTGCTGAAGGCGCGCCTCTACGACATCGAGCGCCAGAAGCGTGAGGACGAGTTATCCGCGACGCGCAAGGGCCTCATCGGCAACGGTGACCGCTCCGAAAAAATCCGGACGTACAACTTCCCGCAAGACCGCGTCACCGACCATCGAATCGGCCTGACCGTCCACAACCTCCCCGACATCATGAACGGCAATCTCGACGTCCTCCTCGAGCCTCTCAGCGGCCACTTCCAGGCCGAGAAGCTGCGCGAGGCGGTCGAGGCGCGGTAACGACCTTTCGCTTAGAATCACCGTATGACCACGATCGAGACACTCGAAGCTGCGGCGTTGCAATTGTCGGAGATCGACCGGATTCATCTTGCGCACAAGCTGGCGCGCAGCGTGCGCCACAGCGCACCCGAGATCGAAACCGCGTGGCTCGATGAGGTTGAGAGGCGGATCGCTCTTCACGATGCCGGCGCAGTTGCGGACATTGACGCCGAGGATCTTTATCGGGAGTTGCGCCGGCGATAAACGGTGAGGCGCGTTCGTTACACAAGTCTCGCGCGCCTGGACATCGTCGAAGCATCGGATTTCTACAAGAAGAAGAGTCCCTCCGCTGAAAGGCGATTCTTTGATGACTTAGAGCGCACAGCTGCGGTCGTGCTCGAGTTTCCAACGATCGGAGAGGAGCGTCGCCGTGGAATTCATCGGTTCTCACTTGAGGGCTTCCCGTACTTCCTCTACTACGTGATCCTCTCCGATGGCGTTCGCGTGGTCGCAGTCGCCCACCAGTCGCGGCACCCAACGCGTTGGAGTGACCGCCTGCGCTAAGATTTTCGCCATGTCGCGAACATTCGAAGATGTGCGGAATGAAGCGATGGCGTTAACCCCTCAGGAGCGCGAACATCTTGCCGACGAACTGCTCGACAGCATCGAGTTCGAGGAAGGCATCGAGTGGGACGACGAATACGCGGCGGAGATCCAGCGACGGGTTGCAGAGATCGACGCCGGAACGGCCGAACTGGTTGATTCAGACGAGGCGATCGCCGCGGCGCGGCAAGCTGTCGATGATGTCCGGCGAGCTGCACGAAGACGCTAGAGCGAGCGGTCGAGGCCGATAACGTTATTTGTGGCTTTGTGCGATAATCCCGCGGCAATCCTTCCATCCTGCTGATTACGTCGCGCCGCCGAGGCGCTGCGCGGAGGAACTATGACTGACGCGGAACAGGACGACATACGCCAACAACGAAAGTCGCTGTGGGTCAACGGAATCGGGCTCTTTGTGGTTGCCGCGGGATTCCTTGGCCTGGTGTTTTGGCGTTTGATGATGATGAAGAAGTTCGGTCCGTTTACGCAGATCGATCAGTCGGTGCAATGGTTCGACGCCTGGTTCTTCACGTACAACCTCTTGCTCGTCGTATTCGCCGTCCTCATCGTGCCGTTCCTCACCATTCACTACGTCGGCGCGATGAAATACGAGAAGCAACGTCGCCTTCGCCGCGAGCTTTGTGAAGGTCCTACCGGTCAGCTGAAGAAACCGGTTTGGGGGGAGACGCGCGAGGAGTGTATCCAGAACATCAAAGAGCACATCGACCGGCAGTTCAGGCTGCGAACATATATCCCCAGCCTTGTGGGGATGATGATCGCCATCGCCTTTGGGGCTGCGATTCTTCTGCTTTCGAAACCGGTGTTTTTCTTCGGCATCGGTGTCGACTACGGCCGCGGCACGAACATGCTGCTGGCTGGCGCAAGGATGGAGAACTACCTCTTTCCGAACCTGGGCATGTTCCGTCAGGTGCTGCTGTCTCTCTGCGCATTCCAGTTCGGATTTCTCGGTGCCTACATCTACGCCATCAGCAACCTGATCTGGAGTTATTTCAACGTCGATCTGACGCCGCACACACTCATCGCGGGAACGGTGCGAATGGTCTTTGCGAGCGTTCTGTCGCTCGTGCTGAGCTTTGCCATTCCTCTGATGTCAGTGGGGAAGTTCACGGACGCGCAGTTCGTACAGCTCCTGCCGGTGTTCGCCTTCTTTCTCGGCTTCTTCCCAGACCGTGGGCTCGTATATCTGCAAAGCGTCGCGCGCTTTTTCCTGCGCATCGAGAGTGAGATCGCCGCAACTCCCGTGCGTACGCTGCCCGGCGTTGGAATCAGCGACGAGGGACGGCTCGCATCCGAAGGGTATGAGAGCGTCGAGCTTTTCGAGCACAGCGATTCCCTCGACCTGGCCATCCGCACCGGCTACAGCTACACACAGTTGTCCACGTGGCGCGATCAAGCCTGGCTGGCCAGCCGCATGCGCGAGCAATATCGCCCCTGGGTAACTGCGACCGGCATCCTCGGCCGAGAGGAACTGCAGCAGTATTTCCTCCGTGAGGGGCAACGTGTCTCTGCTGCCATCGAGGAATTGAGCGCGTCCGCAAAGGTTCCTGCGACGAAATTGCGTGCGCTCTATCTGCTGCTTTGTGGGCCGGTCGTTGAACCCGTCGCCGAGGTGCAACCTCAGACCCTTTCCGCCACCGGCGAGGGTTCGAAAAATCCAACAAGTCCGATCGTCCAGAACTCTTCGACGAAGGTTTAGCGCAACCTCGTCGCCAGCCACGCGAAGCGAGCGCAGAGTGGGGCAAACCACTCCGGGTAGGCGGCGCCAATGCCGATGTGGCCGCCGCGCTGCGTCTCCTGGACGTGTACGAGCGGCTGCGACTTCGCGGCGCGCGCGAGCGAATCGAGCGCCACGGACGGAAAGACCGTGTCATCGCGGGCTCCGATGATCAGTAGCGGGGCGGCGATGCGCTCGAGCTGCATCGACGGCTCCGCCGTCTCCACGAGCGAGCGTCCATCCGGCCGTAGCGCCTTCGTCTCGTCATCGAGCCACTCGACGAATTGGCTGAACAACCGCCGCTTGTCGGGCCGCAGGCCGGCGGACTTCATGCGGATCGTCAGCGCCTCGTGGAAGAACTGGCGGATGAAGGCCAGGAGCGGGTGGCGAAGGAAGCCGGGAGGCTGGTTGAGATGCGGGATCACTTCCGCCAGCGCGGCCGGAGGCGAAACGGCGATGCCGCCGGTAAAGAGGCGATCCGGATCGCGCGACATCGTGTTGATGACGTAAAGCGCGCCGAGACTGAAGCCGAACAGGAGCAGCGGACTGGCGGGAAAACGGTCGCGGAGCGCGCGCCCCCACGCGGCGGCATCGGCGGCCTCGCGGATCCCGAACGTCGGTTTGTACGCGTCGCTGAAAAGCTCGCCGTGCCAGCGCTGATCAGGGATCGCTATGCCGAGGCCGCTGGCAGCGAGCGATGCCGCCGTTACGTGCATGTACCGGCTTTGCTTGCTGTCGTACATACCGTGCAGCATCAGTACGATCGGGGCGCCGGCACGCGACGGCCGGCGAACGTAGCTGTGCATCGGGGCGGCATCACCACAAACAAGGTCCAGAGATTCAAAACCTGCCGGCACGGCGCCGCGTCCGGCGGTGTCGCCGAACTGGTCGAGCAGCTTGCGCCTGTTGTCGCGGCGGACGACGGCCATCGTCGCCTTGAATCCGGACATGCGAAAGGGCGGCGGATCGGTGACGTTCAGCAGCTTCCACAGCTCGGCTGCATCCTCGATTGCTTCCGGAAGAGGCGGCGCGGCAGTTGGCACCGAGCGCAACGCCTCAACGATGAATGTCAGAACCGCTTCGGAGGCGACTGCGCGTGCCGCAATTCTGAGCCGGGGGGCAGTCACCGGTCTATGATCTCACGCATGAAATCGCGGATCGATCAGGTCATCAAACGCGTTCAGGCGGACTATCTCGACACGCTGCTCCCTCCGCGCGACGCGCTGTTGGCGCGGATGGAGGAGTTTGCCGCGGAGCACGGTCATCCGATTGCGGATGCCGAGGTGGGGCAGCTGATGCGGATACTGGTGAGGGCGAAGCAGCCGAAGCATCTCATCGAAGTCGGCACAAACATCGGCTACTCCGTCGTCGTCCTCGGGCGCGAATGTGCGGCGGACGCGGTGCTGGAGACGATCGAGCTCGATCGCGACATCCTCGCCACTGCGAAACGGTTCGTCGCCGAGGCGCAGCTTGCGTGTGAGGTGCGTTTCCATCAGGGGAAGGCGCTCGAAGTGCTGCCCACACTCGACGGCCCATTCGACTTCGTCTTCATCGACTGCGTGAAGACCGAGTACGAGGAGTATCTCGATCAACTCCTGCCGAAGCTTAGCAAGGGCGCGATGATCGTCTGCGACAACCTGCTCTGGGGTGGGAAGGTCGCCGAGGATGTCCACGATGCGTCGACGGATGCGCTGCGCGCGTTCAACAAACGCATCACCACCGATCCGCGGCTGACCACGATCGTCCTCGCCGCCGGCGACGGCGTCGGCATATCGATCGTGAATTGAAAAGGCTATGGGAATGATGGAAGAGCTGAGCTGTCTCGCTGAGCAACGTTGTGACAACGCACGAACTCCGGAAGAGCGTGAGATCGACGCGGCATGGGACGCCGAAATCGATCGACGAGTGGCGGAGGTCGACGCCCGAACGGCTGTACTCATTCCGGGGGACGACGTCATTCGCGAACTGCGTTCGAAGTATGGCGAAGGCCAACGCTAAACAAAAAGGCCGCCCTCGCGGGCGGCCTTTCGATTGAAGTTCGATTGACTTGCGTTATTTCGACGCTGCCGCGGCAGGCGTGGCGGCTTTGATCGTGGCCTTCATCGGGACCTTGACGACCGGATTCACCTTGTCGTTGGTGTAGATCGTGACCGCGCCGTCGACGTCGCCCGGCTTCGCGTCCTTGGCGATCTGCAGCGTCACTTCGTACTCGCCCTTGTTCGCGCTGGGCTTCACGCTCGTGACGATCGCGGGAACGCTCGACTCGGCCTTCGAGACGACGAACGACTCCGGCGCCTTCAGGTTGTTCGAGTGCAGCATGACCATGCGCGTGGCAGAGACGTCGTTCGGCGTCACCTCGCCGAAGTTGAGCATCGACGGCTCGACGCGGAAGGTCGGACGGATCACGCCCGAGATGCTCACGAAGTAGTCCGGCTGATGCTTGGAGTTCGTGTAGATGTGGACCTTGTCGGCCAGCGCGCCGATCCTGGCGTCCGCGCCGCCAACGGTGATGTTGACTTTGTACTGATCCTGACCCGGGCGGCCGACGTTCGGCGCCTTGTCGGCTTCAGCGACTTTCTCGTACGTCGTCTTCACCCACTTCACCGGCTCGTTGGTGGCCGGGTCCACAGGCAGCTCGACCTTCGTCACCTGGAACGGCTCATCCTCTTCCGAGTAGAGCATCACCGACTGCGTGTCGGCGTCGCCCTGCAGGAGGTTGAAGCGGACGAAGCCGGCCGGGAACGCCTCGACGTACGGCTTCACGACCGCGTGGATCGTGAGCTGCGAGGTCGGCGTGGTGGGATCGTTTGTCTCGAGCGTGACGGTCTTGGCGATCGGGCCCGCGAAGGCGGTCGTATCGACGTGAGCCGTCACCTTGCCGGTCTCGCCGGGCTTGATGACCTTATCGAAGTCAGCGACCGTGCAGCCGCAGCCAGGCTTGGCGGCGATGATCTGCAGGTCGGTGTCGCCGGTGTTCTTGACGAGGAACGACCAGTCGAGTTTCTCACCCTTGGCGATCGTGCCGTAGTCCTTGACGGGCTCGACGATGGTGAGGCGGGGCGCCTTCGCTGCCTCGGGTTCGGCTTCGGCTTTCTTCGCCGCGGGCACCGCCGTTTTCTTCGCTTTTGCCGGCTGATCGGCGGCAAAGGACAGGCTGGCGGTCAACGCGACCACGACCGCAATCATGACGACAAGAATTCGCTTCGACGACATGGACAAAATCCTCCTGTGTTGAACGGCTGAAAAAGTTACTCGTGGACTCGGATTCGAACACCCCGTCGTGAATCACGATTCCCTCGGTAAGGGTGTGGTCATTCTACAATCGGCGCTCCCGGACATGCTTCTTGCTCAGTCCGCACCGCAATGGCTCACGTCAAAGAACTACCACCTCTGAAAAAGGTTTACCTCATCGGTATCGGCGGCACGGCCATGGCCTCGGTCGCCGGAATGCTGCAGGCGCGCGGCTACGAAGTGGCCGGCTCCGACGAGCACGTCTATCCGCCGATGTCGACCTATCTCGATCGCCTCGGCATTGCCGTACTCGAGGGGTATACGAAGGACCACCTCGTCACGTTCCATCCCGACCTTGTGGTGATCGGCAACGTGGCGGCCTCGACCAACGCCGAAGCGGCCGGCACGCTGGAGCTCGACCTCCCGTACACCTCGATGCCCGAGGCGATCTACCAGCTTTTCATCAAAGGGAAGCACTCGATCGTCGTGGCCGGGACGCACGGCAAGACCACGACGACGTCGCTGATGGCGTGGCTGCTGGAGTCGGCGGGACGCGATCCGAGCATGGTGGTCGGCGGGATTCCGCTCAATTTCAATCAGAACTTCAAGCTCGGCGATGGACCGGAGTTCGTCATCGAAGGCGACGAGTACAACACCTCATTCTTCGACAAGGGTCCGAAGTTTCTGCACTACCACGCAAACACGTTTCTGCTGAACAACATCGAGTTCGATCACGCCGACATCTACGCGAACCTCGACGCGATCATCGACGCGTTCCGTCATGGCGTGCAGCAGGTCGCACCCGGAGACGTGATCGTGGCGAATGGTGATGATGGGAATGTGACCCCGCTCCGATCCGAGGCTCGCGCGCGCTGGTTCACATTCGGCATGTCGCGCGGCTGCGATATTTACGCGACGGACGTCGAGTTCCTGCCGGAAGGGAACGCGTTTACGGCGTGGTGGGAAGGAAGCGAGTGGTTTCGCTTCCGCACGAATCTCTCAGGCCAGCACAACGTCGTCAACGCGCTTGCCGATATCGCCATCGCCCGCATGCGCGGCGTCTCGGCCGAGGAGATCCAGCGCGGGCTGGAGACATTCAAGGGAATCAAACGGCGGATGGAAGTTCGCGGCGTGGAGCGCGGCGTCACGGTGATCGACGACTTCGCGCACCATCCGACTGCCATCGACACCACCGTCGCCGGCGCAAAGCGTCGCTATCCCGGCCAACGGATCTGGGCGCTCTTCGAGCCGCGTTCGATCTCGTCGAGCCGCAAGGAGTTTGAAGACGGCTACATCGACGCGTTCCATCAGGCTGACCGCGTCATCGTCGGCCCGATCTTCCACAAGGGCCGCTACGAAACTCGCTACGGCCTCGAGCACATGATGTCGGTGCCCACGATCGTGGAGCGCCTGAATGCCGACGGCATCCCCGCGGAGCAGATTGACGACATCGATGCAATCGCGGACGTCGTCGCGCGGGATGCGAGGCCCGATGATGTGATTCTGGTGATGTCGTCAGGATCGTTCGAAGGCGTGCACGAGAAGATCCTGGAACGCCTGAAGCGATGAACCACTGAGGCACAGAGAGCACAGAGGTTTTCTCAGTGACCTCTGTGCCTCAGTGGTTAAACGCTTTTCAGCCACCACAAACCCGCCCACACTTTCACATCGATCATCACGCCCTCACCGTTCTTTCGTTTCAGCCAGTCGTGGACGGCGTTGCGGGGGATGCGGTGCACGGTAATGTCCTCGCCGCCCACGCCGCCGCCCGACCCGCGCTGTTCGAGTCCTGAGGCGGCGTAGAACGCGACGGTTTCCGAGGTGATGCCGGGCGAGGTCGGGCCGGAGGTGAGTCGTTCGACGCGATCACACGCGTAGCCGGTTTCTTCGAGCAACTCTTTCTTCGCGGTTTCGGCGGGATCGTCGTGACCCTCTTCATCGCCGACGAGACCGGCCGGGAAGTCGATGACACGCGCGTTGACGGGACGCCGGAATTGTTCGACGAAGAGGATGCGATCGTCGCCGGTCACCGCGAGCACCACCACCGCCGACTTGCCTTTCGTCCGCTCGGCAAACTGCCATCCGTCGCGCTCGAGGACGAGCAGATGTTTTCCTTCGAAGACTTTTTTCGCGTCGTCGTTCATGGCGCTGAGGGTATCGCGGCGAGCGGTGGAAATCCGAGCGCGCGCTCGTACTCATCGAACATGGCCCGGTAGCACTCGCACGAGGCCTGCTCCAGTTTGGCGCGGTCGGTGACGCGGACGCGGCCACGCGCATGCTCGATCGTGCCGGCCAGCTCCAGCGACTTCATCGCCGCGTTGATGCTGGCGCGGCGCGTCGAAAGCATGCGCCCGAGGAACTCCTGCGTGAGCGACATTTCGTCGGAGGCGGAGCGATCCTGCAGCAGCAGGAGCCAGTGCGCGAGGCGCTGCTCGACCACGTGCAGGCGGTTGCAGCAGGCCAGTTGCGAGATGTGCGCGATCATTGTGTAGACGAAGCAGTGCAGGATCGTGCGCAACGATGCGTCCTGATCCATCTGGCGCCGAAGTTCCTTGCCGCCGATCGACGCCACCAGGCCCGAACCCTGAATGAGTCCTTCCACCGGATTCGTGTCGACTCCGAGGACTGCGTTGATACCGACCAATCCCTCCGCGCCGATCATGCTCACTTCCAGCGCGTCGCCGTCCTCGAGGTTGCGAATCAGCGAGATCACCGCGCCGAGCGGGAAGTAGACGTCGGTGCGCGCGTCCTGTTCGAAAAGACGCTTGCCGACCGGCGCTTCGAAAATCTTGAAATGCCCAGCCAATGCTTCGAACGACGCGTCGGGAAGAGCGTTCAACAAAAGGTTCTGGCGCAACGTAGATGTCTGCATGAGCCCGCAGCTCATAAGAACAAAACCCGTGCCGACGTACGCAAACGGACAGACGGAAATCGGCGGTTCGTGCAAACTCTCTTCGTTGGGAACCCCCATGATCCTCATCATCGACGACGACCCGGGCATCCGCGGGCTGCTGGATGTTGTGTTGCGCCGCAAAGGTTTTGAGTGTGATCTCGCCACGGACGGCGCGGAGGCAGAGAAGAAGCTTCGCATCCACGACTACGACGTCATCCTTCTCGACCTGATGCTTCCTCGGCTGAACGGATTCGAGATCCTCCGTTTCCTGAAAGCGGAGCGCCGCGCCATGCTGGAGCGCGTCATCGTAGTCACCGCCGTCGCCGAGGTCACGCTCCGCGACTTCGACGACCAGAAATTCGTCTGGGCCTTGCTGCGGAAACCATTCGACCTGGACGGGCTGATCGAGACCGTTACTGAATGCGCGGAGAACGCGATCGCGCAGCGTTCAAAAAAGACTTCCCTGCATCGTTGGCCTGCGGAAAGCCTCGGCGGTTAAGTCGTAGCGCTTTTCATTCAAGCCGAGCCGCCGGCAGGTGACCTCGAACATCGACTCGATCTGATCGGCGAAGATCCCCTTGCCGCGCTGACGGATGCCCCACTGCGGGTCGTACAGCTTGCCGTCGCGCAGATCGCGGACGCGGTTCATCACTTTCTCTTTGCGGTCGGGAAAGTGCTCTTCGAGCCAGCGCTCGAACAGCGGCGCGACGGCCCACGGCAGGCGCAGGACGACAAAGCCCGCAGTCGTGCCGCCGGCGTCCGCGACGGCTTTGAGGATCGCCGGCATCTCGTGGTCGGTGATGGCCGGAATGATCGGCGCGACCATGACCCCGACCGGGATCCCCGCTTTCGCCAGCATCTCGATCGCGGCGATGCGCAACTCCGGCCGCGACGCGCGCGGCTCCATCAGATTGGCGAGGTGCGCATCGAGCGTGGTCACGGAGATGTGTACCGAAACCGCATTGTGCGCAGCCAGCTCCTGCAGGACATCGATGTCGCGCGTGACGAGGTGGTTCTTCGTGATGATGCCGACCGGATTGCGGAACTCGGCGAGCACCTGCAGGCAGCGCCGGGTGATCTGCAGCTTCCGTTCGATCGGCTGGTAGGGATCGGTGACGCCGCTGATGGCGATCATCGTGGGTTTGTACTTCTTCGACATCAGCTCTTCGCGCAGCAGCTCCGGCGCGTCGTCCTTGACCAGGATCTTCGTTTCGAACTCGAGGCCCGCGGAGAAGCCGAGGTACTCGTGCGACGGGCGCGCGAAACAGTAGATGCAGCCGTGCTCGCAGCCGCGGTAGGGATTGATGCTCGTATCGAAGCCGACGTCGGGGCTGTCGTTGTGCGCGAGGATGGTGCGCGTCGGATCGCGCAGAAAAATCGTGCGCGGCAGCGGCGACGGCTCGTCGTCGTTCTGCGCATCTTCATCGTGAACGTATTCGATTCGCTCGAAACGGTTCTGCGGATTCCAGCTCGCGCCGCGCCCTTTGATGATCGTGTTCGGTTCCGGGTTCGACATCACACCGAGGCTACCGCGCGCGTCAAGAATTTCTACGAGGGGTAGGAACTTGGCGGACTCGGCACTCTCCTAGTTCATGGCTAACGACTTCGTCACCGCCCTCTATCCAACCGGAACGACGCCCACCGGCGAGCCCGATCTGCCCAAAAACGCCACCGGCATCGCCGTCTCCGGCGGCGGTTCGCGCTCCCTCACCTGCGCCATCGGCCAGTACCGAGCGCTCAAATACCTGGGCGTTCTCGATAACGTGGCCGTGATCTCCTCCGTCTCCGGCGGCACGTGGGCCTCAGCATCGTTCGTCTATTTGCCGTCGAATTTCGACGATGACGACTTCCTCGGCACGCCCACTCCGGATCCCGCCTCGCTCACCGTTTCCGGACTCAGCCAGCTCTCCCCGAACAACCTCGGCAACGCGCCGACGCGCATGAGTTGGCCGAGCGTCATCGAAGTTCTCCACCACCTGAAGAGTAAGTACAACTATTCGAACGACAATCTCTGGCAGGGGCTGATCGGCGAACGAATCTTCCAGCTGTGGAATCTGTGGAAGGTCGGCAGCGACGGCCTGCCGCTCTACTACTTCTCCGATAGCGCGGAGACGGTGGCGTCGACGATCACGCCGAACAATCCGCAGCTCGGCGCCGCGCAGTTCACGCTGCAGCAGCGCAAACGCCCGCTCCTGGTGATGAACTCGTCGATCTTCAGCGATCAGGACATCCGCGGCGCCCGGCTGCTGCCGTTCGAATCGACACCATTCGGCACCGGCGTCCGCGCAACGTTCCCCGGAATCGGCCCGGGCGAGCGCGAGATCGGCGGAGGTCTCATCCAGCCGTTCGCCATGGGATCGCCGACCGTCGACAGCGTGACCGGCAACCTGGCCACTGTCGCTCCTCCCGCGCGGCCGTTTTCGATCGTCGACATGGCCTCGATCAGCAGCGCCGCGTTCGCGCAGACGGTGCAGGAAAAGTTCCCCGAGTTCGATGGTCTCCTGCCGCGCTACCCGTACTGGCCGGTCGCAAACCCGACGCAGCCGGAGGAGTTGCTCTACTGGTTCGCCGACGGCGGCAGCCTCGAAAATACCGGCATCTGCGCCCTCCTCGCCCGCGGCGTCACGCGCATCATCTCCTTCATCAACACGCAGACGCCGCTGCTGACAAAACCACTCGATCAGGGCGGCTCCGTCACCATCGACACCTCCGTCCAACTCCTCTTCGGCCTCGACCCCGACGCGAAATCGGCCGCGCTCACCGAGTCGTACGTCGCTTCGGCCCCCAACGCCACGCCCGATTTCGTGCAGGTCTTCGAAACCGCGCCGTACTACGACCTGATGAAAGGCCTCGCCATCGCCAACGTGCAGGACGGCGGCCCGGCCATGTTCAAACAGATGTTGAAAGTGCTCAACAACCCCAACTTCGATATCCCCGGCGGCACCGAGGTAGAGATCCTCTGGGTCTACAACACCGCCGTGCGGAACTGGAACACGCTCCTGTCACCGTCCGTGCAGTCGACGGTCAACAGCCTCTCCCACTTCCCGAACTACCTGACCATCGAACAGCTCGGCCTATCCGCAACCGAGGTGAACGCGCTGGCGGAGTTGTCGTTCTGGAATCTGGTTTCGAATGCGGAGATGGTGAAGTCGATGTTTGGGTGAGAGTTGAAAATGACGATTCAGTGGATTGACGTAGCAGATTCAGCGGTGAAGGTTGGACTCGGTGCAATCGCAGGTGGAGGTTTTGCGCTCGTTATCGAGCAGATTAGGCAAGGCCGAGAAGAGCGGCGACGGCGGCAGGAGTTGCGATGGACACTGCTTGTGCAGCCAATCATCTTGTTCGTGGACGATCTAATGGCGGCAGTCGGTGAGATCTACTGGTCGCATATCGACGGCAAGCCGCCGCAGCTTGAGGAGAAACTGGCTTTCTTTCGTCAACGCCAAGGTGCGGTAGAGGCGCGAATTGCAGCACTTCAGCAGCCGGCACTTAGCGAACTCTGGGTACCCTTTACGAACAAAGTGATCATTGTCCGAATGAGGATCTCCGAACGGGAACGTGGCGAGAAAGACGCCTACGAAGAAATGCGGGAGGGCTTCGGCCTAGGCGGGCAGATCCTGCGACTTTTGTTCGATCTACGACCGGACCATGTGCGTTACTAGCAATCGACAATCGCGCGCCCATCTGCGCGCTTCTGGTCTCTGGCTAGGCTTATCCGCTCATTGAGCAAGTTGGTGGATGTGAGAGTGACGGGCGAACGTGGGTTCAGCTATGTGGCGGGCTCTGGCTTTGCCGATCACGCGGCGTGTTCGAGGTTCTCGCGAATGATTCGCGGATGACGTGCGGCGATCCGTAACAACGCGATTGCCGGGCCGTCAGGAAACCGGCGGCCCTGTTCCCAATTACGCAACGTATGGACGCTGATGCCCATCGCTCGAGCGAACTGTGCTTGAGTCAGGTTTACAAATCGCCGAAGCGCGGAAATGTCGGCACCTGATTCGAAGTGTCCCAGCATCAGGCGCTTTCGGAGCCGTGCGGGGATCGCGCTCTCCATCTGTTTCGCGGTTAATTCAGGAATCTCACTCATCTGAGCCCTCCAGGTAGGAGTGATAAAGGCGCTGCTCCGGACGTGTCGCCCAACGCGCACTGATCACGCGAAGCGTTTCCTCGTTTTGTTCAGTCCAGACCACGAGCACCATTCCCCCGCGAATCGGACCGATTGCAATGAAACGATCTTCGATCGCGGAGTGGGCCTCGTCGAAAATCTCCAGGTAGTTAACGTCATGGCTGAAAAGTTCGGCAGCCTCTTTGAAGCTGATGCCGTGCTTTCGCTGGTTCGCCAGATCCTTCGCGGGATCCCACGTAACCTTCACGGCGTCAATGTAAGGTGAGCATCGCGGTAAGTCAATGGCTTACCCCTGTTCCGTCGATCTCGCGCATCTTTCTTAACTGCGGTGCCCACGCCATCGTCACTGCTACGACGACGAGCGTCATGATTCCGCCGAAGATCACCGAGGGCACCGTTCCGAGGAGGCGGGCGACGAGGCCGGATTCGAAGGCGCCGATTTCGTTCGAGGAGCCGATGAAGATCTGGTTTACCGACGACACGCGGCCGAGCATGTGTTGTGGGGTCAGGGTCTGGAGGAGCGTGCCGCGGATGATTACGCTCACGTTGTCGGCCATCCCGCCGGCGGTCAGCAGGGCGAACGAAATCCAGAAGTTTCGCGAGATGGCGAAGCCGATGATGGTCAGTCCGAAGATTGCCACTGAGGCGAAGAGCGCCGCGCCGGTGCGCCGCATCGGAGGACGGTGCGCGACGATGATGCCGGTTACGAGCGATCCCGCCGCCGGAGCTGCGCGAAGGATGCCGAGGCCTTGCGGGCCGGCGCCGAGAAGGTGGGCGAAGATCGGCAGCAGCGCGACGGCACCGCCGAAGAGGACCGAGAAGAGGTCGAGCGTCATCGCAGCGAGCAGAATTCGCTGGCCGAGGAGGAAGCGGATTCCGATGCGCAGGCTCTCGCCGATCGGGATGGCTTCGCCCTGCTGCGGACGCGCATCGTGGTCGATCAGCCAGAGCGCGCCGAGCGACAGCGACATCATCACGATGACGACGGCGTACGCGGTTGCGGCGCCGGCGAAGCCGTAGATCAATCCTCCGATCGCCGGGCCGAGGACGGCTGCGAATTGCCACGTCGAACTGCGCCACGCCACCGCATTTGCGTACAGATCGCGCGTCACCACCTCTGCGGACAACGCCGTGAACGCCGGGCGAATGAAACTTCGCGCGATGCCGCTGAGAAAAATGACGAGGTAGATCGGCCAGACGTGTCCTTTGCCGATCATTCCGGTGGTTGTGAACAGCAGCAGCGCGATCGCGGACAGCACCATCGCGAACGTACCGGTGAGGGCGATCGGGCGGCGCGGCAAGCGATCGGCCACGTGCCCCGCGTACAACGACACAGCGATGAACGGCAGCGCCTCGGCCAGACCGATCATGCCGAGGGCGAGCGGATCGCGCGTCGCTTCGAATACCTGCCAGCCGACGACGACGATCTGCGCCTCGCGCGCGACCGTGGAGGTGGCGTAGCCGAGGATCAGCCAGAGAAAGTTTCTGATGCGCAGCGCGGCGTACGGATCGTGCGTGGCCAAGCGGCTGCGGAGGGTACCATCGGCTCCGATGAGGTTCACGAAAACGCAGACCGCGTACGCGCTGCTGATCGTCTGCGCATCGGCGCGGCTGCTGTTGCAGATGGCGGCGCTGCCGCCGTACGCGGGACTGGACGAGGTTTACCACGTGGCGCGATTGGCGTTCGTCCGCGCGGAGCATCGCAATCCGACGACGAGCGAGCCGTCGATCCCGCCGTATTTGATGCGCAGCATCGCGGAAGCAGCACGGGACATTTCGCGCCTCCTTCCCTCCGATGCCACGACTGCTGCGATGGGAGGACCGGCCGTGCAATGGCCGGGAACCGTTGCGCGAGAGCCAATGATTGTTGAGCCGCTGACCAGCGCTGATCTCAAACCGTACGTTGTTAAGAATTACGAAGCGCAGCAAACGAGCATCTACTACTCGCTCGCCGCGCCGCTGGTCCCGATCCGCAGCGCGCTCTTCGAACTGCGCGTCTGGCGCGCGATGTCGCTGCTCTTCGCGCTGATCACCGTCCTAGCAACCGCCGAAATTGGACGGCGCTGGTTCGGACCGATCGGCATCCTCGGCGGCGCGATTCTCGTGTCGCTGCCGACTTGGGAAACGCTGGTGATGCGTGCGGGCAACGACGCGTTTGCCTGCATGCTCGCAGCGATCGCGGTGCTGATCAGCGTGTCTGCACCGGGGAGAAAGCTCGCCATCGTCGCGGAGGCCATCGTCTGGGGACTCGCGCTGAACGCGAAGATGTACGCATGGCCGCTGCTGATCATCCTGCCGATTTTTTGGTGGCGTCAGCGCGCGTCGAAATCGCGCGTCGCCGCGGTGACGATCGTTGCGGCGATCGCCGTTCTGCTCACATTCGCTGAGTTGTCAGCGCGAACGCGCAATCCGCTCGGCGTCGTTGCCTTCGATCGGCCGGGCGGTGTGGTGTACGACGCTAAGGTCAACATCAGCGAAATCGTTCGCGTGACGATTGCATCGTTCGCCTGGACCTCGGGGCAGTTCAATGACGCGTTGCGGCCACTGGCGATCGCGCTATATCTGCTTCCTATTTTTGCAGTTGTGATCTTGGCGGTTCGGCGGCGGGACGCCGCCGGGCCAGCCGGCGTGACGCCAGCGTTCCTGGCGCTTTTCGCGTTCGCTCTTGCGCAGACTTACAACGTCATCGCCTGCGTCCTCGCAAACCGTGGCGGGAATCCGATTCCCATCGGTGGCAAGGAGGGTTGGTACTGGTACGTCCTCGCGCCGGTGATCATCCCTACGCTGCTCGTCCCGGCAGTAAAACGGTGGCGCGCCGCAGCGTGGTGGATCGTGATCTGGGACGTCATCATCACCGAGGGCGCTCTGTTTCACGACTTCGCGGGGATGACGTCTCCCGCACACGGATCGATCATCTTTCGATGGGGTCCGCTGCACGCGCCGTTCACCGCGCATCTCGACGGCATCGGCGCTGGTCCGTTCGCCGCGTGGACGACTGCTATTCGCATCGTCCATCTCGCCGCGTTCTTCGGCTTAGAATCGTTTTTGCAACACATGAGGCTGAATGACCGAAACACTGACATCGCCGTTAGCGGCTGACGCGCGAGCATCCGAGCGAATCCCCGTGGCCGTACTCGGCGCAACCGGCTCCGTCGGGCAGCGTTTCGTGCAGCTCCTCGAGGCGCACCCCTGGTTCCGTCTGCACGAAGTCGTGGCCTCGGAACGCAGCGCCGGACGTTCGTACGGCGATGCCGCGGACTGGCGTCTCGAAACGCTTCTCCCGGCCTCGGCATCCGCACTCGAAGTGAAGCCGCTCGGCGCGCAACTGGAATCACGCCTGGTCTTCTCCGGGCTCGATTCCTCCGTCGCCGGTGAAGCCGAGGATGACTACGCGAATCGCGGATGCGTCGTAGTTTCGAATTCGCGCAATCACCGCATGGACGCCGACGTCCCGCTGCTGATCCCCGAGATCAACGCGGATCACCTCGGAGCCATTGACTTACAAAGAAGACGCCGCGGCGGAAACGGCTACATCGTCACGAATCCGAACTGTTCCACGATCGGATTGGCCATGGCCATCGCGCCGGTCGAGCGGGTTTTCGGCATCGACCAGCTCCACGTCACAACCATGCAGGCCATCAGCGGCGCCGGCTACGCGGGCGTTTCGTCGTACGCGATTCTCGACAACGTCATTCCGTTCATCGGCGGCGGCGAGGAGGAGAAGATCGAGACCGAGCCGCGCAAAATCCTCGGGCGCTGGGACAACGATCGTTTCACCGACGCGCCGTTCCGCATCTCCGCGCAGGTCAATCGCGTGCCGACGATCGACGGCCATTTGATGACGATCTCGCTCAAACTGCGCGACGGCGGCGTCGATCTCGATGCGATCCGAGACGCAATGATCAATTTCAGCGCTGAGCCACAACGACTGAACCTCCCCTCGGCGCCGAAACAGCCGATCCACTACGCGCCGGAGCCCGACCGCCCGCAGCCGCGACTCGACCGCGACCGCGAGCACGGCATGGCCGTCACCGTCGGCCGCCTCCGCCCCTGCCCGCTCCTCGACATCCGCATGGTCGCCCTCGTCCACAACACCATCCGCGGCGCCGCCGGCGCAGCGCTGTTGAACGCGGAGCTGCTGGATGCGAAGGGGCTGTTGTGAGTAGTGGATTAGTAGATGAGTGGATTAGTAGATTAGGACAACCCTACGTAGGCGTTTGTGCGGCGTCCGCGGTCGGAGCGTTGGCGTCTCGCCGGCTGGCTCGGCGGCGTCCCCGCCGCCGAATGGGAGGCTTGCGCCGCCCTTTGTTACCAGCGAATTTTGAGGGCTTGCCGGTTCGGCGGCGAGGACGCGCGCCGGGCCAGCCGGCGAGGACGCCAGCACTCCGTTTTAATCCACTAATCACTAATCTACTAATCCACTGGAAGGTTGGGCGGCAGTGATCGTCATCAAATTCGGCGGCACCTCGGTCGGCGATGCGGAGCGCGTGTCGAGCGCGATCGACATCGTGGCCGAGCGGCGCGAGTTGAATCCGATCGTGGTCGTCTCCGCGCTTTCGGGTGTGACCAACGATCTCGTCGCTGCCACCGAGGCCGCGTGCGCGGGTGATGGCGATCGCGTCAACGCGATCGTCGATCGCGTGCGGCAGCGTCATGAAGACGTGGCCATGCGGCTCGTGCAGCAGAAGTTCGACTTCTTCGAAACCTTCGTCAAGCGTCTCGACAAACAGATCGAGGAAATCCACACGATTCTTCGCGGGATCACGCTGCTGCGCGAGGTCACTGCGCGCGCGCACGACAAGATCGTCTCGATCGGCGAGAAGCTGTCGTCCGTTCTCTTCGCCTATTCGATGATGATGCGCGCGCTGCCCGGTGAGCATGTCGAGTCCGAGGACGTGATCTGGACGAACGATCATTTCGGCGGCGCTACACCGCGCATGGATCTGACCTCCGAGGCGGCCCGCAAAACGCTGCTGCCGATCATCGAGCGGAATCACATCCCCGTCCTCGGCGGCTTCATCGGACGCACGGTCGACGGCGCCACGACCACGCTCGGCCGAAACGGCTCCGACTACAGCGCGGCGATCGTGGCCGCGGCGGTTGGTGCATCCGAGGTACAGATCTGGACTGATGTGGATGGATTGCTGACGTGCGATCCGCGCTTCGTGCCGTCTGCCCGCGTCATCGATCACTTATCGCACGAAGAGGCGGCGGAGCTGGCCTCGTTCGGCGCGAAGCTTCACCCGCGCACGCTGGAGCCGGCCATCGAGGCGGGCATCCCGGTGCGCGTGCTCAACACGCACAATCCTGCGTCGCTGGGCACGCTCATCACCCGCGAGGGCACCGAACGCGCGCGCGGGCCGCGGTCGGTTGCACGCAAGCGGAACGTGACGGTCGTACACATGACCTCGAACAAGATGCTCGGCGCGCACGGCTTCCTGGCGAAGCTTTTTCACGTTTTCGAAGAGCTGGAGATCTCCGTCGATCTGATCGCGACGTCCGAGGTTTCTGTGTCGGTGACGGTCGACGAGCAACATGATCTCGATGAATTGAGAACGCGCCTCACCGGCGTTGCGGACGTCGAGGTAATCGACGGGCAATGCATCATCGCCATCGTCGGACGCAACCTGCTGGCCGATGCGATGGTCGGCGCGCGTGTGTTCGAAGCGATGCAAGGAGTTCCGATGCAGATGCTGTCGCTCGGACGATCGGGCCTGAACCTGAGCATCGTCATCGACGACGCCGACTCCGATCGCGCCATCCAGCGCATTCACGCGGCGCTGTTCGAGCAGGCGGTGGCGGTGTGAAGATCGCCATTCACGGCTACGGCAAGATGGGGCAGACGATCGAGAAAGTTGCGCGCGAGTCCGGCCACGAAGTGGTCTGCATTCTCGATGTCAATCGCGACGAGCCGATTGCTGATGCCGAGGTCATGATCGACTTCTCGCACGCGGGCGCGCTCGATGACACATTGAAACGTGCGTGCGACAACAAGCTGAATCTCGTCATCGGCACGACCGGCTGGAACGATCGGCTGGACGACGTACAGCAGCGCGTGGAACGCGCCGGCATCGCGTGCGTCTACGCGTCGAACTTTTCGCCGGGCGCGAACGTCGTCTTCGCGCTGGCGCAGCGCGCAGGGGAGCTGGTTGCACGATTCCCGCAGTACGCGGCGGGCATGGAAGAGCGGCACCACTCGCAGAAGCTCGATGCGCCGAGCGGCACCGCGTTGCGGATCGCGGCAGCAGCGAAAACGGGAAGCGACGGCAAGCTCGATCCGCCGATCGTCTCCTCGCGCGTCGGCGCGGAGTTCGGCCTTCATACCCTCTTCTTCGACTCGCCCGACGACCTCATCGAGATCTCGCATCGCGCTCGCGGACGGGAAGGATTCGCGCGCGGCGCGGTCATGGCCGCGGCGTTGTTGCGCGGGCGCAAAGGATTGTTTCGCTTCGAAGAGCTGGTGATGCAATGACGAAGTTTCGCGGCCTCGGTACAGCCCTGATTACGCCATTCACCGAAAACGGGGCGCTCGACGAAGCCGCGCTGGAACGCTTCGTCGATTTTCAGATCGATGGCGGCGTCGATTTTCTCGTGCCGTGCGGTACCACCGGCGAGAATCCGGCGTTGACCGCGGATGAACATCGCCGCGTCGTCGAGATCGTCGTCCGAAGCGCCAATGGACGCGTGGCCGTTCTCGCCGGAGCTGGCAGCAACGCGACGCCGCGCGCGATCGAGCTCGCCGAACAGGCTATCGACATCGGTGCCGACGGCGTCCTCACCATCACGCCGTACTACAACAAGCCGAGTCCGGACGGACTGCGGCGGCACTTCGGTCTTCAGGCCGAAGCGATCGAGAAGAAGAAATCCGGCTTCCCGATGATCATGTACAACGTCCCCGGCCGCACCGGCGTGAACATGACCGCCGAGACCACGCTGCGCATGGCCGCCGAGATCCCGAACATCATCGGGGTCAAGGAAGCGTCGGCGAATCTCGAGCAGATCATGACCGTCATCCGTGATCGCGCGGACGGCTTCCTCGTCCTCAGCGGCGACGACGCCTGGACGCTGCCGCTCATCGCCGCCGGCGCCGACGGCCTCGTCTCCGTCGCCTCGAACGAAATCCCGCGACTGATGTCGGACCTCGTCACCGCGGCGTTGCGCGGTGATTTCGCCGCCGCGCGCGCCGTTCACTACCGCGTTCTCCCGCTCCTCACCGGCAACTTCATCGAGTCGAATCCCGGCCCGGTCAAGTTCGTGTGCAAGCTCCTCGGCATCATCGACACCGATACCCTCCGCTCGCCGCTCGCGCCGATCACCGACGCAAGTCGGAAGAAGCTCGAAGCGATTCTGAAAGAGTGCGGATTGGCGTAATGACCGAATCGATTCAGCAGCGCCTCGCGGCAATTACTCCCGCCACCGATCGGTGGCAGGCCGTCAAAACGATCGGCGATTTTCTCGCGGAGCTGGAGCACGGCGCGATCCGATCGGCGACACGCGATGACGACGGCGTCTGGCACGCCCAGCCATGGGTGAAGCAGGGAATCCTGACCGCGTTCCGCATCGGCGTGATCACCGAGGCTGGTTCGGGCGCGCTGACGTTCATCGACAAGGACACGATGCCGGCGCGGCGGTTTCGCGTCGACGACGGCGTGCGCATCGTGCCCGGCGGATCGTCGGTGCGGCGTGGCGCGTACGTCGCGAAGGGCGTGGTGATGATGCCGCCGGCATATGTCAACGTCGGCGCGTACGTCGGCGAAGACACGATGATCGACTCGCACGCGCTGGTCGGTTCGTGCGCGCAGATCGGAAAGCGCGTGCACCTGTCGGCGGCCGCGCAGATCGGCGGCGTGCTCGAGCCGGTCGGCGGTCTGCCGGTCATCATCGAAGACGACGTCATCGTCGGCGGCAACTGCGGTATTTACGAAGGAACAATCGTTCGCGGACGTGCTGTCATCGGAGCCGGCGTCGTGCTGACCGGATCGACGCCCGTTTACGACACGGTGCGCGGCCAGATTTATCGCCGGACCGCCGATCGTCCGCTCGAAATCCCGTACGGTGCCGTCGTCATCCCCGGCTCGCGTCCGATGAAAGGGGAGTTCGCCGAGGAGCACGCGCTGCACGTCTACACGCCGGTGATCGTGAAGTACCGCGACGAGAAAACAGACAGCGCGACCGCGCTCGAGGATGCGCTGCGGTGACGTCCAAAGCGTTTCACCACAGAGGCACAGAGGACACAGAGAACCTCGGTGATCTCCGTGTCTCTGTGGTTCAAAAACCAGCCAGGCGCTTCGCCGGCATCGAGCTCTCCCTGATCCGTCAGATCAACGCGCTCGCTACGCCGCTCTGCGTCAACCTCGGTATCGGCGAGCCGAACATCGAGCCGGATGAGAACCTGCGCAAGCTCGCCGTCGATGCGGCGGCGAACGGTTCGTGGCACTACACGCCGAATCCGGGGACGCTTTCGTTACGCAAGCTGATCGCCGGTG
>Ga0213876_10000044_pt1 | contig 161765 bp, 125 predicted proteins | sample BarmaccomBMRX_R9_FD_160113 | JGI IMG/M metagenome (GOLD analysis project Ga0213876, IMG submission 160113) | Root-associated microbial communities from Barbacenia macrantha in rupestrian grasslands, the National Park of Serra do Cipo, Brazil - RX_R9 | ecosystem: Host-associated > Plants >... | reverse complement strand
ACGAGGCGATGTACGACGACGCGCACGCCGCCATCAACAACATCAACTCGACGGCGGCCCGGATGGATCAGATTCTCGCGCAGGCGCAGGGCGGGCAGGGCACGGTCGGCAAGCTCCTGACCGACGAGCGCCTCTACAACGACGTGGACAACTTCACGGGCGAGGCGACGCACATGATTCAGGACTTCCGCAAGAACCCGAAGAAGTACCTGACCATCAAGCTCAACCTCTTCTGAACGGAGGAGTGGCAAAGGATTATCGAAATGGTCGGGGATCAGCGCCCGCCGAGGCGCGCAGGTTGTTTGAAGAAGTTTCGGCTCAGGAACAAGGCGAAAGCGGCCGGGGGTGCCGAAAGGCGTTCTGACGAACGCTCCAAGGTTAACTTCCGGATTCAACTGATGCGCGCGGACTCGCTCGAAGTCGAAGGCGTCGTCACAGACCTCAGCCCCGGCGGTTGCTTCGTCGAGTGCGGCGCCGAGGTGGGCGAGGACGAACTCGTCAAGCTGCGCCTGAACGTACCGGGCCGGGGCGAACTCACGATCTGGGGCAACGTCGTCCGCCGCGCCGGCCGCACCGGCTTCGGCGTCCGCTTCTCCGCCTTCTCACAGGGAGGGGCGCGCGACAAACTGGCCGAAATCATCAGCGGCCAAGTCGAAGCTTCCTCAACCGACCCGCTTACAGATCAGTAGTAGACGGCTTCAGCAACGAGCAAACAAACTATGGGTGCGCAAAGGAGCCGTTATTGAATCCGAAGCGGGTCTGGGAACGGCAATTCTGTTATTTCGGATAAAGCGGATAAACGGGACTAAGAAGGCCGCGACCCTTCCGTTTATGTCATCGTTGCGAAGCGGTAAGAACTGTGCGGAACTTCTCGTGGGGTTCATAACCCCAAGGTCGGAAGTTCAAGTCTCCCCGCCGCTACCAACATTTTCAACGCTTTACGGCCGCCAGCTTCGGCGGCCGTTCCTCTTGTGTGGGGACTTCCGCGTCGGTCGCTCTTCTCGTCGCTAAAGACTCCATCGCCCGCCTCAACCCCGAATCCGTCGCCACCGTATAAATCTGACTGGTGTTCACGTCCTCGTGGCCTAGAATCGCCGCGGTGTGGAACGCATTCGCCCCCGCGTCACCCAACCTAGTCGCCCCGTCCTTCGCAGATCATGGAACACAAAATCCTCAATCCCCGCGTCCTCACAAGCATTGTTGAAGGCTGTCTTCACCTCTTTGATGTGCCCGCCCGTCTTCCTATTCGGGAAGACATACTCGCTGCCCGATGCCCTACACAATTCGAGCAGTATCTGCGAGCCCTGGAGTTCATCGGCACGAACCGCGCGCGCTTCGACTTGTTCCGCTGCCGACGATTGTTCTCCACCCGGATGAGGTTACGGTCGAAGTCCAAATTCGGCGGGGTGTTTGTTATACTGCCGCCTCGTCCGCTGCCTCGTCCCGACCTTTAGCCGGACTCCTGAGTTCTCTTCAAGCCCTTCGCAGGGCGGCTCTCATCCCGAGGCGGTGTAACTGAACCGAATCACGGGCGAACGTGTCGGCGGACGCGGGCAGAACGAGCCCGGACCGTCATACACTCTTCGCGGGAAGATGTAGTTTGGCGCGGGCCGGCCTCTCCAAATAGAGATTCACACCGGAGCACTCTGATGAAGCCCCCCTCACAGCAGGAACAGAGATACAGGCTAACGGCCTCGAACGTCGCCGCCTACTTCAAGCACCGCTGCGACCGCAACTTCCGGTGGAACACCGTCGAGGCCGTCTTCCGCATGAAGCCGGGCATCGGGTGGAACGTCCCGCGCAGGCGCCACGAGCACAGCCGCCTCGGCATACGTCTCCTCATGGAGGAGGGCGACAGGTTCGAGGTGGGCAACGTCGAGTCATACGTGGAGACCTACGGCGCGGCCGCAGTCCTGACGGAGGGGGTAGAGGATGAGGGCGGCCGGCGCAAGGTCAAAGACCTGAAGTTCGAGAGATTCGTGGAGGCGTTTGCCGCACCTCCTTTCCCGCAATTCGTCGCACAACTCGAAATCGTCCTACAGCCGGAGCAGGAGGCGCGGCTGCTGGGGCAGTTCGGCCTCGACCCGCGGCGCGTGAAGTTCGGGCCGGCGCGCCCCGACCTGCTCGAAGTCCTTCCGCCCGCAATGGAAGGCGGCAAGGCGCGGCTACGCATCTGGGACTTCAAGGCGAGCCAGAAGGCGCGCCACGACCATTACATACAGGTCGCCTACTACTCCTTCCTCCTCGACCACGCCGTCAGAGATGCCGGGCTCACATCAGTTGAAGTTGACACGGAGTTTGGCGTCATCTGCTCGCGCGAAGGCACGCCGCCGTTCGATCTGCGCCCTTACCGGCTGGCCGTGGACGACTTCCTGCGCAACCGCGCGCCGTCGCTCTTCGACACGCCGTCGGCCGACGCGCACTTTCACGTCGAAGACTACTGTTCCATGTGTGAGTACATGGATTCCTGCCGGCAGGAGGCGGACGCGCACTTCGACCTCTCGCGCGTCGCCTACATCAGCTCGGAGTCGAAGCGGAGGCTGCGCGCCGAAGGCGTCAGGACTCACCGGGAACTCGCCGTGCTGGCGGACGAGGGGCGTATCGAACGGCTTCAGGCGTCGAGCCACGACCTCTCCGTCAACCTCCCGCGCTACGTCTCGGCGGCGCGGGCGCTCGAAGACGGCCTGCCGCGAAGCCTGGGCGCGACGACGCTGCTGATGCCGCGCTACGAGGACGTGCGGGTCGTACTGTGCGCCGAACATGACGCCGTCACGCAGACGTGCTTCGCGCTCGGCCTTAAAGTTTATGAAGGGTGGGACGCGGAGAACGGCAAGGCTAAGGGCAGTGAGCAGGTCTTCGTCGCGCGCGAGAAGGGTGGCGAGGCGCAAATCCTTCTCGACTTCCTCCGCGCCCTGAACGAACTGCTGAGGCGCGTGGACGCGGAGAACCGTGAGGTCGCCGCGCGCCCCGTTGACGATCACCCGGCCGTCGCGGCCGCGCAGGCGGAGTGCGACGGCGCGGATGCTGCGCTAAATGACTTTAAGGCGAGGTGTCCGAGGCTCACGAAAACGAATTCCGCCTACGAAACTCTTCTCGCCGAGCGCGCCGCCATTCAGGAGCGTGTGAAGCAGTCGAAGGCGGCGCTCAAGCAGGCGCAGCGCGAAGCGGCGTGGGAACTCAGGAAGCAGCAGCGTCGGCTGCACTTCTACGTCTACGACACGGTAGACCTGAACGTGCTGCGCAGCGCCGTCGAGCGACACGTCTTCGACGAAGAGTCGGCCGAGATGGTCGAGCAGGTTTCGCACCTCGTCCGCCTCTTCCCGCCCTCTTCCATCCTTCAGGACGCGGAGACGTTCCGCAGCGTGCCGGGCACTGTCATTTCGCAGGTCTTGCGCTCTCTGGTCGCGCTCCCGGCACCGTACACGTACGACCTGACGACCGTCTCGAAGGCGTACCAGCCGACCGATGCTGAGGGCGAGGAGAGGGGCTACACGTTCCGCCCGCGCTATGGCTTCGGCTGGGAGTTCACGAATCAGGTCGCGTTCGAGCGGATCCACGACGTGTGGAGCGGCAAGGGTTATAACCCTGACCCACGAAACCCGGAGAGGCAGCTGAGCGCCGAAGGGGTCTACGAGCGTATCGAGGAGACAGTGCGGAATAAGCTGCGCGCCACCGACTCGGTCATACGACGGCTGAAGCAGGAGTTCGGCGACTCACTCCTGCTGAGGAAGGAGCCGTTCCTGCTCTACGGCGAGTTCGACCCGCTCGACTTCCGCCTGCTTGAAGCCCTCCGGACTTTCTCGCTGCTCGAAACCTCTTTCGAGGAGCTTGAAGTCAAGCACGTCCACACGCTCCCGGTCGAAGACCGCGTCGGGAAGTTCGTCTGCGTGAGCGGCCTCCGTTTCATCGAAGGCAGCGAGCAGCCGGACGGCTCGATGTGGTTCACCTTCGACGCGGCGTCGCGCGACGTGAAGTTCGACGCGGGCGAGTACAACCTCGTCGTCACGCCGGAGCGGCAGCCCGAGGTGCTGCTCGGGGACATCGACGGCAGGCTCTTCGACAGGAGTTTCCGCGCCGGGGATTTGAAAGTAACGCTTGTCGAGTACGACCTGCGCGGCGACCCGCCGCGCCTGCGCCTCCTGCCTGACAACCCTGACAAGTTCAAGGAGAAGCTCGACCTCACGCAGCCGTGCGTGCTCGACCAACTCTACGTCGATTACAACTCCGGCCGCGTCATGCGTGTGCTCCGCGGTCTCCACGAGAACCCGCAGGCCGCGGCGCATCTCCATGAACTGCTGAAGGGCGGGATGGTCGAAGGCTGGCAACCTCCGGTCACTGCGTACGCTGCGGCGGAACGCCGGCTCCGCGAACTTATCGAGGCGAGCGGCGATAATCCGGACGGGCTGCTCAACGAGGGACAGTGGGCCGCCTGGCGCGGCGTCTTCCGCGAGCCACTGACGCTGATCTGGGGGCCGCCGGGTACTGGAAAGACGCACACGGTCGCGCACCTCCTCGTCGGCTACGCCCTTGCCGCGCTAGACGCGGGCCGGCCCTTGCGCATACTCGTCACCGCCGCGACGCACCACGCCATCGTCAACGTGCTCAGAAAGACTGCGGAGTTGGCCGGCGCGTATGGCCTCGGGGCGGCGAGCCTAACCGTCGCTAAGCTTCAAGGGAGTAGCAACCCGGCGGACGAAGAACTGCCGACTTCCGTGGGCCGCGTAGCCGACGCCGGCCTGGCGGGGCTCCTGCAAAGTGAGTCGCCGTGCGTGGTCGTGGGCGGAACGGTCTGGAGCGTCTACAAGGGTATGAAAGAGGCGGGCGCCCTCATCCAGCAGTGGTTCGACGTGGTGCTGGTGGACGAGGCTTCGCAGATGAAGCTGCCCGACGCCCTCATCGCCTTCAGCTCAAGCAAGGCGAACTCGAACATCATCCTCGCCGGCGACGACCAGCAACTCCCACCAATCATCCACGGCAGCTACCCCGAAGAGCACGGACACATGCTCAACTCTGTCTTCGCCTTCGTGCGCCACCGAATAGGCGAGGCCGCGGCGGAAGACCCGACCGTCAGGGGGCGCACGCTCTTCCAACTCGAAGAGAACTTCCGCATGAACGAGCCGCTGACGGCCTACCCGCGCGACGTGCTCTACGAAGGGCGCTTCCGCTCGACCAAACCGGAGATACGCATCGCCACCACAGAGCCGATAGCCTTCGACTCCGATGACCTCATTGATCTCTTGCTCCACCCGGAGCGCCCCGTAGTCATCTGCCACTACGCCGCCCCGCGCAGTTTCACCGCGCGCAATCCCGTCGAGGCGGAACTCGTCGCCGCGTTGGCGGAGAAGCTCAGCCACGTTCTGATTGACGAGAAAACAGAAGAAGTATTCACGCCGAGAGAGTTTGCCCGACGCGCTCTGGCCGTGCTGTCGCCGCACCGCGCACAGAACAGCGCCATCCGACAGGCGCTCCGCGAGCTCGGCTTCGACACCGCGGCCAAGCCGCTTCCGCTCGTAGATACGGTCGAGAAGCTACAGGGCAAGGAGCGTCAGGTCATACTCGTCTCCTACGGCGTCGCGGACGAAGAGTACGCCGAGGCCGAGGCCGAGTTCCTCCTCAGCCGCAACCGCTTCAACGTCGCCGCCACCCGCGCCGAACGCAAACTCGTCGTCTTCTGCTCCGACACCGTTCTCGACCTTGTGCCGACCGACCGCCGCGTGCTCCTCGAATCAATGATGCTCAAAGAGTTCCGCCATTATTGCTCCGACGGGAAAACCCTCGTTCCGTGGGCGTCTGCGGAGGACGGCGAGATTCTTCTGAACGTCCAGTGGAAGGGATTCCGAGCGCCAGCTACCTGAGAAGAGCCCTTATTAATCGCATGACTCGACATAAAGAAGCCTCCAAGCTGCCGACAGTCATCGAAGCGTTGAGCCAACTGACGGTGGATGACCTGAAGAGGCATCTGGCCCTCCTGCCCACGGCGGAAAAGCCCACGCGCAAGCCGGAGTTGGTAGCGGAGATCGCGCGCCATCTCGAAGGCGAAGGGCTGCGCAGGCTCTGGGAACAACTGGACGGGACGCAGCGGGCCGCCGTCTCCGAAGTCGTCCACTCTCCCGACGGGCTGTTCCGCGCGGAGCGCTTCCAGGCCAGATATGGAGGGCAGCCGAACTGGGGCACAAGCAACGAGTGGGGCTTCAACCGCACGCCTTCGCGGCTGTGCCTGTTCATCTACCGCGACGGCCTGATGCCCGCGGAGTTGCGGGAGCGTCTGAGGGCGTTCGTGCCGGAGCCGGCCGCACCCAAGCTTAAGGTCACGGACGAACTGCCGGAAGTTTTCAATCTGCGGGAGGAGCGTTTCGACTTTGAAGCGCGACGGCGGGAAGTGAAAGTCAAACAGATTCCCGTGACGCAGAGTGCGATGGAAAGAAATGCGTCGCACGACCTGCACACCGTCCTGCGCTTGATCGAACGCGGCAGGCTCATGGTCAGCGACAAGACCTCTCTGCCTTCTTCCGCGACGGTTGATGAGGTCGCGGCACTCCTGCGCGGCGGCGACTATTACTACGTGCCGAACCAGTCGAAGAAGAGAAAGTACGAGCAGGAAGCCGGGCCGATCAAGGCGTTCGCGTGGCCTCTGCTCGTGCAGGCCGCCGGGCTGGCCGAACAGAGTGGAAAACGGCTGGCCCTGACTAAAGCCGGACTCAAGGCTTTGAGCAGTTCCGCCGCGGACACGCTGCGCCTGTGCTGGCAGCGTTGGATGAAGACGAAGCTGCTCGACGAGCTGCGACGCGTCGAGGTCATCAAAGGGCAGACGGGCAAAGGCGCGCGCGGCTTGACCGCCGCGGCCATCCGTCGCGCCGTCATCGCGGACGCGCTCAAAGAGTGTCCGGTTAATCAGTGGGTCAAGGCTGACGAGTTCTTCCGCTACATGCGCGCCGCGGGCTTCGACTTCGAGGTGACGCGCGATCCGTGGGAGTTGTACATCGAGGAACAGGAGTACGGCAGTCTCGGCTACGAGGGCTTCGGCAAATGGAGCATCCTACAGGGACGTTACGCGCTCTGTCTCCTGTTCGAGTACGCGGCGACGCTCGGTGTGATCGACGTGGCGTACGTCGCGCCGGAGGGGGCGCGACAGGATTTCCGCGACCTGTGGGGCGCGGACGACCTGGAGTTCTTCAGCCGCTATGACGGGCTGCTCTACTTCCGCCTGACGACGCTCGGCGCGTATTGTCTGGGCCTGACGGACGAGTATGTTCCGACCCAGGTGACCGCCCGCGCCACCATCAGCGTGCTGCCCAGCTTGAAGATCAGCGTGACGGGCGAAGCGTTATTACCCGAAGAGACGTTGCTGCTGGAAACATACGCCGAGAAGGAATCGGAGTCGTCCTGGTATTTGAACCGCGCTAAGGTCATGGCCGCGTTGGAGAACGGGCATCAGATAGCCGAACTGCGAGAATTCCTACAGGCGCGCGACGACCAGCCGCTGCCGGAAACGGTCGAAGGCTTTCTGCGGGAGGCGGAGCGCAACGCCGGGCGGCTGCGGGATCGCGGCCCGGCCGTGCTCGTCGAGTGCGCGGACGCGGCCCTGGCAGAGACTTTAGCGCAACACGAAAAGACGAAGCCGCTCTGCCTACGCGCGGGCGAGAAGTATCTCGTCGTCTCCGCCGAGGGCGAAGAGAGGTTCCGTCAGGCGTTGCACAACCTGGGTTACTGCCTGCCCAAAGTGTGAAGGTTGTAGCCAAGGTCAATCTCACCGGGTTCATGGTTCGGAAGGCAAAGAGTGCGGGAGGATAATGGGGGCTCGGCGAGTCCGGGGCCGAGGTTCATAACGAGAAGAAGACCACACATGCGCCGGATGCTCCGTCCGGCGCAGTAGATAGTATGTCTGTGTCCGCCGGAGGCTAAATCCGCTGGAATCAGTTTGCACTCTCTCTCTCCCATCGCATTACACCAGCCGCGGAAGCCTTCGACCGCGGCGAGAAGTGGGCGCGGTATCAGACCTGGTTGCCCGAACTCACCGATTACCTCTTGGTTTCGCAGACGAAAACCCGACTTGAGCGAGGCGGCACGCAACCGAGTCTCAAAATTTCAGTTGAAGGTCAGCGGACATGTCCGACTCGCTGAGTTACTACCTGCGTAAAATCGAGCGCCTGCGCGTTGACCGCACGCGCGACCTCCCTGCGCCGCACAAGCCGCTGCTCTTACTCGCCGTCCTGGACTTAATCGAGCGTGGAGAGATCGGCGACAACCGGATCGAAGTCTCGCCGTTGCTGGTCGAGACCTACCTCAACTACTGGAAGAACATCCCTGCGGGGCAGCCGCGCCTCTACAACCCTTTCCCGCGGCTGCGCACCTCCGGCTTCTGGCACCTGCACGCGCGCGGGGCAGGAGGCGGCGCTGGCCGCAGCGCGCGGCTTTCAATCGGTCGCGCACCTCAAGAGGCTGGTGGCTTACGCCAGTCTCGACCCCGAACTCTTCATGCTGCTCCAGCGCCCCGAGGCGCGCGAATCGGTGCGGCAGTTGATCATCGGGACGCACCTGAGCCATTACGAACCACTCATCAAGGAGGCGACCGGCGAAAACCACCTCATTAACGAGGCGGCGCAAAAACTTCACCGCCGAGCGCTCGGCGGCGAGAGCGAAGAGGCGCCGGCTTCTACGGCGCGCAGCGCCGCGTTCCGGCAGGAGGTCATGCGCCTCTACGATTACACGTGCGCCGCGTGCCGCCTGCGCATCATCACGCCGGAAGGCAGGTCGGCGGTCGACGCCGCGCACATCATCCCCTACTCGGAATCACGCGACGACGGGATCGGCAACGGCCTCGCCCTCTGCAAGCTGCACCACTGGGCGTTGGACGCGGGGCTCGTGGCGCTCGACGACCGCTACAGGCTACTCGTTTCCAACGCCTTTGAAGAGAGAGGCCACGCCGCGCTGCTGCTCCGGAGTTTAGACGCCAAGCCTATTCTGCGCCCGCGTCAGATTAAAAGTAGTTGAAGGCAGCGGGACTGCTCTGCTAATATTTTTGAGGTCGGAGGAAGTCGCAGTTTCCTCCGTATTTTCTACGCACTCCCTCACGCCCTGTCTCGCAGTGTGGCTGGTTCCCGGCGTCACCTGTGGCTTGAAGTCTGAGAATTAGTCTTTCTGCCTGCCCTCAAGAATTTCCCGACGGCCCCGCGGGGCTGTGTCCGAAGATTCTTACTCTATTTATGAGCATGACGACGACTGTTGGAGTGACGGCGCGCCCGGATTACGAGCGGGGCGCGGAGTTGGGAACGGCGCTGCTCGAAGGTCTGCCAATCGGCGTCTACCGCACGTCGTCCGAGGGGCGCGTGCTCGCGGCCAACTCGGCGCTCTTAAGGATGCTCGGTTACGCCTCGCTTGAAGAGTTGGCGTCGCGCGACCTCAACCGGGAGTTCGAGCCGGGGTATGTGCGTTCCGAGTTCAGGCAGGCGCTTGAGCGGGACGGCGAGGTCGTGGGCTTGGAGTCGCTCTGGACGCGCAAAGACGGATCGGGCTTTTACGCGCGTGAGAACGCCAGGGCGGTCAGGGACGAGGGCGGTACCGTCCTCTATTTCGAGGGGACGGTCGAAGACGTTACGAGCCGCAGGCGGGTGGAAGAGGAGTGCCGGGCTTTGCTGGAGATAGTCCAGGAACTCAACGCCACTTACGACCTGGACGAACTCTTCTCACTGATTCACCGCGCGGTCGGGCGTGTGCTCTACGCCGAGAACTTTCTGATCGCCCTTTACAACCCGGAGACGGGGTTCCTGCATTTCGAGTTCTTCGTGGACAAGCACGACCCTACGCCGCCGCCGCGCCCGCTCGGCAAGGGGCTGAGCGGGTACGTTATAAACAACGACGAGCCTCTCCTCCTCTCCCGCGAGGACATGCGGCGGATGGTCGAGAAGGGAATGGTCGAAGGAGTGGTGGGCACCTTCTCTGCCTCCTGGCTCGGCGTGCCTTTGAGAACGCCGTCGGGTGCCATCGGCGTGCTGGTCGTGCAGCACTACGAGGAGGAGCACGTCTACGCGGAAGGGGATGTCGAGTTCCTAACGTCTGTGGCGGGGCAGGTCGCCGTCGCCATCGAGCGCAGGCGCGCGGAGGTTGCGCTGCGGCGGAGCGAGGCCGAGCTGAAGAAGTTCGCCGCGAAGCTTGAGGCCAGCAATAGAGAGTTGCAGGACTTCGCTTCCGTCGCCTCGCACGACTTGCAGGAGCCGCTCCGAAAGATTCAGGCGTTCGGCGACCGCCTCAAGACGAAGTACGCGGACGCGCTCGGCGAGGGCGGGCGCGACTACCTTGAGCGGATGCAGAACGCGGCCGGCCGCATGCAGACGCTCATCAACGACCTGCTCACCTTCTCGCGCGTCACGACGAAGGCGCAGCCGTTCGTCCCGACTGATTTGGCCGAAGTGGCGGCGGGCGTCGTCTCCGACCTTGAGGCGCGCGTCGAGCGCTCCGGCGGGCGCGTCGAGGTGGGCGAGATGTTGACACTTGACGCAGACCCTTTGCAGATGCGGCAACTTCTTCAGAACCTGATCGGCAACGGCTTGAAGTTCCACAAGCCGGACGAGCCGCCGCTCGTTAAGGTTTGGTGCGAGCGCGTGGCGTCGGGCGGTGTCAATGAGGGAACCGCAGGCGGCGAACTCTGCCGCCTCTTCGTCGAAGATAACGGCATCGGGTTCGACGAGAAGTACCTTGACCGCATCTTCACAGTCTTCCAGAGACTCCACGGCCGCCACCAGTACGAGGGGACGGGCGTCGGGCTCGCCGTCGTCCGCCGCATCGCCGAGCGGCACGGCGGGAGCGTCACCGCCACGAGCGCGCCCGGCCGCGGCTCGACCTTCGTAGTAACCCTGCCGGTAAGCCAGCACACGGGAGAGAGCGACTGATGAACGCCGACGCGAGACCCATCACCATCCTGATCGCAGACGACGACGCCGACGACCGCATGATGGCGAGCGAGGCGCTCGAAGAGAGCCGGCTCGCCAACGACCTTCGCTTCGTAGAGGACGGCGAAGAACTGCTCGACTACCTCTACCACCGCGGCCGGTTCGCCGCCGAGGACGAGTCGCCGCGCCCCGGCCTCATCCTCCTCGACCTGAACATGCCGCGCATGGACGGGCGCGAGGCGCTGCGCGAGATTAAGAGCGACCCCGCTTTGCGCTCCATCCCCGTCGTCGTCCTCACGACCTCCAAGGCCGAAGAGGACATCTACCGAACCTACGACCTCGGCGTGAACTCTTTCATCACGAAGCCTGTGCAGTTCGAGGGACTCGTCGAGGTGATGAGGACGCTCGGCAAGTACTGGTTCGAGATAGTGGAACTGCCGGACGCCGCCAACGCCTCCTGAGACGCACACGCCGGCCGTCAAGACCTCGTAAGATGGACACGCTACCTATCAGAGTCCTGCTCGTTGACGACGACGAGGACGACTACGTGATGACGCGCGACCTGCTGGCCGAACTCGGCCGCGGCGCGTTCCTCCTCGACTGGGTCTCCTCCTACGAGGAGGCGCGCGCGGCGGTCGTCCGCGGCGCGCACGACGTTTACCTGCTCGACTATCGCCTCGGCGAGCGGAGCGGGCTCGACCTTTTGCGCGAGGCGGGCGGCGCGGGGCGCGGCGCGCCGATGATCCTGCTCACCGGCCAGGGCGGCGACGAGGTGGACGCCGAGGCGATGCGCGCGGGCGCGGCGGACTATCTCATCAAGGGGACGCTTGAGGCCACGCTGCTCGGGCGCTCGATACGCTACGCGGTCGAGCGTGCGCGCGTGTCGCGCGCGCTGCGTGAGAGCGAGGAGCGATACCACCGTCTCGTCGAACTCTCGCCGGACGCGATACTCGTCCACGCCGACGGCGAGGTCGTCTTCGTCAACGGCGCGGGCGTGAGGCTCCTCAGGGCGGAAACGGGCGAGCAGATCGTCGGCCGACACATCAAGCAGTTCGTGCGCCACGACCGTCAGGATGGAGTCGGGAGGAGGATTTGCGGCGCCGACGGTGACGCCGCCTTTCTCGAAGAGACGTTGGTGCGTTCGGACGGGACGGAGGTTTGTGTCGAGGCCGCGGCCGTCCCCTTCGTCTACAAGGACAGGCCGGCCATGCAGGTCGTCGCGCGCGACATCAGCCGCCGCAAGCAGATGGAAGAGAAGCTGCTGCACGACGCCTTCCACGACGCCCTGACGGGGCTGCCGAACCGCGCGCTCTTCATGGATCACCTCCGGCTCGCCGTCGAACGCGCCAAGCGGCCGAAGAAGAAGTACCTCTTCGCCGTCCTCTTCCTCGACCTCGACCGCTTCAAGGTCATCAACGACAGCCTCGGCCACACGATGGGCGACCAAGTGCTGGTCGCCATGGCCGCCCGCATACAGAAGTGCCTGCGCCACCTCGACACGGTCGCGCGCTTCGGCGGCGACGAGTTCGCAGTCCTCCTCGACGGCGTCGAGGACGTGAACGACACGATCCGCGTGGCGCAGCGCCTACAGCGCGAGTTGACCACGCCGATCAACGTCGGCGGCCACGAGGTCTTTACCTCGGTGAGCATCGGCATCGCGCTCTCGGACACCGGCTACGAGCGCCCCGAGGACGTCGTGCGAGACGCCGACACGGCGATGTACCGCGCCAAGGCCGCGGGCAAGTCTCGCTACGAAATCTTCGACACGGCCATGCACTCGCGCGCCGTCGCGCTGCTGCGGCTGGAGACCGACCTAAGGCGCGCGGTCGAGCGCGAAGAGTTCGTCGTCTACTACCAGCCCATCGTGTCGCTCTCCGACGATTCGATCCAAGGCTTCGAGGCGCTGGTGCGTTGGCGGCATCCCGAGCGCGGGCTCGTCGCGCCGTCCGAGTTCATCCCCGTCGCCGAAGAGACGGGGCTCATCATCCCGCTCGGCCGCTGGGTGCTGAGCGAATCCTGCCGGCAGATGCACCGCCTCCAGGCGTCGTCGGTCGCCCCACTCTCGCTGAGCGTCAACCTCTCGGGCAGGCAGTTCATGCAGCCCGACCTCGTCGGCCAAGTCAAACAGATATTGACCGAGACCGGCTTCGACCCGCACCGCCTTCACCTGGAGATCACGGAGAGTTCGGTCATCGAGAACACAGAGACCGTGACCGAGATGCTGCTGCAACTGCGCGCGCTCGGCATACGCCTCAGCATGGACGACTTCGGCACGGGCTACTCTTCCTTGAGCTACCTCCACCGCTTCCCCATCCACACCCTGAAGATCGACCGCTCCTTCGTCAGCGGCGGCGACGGCGAGAACGAGATCGTCCGCACCATCATCATGCTCGCGCGCAACATGGGCATGGACATCGTCGCCGAAGGAGTCGAAACGAAGGAACAACTCGCCTACCTCAAGTCGCTGAAATGCGAATACGGGCAGGGCTTCCTCTTCTCCCGACCGCTCGACCTCGACACCGCCTGCAAGCTTCTGGAGAACGCGGACGCGGGCCTCACGGACGTGCTGCAAGAGCTAAGCTGAAGCGGCCAACCCCCCGCCGTCATCACTACGCGCGTGGGGACTCGCGTGTCGTTCTTATCACGGATGACGACGCAAGAAGCGTATGCAGGTGCGAGACCAGTCGGCTACGGTTCGCGGTAGTTGTTGGGAAAAGTTAGTAGGCCGTACTTGGCGCAGGAGCGGGGAAGAGGATTCATAACCCCAAGGTCGGGAGTTCAAGTCTCCCCCCGCCACCTTTTCTTTTCAACAATCTACGCCGTACGGGAGGCCAGCCGCGGGGGCTGGCTTTCCGCGTTTTTACGTACTTCTCGTTCGTTTCCTTTTTGCCGTAGGTGGCGACGAGTTCTACGGCGCGCTCCCTGGCCTCGTAACCGGAGTGCGTGTAGGAGTGCGTCATCGTCACCGGGGAGTGGCCGAGGATGTCGCGGCGCACCGCCTGGGGGACGCCGCCGCTAGTTTGTGTTTGCGCGTAACCGGTCGCGGCAATAATGATGAGCAGACCGGCCAAACAGAAAGAACGCGCACGCTCGATGCCCCTGCGATATATGAAATGGATTTGAGTTTCATCCGTCTAAGATCGCGCGTAGTTTGCAGAGTCGGGGGAGCGTCCCAACCTTTTGGATGTCAGGATAATCAACACGACCATGATTGCGGCGATGACGAGCGAAGAAGTGATGCGGCTCAGATTGAGCCCGCCCTGTTCGTGGGGCTTTGTTAAGGTGTCACCGAGCGTCGCCCCGAGCGGACGCGTCAGGATATACGCGGCCCAGAAGAGCACGCCGTCCGAGAGCTTCGTGAAGTAGTGCAGCGCCGCCACGAGCGCGATGAGCCCGGCGAAGACCAGCGCACCGCGCTCGAACCCGAGCCCGAGGTCGTCGGCGGTGAAGTCGCCGAGCGCCGTGCCGAGCGTGTTCGACACGAGAATCGTCAGCCAGTAGAAGACCTCGTCGCGCCGGTCTCTGATGTTCTCGAACTCCAGCCGCCCCATGACGCGGTGCCAGGCGAAGAGGATCACGAGGACCAGGCAGAGGAGGATGGCGGACGACTTCACATAGCCGAGGCCGAGCGTGCGGTCGAAGTAGTCCGACATCGTCGTGCCGACCGTCGTCGTGGCGACCACGACGGCCCAGTAGACGAACGGGTGGTACTTCTTTGAGGCGACCTGCGCGGCGAGCGTGACGGCGAAGAAGGCGAGGAAGATCAGGCTGCCGACCGCGTAGCCGAGCTGGAGCGTCATGGTCACCGCGTCGCCGCCGGTCTCGCCGAGCGTCGTCGCGAAGATTTTGATGACCCAGAACATGAGTGTGACCCGCGGGACTTTACTGAGCGGGTCGAACCCGTGGCGCCCATCCGCCCGGCCGTTCGTAGTCATGCTTCTCGCCTTCAGCCACACGTCCCCGACAAGGCTGCACGCGAACGGGGCCTACGGGTGGCAAGTTAAGCCTGATGCCGACGAAGCCTTGTGTCAAAGCTAAAGGCTATTCGGGGCGTGCCAGTCTCTCACCATTCGGCCCGACCTGAACTTCGCGCCGCCTGGCCCCGGTCTTCACCACCGCCTCGTAGGCGACCAGCTTCCCCAGCTTCGTGAGCGATTCGACACGGCTGATCGTCCCCCGGCCGGCCGCCTTTGTCAGCCCCTCTCTCACCGCGGCCGGCAGTGAATCAAGGGCGACTTCTTCCTCTATCTCGACGACGTTGCCTTGTCTGTCGATCAAGATGTCTTTGCCGCGGCCTTCGACCTTGAGTTCGACCTCGTAAAGCCTCTTACCGCGTTCGACTTCCGTGGAGAACCCTTGAATGGTCGCGCCCGCGCTCTCGGCCTTGACGGTCTTCTCGACGGCGGGCGGCAAATCACTCCGCTTGATTTTCCGCTCCTGCCCCTGCGCGGTTGACCACAACGCCAGGCCTACTGCAAACGACGCCAGCAGCAATTTGCCACGTACATTCATACAACTCCTCCTTCAGGCTGTGATTTACGGGCTGCCGGCCGGTCACTATATCCTACAGAAGATGACGGCAAGGTTAAGCCCCGGACGGGTCCGTGCCGCCTTCGGTGTAATCCTCTCTTCATCTTATCTGCCGCGGTTTAATGACGAATATTCCGCAACTCAATCCTCACCTCAACAATTTCAATCTTAGATTGAACTAAGCGGTCACCTATTCTTCTGTAAACTCCAAGCGCCCCCACTTCCTCAAGGCGTGACTCTAAAAAGCGGCGGTTCTCATATAGCAAAGTGGAGTCGCTACGTTCTTCTGTAGCTAGCGGCGGCATTACCTGTGTGTTCTCACGCTCTAACCTTCTCACTTCTTCTCTGAGCTTTCTTCGATTCAGACGAAAATTAACCACCTTCTCTATAATTTGAACTACCCCCCAGATAGCCCCTACGGCAGCAGGAACGGCGACAACAAGGGTGGATAATTCCAGCGGCGAATTCTTTGACATGCTTTCCACATGAAGGCGATCTTCATCCCTCATATGAATGTTGAGGCCCTCTTCGCGGGAATAAACAAGCTCTGAGAGTGAGAAATCATAGTTTGGGTCTGTCGCCACACGGCTTATCTCGTAAATCAAATTCACATCATGCAAGAAAGTGTATACATCATTGAGTGGGGGGAATTTTTCTTCCTCTTCGGCGCGAAGATAAATCCAGAAATGAGGCTGTTCAAGGTTGAATTCTCTCGGCATGACTTTCACCTCGAATGTGAGACTCTGATTGCCTCAGTATTATCCACACTCTCTACAACGGAAGCCATCTAACGCCCGGCATCACCCGCCCGCCCTTTTGCAACTGATGAAAGCCGTCGTGTCGCGGGTCGGGTGCATGCCGTGGTTAGATGGCGCCGTGGCCGATAGGACACTTTAAGCTCAATCCGGTTCACCCGCGGCAAATCGCTCGACCATCTCGAAGCAGGCGTCAATGATTCGCTCCCTGTACTCGATGTTGATAGGGACTAAGCGCTCGTCATAACGGCGCAGAGCCGCGCGGCTGCATTCAAGCCTCTCGGAGCCGGTCGGAATCTCGCGCACTGTTTCGAGGTACTCTCCGAAGACCGGGAAGTCTAATTTCTCGCCCTCATTCTCAAGCCAATAAAGCAGGCGATTCATTTTGACGCAGCCGACGGGTAATCCCACCTGATAAGAGATAATCGCCCGCGCATTGGCAACGAGCTTTCGGAGATAGCTGTTTCGTTTCTCCTCATTCATGACTCACAGTTGTCTGACCGAATAGCGAAAGCAATCTAACGCCCGAATTAACCCGCCGCCCGCCGATTAGACACAATCCGAGCGCAGGAGGCAAGATTGATGAGAGGTACGCTGCGGGCGGTCGGGTTGAATGCAGCGCGAACGTTTGTTAACTGTGTGAAAGATTGGCTGGTCGATGGAGGTAATCCAGAAACGTCCCTGTCAGAGCCTTTTGAGCGCGCGCCGCGCCAGCTCCTTCATCTTCTCGATCTTCGCCTGCTGCCCTTCCGGGCCGCCGACGCTGACGCGCAGGAAGCTGTCGCCCTTCAGCACGTACAGCACGCCGGTCTTGTCGTTGCCGGCCCAGTACGCCTGGTCGCCGACCCCCTTGACCGGCAGCGCCGGGCGTTCCCCCTCCTCCTTCTCCTCTCCGCGTCTCTCCGGGGCGTGCTCGCCGCGCGGGCGGTCTGTCTCCTTCTTGCCCTCCCCCTTCTCGCGCTCCTTCTCACCCCCGAACCGCTCCCTCCAAAACTCTTTCGGGTCGCCGGCCGCGGGGCTGGCCGCGTTCCTACGGGTGAGCGTCAGGCTCACGGACTTGTTATAGCTGGTGGTCGCGTAGAGACACTGTTCGACCAGAAGGGGGCCGTCCGCCTGCCGTGTGCCTTTCGCCTCCTTCAACACTTCGCCCTGCACGGCCTGTATGTCCTCGGACGTGAGCAGACGGCAGGCGTCCGACTGTCCGGCCGCGGGGGCCGGAGTGGCTGCGGTCGCGGGGCCGGGGGCGGCGGGCGTGGGGCTCACGGCCACGGTCGCCGAACGGTTGTCCCCGACCTGGTCGCACCCTTGCGCGAGCGCGAGGCAGAGCGTGAGTGCCGCGAAGAGAACTTTCGCCTTTTTCTGCATACCCCTCCCACCGTGCGGGTGCCGCCGCCGACACGCGCACAGTATATTGCCGGAGAAGGGAGCGAGTCCCGCTGAGACTCGCTCCCTTCTGTTTTGCATCCATCGCCCCGACTGACGAGGCGCCGGCGCGGCTACTTGACCTGTATGTTGCCGCCGCCGAGCGTGCCTGCCGTCTGGTGGATGAGTACCCCGGCCGCGTTGTAGACCTTGATGGAGAAGCGGTCTGCGCCGATGCCGGGTTCGCCGTTGTCTTCGACGTGTGCAGTGTAACGCCCCGCCGAACCGTCGCCGAGTCGGCACGCGCCGCCGAAGTCCGCCGCCGTCCCAGTGATCTTCAAGGTGTCGACCGTCCCGTTGAGCCAGACGTTGCCGGCGCTGTTGTCGTAGCTGATCTTGCCCTTCGACAGAGCCGACGACTTAACGTCGAAGTTGAAGTTGGTCTTCTTACCGCCGGCCGGGAGCCACCCGCCGCCCGAAGTCCTGCCCTTCGAGTCCGGCGACTGGTTGACGATGACGAACACTGTGGCCGTGTCGGTGCCGCCCTTGCCGTCGCCGACGGTGTAGGTGAACTGGTCGCTCCCGGCGAAGCCCGCGTTCGGCGTGTAGGTCACCGTGCCGTTCCCGTTGTTCGACACCGTGCCGTTCGAGCCGTGCGAAGTGCTCGCCACCGTCAGCGCGTCGCCGTTCGGGTCGGTGTCGTTGGCCAGCACGTTGACCGTGACCGGCGTGTTCTCGGTCGTGGTGGCCGAGTCGTCCGCGGCGTCGGGCGGCGCGTTCTGCACGACGCGGTTGACGGTGATGCTGACGGTCGCGCTCGCCGTCCCGCCGCGGCCGTCGCTGATGTTGTAGCGGAAGCCGTCCGCGCCGTAGAAGCCCGAGTTGGGCGTGTAGGTCAGCGTGCCGTCGTTGTTGTTCGTGACCGCGCCGTGCGCGCCCTGCGTGACGCCCGTCACGGTCAGGATGTCGTCGTCCGGGTCGGTGTCGTTCGCCAGCACGTTGAAGGTGACGGGCGTGTCCTGCGGCGTCGTCGCGCTGTCGGCGGCGGCGGTCGGCGCGTGGTTCGGCGTGTCGTTGACGGTGACGCTGACGGTCGCCGTGTCCGTGTTGCCGTGACCGTCGCCGGCGGTGTAGGTGAACTGGTCGCCGCCGACGTACCTGGCGGCGGGCGTGTAGGTGATGGTGCCGTCGCCGTTAACCTGCGCCGTGCCGTGCGCGGGCTGGCCGACGCCCGTGACGGTGACGGTGTCGTTCTCCGGGTCGGAGTCGTTCGCCAGGACGTTGATGCGGACGCTTGAGTTTCTGGTCGTCGTGGCTGCGTCGTCTTCGGCGAGCGGGGGCCGGTTGCAGTTCGAGACCTGGAGCGTGTTCTTGACCTGGATGTCGTCGACGCCCCATCCCGTCCCCTGGATGCCGCCGATGAGCACCTGGAACGTGCCCCCGAGGCGGAAGCGTATGCGCGCGCCGCGCAGCTCCGTCACGCCGAACTTCTGCTGGATGGCGGCGCCGAGGTTGACGACCACCTGCTTCATCGCGTCGGCGCGCCCCGGCAGCGTGTCGCCGTCGCTCGAACCGACCCAGCCCGAGCGGCCCTTTAAAACGTTCTGCGCCGTGTCGGCGATCTTCCCGTTGTAGCCGCCGGTCTGGATGAACTCGCCGAGGTCGAGCCACGCGTTGCCGTCGGCGGAGATTTCCAGCACGCCGCCGCTCTGGTAGCGCGTCGCCACGTCACTCAGCGGGAAGCGCGCGAAGTCGTAACTGTGCCAGAAGGAGAGGACGCTGGTCGCGCCGAGGTCCTGCGCGGGCAGCACGAGCGTCGCGTCCTTGGCCGTGCTCGCCGGGACGCCGGGCTGTTCGTCGAGCGCCGTCCAGGACTGGCGCGCGCTGTGCGCCGTCGGGTCGATCATCTGCGCCCAGCCGCCCGTCGTGCGGTTGTTCGTCGTGGCGTAGCCGGGCTTGGCCGTCTCGGCGTCGTCGGAGAAGCTGCCCGTGGGGAGCGAGGGGCAGAAGGGCCTGACCGTAACCTTCACGTTCGCCGTGTTGGAGAGGCCGCCCGGGTCGCTGACGGTGTAGGTGAACTGGTCGTCGCCGTAGAAGTTCGCCGCCGGCCGGTAGGTTACGCTGTTACCGTTGTTGACGACCTGGCCGTGCGCGCCCTGCGTGACGCCGGTGATGCTGATGGCATCGCCGTTCGGGTCAGAGTCGTTGGCTAACACGTTGACGGTGACGGGCGTGTTCTCGTTGGTCGTGGCCGCGTCGTCCTGCGTCGTCGGCGGGTAGTTCGTCGGGCCGGTCGTGTCGAACTTCTTGAACATGCGCAGCCCGCCGGACTGGCGCGCGACGGCGGCCTTCGCCGTCAGGTCGTTGTCGGACGTGTCCACCTTGCCGTCGCCGTTTTTGTCCAGACCTTGAATACAGCCGTTCGTGATGCAGCCGTCGGCGAAGCCGACGACGACGCGCCCCTCGCGGTCGATGGTGGCGCCCATGAAGTCGAGCAGGTTGCGCGTGTCGCCGCCCCCGCCCGGCGCGGCGCAGGTCGTCCCGTCCGTGCAGACGCGCCCGCGCTGGACGGGATCGCCCGGCGTCGCGTTGACGGTCGTCCAGGTCTTGCCGCCGTCGAGCGTGCTCGCGACGTAGAGGTACCAGGTTCCGTCGAACTCGTTGAGGTTGTAGTCGCCGCCGGTCGTCGTGCCGATGAAGGCGAAGGAGGCGCGGTCTGGGTCGCCGGCCACGACGGCCGGGAAGATGCTGTTCTTGATGCCGAGCTGCGCGCCCACGTCGTAAGGCGTCGTCCACGTCACGCCCTTGTCGTGCGAGACCTGCACGCGTGCGCGGCCGTCCTCCCCGTTGTAGCCGAAGTAGAGCGTGCCGTCCGTGGCGACGCCGACGGACGGGTCCCATTCGCCCGCGGTCGAGCCCGTCGCCTTGCGCAGCTTCCACGTCAGGCCGTTGTCTTCGGAGAGGATGACGCCCTGCTCGCCGCCGCAGCTCCGGTCGGGCACGTAGGCCGTGCCGTCGGGCGCGACCTGGACGTGGCCGTGGATGGCCGTGCACTGCGAGATGTTGGAGATGGGGATGGCTGGCCCGAAGGTCACGCCGCCGTCGAGGCTGAGGGCGCAGTTGGCAACCGCGGCGTCCTGCGCGCAGTAGTAGACGGCGTTCTTGTAGCCGTTGCCGGTCAGGCCGGGCGCGAAGGGGCCGCCGCCGATGGTCTGGTGGTCGTAGCCGGAGTTGATGCCGGAGCCCGTGCTCAGTTGCAGCGTGTCGCCGTCGTCGTCCGTGATGTCCATCGTGTTCTGCTTCGTCCCGCCTTCGAGCTGCGAGATGAAGGTGCGGCCCGTCTCGGGGTCTGTGAAGAGGATCGGGTCGCCGAGGGCGCGCGGGGTGGCGGCCAGCAACAGGTCCTTCGTCTCCCACAGGGCCGTCGCGGGCTGCTTCGAGTCGTCGAAGGTGAGACGCAGCGCGTACGGCGAGAACCCGCCGTAGTACATGATCCGGCCCGTCTTCCAGTTCGCGCCGACGGAGGGCTCGCCCGAGTCGTCGCCGACGCCCTGCGGCGACATGTAGGCCGTGAAGGTCGGCGTCCCCGGCGGCACGGGGGCAGGCGTGGGCGTGACCTCGGGTTCGACCTTCGCCAGCGTCACCGTGGCCGTGAAGGGCACGTCGGGCGCCACGTCGTAGGGCACGACGTAGACCGTGTAGTTGCCGGAGGCGGCCCTGAAGCGGAACTCCTGCGGGTTGTTGTTAGGCCCCTGCGCGCCCACGCTCGTCCCCGTCGGGGCGCTCCCCTGATAGATGAAGATGTCGTAGTCAGAGCTGGCCCCGCCCTGCGTGGTCGGCTGGCCGCTGTCGGTCCACTTGACGGAGACGGTCAGGTCGTAGGGGCCAGGGTCGCCCGCCGGGATGTTCACCGTCAGCGCGAACTGGCCGCACGGCGTCAGGTCGGTGCAGACGGGAGGGTTCTCGCCTACGGGGCTCGTAAGGTTAGAGTTTGAGTACGGCCCTCCCTGAAATTGGAGGGTCGGGCTGGACGGCGAGACGGTGCCACTCGCGGGCGTCGTGGCCGCCAGACCGGCCACAGTCATGAAGACGAAGGCCGCGCAGGCGGCTGCTGCGAGCATGACCCTTGTCAGAACTCGGCCCCTCGAAACCGACTGCTTTTTACACTTTATTGACATTGCCCTGTCTCCTTTGACCGGTGTTGGGTTGGCCCATCCAGGCGGCGCGACCTCTATCTCACTTGCTACATCTTATGAGGGCCACTTGAGGAATTCTTGAGGGTGCACTCGGGGAATTGCGGGTTGAGGCTAACTGATGTGACCTAACAGTTAATGGACTTGCGGGCAGGAAAGTGAGAAGGCCGCCTGGGCACTCTTTCTGTGTATATTTGCCGTCTTCCTCGACGCGCGCCGGAAGAGGCGGCGAGAGTCGCCGCCTCTTCACGCGGCACGGTAACTCGTGCCCCGCGCCAAGTCTTCGAGCAGAGCTTCGGCGGCCACGCGGCCTGAGCGCAGCGCACCGTTAATCGAAGGCGTGTCCAGATGGTCGCCGCACTGATACACGCCTGGCGTTCGAGTCCTTACCCTTTCAGGTGTGCAGAGCGAGACGCTCGTCTGATGAGGAAGCGCTCGCTCGATTGTGTAAGTCTTCAGGTGTCGCCAGCCATTCACGCTCGCGCCGAACCAGCCGGACAGTTGCGCGCGCACTTCGGCGACGAGTCGTTCTCCGCCCGCCGTCTCGGGGCCTGCGCGCGCGGCTTCGTCCGCGAGCACGGAGACGGAGACGAGCGACGCGCCCGGCGGGGCGTATGATGGCGCGACGAGACTCGGCACGCAGAGGTTGTTGACGGGGCCGCGCCCTTCGCCGTTCAGGACGAGTAGCGACCCTTCGACGGGCGATTCCTCCGCGGCGAAGTAGAGGCAGACGGCCGTGCGGCGCGAGCGCGGTGCTTCTTCGCCGAAGAATCGCGCGGCGGCGGCCTGCTCGACCGCCACCACCACCACGTCGGCTTCGAGCCGCTCGCCCGTGTCGAGCGTGACCGCGCCGGACTCGACCGAGGCGACGCGCGCCCGTAGACGGGTCGCGCCCGCCGGGAGCCTCGCCGCGAGCTGTTCGGGGATAGCGCCCATGCCGCGCGCGGGCAGAGACGCCGCGCCCTCTGCAAACATCCGGAACGTGAACTCCAACATGCGGCTCGACGTTGAAAGCTCGCGTTCGAGGAAGACGCCGCCGAAGAACGGACGGAAGAACTGCTCGACGAAGGCGCTTGAGAATCCGCGCCGGTCTAGGGCTTCGGCGGTCGAAGTCTCGTCACGCCGGAAGAGGTCTTCGACCTGCGCAGACATGACGGAGCGCCGCAGCCCGGCGACGCGCAACTTGTCGCCCAGCGTCGCCAACGGCGAGAGCGCCGACACCAGCGCGTCGAGCGGGTGTCGGAAAGGGTCTGCGAGCTTGTGGAAGCGGCCGCCGGAGCGGACGAGCGCGCCCGCGTAGAAAGGTTTAGTCGCCAGGGCTTCGTAGTCGAGCAGCCGCTTCGCTTCCGGGTAGGCCGTCAGGAAGACCTGAAAACCCTGGTCGAGCAGGAAGCCCTCGTGCGCGTCCGTGCGGACGCGGCCGCCGACCGCGCCCGAGGCTTCGAGCACTTCGACCTCGCAACCCTCTTCGACGAGCCTCAGCGCGCACGACAACCCGGCCAGCCCCGCGCCGACCACCAGCACTTTCGTCCTCTTCGACGGAGCACCCACCCTCGGCCGCAACTCTTCACTCCTCGATAACGTCGCTCGTCAACTTCTTCCCCAGTTTGTTCGCTCCTGTGCTCATCTTCGACCAGTGACGGCCCGGCGAGGCTAACAGATTCGCTCAGAGAAGTAAATGTCGAAATCGACCAAGTCGTTCACCGGGAAATCCAAAAAACTTTCTTCGACACACTTTTTCAATTTGACAATTCGAATCGCTTATTCTAAAACGTGCAAATCGTTCACAGGGGACGGCGGCCGAGCGGGAGATAAAAGCCCGCTCACAACAGTCGGGTAAAGGAGGCGAGAGATGTCAGAGTCAGCAATCTATTTCGTCATCGCATTCACTACGCTGCTGCTCATCGCGGGAGCCGGCTACACCTTCTACGAGTTCCGGCGCGCCGGGGCGGCGGAGGCGCGCGTCCGCGGCGGCGGAGACGCGCGCGTGAATAAGACAAAGGCGCGGTCTTGAAAAGGGGGAACGTCGAATGTTATCGGAAGAGTTCGTCGGCAAGCTCGCGCCGTACGTCAACCCGTTCGCGGCGCGCACGGTCGAGCGCGTGGCCGACGCGCGTCTGCCGACCGAGCGCGGCGAGTTCCGCATCGCCGGCTACCGCTCGCTCGTGAGCTGTGAGGAGTTCGTCGCGCTCTACAAGGGCGAGCTCGACCCGGAGACATCGACCCTCGTCCGCATCCACTCGCAGTGCCTGACGGGCGACGCGCTCGGCTCGACGAAGTGCGACTGCGGGCCGCAGCTCCGCAGCGCCCTCTCCCTCATCGCGGGCGAGGGGCGCGGCGCCGTCGTCTACCAGATGCAGGAGGGGCGCGGCATCGGCATCGTCAACAAGATTCGCGCCTACGCCCTCCAAGATGAAGGGGCCGACACCATCGAGGCCAACGAGCGTCTGGGCCTCGCCGTCGACCTGCGCGAGTACCGGCAGTGCGTCGAAGTCCTGCGCGACCTCGGCCTCCGGCGGGTGCGGCTGATCTCGAACAACCCGCTGAAGCTACGCGCCGCCGAGGAGGGCGGGCTCGAAGTCGCGGGGCGGGTGGCCCCCGACTTCGAGCCGCCGGGCGAGGCCGCGCGATACCTTCTGACGAAGAAGGAGCGCATGGGACATCTTCTCGAACTCGTGAGCTGAAGGGGGCGGACGTGGGGATTGAATTGGACATGGCCGGAAAGGTCGTGATGGTCGTCGGCGCGACGAGCGGCATCGGCCGCGCCTCGGCCGAGATGTTCGCGGAGGCCGGCGCAGACCTCGTCCTCGCCGCGCGCAACGGCGGCGGGCTCTCCGAACTCTCGTTCGAGCTCGAGCGACGACACCAGGCGACGGTCGTCGCGCAGGCGGCTGACGCGACGAGGGCGGGGGACATGAGTCGGGTCGTGGAGACGGCCGTCCTCCGCTTCGGACACGTGGACACGCTGCTCTACGCGGCGGGGGCGGGCGCGCTCAAGCCATTCGCGGAGACGAGCGCCGAAGAGTTCGAGCGGCTGCTCGCGGTGAACGTCGCCGGCGCGTTCAACGCCTGCAAGGCCGTGCTGCCCGTGATGGAGCGGCGCAGGCGCGGCCACGTCATCGCCCTGCCCGGCATCCTCGGCCGTGCGCCCATGGCGCAGGCCGCGGCGTATTGCGCGTCGAAGTTCGCGCTGACGGGGCTCTTGAAGTCGCTCGCGCTCGAACACAAGCGCGCGGGCGTGCGCTTCACGCTGCTGCACTTCGGCGGCGTCAACACGCCCTTCTGGGATTCAATCAAGATGCGCGTGCAGCGCGAGCGGATGCTGCCGGTCGAAGCGGCGGCGCGCGCCGTCCTCTTCGCCGCGGCGCAGGAGGGCGAGGCCGTGCTGAACGAGATCGTCATGCAGCCCGAATCGCATCAGCTCTGAAGAAGATGAAACAAGGGGGAGGGGAGAGGAGCTTTCAATTGGGTAAGCCTTTGCGCGTAGAAGGCGCGAGAGGGGTTCGGTGTCGGACGACCTGAGAGTCACAGAGTTGAGCGCGGGGCGCGAGAACGGGCGCGCGCGTTACGTGCTCTATTGGATGCAGGTGTACAAGCGCGCGGCGCATAACCACGCGCTCGACTTCGCCGTCCGCGCCGCCAACGAGCGCGGCCTGCCCGTCGTCGTCTACGAAGGGTTGAAGTACTACTACCCCTGGGCCAACGACCGCCTGCACACGTTCATACTCGAAGGCGTCGCGGAGAAGCGCGAGGAGTTCGCGCGCCGCGGCATTCGATACGTCTTCTACCTGCAACGCCACGCGCGCGACCCGCGCCACACTGTCGCGCGACTGGCGCGCGCGGCGGCGCTCGTCGTCACGGACGACTTCCCCTCGTTCATCGTCCCCGAACACAACCGACACATCACGGAGCAGGTGAGCGTGCCCGTCTACGCCGTCGACTCGAACGGCGTCGTCCCGCTCCGCGCGTTCGAGAAGGAGGAGTACGCGGCGCGCACCATCCGCCCGAAGATTAGGCGGCTTCTGCCCGAACACCTGAAGCCTTCGCGGGGCGTCGCCGTCAAGCGTCGCGCGCCGCACCTCGAAGTCGACTGCCCCGAAACTCTCGTCACGGGGGCGAACGTCGCGGCGCTCGTCGCCGAGTGCGACATCGACCACGCGGTCAAGCCCTCGCCGATATACAGGGGCGGGACGAGTGCGGGCCGCGCGCGCCTGCGCCGCTTCGTCAAAAACATCCTGCCGCGCTACGACGAGACGCGCAACGAGCCTTCGGTTGACGGCACGTCGCGGCTCAGCCCGTATTTGCATTTCGGCTTTCTCTCGGCGCTCGAAGTAGCGCTCGCGGTCGAGCGCGCGGACGCGCCGCGCGGCGCGAAGGACGCTTACCTGGAAGAGCTGATCGTACGGCGCGAGCTCGCGTACAACTTCGCGCGCTTCAACCCCGATCACGACTCGCTCGACTCTTTGCCCGCGTGGGCGAAGAAGACCATGCGCGAGCACGCCGCGGACGCGCGCCCCGCGCTGCTCACGCCCGAGCAGATCGAGGGCGCCGAGACTTACGACGAACTCTGGGACGCGACGCAGCGCGAACTCGTCCGCACGGGCGAGATACACAACTACGTCCGCATGCTCTGGGGCAAGCGCGTCATAGAGTGGCGGCCGACCTACGAGGACTCGTTCCGACTGCTCGAACACCTGAACAACAAGTACGCGCTCGACGGGCGCAACCCGAACTCCTACGCGGGCATTCTCTGGTGCTTCGGCAAACACGACCGCGCGTGGGGGCCGGAGCGCGATGTCTTCGGCAAGCTTCGCTTCATGTCTTCGCAGGCGATGGCGCGCAAGTTCGACGCGCGCCGCTACGTCGAGTGGACGAAGAGCCTGCCCGCGCCGTTGGCAAACTGAGCGGCGCGGGCTGTAAGATGAGGGCAGCCGCAGCCCGATCACAATTAACAGTAAGGTACCAGCCCGAAAGAAGGAGAAGACGCGACGTGCCCGATAAGGAGAACACAAGTAGTGTCAGCGAGAGCGAGAACCCTGTAATCCCGGCCCCGACACCCAAGAGAAGCCGCCCGCATACGAACAAGGACTGGTGGCCGAACCAGCTAGACCTCTCGGTGCTGCACCACCACTCGCACCTGTCCAACCCGCTGGAGGAGCAGTTCGACTACGCCGAACAGTTCAAGTCCCTCGACGTCGAAGCGCTGAAGCGCGACCTCGTCGAGGTGATGACGACCTCGCAGGACTGGTGGCCGGCCGACTACGGACACTACGGGCCGCTCTTCATACGCATGTCCTGGCACGCCGCCGGCACGTACCGCATCGCCGACGGGCGCGGCGGCGCCGGCGACGGCCAGCAGCGCTTCGCGCCCCTCAACAGTTGGCCGGACAACGCGAACTTGGATAAAGCTCGTAGGCTGCTCTGGCCGCTCAAGAAGAAGTACGGCCAGAAGATTTCGTGGGCCGACCTGTTAGTCCTCGCGGGCAACGTGGCCATGGAGTCGATGGGCTTCAAGACGTTCGGCTTCGGCTTCGGCCGCCCCGACGTTTGGGAGCCGGAGGAGATATTCTGGGGGCCTGAAGATACGTGGCTCGGCGACGAGCGCTACAGCGGCGACCGGCAACTCGCCGGGTCGCTCGGCGCCGTGCAGATGGGCCTCATCTACGTGAACCCCGAAGGGCCGGGCGGCAACCCCGACCCGCTGGCCTCCGCCAGGGACATTCGCGAGACCTTCGCCCGCATGGCGATGAACGACGAGGAGACGGTCGCGCTCATCGTCGGCGGCCACACGTTCGGCAAGACCCACGGCGCGGCCCCCGCCACGCACATCGGCCCCGAGCCCGAGGGCGCCGGCATCGAGGAGCAGGGTCTCGGCTGGAAGAACGCCCACGGCAACGGCCGCGGCCCCCACACGATCACCAGCGGCCTCGAAGGCGCGTGGACGAGCAACCCCGTGAAGTGGGACAACGGGTTCCTTGAGAACCTGTTCAACTACGAGTGGGAACTGACGGAGAGCCCCGCCGGCGCGAAGCAGTGGACGCCGAAGAACCCCGAGGCGCAGGGCACCGTGCCGGACGCGCACGACGCCTCGAAGCGGCACGCGCCGATGATGCTGACCTCCGACCTCGCGCTGAGAGTCGACCCAATCTATGCGCCCATCGCGAAGCGCTTCCACGAAAATCCCGACCAGCTCGCCGACGCGTTCGCGCGCGCGTGGTTCAAGCTGCTGCACCGCGACATGGGGCCGCGCTCGCGCTACCTCGGCCCGTGGGTGCCCGAGCCGCAGCTCTGGCAAGACCCGCTCCCCCCGGTCGATCACGAACTCGTCGGCGAGGAGGAGGTCGCCTCCCTCAAGGAGAAGATACTCGCCTCGGGACTGTCCATCCCGGAACTAGTTTCAACCGCCTGGAATGCCGCGGCCAGCTTCCGCGGTACGGACAAGCGAGGCGGCGCGAACGGGGCACGCATCCGCCTCGCCCCGCAGAAGGACTGGGAGTCCAACGAACCGGCCGGGCTGGCGAAGGTGCTGAAGGCCCTTGAGCAGATTCAGCAGGAGTTCAACGACTCACAGCCCGGCGGGAAGAAAGTCTCGCTGGCCGACCTGATCGTCCTGGCCGGATGCGCCGCGGTCGAGGAAGCGGCCCGGGAGGCCGGGCACGACATCGCCGTCCCGTTCGCGCCGGGCCGCACGGACGCCTCGCAGGAGCAGACCGACGTAAACACGTTCGACGTGCTCGAACCCGTAGCCGACGGCTTCCGCAACTACGTGCGGGCGGGGGACGAGCTGTCGCCGGAGACGCGCCTGCTCGACCGCGCCAATATGCTTAAGCTGACCGCGCCCGAGATGACCGTTCTCGTCGGCGGCATGCGCGCTCTGAACGCCAACTACGGCCAGTCGAAGCACGGCGTCTTCACCGAACGGCCCGGGACTTTGACCAACGACTTCTTCGTCAACCTGCTCGACATCTCCACGGCTTGGAGGCCGTCCGCCTCGGAGCAGAACGTGTACGAAGGCCGCGACCGCGCCACGGGCGATCCCAGGTGGACGGCCACGGCCGCCGACCTCGTCTTCGGCGCGCACTCTCAGCTCCGCGCGCTGGCGGAGGTTTACGCGAGTGACGACGCGAAGGAGAAATTTGTGCGCGACTTCGTGGCCGCCTGGGACAAGGTCATGAACCTTGACCGCTACGACCTCGTCGCCCGCGGGAACGGCGGGCGCACGCGCTCAGTGGCAGACAGTCGCTGAGTCCTTTTCGATACCGCTGCGGCAAGCGCAGGCGACATCGGGTCGCCTGCGCTTTGTTGTATCCGAATTGAATTGGCCGGTGGGCGGTTGGTGGGATTGTGTGCCGACCCGTGCGGATAATTGCGGTGCTTTGACGGCGGCGCCGGCACCACAGCTATGGCTTATCTGCAAGGGGTCGTGTGGAGACACCTTCCGGTTAGGTTCTTCCCGCACATGGCGTACATCTCGGTCTAATTCAACTCGAGTCTTGAGTTGTGTTAAATCCCGTCCGCTAAAAACTCGCTCCAAACCCTCGTTGAGAGTAATCCAGGGTTCCCGCACAAATAAAAGGTGCTTACTGCTGCCACGACCCGTCGCTCTGAACGGCGTCCGGCCCGCCCACGGGTTTCGGGTTTAAGTTTAGCTGAAACGTTTCAACGGACAGCTTCATATTGATTTAGAAGCCTCCGTGCGGTTTCTCGGGTATGTGTCGCTCAGATTCAGTTGAACACGAGTAGGGGCAGCATTTTTATGTTGAAAATTTGACCGCCCCCGAGTAATCTCGCTGCTCTCGCGGGTCATAGGTCCGCAGGCATCTTGCCCCTTCAGCCTCAGGTGAATCTTATGCTTCCACCCGGCACTCTTCTTCAGGGTCGTTACTTCATCCAAGAACTCATCGGGCAGGGCGGCATGGGCACCGTCCACCTGGCCGTGGATCGGCGACTCGGAAACTCCGTCGCCTTGAAGGCCACCATTCTGCATTTCGACGAGCGGATGCGGGGGGCCTTCGAGCGCGAGGCGCGTCTGCTCGCCAGCCTGCAACACCCGGCCCTTCCCGGCGTGATGGACTACTTCATCGAGAATAACGGGCAGTACCTCATCATGGAATACATCCCGGGCGAAGACCTCTCAGAGATGCTCGCGCGCCGCGGCACGGCGTTCTCGCCCGGCGAGGTTCTCAACTGGGCCGACCAACTGCTCGACGCCCTCGACTACATGCACACGCAACTCTCACCCGTCATTCACAGAGACATCAAACCCGCGAATTTAAAGCTCACGAAGCGCGGGCAGATCATCCTCCTTGATTTCGGGCTCGCCAAGGACATGGTCAAGCAGCCGGTGGAGGTGGGGAGCACGAGCAAGACCGTCCTCGGCTACTCGAAGTACTACGCGCCGCTGGAGCAGCTTCAGGGCCAGGGCACCGGGCCATACAGCGATCTGTATTCACTGGGCGCGACCCTCTACCACCTGTTGGCCGGCAAACCGCCGGTCGATGTCTTGTCCCGCGTCGAGGCCATCGCCGTCGGCCTGCCCGACCCGCTGACTCCGGTGCACGACGTGAACCCGGAGGTGCCGGCGGCGGTCGCCGCCGTTCTGCACAAAGCGATGGCGATAAGTCGTACCTACCGCCTGGCCTCGGCCGACGAAATGCGCAAGGCGCTGCGAGACGCCAGGACGGCCCCTGCGGAGGGGCAGAGTTCTGCTACCGAGAGCGAAGCGCCGCCACAACCCGAACCGCTGCCGGCACCCGAGCCGGTTGTCGTCTCGGCACCTTCACCCTTGCCGGCACCCGTGCACGTTGATAAGCAGCCCGCCACAAACGGGGACTCAGTCGCAATCAAAGTACAGAGCGAAGCGGAGGTTGAAGCCCTCTTAAGGACTCAATACCCGGGAGTATCCGTCCCGCCGGTCGGGCCAAGTGCCGGCGAGGAGGCGGTGGTGCCTCCTACGCCGGGCGGTCAGGCCGCGCCGACAGTCCCATACCTGAACCCTATTCCATCTACCCTTCCTGACAGCGACGACCGTCTTGGCCCCGCCGAACCAGAAGGCGAAGTGGGGCCGGAACCAGAACCGGAACCGGAACCAGAACCGGTTCCGCCTGTCGTTCATGACAGCGGTGGAAAAAAACCGTCCCGAAAGCTGCTCCTGATACTCGGGCTTGCGGTGGGGGGCGTTGTCATCTTGTCGCTTGCGGCGTTCGCCGCGTGGAGGCTGCTCCCGTTCCGGCAGGTTGCCCACGTGGTGCCGACGCCGACCGCCGCCCCTACGTCAGTTCCGGTCGAAACGCCTCCGCCTCCCCCAAGTCCGACCCCGCCGGCGACGCCTAAAGGCACACTTCTCGGCGGTTTCGATGCTCCGCGAAAGATAAACAAAGTCGCCGCCAGCCCGGACGGGGACAAGGTGGTGACGGTTGACGACGGGAACAAGGTGCTGCTCTTGAGCGCAAACGGCGGCGGCCTGCTGAAAGAGTTGGCGGGAGCCACGAAAGCCGGGCGCTCCGTCGCCGTCAGTCCGGACGGGGAAACCATCGCCGCGGGTAGCGACGACGCTTCAGTCCGGCTGTGGCGTGTGAGCGACGGCCGCCTCGTGAAGACTATACCGGGGCATAAACAGTACGTCTTCCTCGTCGGCTTCAGCCCGGATGGTCAGAAGCTTGTCTCCGTGGGCGGGGACAAGTTGGTTCAGGTGGTGAGCCTAGGCAATTCGACAGTGCTGCGCACGGCGAAGTTCAAGCCGGAAGAGATAATCATCGTCGTCAGTCCGGATCAGCAGAAGGTCGCCGTGCTAGGCCCCGACGGCGGGGTGCGGGTGATGTCGGTCGGCGACAACTCGCTCGTCAGCGCACTTGAGGCGAGCGGCTGCGAAGAGCCCATCGGGAACTTCAGCCCGGATGGGGAGTCTCTTGCCCTGGGTTGTAAGGACGGTGCCGTCCGGCTGTGGCGTGTGAGCGACGGCAAACTCATCAGCACTCTGCGGGGGCCGCAACGCGCGGTGGGCGACGCGGCGTTTAGCCCGGACGGGAAAATGCTGGCGGCCGGGTGGGACGACGGCACCATCAGGTTGTGGCGGGTCGGTGATACCGACACGGTGACTACGTTGGGAGGCTCCGGAAAGTCTGTGTGGAGCTTAGCCTTCGTTGCCGGAGGTCGGATACTCGTCTCCGGCAGCGGCGACAAAACGGTGCAGCTATGGCAGGTTGCGGAGGAGTAACTATGTCAAAGCCGAGACGGGCGCGCGGCCGAAAACGGGGCCTCAGTCTCCCTGTCGTGATGGTGTGCGTCCTGATGGCCCCTTTGCTGTTTTTGCTCGCGCACGTGCCCGCCTCGTCACAAGGCAGGGATCGAGACCACCCCTCTAAGAACACCTCTTCACCCACCACTTCGACCGGCTCGACAGGAACTGGTAGAAGGACGGGGGGCACCGGGAGCGGGAGAGGGAGCGGCACCGGGAGAAGGGGCGGGGAAGGGAGAAGGACGACGGGGGGCTCGGCCGGCCCGACGCGGACGCGCAATCCCCTCCCGGCCACGCAGCCATACGAATTCAGCACGCTCAAGCTGGGCGCGAAGGGGGAGGTGGTCGAGCAGGCCAAGCAGGAGGGAATGTCCTTTAGCGTCGATCTGGGGGGCGTGACGATGGAGATGGTGAAAGTCCCGCAGGGCGCCTTCTACATGGGCACGCCGGAGGCCGACTTGCGGCAGGTGGTGCTTGAGTACCAGAAGTATTGCGACGACCCCGCCTGCCGCGAGGCGGCCGAGAGGCAGGTCGGCTCAGCGCGCCCGCAGCATCTCGTGACGGTGCCGGCCGTGTTCTTCATCGGCAAGTTCGAGGTCACGCAGGCGCAGTGGCTCGCCGTGTCTAAAATGCAGAGAGTCAAGCGGGCGTTGCTTCCCCAGCCGTCGAAGTTTCGAGGCGATGACCGGCGGCCCGTGGAGCAGGTGTCCTGGGACGATGCCGTGGAGTTCTGCGCCAGGCTGTCGCGGCTGACCGGCCTCAAATACCGGCTGCCTTCGGAGGCCGAGTGGGAGTACGCCTGTCGCGCCGGGACGATCACCCAGTTTGCCTTCGGCGACACTGTCGTGTCGGACTTCGTCAACTTCGACGGGACGAAACCCTTCGGGGGGGCGGCGTCGGGCGTCTTCTCGGCGGCGACTCGCCCGGTCGGGTGGGGCCGCGGCGGCATCGCCAACGCGTTCGGACTCTACGACATGCACGGCAACGTGGCGGAGTGGTGCCAGGACACTTGGGTGGACGGCTACGCGAACGCTCCGGAAGACGCGAGGCCGCGGGCCGGGGGGAGTAAGGTCGAACATGTAGTCCGCGGCGGCTCGTGGAAGGACCCCGCGGCCCGCTGCCGCTCGGCCGCCCGCGAGAAGTGGCCTTCGGACAGCCGCCAGAACACCATCGGGTTCAGAGTCGTGGTGAGTTAACCTACGGGCGCGCCGGTCGGGGTGCCTTTAGTTTGTGAACGTGAAAGCCTGACCCGGCTCGCTCCCGTTACCTCATATCCTAACCTCCGTTGACAAACCCGGCTGACACCTGCCGCAGATGAAGAGTAGGGTGATAGCGTGGACGAGAAAGACCAGAATGAGAAGGTGAGACGTGACTTCGACCTTTCGGTGCCGAACCTGCCTGGCGTCGAGAAGGGCGGAGGGCGTGACAGCCGCCGCCCCCCGGCCCGGCCCGAGTTCGACCTCACGACGCCGAACATACTCCCGCACGAAAGCGAGCCGCAGCCCGAGCGACGTGCCCCGGACAGAGATAACTTCGACTTGACGATCCCGCTCATCAACCAGCGCCGTCCCGAAGGCGAGGCCGGTCACCGCTACCAGGACACAAGACCGCTCGACCCTTTGCCGCCGGTGACTCCGCCAACGCCGTTGACGCCGGGGCCGAGCCGGGACAACACGCGGCGGGTTCCGCTCTGGGTCTGGTTGGTCGGAGGTGGCGGCGTGGCGCTGCTCATGGTCGTCGTCGCCGCCGCCGTGGTCTACCTGACGTGGCTGAGACGCGACCCCGTCTTCACGCTGAAGGTGACGGGCGCGCCGGTCGGCAGCCGGGTCTACGTGGACAACGTCCCCCTCGGCGTGACGCAGCCGGACGGTACCATCATCGTGGCGGGGCTCAAGGCCGGCGAGACGCACGACGTGCGCGTCAAGAGTGACGGGTACGCGGACTACAACGACCCCTCCGTCGAAGGCGAGGGCGGCAAGGAGAAGCCGCTGGAAGCGAAGCTCACGCCGCTCGCGCCGCCCCCGCCGCCCGAGGCCGCGTCCCCCGGCGAGATAGATTACTACGGCAAGATGGTTCTCATCCCGGCCGGCAGCTTCGTGATGGGCGATAACGGCCGCCGCCCCGACGAAGCGCCGGCCCACGACGTAAAGGACGTGCCGGCCTTCTACATAGATAAGTACGAGGTCACTAACGAGCTGTACAAAAAGTTCTGCGACGAGACCGGGCACGCCGTTCCGACCAACCCGCATTTCGACGCGGAGTATTTCCAGAAGAACCCGCAGATGCCCGTCATCGGCGTGAGCTACGAAGACGCGTCGGCTTACGCGCGCTGGGCGGGCAAGCGCCTGCCGAACGAAGTCGAGTGGGAGAAGGCGGCCTCGTGGGACGCGCGCTCCGCGAGCAAGCGGCCGTGGCCCTGGGGCAGCGCCGCCGAACAGGGTCGGGCCAACGTCGATTCGATGCGGCCGACGGAAGTCGGCCGGTACGCGGGCGGCGCGAGCGCCTACGGCGTGCAGGACATGGCCGGCAACGTCACCGAGTGGGTTGACGCCTTCTACCAGCCGTACGAAGGCAACCGGACGCCGAGCCCCAACTACGGGACGAAATACAGAGTCACGCGCGGGGGCTCTTTCAGAGGCAAGCTGGATGACGTGCGGACGACCCGCAGGGACTTCGCCGACCCCGCCTTACAGACGACCCCGGCCGGCGTACAGGCCAAGCAGAGTTCGCTGATCGGTTTCCGGTGTGCCGTCTCGGCGGACGACCCGAAACTGAAGGCGCGCTTGGAACAGACGAAGAAGTAAGACGCTCTCCGGCCTGTCGGCCACGGGCACGGCGGGGCAGTCAGTAACGCCCGATGGTTATTGACGGAGGAACAAAGCTTATGCGATCCAGACCTTTCTATTTCCGGTTGGCCCTGTCAATCATCGGGCTTCTCCTCACCACGGGCTCCTTCGGCGCGCGGGTCGCGCGAGCGCAGAACACCTGGAGTCAACCCGTCACGGTCACGCGCAAAGTGAAGCCCAGGAGAAAATATAAAGTCCGGGTTCGGCCGCGACAGACGGTGCGGGTGCGTTTGCTCTCCGTGCAGTTCCGCATCATGATCGTCGGCCCGAGTGGCGCGGCCACGGAGATCAACCCGCAGGCCGTCTTCAACCCGGGCGACCGCCTGCGGCTGGCCGTCAAGGCCAACCAGCGGGGCTATCTCTACATCATCCACCAACCCGCGCCCAACCAGCCGGGCGCCCTCCTCTTTCCAGATTCGCGCATGAACAACGGGCAGAACGAGGTGGCGCAGGAGGTGGAGTTTGTCGTCCCTCCGGGGTGCCCGCCCGCCCCCCCGCAAGCCTGCTCCTACGAGGTGAACTCGGTGGCCGGGCAGGAGGTCTTCACCGTAGTCTTCAGCCGTGACCAGTTCCTGGATTTACCCAACACCGCGACGGATGTCATGGGCGGAATCAGCCCGCAATTCCTTCAGCAGTTGGCGAGCCAGTCGGAGCAGCAGTTGAGCAGGCCGCAGCCCGGCGACACGGCCTTCTCCGTCCGGATCAGCAATTTGAACCGCGCGGACAACGAGGAACTCATCGTCCCGTACATACTCAGAAAGAGCGGCCGCTCCGGCACGAGCATCAGGTGAGCGCTCGGCGGGCGGGCTGGACAACTCCGGATGCAGACGGCAACGCTCATCATCAGCCAACCAAACCGCGCACCGATCAAGCTGGAAGCCGACGGCAGTCCAACCTCCATCGGCCGGGCGGCCGGCAACATGGTCTGCCTCGACGGCGATGACAACGTCTCAAGTTATCACGCGGTCATCGAAGCCCGCGGCGACGGCTGGTGGGTGTGCGACTTGGGAAGCCGCAACGGGACGACGGTTAACGGCGAGCAGGTTGAGTCCGAACGCAGACTGTCCGACGGCGACGTGATCTGCGTCGGGGGCGGAAGCACGATAGAGATTCACCCCCGCGATACCGGCGATGGGGGCGACTCGCCGCCGCCCCCGAACTGGTCGAAAGTGATGACGGTCGTGGCGGTCGTCGGCGGCTTGGCGGTGACGCTGGTCGTGCTCGTGCTGCTTGGCCGCGCCATCAGCTCGCGCACCGGCGGAGAGGAGGCGGCGCGGAAGAACAACAACCAGCAGACTAATACCCAACCGACCCGACCCCCGACTCCGCCGCCGGCCACCCCCGCGCCGCCCGGGATAGATAGCGTCACGCTGCCGCCACCGCCCCCGCCGCCGCCCGTGTCGAAAGACGCAGACCAGTTGCGGGAGCTGGCCCGGACTCTGGCCCTCCAAATCTCGCAGAAGAACGTCTACACCTTCGACCCTGCGTTCGTTGAACTGATCCGGAGTTATATTGACGAGTACCGCGCCGACCCGCGCTATTTCGAACGCGCGCGGCGTTACAGCGACGAGATCAACACCGAGTTCACGAATCAGAACGTCCCGCCTCTGCTCGGCTATATCATGGCGATGAGCGTAAGTAAGTTCGAAGACCAGGGGGGCGGCATCTGGCAACTGCCGCCGTCCGTGAGAGAGCCCGCGCCGCAAGACGGCGCGCCGGGCGCCTCCGCCACGGCCGGCTCGACCAGGGCCGCAGCCAAGTACATCAGGGGCCTGCTGAATCAGTTCGAGGTGCAGGGCTTCCCGTACGTCGCGGCCTGCTACGGGATGACGCCCAGCGAGTACGGCGAGGTCAAGAATCAGCTGGAGCGGAAAGACCCGGACGGCCAGAACCGCTACGACTTCTGGAAGATGAAGAACGCGAACGTCGTCCGCGACCAGCAGGTCAAACGTGTCGCGCGCTTCTTCGCCGCCGGCATCGTCTGTGAGAACCCCGAACAGTACGGGCTGAAGACGAAGTCGCTCTCCACTCTGGTTGATTAGCCGGAGGGCCGACCGATGACCGAAGTCACACTCACAGTCCGCTCGGCCGAGGGAACGAGGGAAGTCCGGCTCCAGGGCGACCGGCTCACCATCGGGCGCGGCGACGCATCACTCGTCATCGCGGACGAGGGGTTGTCGAGGCTCCACGCGCGCATCCACAGGGAGGGCGACCGGGTCTGGCTCATCGACGAGGGTTCGAGAAATGGCAGCTACGTCAACGGCAGGCCGGCGGATGCGCAGGGCACGCCGCTCGCCGACGGGGACGAGATCACTCTCGGGAATCATACGACCATCACGGTCAACATCCGCGACGCCTCCCAACCACCGCCGGGGCCTCAGTCCAGGCCGTCGTTGCTGCTGATGCTCGGCCCCGTGTTAGCCGCGGTCGTGGTGCTGCTCGGCGTCGTTGTCTTCAGTTCGTCAAGGCCGGCGGGGGGCGGCCCCGACGGCGACGGCCGGGTCGTTAACAGCGTGCCCGACCGGACGCCAGACGACGCGCCCCCGACCCCCAAACCGTCGCCGGTCGTCCAGCAGTCGCCCGCGCCGGCGCCGACGGCCGTGCCCGCGGCGCCGGAACCGCCGTCCGCAGGCGACGAAGACTCACCCGCCGCCTCCGTCACGCTCTACCGGAAGATGACGGACGAGCAGAAGATCGCCTTCATCAAAAGTCGCGCGAAGCACGTCTCGGTGCTGATGAGCGGGCGGCCCTACGCGATTACCCCCGAGGTCGCCGGCTACATCAAGTATTGGCTCGACGCTTTCGCCGGCCGGGTCGGCAACAACGGGGGGCGGAAGATGTGGAGCGGCGACATGCGCCTCGTCTTCGAAGAGGCGCAGCGCTACGCGCCGCTCATCATCAACGCCTTTGAAGACGAGCACGTGCCCCCGGTCGTGGGCCTCTACCTCCCCGTGATCGAGACCGAATACCATAACGTCGACACCGAAAACAAAGCGCACGCGAAGGGGCTGTTTCAGTTCGTACCCGGGACGGCGCGCGGCTACGGCCTCGACCCTGACGACCGCACCAACGTCGAGAAGATGGCGCCGGCCGCGGCCCGCCACATCCGCGACAACATGCTGGAGTTCGGGAACGATTCGATGAGCGTCGCGATGGCTATCGCCGGATACAACCGCTATACGCAGAGCCTTCTGCGTGACCTGCGCACGGTCTCCCAGATCGGGAACAGCGAGGAGAAGGAGCGGAGTTTCTGGACGCTGGTCGCCAACCGGGGCGTGCTCGACCACTACTTCCAGAACGAGAACAAGAACTACGTCCCGCGGTTCTTCGCCGCGGCGATCATGGGCGAAACCCCCTGGGCCTTCGGCCTGGAGATGCGCCCGCTCTCCACCTACACCCAGAGAACCAGCACGTCCGGGGGCGGGGCACCGGACAAGCCTGAAACGGCGCCCCCCAAGAGTGATGCACCCTGAAGTCACCCTCACGTTCAACGACGAGGCGGGGCGTGAGCGCCGGGTGAAGGTTCACGCCGGGCGCTTCAGCATCGGCCGCGGCCCGGAGAACGACCTGGTCATCAGTGACCAGCGCCTCTCGCGCCGGCACGCGGTCATCGAGAATTTCGGGGGCGGCGTACGGGTCACGGACTGTGGCTCGCAAAACGGCACGCGCGTCAACGACGTGCCGGCCGTCGGCGCGGTCGAACTGCGCGACGGCGACATCATTGCGCTGGGCGGCTCGTGCGACCTCGCCGTCAGCATCGGCGCCGCGGGGTACTCCGTTGACTCAGAGCGTCCGTTCGCTCCCGCGCCGTCGTGGCTCCCTGACTGGCTCAGCGCCCCCGTCGTCGCCGTGGCTTCGATTGTGTTGATTGTGCTCGCGGCCGCGACACTTATCATCATTCAGCAATCCAAGTCGGAGGAGACAAGTGCCGGGACTAGCCACCAAGACCCGGTCATTAACCAGGATGACAACGATAACCGGCGTGACGATAACCGGAGCGGCGACGGGTCTCCTCCGACGAACACTGCGTCCACGCCTACGCCGGGCGTAGACGCCGTTCGGACTTCCGACCCCCCCGCCTCCGAACAGGTCAAGAAGGACACGAAGAATGTGATGCGCCGCCTCGGCGACGGGAGCGGGCTGTACATCTCCGAGGACGGACTGCGCGATGTCGCGGCTGCGGTCGAAGGTTTGCGCGGCTCGCCCGCCGTGCGCGAACAGCTTGTCGCCATGGGCAGAGACGGCGCCGAGGTCGCCGCGCAGGCGCGCAGGGCGGGGCTCGACCCCGCCCTCCTGATCTACGCGGCGCTGGCGGAGACGGCCGGCGGGGGCGCGTCCAACCCGAAGGCGGCCGCCGGCGCGCTCCTGCGAGACATGCTGGACTCGCAGGTGACAATCGGGACGCAGACGGCCAACAGCAGCCTGCTCCTCGTCGCGGCGTGCAAATACGACTTCAAACCCGGCGACAAGAAGACGGCGCATCCTTTAATAGCCCACGCCCGCGTCTTAGGCAGCAAGGCCAAGGTCGAGCCGGGCGTGGCGCGCAGCGTCTGGTTTCTGCGCGAGAAGGGCGGCATCTCCGACGCGGCTTACAATTTCGTCCTCCGGTTCCTGGCGCTCGCCGTCATCGCGCGGAACCCAAGCCGGTACGGGACGGACGCCGACCCGCTCCCGTGGTGACGAACCCGGACTGATTTCGTTGACAAAGCGCGGGGCAGGGAAGACAATTCAAAGCCCTTCAAGTCCGACGGCCCGTCCGCCCAGGACGGTAACACGGCCCGACGCCGTGGCCGCATGACGAGGACACACCAGACGCCGGGCGCCCGCACGTACCCGCGCCGCAACTGAGGGAGGTTATGAGTCCTTATCGAAAGATCGTGTGGAACGAGGGAATGCTCCTCAGCCCCCACCACTTTCAACAGTGGGACAATTACCACGAGGAGCAGTTGAACTCGCGCCTCGCCTCAACCCTGCCTTACGAGTGGGGCGTGCTCGACCTGCAACTCAACACCGATTCGATAGCCAACGGGTTGGTCGAGTTGACCATCTGCCGCGCCGTGATGTCCGACGGCCTGCTGCTCAACATCCCGGACGGCGACCCGGCGCCCGCCCCCCGCCCCGTGGAAGGGCGCTTCAAGCCGGAGACCAACCGCCTCGGCGTGTACCTTGCGATTCCGGCCAAGGCGGCCGGGACGGTCTCCTTCCAGACCAACGGCGGCGAGCGCGGGCAGATGGTTCGGTACTGGCAGGAAGTCGGCACGATGACCGACGAGACCACCGGGCAGAACGAGCAGCAGATCGCCTTCGCGCGCAGCAACCTGCGGCTACTCTTCGCCGACGAACTGCGCGACGGCTACCGCTCAATCAAGATCGCCGAGATCGAGCGCACGTCGGCGACCGGTCAGCTAATGGTGTCGAAGCATTACGTACCGCCCGCACTAAACGCCGCCGCCTCGGCGTGGCTGGTGGAGTCGCTCGACCAGATCGTCGGCCGGCTGATTGCCAAGAGCAGTTCGCTCGCCGAGCAGCGCCGCCATCGCACGGACTCGCTGGCGGACTTCACCACCTCAGAAATACCTGTCTTCTGGCTGCTCCACACCGTGAACTCGGCGATCCCGGTCTTGGGTCACCTGAACCGCCTGTCGAGCGGCACGCACAGGCGCGTCGTTCACCCCGAACGCCTCTACGCGGAGCTGGCCCGGCTCGCCGGGCAGTTGATGACCTTCGCGGTGAAAAGCCGCCCCGACGACAGCGTCCACCCCAAGGACATCGTCCAGTACGAGCACGAGAACCTTTACTTCACCTTCCATTGGCTGTTCGAGAAGATTAAGGACCTCCTCGAACGGGTGATCCCGACCCGCTACGTGCAGATACCGCTCGAAAAGACGCGCGATTCGGTCTACGTTGGGCGGGTGGCGGACGAGCGACTGCTCGCCGAGGCGGCCTTCTACCTCGGCATTCACGCGCAGATTCCGGAGGGCCGCCTGATCGAGCGCGCGCCCCGCCTCATCAAGGTCGCCTCGCGCGACGACATCGACGGCGTGATCGGCGGGATGGAGCCGGGCCTCACGATGACGCACGCCTCGCCGCCGCCGGCCCCGATCCCCACGCGCGCCGGGTTTCACTACTTCGCGCTGGATAAATTCGGCGACCTGTGGGACGCCATCGACGGTTCGAAGACCATCGCCGTCCACGTCCCCATGGAATTCACCGACGAGAAGGTCGAGCTGTTCGCGGTCAAGCCGTAGGCGACTGCGACGTTCTCCGGGCTTTTGCGACCGGGGCTAAGGTTTCAGCCTGCCGCCCATCATTTATAACCGACGCATGACAACCTCCGTGGCCGAACAGCAACCGCCCTTCAGCCGCAGCGCCAGAACCGACAACGGCCTTCTGACTCTGGCCGCTCCGGTGTTGGAGTTGGTGCTGAAACTGCGGGCGGGCGTCATCCCGACATCGGAAGAGGTGCGCCCCGTGGCGAACAACCTGTTCAGGCAGTTGGAGCAGGGCGGGGCGACGCTGGGGTATTCGGAGAGGGAAGTCCAGGAGGCCAAGTTCGCGCTCGCGGCCTTCGTGGACGCGACGGTCCTGAACAACGACTTCCCCCAGCGCGACGAGTGGGAGCAGCATCCGCTAGAGCTTGAACACTTCCACGACAACCAGGCGGGCGTCGAGTTTTTCAACCACCTGGGTCGCCTGCTGAAGAACATCGAAGCGGACGCGGACGTGGTCGAGATTTACTACCTCTGTCTGGTGCTCGGTTTCAAAGGCAAGTATAAAAGGTTCACCGACGGTCGGTTCAAGGCGCTGGTCGAGGACGTGGCCGGCCGTTTGCGCGCCTGCAACCGGCTCGGGGCGGGTTCCCTGTCTTCACACTGGCTCGTGACCGATCAGCCCCAGCTTCCGCCGCCCGCGGTGGTGCCGTTGTGGGTCAAACTCGCCGTCGCGGCCGCAGTCGGGGTCGTGCTCGTCGTCTTCCTCGTCCTATACGTCATGCTCCAAAACGAGCTGAAGGCGACCCCGTAGCCCAAGCCTTTGCGGCTTCGAAGACGCCTCGCCGGGTTCGATGAAACGTTTGACACCGATTTTACATAAGATATAGGCTGACCGTATTTCTACCTGCTCTTTCAAGATCGGATGACCTTCAGACAGGCAGCCGTCACCATCCGCGCCTTTCCATTTAGCTCCGACCGCCAGGGTTTACATTATTCCCGGCGGCCCTCGCAGAGTAAAACCGTACTTCACGACTGACTGACAGAACATTTAATGGGTTACGAGTCGAGGAAATAACACCACCGTCTAAAGAGGCCCTGCCCGGAGCATCGTAAGAAACGTTCTTGTGGGCTCTCACAGGCCGCACCCAGAAACCCCGGACCGCAAGTCATGTCCTGGCCCGCTCAACAAGTTAAATCCGCGCTGGGGCTTTTCGCTCTCGTCTCCGTGTACGGCGTCAGCGCCCTCCTGGTCTGGTTCCTCGGGGAGTTTTTAGGGCTGGCCCTCACGTGGAGGATCGTCCTCACCGCGCTCGTACTCATGACGTGGCCGGTCGCCGTGGTGGTTCAGCACTACCGCAAGAGCCGGGCGGGGCGGGGGCCGGCGCCCGCGAACGGCGGACGGGCGGAGGCGGCACGCCGGCAACGCCCGGACGAGCCGCCCCCCCCCAAAGGGACTTACGAGGAGTTGACGCGCGGCGCCGAAGAGACGGTGCAGTGGTTGCGCGGGACTAGACTGAGCAAGACTCGGTCGGCGGACGCTGTCTACGCCCTGCCCTGGTTCCTGATCGCGGGGCCGCCCGCGAGTGGCAAAACGTCTCTGCTGCTCAACTCGGATTTGGACTTTCACCCCCTGCCGAGTCAGAGGGCCGCCGAGCAGAACCTCGTCCGCCCCACGCGCCACTGCGACTGGCGCGTGACGGACTCGGCCATCCTGCTGGACACGAGCGGGCGCTACCAGGCCGAGGGCGCGGGCGCGGACGAGTGGGCGGCGCTGGTCGAGACGCTCAAGCAGTACCGCAAGGGCCGCCCGCTGGACGGGTTCGTGATCGCCGTCAGCGCCGCCGCGCTGCTCGCCTCGGACGAGGCCCAGATCGAACAGCAGGCGAAGGTGCTCCGCGCGCGGCTCGACGAGGTGATGAAGCGCACGCGAACCCGCTTCCCCGTCTACCTCGTCTTCACGGGCGCCGACGCCATCGAAGGCTTCGGCGAGTTCTTCCGCACCTTCGGCCGGGGCGAACAGGCGCAGGCTTGGGGCACGACCATCCCGCTCCAACGCGCAGCGACAGCCCACGCGCTCTTCGACGCGGAGTTCGGCTACTACTACAACAAGCTCCTGCGCCGCAGGCCCGTGCAGTTGGCGGCCGCCACCCCGCGGGAACAACTCCGCGTGCTCAAGTTCCCCGGCAGCTTTCGCCGCGCGCGCAAGCAGCTCGGCCTCTTCGCCACGGCGCTCTTCCGCCCCCACCCGTTCAGCGAAAGCCCGCTCTGGCGCGGGTTCTACTTCACCGGCGGGGTCGACGGAACGGGCGCGGGTTATTTCACGCGCGACCTGTTCCGGGAAGTTCTGCTGCGCGACAGAGACATCGCGGCCTGTCTCCAGTCCACGCGGCGGAGGCCGCACCTGCGGAGTGGCCTTCTGCTGGCGTGCACGGCCGCGTTCCTGCTCGTCTCTCTGGCCGGGATGATCGTCTCGTTCGGCAACAACCGGCAGTTGATTAAAGAGGCGCGCTCGCGCGAAGCCAGGGTCAGGCAGGTCAGGGCGGCCAACGCCAACAAGGACTCCAGGGACGCGGGGGCCGCGCGCGAAGAGCTGGCCTCGCTCGAAGAGTTGCGGAAGACGCTTGAGGTGTTAAGCCGGAACGAGCGCGAGGGGGCGCCGCTCTCTTACCGCTTCGGGCTCTACGCGGGCGGCGAACTCGACACCCTGCGTGGCACCTACTTCAACGCGTTCGAGCCGAGGTTCCTGGCGCCGGCGATCAAGGGGCTCGAAAATGACCTCCGCCTGTTCGTCGCCGGCGCGGCGCCGCCGGCCGCCGCCGGCACGTCCGGCGACGCGCAACCGGCCTCCGAGGTCGAAGTCCTCGGTTCCCACTACGACCGCCTCAAGGCGTACCTGATGCTCGTCAGGCCGGATAAGGTTGAGTCCACGTTCCTCTACAACCAGTTGAAAGGGAAGTGGGCGGCGCTCTCGCCGCCCGACATGGAGGACGTGGCGCTGCGCCAACTCGACTTCTACTCGAGGCAGGCCGACCGCACCGGCCCGGACGTGCCGCACCCGCAGAACGACGCGACGCTCGTCAGGCAGGTGAAGGAGAAGCTGGTCGCCTACCCGATTCCCGAGCGCGTCTACAAAGAGATCACGAACGACGTGAACGGGGAACTCAAGCGGGTCAGCCTGGAGACCATCCCCGGCGCCCTCGAAGGCAACATCCTGACGAGCTCGTCGTTCGTCCCCGCCAGCTACACCGTCGAGGGCTACCGCAGGATACTCGACGAGTTCGAGTCCGCCCAGAAGAAGATCGGCCAGTACGACTGGGTGATGGAGGGGGTGAAGAGGGACGAGCAGAGCAACGAGGTGCAGAAGAAGCAGTTGGTCGAGAGCTATTACCGCGACTACACGGATCAGTGGCGGAAGTTCCTCCAGGGCATCAAGGTGCGCGGATACGATGACAAGGGGGACGAGGTCAAGGCCCTCGGCATCATGTCTGACAGCACCTCGCCCGTCGACAGCGTGCTGCGCGAGGTGGCGCGGCAGACCAACGTCTCTTCGTCGCCGAGCAGCGGCCTCTTCGGCTGGCTCGGGGGGCTCTTCGGCCGGAGGGCGACCCAGTGCGCGGACACCTCGGTGGCGAAGGAGTTCTGCCCGGTCATCGAGTTCGTGGCCGGCAAGGCGGGCCAGCAGCCGCTGTCCCTCTACCGCACACAGCTCAAGAATGTGGCCGACGAGCTGAAGAAGAACGACAATCAACTGCCCGCCATCGCGAAAGCGTTCCAGTCGGGCACCGACCCGGTCAAGCTCCGCGAGGCGCGCCGCGAGGTCGGCGACCTCCTGCAAGGCGGCCGCCTCAACACGACGCCGCCGAGCAAGGCCGCGGCCGACCTGCTCAGGCAGCCGCTCGACAACCTGAACACGCAGCTCGCCGGGGCCGACCTCAGGCAGGTCGAAGAACTCTGGCAGCAGCTCTCGCAGAAGGCGCAGGCGCTGGAGGCCGACTTCCCGTTCCGCGACGGCGGCAACGACGCTTCCGTCGAAAACATCGCCCGGTTCTTCAACCCGCAGGACGGGGAGCTGACGAAGTTCTTCAACGAGCGGCTCCGCCCGTACTTCGAGGACGACTGGTCGGTCAAGCGGGAGTCCGCGGAACTGTTCTCGCCCGAGTTCGTCACCTACTTGAGTAAGGTAAGACGTCTGCAGAACGCGCTCTTCCCCGGCGGCGCTCAGCAGCCCAAGGTCACCTACCAGCTCTCGCTGGCGAAGGTGAAGGACGCCAACATCAAGTTGGAGATTGACGGCGTGCCGCTGGTCGCCGACGGCTTCGCCGCCGCGGCGGCCGACAAACCGTCCCTGCCCTTCGAATGGCCCGGCAACAGAACGGGCGCCGCCATCACGGTCATGTCGGCCAGCGGGCAGGACGTGCGCCCAAAGAATGTCGGCGGCGAGTGGGGGCTGCTCAAGCTGTTCAGGGAGGGCGGCGGCGGAGGCCAAGCCAGGCAATATAACCTCCAGTGGAGCGTCGGGGTGCCGGTGCGCGCGACGCTGGAGCCGAAGAGCGGGAGCATCTTCCAGCGCGAGCTGTTCACGGAGTTGAAGGCCCCTAAGAGTCTGCGGGCGAAGCCGCAGGGCTGAGCGCCACGGCGGAGAGACCGAATGTTGACACGGGTCAAAGAGTTGTTCGACGCCGGCGAGCTGGGCGCGGCCGTCGAGGAGTTGACGCACCAGGTGAAGGCGAAGCCGGGCGACGCGGCCGGGCGCACGGCACTCTTCGTTATGCTCTGCTTCGCCGGCGACCTCGACCGCGCCGAGAAGCAGCTCGACGCTCTCGGCCGCGAGAGCGTCGAGCGGGAGGTTGGCGTGCAGGTCTACCGCAACAACGTCAAGGCCGAGCGCGCCCGCCGCCGCCTCTTCTCCGAGGGCCTGCGGCCGCACTTCATCACCGAGCCGCCCGCCTACGTCGGCCTGCACCTCTCGGCCCTCGACCGGCTGCGTGAAGGGAACGCCCCTGCGGCTAAGGAGCTGCTCGAACGCGCCGAGGAGGAGCGCCACGCGCTCGCGGGACTGTGGGGCGGCAGCGAGTTTCAGGACTTCAGGGATTATGACGACCTCGTCGGCCCCGTGCTTGAGCTGGTCGTGAAGGACAGGTACACGTGGCTCCCCTTCGAGCAGGTCGGGCGGCTGGAGATTGACGCGCCCAAACATCTCCGCGACCTCGTGTGGGCTCCGGCCCGGATACTGATGCCCGACGGGTCGGCCGGCGAGGTATTCATCCCCGCGCTCTACGCCGGTTCCAGCGACCACCACGACGATCAAGTCCGGCTGGGGCGGCTGACCGAGTGGCTGGAGGCCGGCGAGGGCATCTACCGGGGGGCCGGTCTGCGGATGTTCCTGGTGGACGGCGAAGCCAGGGCGATGTTCGAGGCGAGGGCGGTGGAGTTCCGCCCGGCCCCGCCCGCGGCGGAACCGGCCGCGTCGTAAGTGCAGAAAGGAGTGGTAGCGGTGTCGGCTCAAGCAGGAATAATTCCCCGGACGCCGGAGGCCGTAGATGTCGCGGCCCAGCTCGCGCCCATCCCCGGCGACAACCCCGCGGGCGAGTCCCTGCGGTACGCGCCCCTGAAGCCCGGCGGAAACAAGACCTTGTACGACGAGGTCAAGGAGGCGCGCCGCTCGGACGACATCTCTTCGTACGGCGATTGGGAGACGAAGGAGAGGAAGACGGCCGACTGGAAGCTGGTCATCGAGCTGACGACCGAGGCGCTCGCCACCCGCACCAAAGACATTCAAGTCTGCTCCTGGCTCTGCGAGGCGCTCGTCAAGGTCGAAGGCTTCGCGGGCCTGCGCGACGGGCTGAAGGTGATGCGCGGCCTTCATGAACTGTACTGGGATCGGCTCTACCCGGAGCTGAGAGATGGCAGCCCCGTGCCCCGCGCCAACATGCTCGGCACGCTGAACAACGATGTCACTTTAGCCGTCCAGGGACAGCCGGTCGCTTACACGACCGGCGGCGGCAGTTATTCCTACCACGACTGGCAGGAGGCCGCGCAGTTCGACATCCCCGAGAGCCTTGAGGGGCTTGACCAGAGGCGTCTGGACGACATCGAGAAGCTGAAGGCCCGCGCCGCCGAGCAGGGTAAGATCACCACCGAAGATTGGCGTAAAGCGACGAAGGCGACGGGGCCGGATTTCTACGAGAAGACCTACGTCCTGCTCGGGGAGTGCCGGGAGGAACTCTCCTCGCTCAGCAGCGTGGCGGACGAGAAGTACGGCGTAGACGCGCCGAGCCTGAGCGCCCTGGGGCGTGTGCTCGACGACCTCCACTCGCTCGTCGAGGAGATCGTGACGGGGCAGCGCCCCCCGGAATTGCCGCCGCCCCCGCCGCCCCCGCCCGGCCCTTCTAACGACAAGATGGGGCGGAACGAGGAGATGCCCCCGGCGGCGCGGCCTGTGGCGACCGGGCCGGTTCAGACCCGGCAGGACGCGCTCAACCGGCTGGCCGAGGCGGCCGAATACTTTCGCATCCACGAGCCGCACAGCCCCATCTCATATTTGGTGCAACGGGCTATAAACTGGAGTAAGATGCCGCTCGAAGCGTGGCTGAAAGAGGTCATCAAGGACGGCAGCGTGCTGGGCGGTCTGCGCGAGACTCTCGGGCTTAAGCCCGACGACGGAAAGTCCTCCGACGAGAAATGATCTCGTCCTACCTACGAATAAATTCCGAAAGGAGCAGTCCCCATGGCAAGTGGTAACCCGAGCACGCAGGATAAAGTCGGCCGCGTGCGCCCGCCGCACGTGCAGATCAAATACGAGGTGTTCCTCGACGGCGCCATAGTGATGAAGGAGTTGCCGTTCGTGATCGGGGTGCTGGGCGACTACTCCGGCAAGCCGCACCCGGACGAGCCGCGGAAGCCCGTGAAGGACCGGACGTTCGTGGATATCGACCGCGACAACTTCGACGACGTGCTGAAGAGGATAGGGCCACGCCTGGCCTTCCGCGTCGACAACAAAATCCAGAAAGACGACACCGAGATGAGCGTCGAGGTGCGGTTCGAGAAGATGAAGGACTTCGAGCCCGACGAACTGGTGCAGAAGATTCCCGAACTGAAGAAGCTCATCGATAAGCGCAAGAACCTCTCCGACCTGCTGGCGAAGATGGACGGCAACGACAAACTGGAGGGCCTGCTGACAGAGATCATCAGGAACGACGAGTCGCAGAAGGAACTCGGCGACGCGCTGGGAATCGGCGCCGGCTCCGCGGACGGCGAGGCGAAGGAGGATCCCAATGTCCAGTGACTCGGAGCAGATGAAAGCAGAGTCGGTCGTGATCGAGGAGCAGCAGAGCCTGCTGGAAAGGCTCATCGACGACATGCGCGTGCGCGATAACGACCAGCGCGAGTCCGCCAAGAGCATGCTCTCCGATTTCTTGCTGGAAGTGGTGCCGCCGGGGAAGACCGTCTCCAAGAACACCGTCAAGCGGATTCAGAAGTGCATCTCCGACATCGACAAGGTCATCTCGGAGCAGCTCAACGAGATCATGCACCACGAGGAGTTCCAGAAGCTCGAAGCCTCGTGGCGCGGCCTGCGCCATCTCGTGTTCGAGAGCGAGACCAGCACGATGCTCAAGATCCGCGTCATGAACGTGTCGAAGAAGGAACTGCTGGCCGACTTCGAGGATGCGTCCGAGTTCGACCAGTCGCACCTCTGGAGGCAGGTCTACGACGAGGAGTACGGCGTGTACGGCGGCGACCCCATCGGCGCGCTGGTCGGCGACTACGAGTTCTCGAACGGCCAGCAGGACGTGGCGCTGCTCCAGAATGTCGCGGGGGTCGCCGCCGCCGCCCACGCCCCCTTCATCTCGGCCGCCTCGCCGGAGATGTTCGGCTGGGACTCGTTCACCCAACTGACGAAGGTGCGCGACCTGGCGAAGCTCACGAGCACGAAGGAGCACATCAAGTGGCAGGGATTCCGCGAGTCGGAGGACTCGCGCTACGTGGGGCTGTGCCTCCCGCACACGCTGATGCGGGTGCCCTACGGCAAGGACAAGCCGACCGAAACCTTCGAGTTCAAGGAGGACGTGGACGGCAAAGACCACAAGAAGTACCTCTGGGGCAACGCGGCCTACTCGTTCGCCACGCGGCTGACCGAGGCGTTCTCGCTCTACCACTGGTGCGTCGCCATCCGCGGCCCCGAAGGCGGCGGGATGGTGCGGGGGCTGCCGACGCACACCTTCCGCACCGACGAGGGCGACCTCGCGCTCAAGTGCCCCACCGAGATCGCCATCACCGAGCGGCGCGACCGGGAGTTCGCGGACTTGGGGTTCATCCCCCTGGTGCACCACAAGAACCGCGACTTCGCCGCGTTCTTCACGGCGAATACGCCCAACAAGCCGCCTAAGTACAACAAGCCCTCGGCCAACGCCAACGCGCGGCTCTCCATGCAGTTGCCCTACATCTTCGCCACCTCGCGGATCGCGCACTACCTGAAGGCCATCATGCGCGACAAGATCGGCGGCTTCATGTCACGCGAGGACTGCGAGCGCTACATGAACACGTGGATCTCCAGCTACGTGTCGGCCGACGACGCGGCATCGCCGAGCGTCAAGGCACAGTTCCCACTGCGCGAGGCGCGGATCGACGTGGAGGAGATTCCCGGCAAGCCGGGGGCTTACAAGGCGGCGGCCTACCTGCGCCCACACTTCCAGCTCGACGAGCTGACAATCGCGTTGCGGCTGGTGGCGGCACTCCCGCCCCCGGCTAAGCCGTAAACCACTCCGGCAGTCGGCACGGGAAGGCGCCTGCGCTCCCCGTGCCGGCGGCCGGCGACGAAGGGCGGGCCTTACCGCCCGGAGCCGCGGGAGACCTCTCCGACGCGGCGCACCTGCCAGTGACGGGTTGACTCACGGCCCCGCTGCCGCCAGTCACCGAACCCACACGGCGTCTAAGTCCCCGGCCGGGGACTTGCTGGCGTGGCATCACCAGACAGCCTCGCACCTTAGTTTGCGAATCACCCCAACCGGTGGAAGGAGAGTAAGAAGATGGCAGACCGGGACTACTTCCTCAAAATCGACGGCATCGAAGGCGAGAGCCAGGACTCCAAGCATAAGGGGGAGATACAGCTCGACTCGTTTAGCTGGGAGGCCAACAACGACGGGACGTTCTCCTCGAACAAGGGCGGGGGCTCCGGCAAGGTCGCCATGCGTGACTTCAAGTTCACCATGGACGTGAACAAGTCCAGCCCCAAGCTGATACTGGCCTGCGCCACGGGGCAGCACATCAAGAGCGCCGTGCTGACGTGCCGCAAGGCCGGTAAAGGGCAGCAGGATTACCTGACCTACACCCTGTCGGACGTGCTGGTCTCCTACTACCGGACGGCCACCCCGCCCGAGGGTAACGGCGTCATCCCGAGGGACGAGGTCGGCCTCAACTTCGCCAAAATCGAGGTCGAGTACAAGGAGCAGAACGCGGACGGCACCCTCGGCGGCGCCGTCAAGGTCGGCTACGACCTGAAACAGACGGCGGAGGTCTAGGCCGGCCGCCCCGCGTCGCGGAGCGCGGGGGCGTCGAGCGTCCCCGCGGTTCTTCAGAATTCCCCTGGCACACCGGCCGCCGGAGCGGGCGGACGGCGGTGCTCTCCGGGGATTCTGAAGAACTGTCCGCCCGTCAGTTCAGGCCGGCGGCCCGCCCCGTGGCCGAAGGGCCGCGCCCACGACCCCGATGTCGAGAACCTTCTACGAAAGCCGCATCAAACCCTCGGTGCTCGACCGTCTGATCGACGAGGAGCCAGGGGTGTCGCACGACCCCGAAGAGCAGCGCCCGCCGGATCTGCGCCAGTTGAAGCAGGCCGTGATCCGCGACCTCGAACGGCTGCTCAACACGCGCCGGGCCGTCACCGGAGTGCCGGCCGACCTGAAGGAGGTCAACAACTCGCTGGCCGTCTACGGGCTGCCGGACTTCACGACCTACAGCTCTAAGAACCCGGCCGACCTGAAACGCATGGGGCGGGCCATCGAAGACGCCATCTCCACCTTCGAGCCGCGGCTGGAGAACGTCGTCGTGACCGTCGAGCCCGTGAGCGAGATCGAGCGGGCCATGCACTTCAGGGTGGACGCGAGCTTGAGGGTGAAGCCGGTGCCGGTGCCCGTGACGTTCGACACGTCGCTGCAACTCGGCAGCGGCTGGTACGTCGTTCAGGATAGATGATGCGTGACGAACTATACGGGTACTATGAGCGCGAGCTGACCTTCCTCAGGCAGATGGGTGCGGAGTTCGCCCAGAAGTACCCCAAGGTCGCCGGGCGCCTCCAACTCGAACCTAACGAGTGCGACGACCCGCACGTCGAGCGGCTGATCGAGGCCGTCGCCTTCCTGGCGGGCCGCGTCCACCTCAAGGTTGACGACGAGTTCCCCGAAGTCACCGAGTCGCTCCTCAACGTCCTCTACCCGCACTACCTCGCCCCCATCCCTTCGATGGCGATCGCGCAGTTCATGCTCAACCCCGTGGACGGGGCGGTGACGGGAGGTCACACGGTAGAACGCGGGACGCAACTCCACTCGCCGTTAGTTGAGAACAAGGGTAACCGCTGCCGGTTCCGCACCTGCTACCCCGTGGACTTGTGGCCGCTGGCGGTCACCTCGGCCTCGCTCGAATCGCTCGCCCCGGCCGACGCGCACGGGAAGTGGGCCGAGGCGGTGGTGAAGATTGGCGTGCGCAGCCTCGGCGGGCCGCTCTCGGAACTCAAGCGCGGCGCCGAGGAGCAGAAGCGCCCGATAGACCGGCTGCGCTTCTACCTCAACGGCGAGTCGCAACTCGTCTACCCGCTCTACGAGCTGCTCTTCAACAACCTCGTGCGCGTGGAGTTGCGCCCGGCCGACGCGACAGACGAGTCGCCCGCGCCCGTCCCCGGCGGCCTCAGGGCCGTCGGCTTCGAGCCCGACGAAGGGCTGCTGCCCTACACGCCCCGCTCGTTCGCCGGCTACCGCCTGCTGACGGAATACTTCGCCTTCCCGGACAAGTTCCTCTTCTTCGACGTGACGGGGCTCGACGAGGCCGGGCGCGCGGGGTTCGGCGACCGGTTCGAGATCGCGCTCTTCCTGCGCAACGTCTCCCGCATACATTCGTCGAGCGTGAAGGCCGACACGTTCCAGCTCGGCTGCACGCCCATCGTCAACCTGTTCAGCAAAGACGCCGAGCCGATCCAGCTCAACCACCAGCAGCACGAGTACCGCGTCGTCCCGGACGCGCACCACCAGACGACGACCGAGGTCTACTCCATCGAGTCGGTGGTGGCCATCGCGCCGGGGCTGGAGAAGTCGCGCGAGTTTCACCCCTTCTACTCGCTGCGCCATGCCTACGCGCGCGACCAGGAGCAGGCGTTCTGGTACGCGACCCGCCGCCCCTCGCAGAGGGAGCACGATCCGGGCACGGAGGTCTACCTCTCGCTCGTCGACCTGAAGTTCGACGTGCGCGCGCCGGCATCCGAGGTCATCACCGTCCGCACGCTCTGCACGAACCGAGACCTCCCGGGTGAAGTGGACATCGAGGGGCCTAAAGGAGTCCTCGACATAGAGGGCGCTGGGCCGGTCTCGCGCCTGCGCTTCCTGAAGGGTCCCACCGGCACCCTCCGGCCGCCGCCGCGCCGCGGGGCGCATTGGCGGCTGATCTCGCACCTCTCGCTCAACCACCTTTCAATCGTCGGCGGGGACGGCCGCGGTGCACCGGACGCGCTCCAGGAGATTCTGCTGCTCTACGACTTCATGGACTCGGCGGCGACGCGCAGGCAGATCGCGGGCATCGAGAAGGTGACCAGCCGCCGCGTCGTCAGGCAGACCGGCTCGCGCATCGGCACGGGCTTCGTCCGCGGCGTCGAGACGACCGTCGAGTTCGACGAAGATCAGTACCGCGGCGGCGGCGTCTTTCTGCTGGCCGCCGTGCTCGAAAGGTTCCTGGGCCTCTACGTGTCGCTCAACTCGTTCAGCCAACTGGTAGCGAAGACCAGGCAACGCGAAGGGTATCTGAAGCAATGGCCACCGAGGGCGGGAGAGCAGACTCTCCTCTAATCAAAACCCTCTTCGACGAGGCGCACCGCTTCGACTTTTTCCAGGCGGTGCGCCTGCTCGAAAGAACCGACCCGCGGCGGCTGGCCGTCGGCCGCGACGGCCAGCCCGCGCGCGAGGCCGTCCGCTTCCGCACGCGCGTCTCGCTCGAGTTCCCCGCGAGCCAGATTCACGAAATCTCGGGCGACGGCGCGGGGGCGGACGCGCCGCCGGAGATGGTCGTGGCCTTCATGGGGCTGACCGGCCCGCTCGGCGTCCTCCCCAATCACTACACCGAACTTCTGGCCGAGCGCGTACAGGAGAAGGACACGGCGCTCTGGGCGTTCCTCGACCTCTTCAACCACCGGCTGATCTCGCTCTTCTTCCGCGCGTGGGAGAAGCACCGCTTCCCCATCGCGTACGAGCGCCGCGGCGACGACCGCTTCACAGCGTACCTGTTCGCCTTCGTCGGCCTGGGCACGGGTGAGCTGCTCGGGCGACTCAGCGTCCCGGACGAGAACCTGCTCCAGTACTGCGGCCTGATCGCGCAGCGGCCCCACTCGGCGAGCGCCATCGAGGCGGCGGTCGGCGACTACTTCGGGGTGACGGCCCGCCTCGAACAGTTCTCGGGCCAGTGGTTCACGCTGGACGAGGAGAGCGTGACGCGGTTGGGGACGGCCAACAGCCTGCTCGGCGTCAGCACCATCGCAGGCCAGCGGGTCTGGGACGACCAGTCGAAGTTCCGCCTGAAGCTGGGGCCGCTGACGCTCGAACAGTTCACGGCCTTCCTGCCGGTGGGCTCGGCGTTCAAGCCCGTCACAGACCTCACGCGGTTCCTCGCCGGCCTGGAGCTGGATTTCGACGTGCAGCTAATTCTCATGGCCTCGGAGGTTCCCGCCTGCGCTCTGAACACGCGCGGCGACGCGCGCCCGAGGCTCGGCTGGAACACCTGGCTCAAGACGCTCCCGTTCGCCGGCGACGATTCGCAGGTCGTCCTGCGCGAGCAGTCGGCCGCCGTCAATTGAAGGGCGGGAGGCCTCGTGCGGACGCAGGAAGGTTGCGGCAATGAACCTCAATCTAAAATCGCTGATCGGCCGTCTGAATGACGCCTGCCGCAACGCGCTCGAAGCGGCGGCGGGCCTGTGCCTGTCGCGGACGAACTACGACGTGGAGCTTGAGCACTTCCTGCTCAAGCTCTTCGAGGCGCCGGACACGGACGTGGCGCGCATCCTGCGCCACTTCGGGGTCGAACCGGCCCGGCTGAACAGAGACCTCACGCAGGCGCTCGGCCGGTTCAAGACCGGTAACGCGAACACGCCCTCTTTGTCGCCGGGCGTGCTCCGGCTGCTGGAGAGTGCGTGGCTGCTGGCGTCCGTTGACTACGGGGCGGCGAAGATACGCTCCGGCCACCTGCTGCTCGCCCTGCTCGCGAACGAGGAGACGGCGTGGCGCGCGGACGCCGTCTCCGATGAGTTCGGCCTCATCTCGGTCGAGACGTTGAAGAAGAACCTGACCGACCTCGCCGCCGGCTCGGCCGAGGACAAGGCGGCCGCCAACTCCGCCGCGCGCCCGGCGGACGGCGCGCCTCAGGCGCGCCCGGCGGACGGCAAGACGCCCGCCCTCGACCAGTACACGATAGACCTCACGGCCAGGGCGCGCGAAGGTAAGATTGACCCGGTGCTCGGGCGTGACTTCGAGATACGGCAGGTCGTGGACATCCTCACCCGCCGCCGCCAGAACAACCCGATCCTGACGGGCGAGGCCGGCGTGGGCAAGACCGCGGTCGTCGAAGGCTTCGCGCTCCGCGTCGCGCAGGGCGACGTGCCGCCGCCGCTCAAAGCGGTGGATGTCCGCACGCTCGACCTCGGGCTCCTGCAAGCGGGCGCGGGCATCAAGGGCGAGTTCGAGAACCGCCTCAAGTCCGTCATCGAAGAGGTGAAGTCGTCCCCGCGGCCGGTCATCATCTTCATAGACGAGGCCCACACGATGATCGGCGCGGGCGGGCAGGCCGGCCAGTCCGACGCCGCGAACCTGCTCAAGCCCGCGCTCGCGCGCGGCGAACTGCGCACCATCGCCGCGACCACCTGGGCCGAGTACAAGAAGTATTTCGAGAAGGACGCGGCGCTCGCCCGCCGCTTCCAGGTCGTCAAGGTGGAGGAGCCGACCGAGGAGCAGGCCACCGTCATGATGCGCGGGCTGACCGGCGCGCTCGAAAGCCACCACCGCGTGCGCGTCCTCGACGAGGCCGTCGAGGACGCCGTCAAGCTCTCGCACCGCTACATCTCCGGGCGCCAACTCCCGGACAAGGCCGTGAGCGTGCTCGACACGGCCTGCGCGCGCGTCGCCATCGGGCAGGGCGCAACGCCCCCGGCCGTCGAGGACACGCTGCGCCGTCTCGACCGGCTCGCGGTCGAGATTAGGGCGCTCGAGCGCGAGACCGTCACCGGAGCCGACCACGGCGGGCGCATCGAGGAGCTGAGGGCCGCGAGGGAGGCCGAGGCCGAGAGGCACGAGCGTTTGAAAGGCCAGTGGGAGCGCGAGCGCGAGATCATCGGACGGATTCACGACGTGCGCGCGAGGCTCGAAGCGCGCGCCGGCCTGACCGCCGCGGCGCAGGCCGTGAGCGGCGACGGCGCGGCGGCGCCGGCGGTTGCGTCCGCGGCGGCCGCGCTGCCGCCGGGCGTCGAACTCCCGCCGGCCGACGCGGACGTGATGCGCGCGGAACTGGCGCGGCTCAACGACGAGCTCGAGCTGGCGCAGGGCGAGACGCCTTTGATGCAGGCTTGCGTCAACTCGCAGGTGGTCGCCGAAGTCATCTCCGGCTGGACGGGCATCCCCGTCGGCCGGATGCTGGCCGACGAGATCAACACCGTCCTCGCGCTCCGCGAAAGACTCGAACGGAGGGTCGTCGGCCAGTCGCACGCGCTTGAGGCCGTCAGCCAGCGCATCCGCACGGCGCGCGCCAACCTGACCGACCCGCGGCGCCCCGTCGGCGTCTTCCTGCTGGTGGGGCCGAGCGGGGTCGGCAAGACGGAGACGGCGCTCGCCCTCGCCGACGCGCTCTACGGCGGCGAGCGCAACCTGGTGACGATCAACATGAGCGAGTATCAGGAGTCGCACACGGTCTCGTCGCTCAAGGGGTCGCCGCCGGGCTACGTCGGCTACGGCGAGGGCGGCGTGCTGACCGAGGCCGTCAGGCGCAAGCCCTACTCGGTCGTGTTGCTAGATGAGGTGGAGAAGGCGCACCCGGACGTGATGGAGCTGTTCTACCAGGTCTTCGACAAGGGCGTGCTCGAAGACGGTGAGGGGCGCGACATAGACTTCAAGAACACCGTCATCCTGCTCACCACCAACGCCTCTGCGGACACGATCATGAGGCTCTGTGCCGACCCGGAGACCAAGCCCGACCCCGGCCCGCTGACGGAGGCGATCCGCCCGGAGCTGCTCAAGGTCTTCAAGCCTGCCCTGCTCGGGCGCATGGTCGTCGTGCCCTACTACCCGATCTCGGACGTAGTCATGCGCCAGATCATCGAGCTTCAGCTCGGCCGCGTGGGCCGGCGGCTGGCGGAGAACCACGGGGCCGGCTTTACTTATGACGCGGCGGTCGTCGGCGAAATTGCCGACCGCTGCCAGGAGGTCGAGAGCGGTGCGCGCAACGTTGACCACATCCTGACACGCACGCTCCTGCCCGAGATGTCCGGCGAGTTCCTCTCGCGCATGGCCGCCAGCGAGACGGTCTCCGGCGTGCACGTTTCGGTCGGCGAGAGCAGGGAGTTTCAATACCGTTTTTCGCCAAACGGCGACGGCGCCGACGAAGAGGCGCCCGCTATTCCTTCGGTTCCTTGAGGAGCGAGACGCGCGGTGGCCGGCGGAAAAAAACCAGGCCCGATGTGCTATGCCGAGGAGCCCGTCGTCGTCGATGACGGGACGATGTGCCGCGTGCCGACGCCGACGCCCGGCCCGAACGGGCTGTGGACGAGCAAGCAACCCTCGGCGGCCCACGGCCCCGCCCGGGTCGAGCATTTTAGGGAGGCCGGCGGAATCCTCATCACCGCGGGCATGCGGGAGAAGGTCGCCAACCTCGCGGACGAGTATTTCAAGCTCACCGGCAACGGCCTGACGGTGACCAGCGGTTATCGCCCGCCGGACCGCCAAGCCAGGGCGATGTACGACAAGATAGTCAGAGAGGGCGAGACCAAGGTCAAGAACCTCTACCGGAGCCAGACCCTGATCGACGAGATTCTGAAAGCCTACCGGGCGCACAAAGACAATCCCACGGTCGCCGTGGCGGAGATACAGAAGACCATCGAGGCCCAGGTAGAACGCGGGAGCTACATCTCGAACCACCTGCGCAGCAACGCCATCGACGTCAGGAAGGCGACGACAAATCTGGGGTCTTTAAAGACAGCCGTCTCGAAGGTCGGCGGGCGCGTCGTCGTGGAGGGCGATCATTACCACGTCGAGTTGCACTGAAGGGGGAGACGGCCGAAGTCTGAACGGGGCGGCCAGTCTCTCAGGCAGAAAGCGGGAGGTGCCATCATGTCAACATACGTACAGGCAGACCGGCCGATGACCGTCAACACCCCTCTGGGGCCGGACGCCCTGCTCCTGACGGGCTTCGTCGGCAGGGAGGCCGTCTCCCAACTCTTCGGCTTTCAACTCGACCTGGTGGCCGAGAACAGAACCGTGATCGCCTTCGACAAGCTGCTCGGGCAGAAGGTCGCGATCAAGGTCTCGCTGCCCGAAGAGAAGTGGCGCTACTTCAGCGGCATCTGCAACCGCATCAGCCAGGGCGAGCGCGACAACACCTTCACCTCGTACCAGATGACGGTCGTGCCCCAGTTCTGGCTGCTCACCAAGCGGGCGCAGAGCCGCATCTTCCAGCGCACGTCCGTCCCCGACATCCTGAAGAAGGTGCTGGCGGGCCTCGACGTGGCCTACGAGATTCAGGGCACCTTCCACCCGCGCGACTACTGCGTCCAGTACCGCGAGACGGACTTCAACTTCGCCAGCCGCCTGATGGAGGAGGAGGGCATCTACTACTTCTTCAGGCACACCGCCGACGGCCACAAGATGGTGCTCGCCAACACGCCGCAGAGCCACCCGGGCATCTCGCCGGAGCCGGGCAAGAGCACGGTGACTTTCGAAAAGGTCTCGGGGGGCAACCGCGAAGACCTGCGCGTCTACAGCTGGGAGAAGGTGCAGGAGTTGCGCTCGGGCAAGGTGACGCTCTGGGATCACTGTTTCGAACTCCCGCACAAGCACCTCGAAGCCGAGAAGACCATCATGGAGAGCGTGCAAGTGGGCAAGGTCAAGCACAAGCTGAAGGTCGGCGGCAACGACGCGCTCGAAATCTACGACTTCCCCGGCGAGTATGCGCAGCGCTTCGACGGCGTCAACCAGGGGGGCGGCGACCGCTCGGCCGACCTGCAAAAGATATTCGAGGACAACGAGCGGACGGCCGGCATCCGGATGCAGGAGGAGGCCGTGCCCGGCCTCGTCATCCGCGGCGCCGGCAACTGCCGTCACTTCGCGGCCGGGCACAAGTTCACCGTCGACCGCCACTTCAACGCCGAGGGCGAATATGTGCTCACCGGCGTCCAGCACGCCGGGCGGCTCTCGGACAACTACCGTTCGGGCAGCGCCGAGTTCAGCTACGAGAACAGCTTCACGTGCATCCCCCTGGCCGTGCCGTTCCGCCCTCCGCGGGTCACGCCCAAGCCGTTCGTTCAGGGGACGCAGACGGCCGTCGTCGTCGGCCCCAAGGGCGAGGAGATTTTCACAGACAAGTACGGGCGGGTGAAGGTGCAGTTCCACTGGGATCGCCAGGGCAAGTACGACGCCGACAGCTCCTGCTGGATTCGCGCCTCGCAGCCGTGGGCCGGCAAGGGCTGGGGCTCGATGTCGATCCCGCGCATCGGCCAGGAGGTCGTCGTGGACTTCATCGAGGGCGACCCCGACCAGCCGATCATCACCGGCCGGGTCTACAACGCCGACCAGATGCCGCCGTACGCGCTCCCGGGGTCGAAGGTGGTGAGCGGGCTCAAATCGAACACGCACAAGGGGAAGGGCTACAACGAGATGTCGATGGACGACACGGCGGGCAAGGAGAAGATCACCGTCCACGCGCAGTACGACATGGGCACGACCGTCGAGCACGACATGACCACGACCGTCATAAACGACGACACCCAGACCGTCCACAACAACCGCACCATCAGCGTGGACGGCACCCACACCGAGACGGTCAAGAAGGCCACCGCGATCACGATCACGGAGGGCACCTACTCGCACGACGTGGCGGCGAACACCGCCACCTATCACGTCAAGGCCGCCCTCAAAGAGACGTACGAGGACACGCAGACGACCAACGTGACCAACGACATCCTCATCACTTCGGGCACCAAGATCACGCTCACCACGGGGGCGAGCAAGCTGGAGATGTTCGCCGACGGCACCGTCAAACTCACCGCCAGGCTGATCCAGGTCGTGGGCAGCGAGAAGATCGAATCCTCCGCGCCCCAGGTCTCGACCACCGGCACCCAAGAGGTGAAGATGGGCGTGGGCAACCAGAGCGTGACGTGCAACACCGCGCAGGTCGCCACCTCGGGCGCGGCCATCGTCTCGTCGGCCGTCGGCAAGCACGACATCACCGGGGCGCTGGTGAAGATCAACTAGGTCGGGGCGATGCGCAGACTTTTCGACACAGCCCGCGAGGGGATCGCAGATTTCGTCGAGCAGCGCGACGACCTGCTCATGCTGGCCGCCTGCGCGGCGGACGATCTGCCCATCGCGCTCAAGCTGCTGCGCGACGTCGAGCAGGCGACGGAGACGGACGTTTACTTCATCTCCGCCGACAGCTTCATCTCGCCCGCCTCGTTCGTTTCGGTCGCGGTCGACCGCTTCAGGGAGGAGCACCGGCTGGCCTGCGAGGGGCTCGCGGCCGAGGGGCTGCCCGTCTTCCCGCCGCTGCCGGAGACGCTTTCGGACGCGCGGCAGCCGCCCGCCGAGCGGCTCCGCGAGCTGATCTGCTTCGCCCGCACGCTCGTCCCCCGCGAGGGCGGACACCGCCTTGTGTGGGCCATGTTCCCGCAGGAGATCGCCGACCGGCCGGCCTACCTGAATCTGGTCTCCTCCTTCATACCCCGCGCGGGCATAAAACCCTGGATGCGCGGGCTCCGCCTCATCTTCCGGGACGAGGCCGAGCCCCAACAGCGCGCGCGGCAGTTCACAGAGGCCCCGCGCGTGCGCGTGAACAGGGTGGACTTCGGCCCCGAGGCGGTGGCAGCCAGCCTCGAAGAGGAGGTCGCAGACGAAGACCTCTCCGTCGAGGAGCGGATGCAGTCGCTGTTCACGCTCGCCTCGCTGGACACGGCGCACAACCGCATCGCGGACGCCCTCGCCCGGTACAAAGTCCTGCTCGGTCACTACCAGCAGTCCGAGAACCAGTTGATGCAGGCGCTGGTCATGAACGGGATCGGCGACGTCTATCAACGGAACGAAGACCTGGGCAGGGCGCAGCGCTGGTACGAATGCGCCATCACGCCCGCGCTGGCCGCGCAGGTGCCGGTGGTGTTGGCCACGCTCGCGAAGGCCCTGGGCGACGTGGCGTACAAGCTCGGGCAGTACGCGGAGGCTGAGCAGTATTACGACAACTGGGACAAGCTGGCGGGGCACATGCTCGACGCGGAGAGTAAGGCCCGGGCGCTCGAATGGCGCGGGCTGTGTCAGGAGCAGCAGGGGGCTTACGTCCGCGCGACCAGAAGCTGGGAGGACGCCGCCACCTTGAGCCGCAACACCGAGCTGCCGGCCTTCCTCAAGACGAACCTGGAACACCTGCGCCGCGTCTACCCGCGGCTCCGCCGGCGCGACAAGCTGGCCGCCGTTGAGGCCGAGCTGAAGCGGCTGGAGAGAGAGGAGGTCTCGGCATGAGCACCCCCACCGCCCCGAACCCGCATCCCCCGCCGCGTCCGCCGAACGCGCTGAAAACGCTCTCGGCGGGCATCGGCGCGATCATCAGCATCCCTTCGAAGCCCACCGAATTGCTGAACGAGGGGTTCGCCGTCGCCACCAAGTCTATCGCGCAGGCGCTGCCGTCTTTCCCCGCCGCCCGCCTGACCTCGCTCGCGATAGGCATCCCCCACGCACACGTCGCGCACCCGCCCAGCGGGCCGCCGCCCGTCCCGCCGACGCCGCTGCCGCCCATCGGCCCGGTGATGCTCGGCACGTGCGTCCAGGTGCTCATCAACAGTCTGCCGGCCGCGCGCTGCGGCGACCTGGGCTTCAACCCGACGTGCTGCGGGCTCCCGCCGATCTTCGAGATTTTCACCGGCTCGTCCAACGTCTTCATCGGCGGGGCGCGCGCGGCGCGGGTGCTGGACATCACTTATCACTGCAAGCCCGTCCCCCCGGCCGGCGCGGCGGCGCGCGGCCTGATCGCGGCGGCGAAGAAGGCGCTGGCGGTCACGATGAAGGTGATGGCGGCCGCGGGGAAGGTCGCCCAGGTCGCGTCGATAGCCGGCACCGCGATTGAAGCCGTCGAGGCGCAGGACGGCGCGGCCATGTCGTCCGCGCTGGGGTTAAGCGCCGGCATGATGGCCGCCCAGATGGCGGCCGACGCCGTAGCCATGGCCCTCGGCGCGGCGATGGGCAAAGACCCGTGCGTGCCCCCCGGCACCCTCGGGGCGATCACCATCGGCTCGCCCAACGTGCTCATCGGTGGCTTCCCGATGCCCACTTGGACCGCCATCGTCAAGGGACTCCTCAAAAGAGTCAAAGCACTCCGCAAGTTGGGACTCTTCGGTCGAAGCGGCGTTGGTTGACGGTGAACCCCAAGGCCAGTTGGGCCTTCCTCAGAGGGGAGCATAGAAGGCGATGTCACATGGCAGCGGAAGACGTACGGTCGGTCACCCGGTGGACGTAGCCAGCGGTGTGCTTACCTTAGAGCAGACAGACATCGACATCCCTTGTCGAATCGCGCTGACCTGGACTCGGCATTACAGCACGGCCTTCAAAGACGCCCCCTCCCCGTTCGGACTCGGCTGGCGTACCGAGTACAGCGCCACGCTTAAAAAAGATATTGAAGGTTTCACCTTCGTCAGCCCCGAGGGCGACGAGACGAATTTCGATGACAACGGCGAACTGGAGGCCGGCGGGGTCCTAATCCATTTCGGGGCCTACAGGGAACTCTTCAGGCGTGGGAATGATTACGTCGTATCCTTGTGGGACATCGACTCGGGCGTCATCACGCGTTACGTCTTTCGCCCCGGGCCGGAGGACGAGAGTTGGCCCGTCCACCGGATCGAGGACGTGACTGGGCAGGGCACGACGGTTCTTTACAAGAACGGGCTGATTGACGCCGTCGTTGAATCCCGCGGAAATCGCAGACTGCAAGTCGAGTACAACGGACAGAGCCTGGTCGCCGAGGTCTGGGTCGTCGTCGGCCAAGATTACAGGCGGCGGCTGGCTCGCTTCGAGTACGACCCGCCGGGCAGGCTGGTCGCCGCCTACGACGCGGCCGAGACTCCCACCAGTTATCAGTACGACCTGAACAACCGTCTAGTCCGCGAAGTCGCGCGCGACGGCGGGGTGTTCTTCTTCGCCTATGACAGGAAAGGGCGGTGCGTCAAGACCCGGGGGTTGGACGATTACGACGCCCAAACCATCGTGTACCACGAAGAGGCTTTACTAACGGAAGTCACCGACAGCGGAGGGGGGACTTGGCTCTATAAGCTGAGGAACACGGGCCAAGTCGCCCAGGTCGTCTCGCCCCTGGGTTCGGTAAACTCTTTCGAGTATGACTCGTACGGCCGAATAATCGCCGAGATCGATGCCAACGGGGCCGCCACCCGCTACGAGTTCGACCGGGCTGGCAACCGCAGCCGCGTAGAGAACGCCCTCGGCCAGGCGGATGAGTTCACCCACAATGAATACCGCCGCCCCATTTCACACAAGGACAGAGCCGGCAACACGCGGCTGCGTGAGTACGACGGGTTAAGTCGTCTGGTCGCGGCGGTCGAGCCTACCGGCGCGCGTTGGGAGTACGCCTACAACTCCGAGGGTGATTTGGTCTCGGCCACGAATCCGCGTGGCGCGAGAAAATTGTTCGGCCACAACCTGTACGGCGACTTGATCCGTCAGACCGACTGGGAGGGCTCGGCGCGCCTCTTCGAGCGTGACATGGAAGGGCGCATCACGAAAGAGGTGGACGCGCTGGGTTACGCCGCCGAGGTTCAGCGGGACGCCCGCGGCAATGTGAGCAGGGTCGTCTTGCCCGACGGTTCGGCGTGGCGTCTTACTTTCGACTCCGAGGGGAACCTGAGAGAACAGGTAGACCCGAACAACCGGCGCACGGTCTTCCGCTACGGCCCCTGCGACCGACTCGCGCAGGTCGAATACCTTGACGGGACGTCGCTGCAACTCAGGTGGAGCACCATCCCCGGTCAGGTGGTGCAGGTGACGAACGAGGCGGGCGAGACCTACCACTATTATTACGACGCCGACGGCCGTCTGGCGCGCGAGGTGGGCTTCGACGGCGGAGAGTTTCTCTTCGAATACGACGCGGCCGGATGGTGCACCGGTGTGACCGATAACGCCCGCCGGACGACGCGCTTCGAGCGCGACGCCCTGGGGCGCATCACCAAAAAGATTTTCTACGACGGCGAGACCGCCACCTTCGCCTACGACGCCCTGGGCGATGTCGTCAGGGCCGAGAACGTCAACGGGGGCACTTTTTTCGAGCGCGACGCGCTGGGCCGGATCGTCAGGGAAGGCCACGGCAGCCATTGGGTCGAATCCGAGTACGACGTTCTGGGGAATCGGGTCGGCAGACGCACCGACCTGGGCCACAAAGAACGTTTCCTGCGCGACTCAGACGGGCGGCTGTCGCAACTCGACCTCGGCGGCTGGGGCGACGTTCGCTTCAAACGGGACGCCGAGGGTCAGGAACTTGAGCGGCGGTACAACGACCGGATGGCCTGCCGCCAGGAATATGACTACGGCGGCCGGCTGTCCCGGCAGTGGCTCGGCGTCTCCAAGCATCAGCTAGACTTGTACCGGCCGGGGGACGCCGAATCAGATTCATCCCGCCGCCCGTGGTCGGCGGACGCGGTCTTGCTGGATCGCACGTTTAAGTACGTCCCGGCCGGCCGCCTGACCGAAGTCGCCGACGCGCGCGCGGACGCGGTTCAGTACACGTACGACTCGCGCTGGCGTCTTAACGGGGTCGCCCGTGCGGCGGGCGTCAGCGAGAGTTATCAACTAGACCGGGCGGGTAACGTGGTCTCCGCCGAGTATGCGCGTGCGGCCGGCCTGCCGCGCCACGAAAGGTATAGCTACGCGTCTGGCGGTAGAGTCGTCGCCAAGAACGACACGAGGTACGAGTACGACGGTAACGGCCAGACGATCAGGAAGATTGAGGGCGCCGACAGCCCGTCCCTCCGCGTCTGGGAGTATGAATGGGATTCGGGCGGCCTGTTGAAGTCAGTTAAGAGGCCGGACGGCGAAATCTGGCGGTACTTTTATGACCCGTTCGGCAGGCGCATACGTAAAGAAGGGCCGGGGCGTGTTGTCGAATTCGTCTGGGACGAATACGTCCCCGCCCACGAGATTCATAACGAGACTGACCCGGTGACTTGGGTCTTCGAGGATGCGAGCTTTCGGCCGCTGGGCAAGGTGGAGAAGGGGAGTGCGTATTTTTGTATCAACGATCAGGTCGGCGCGCCGCGCGAGTTGCTCTCTTCAAACGGCGAGATCGCCTGGGCATCCGACCAGACGGCTTGGGGGCGAGGACTTCAAAAGACCGGCGGGAGGGGCGAATGCCCCGTGCGCTTTCAGGGCCAATGGTATGACGAGGAATCAGGGCTCTGCTATAACTGGTTTCGGTACTACGACCCCGAGCGCAGCGCCTACATCTCAAAAGACCCTAGCGGCCTTCTCGGCTCCCTGCACCTGTATAACTACCCCCGCGACCCGCTGCGTTACATCGACCCGCACGGGCTCGTCCCGCTGGATGAAGGGGGCTTTTCCGTATACGGCTTGTACCACCCGGGCGCGCAAAATCCTTATTACGTCGGCATCACTAACGATGTCGACCGGCGCATGGGGGAGCACGTGGAGAGTGGGCGACGGCCCGAAGACGGCCGGTATGCAATCTTATCCGAAGACCTGACGTACGCCCAGGCACGCGGGCAGGAGCAAGCCTACATGGAGCATTACGGGACCAAACAGGGGTTTCCCCAGAACGAAATCAACTCCTTCCGCCACGAGCGCACGGACGACCGCGGGCTGGCCTTCGAGGCGGAATATCAGAAGAAGAAGAGGGCGCTCAGGAAGCGCAAAAGGGGTTGCAAGAAGTAGCCTTTCCCCGCCAAGAGAGGTGATCATGGGCTGGTTCGAGTCTACGAAATACCCGGGAGTCATGCTCGGCGACGACGCCTTCGACGAGACCTACAATTTTTTTAAGAACTTGTCGGAGGCATACCGTAAAGAGTTCGGCCGCGGCCCGTCTTTAGATGAGGTAAGGGTGCTTCTGGAGACTTCGCTGCGGGTCAGCGGCGGCGGCCTCCTGGCCGACCTCGACGAAAAAGAGGTCTCACAGGTCGCCATCAAAACGGCCAAGAAGCGTAAGGATCAGACCTACGCGGCGGGCGACCTGTTCGCCATACCTCTCGGCGCGGGCCGGCTCGTCCTGGGCCGCGTCATGGACATTCACAAGACGCGCGGAGTCCTCATTGAGGTTTTCCGCGAGGTCACGCGGAGCGTAGACGAACCCCCCGACCTCAGTAAAGCCGAGCGGCTGTTTCATCCGATATACACGTGGGGTAAGGCCCTGAAGACCGGGCGCTGGAAGGTGGTCGGCTCCGAGCCGGAATACAAAATGTCGAACGCCGACGCCTCGCTCAAATTCGCGATGGGCGACGACGACATCGGGTGGCAGATCGTAAACGTGAAAGGTTCGTTGCGCCGCGAGGCGAGTTCGAAAGAGGTGAAGGGCATAGAGCCCTTAGAGGTGTGGTTTCCTGAAAACGTCGAACGCCGGGTCGGCGAAGAGTTACGGCGGACGGCTCAAAAGCCTCTTAAGCGCAGGTAAAACGCCTCTCGGGCTAGGGCGCGTCGCAGGTAGTTTTTAAGGTGGCGCGCAGGGCGCGTCAAAATGTCGGACAGCTCAAACTACACGAACGCCCGCGCTGCTGACACTCCGATCTATCTGGACTACAACGCCACGACGCCCGTAGACGCGCGGGTGTTCGCAAGGATGGCCCCGTACTTCACGGCGGCGTTCGGCAACGCGGCGAGTCGGGATCATGCCTTCGGGTGGGACGCCGCGGCGGCCGTCGATGAGGCTCGTTATCACGTCGCCAGTCTAATCAACGCCCGGCCGGGCGAGATCGTCTTTACCAGCTGCTCGACGGAGAGCATCAACCTCGCGCTCAAGGGCGTCGCACGGGGCGGCGCGGGGCGTGCGGTGGTTACGTCCGTCGTCGAGCACGAGGCCGTTCTCAGTGCGTGCCGGCAGGTTGAAGCGGATGTCGAGGTGAGTTACCTCGGGGTGGACGGGGCGGGCCGCCTCGACCTCGGCGAGTTGGCGGAGAGCGTCGGGAGCAAGGCGACGCGGTTGGTCGCGCTGATGTTCGCCAACAACGAGATCGGCAACGTCAACCCGATTCGTCAAGCCTCGAAGATTGCCCATGACGCAGGGGCGTTGCTCTTCACGGACGCGACGCAGGCGGTCGGGAAGGTGCCGGTTGACGTGCGTGCGGACGGCGTCGATCTGGCCGCCTTCTCGGCCCATAAAATATACGGGCCGAAGGGCGTCGGGGCGCTTTTCATCAGGGGCGGGGCTTCGGGAACTAAACTCGAACCGCTGATCGCGGGCGGCGGGCAGGAGCGCGGGGTGCGGGGCGGGACTTTGAACGTGCCCGGCATCGTCGGCTTCGGCGAAGCCTGCCGGATCGCCCGCCTGGAGATGGGAGAAGAGTCGGAGAGGGTCGGGCGGCTGCGCGACGGGCTGGAGGAAGTCCTCCTCAAAGAACTCCCCGACGTTCACGTCAACGGCGACCGGGGCGGCCGCCTCCCTAACACCAGCAACATCACCTTCGACGGCGTGGACGCCCGAAGCCTCATCCGCCACATGAAAGACGTGGCCGTCTCCACAGGCTCTGCCTGCTCGACCGGCTCCGCCGACCCGAGCCACGTCCTCAAAGCGCTCGGCTTAAATAACGAGCAGGCTTACTCCTCCGTCCGGTTCAGCCTCGGCCGGTTCACCACCGAGGCGGAGATTGAGCACGCGGTCGAAAGGGTCGTCTCCTCGGTGCGGAAGTTGAGGGACGCGCCGCGAAGCGGTTGATCTTCGCGTTACTGCGGCGAGGAGGATTCGCCGTGGGTTTTGACGAGTTCGAGCAGTTGTTCTTTGAGCGGGTCGCGCAGTGTGGCGATGTCGTCGAGGTTGACGACCTCTTCGAAGGAGTCGCGGCCGGCGACTTCGGTGCTCTCGATGATGACCTCGTCCGGGGGGCGCGTGGTCGAGACGGAAGATGAGATGTAGGTGAGCGGCAGGTCGCCGAATTCGGGCGAGCGGCCTGTGTTGACGTGGAAGTGGAGCGCGTCGAGGATTTGGGTGACGCCCGCGCGCTTCGAGAGGACGACGTGCATCACCAGCGCGTGGAGGACTGCGCGCTGCAACTCCTCCGTGTCCCGGTTGCGGTTGCCGAGCAGCTCCGCCAAACGCCGCGGGGGGAAGCCGCGGTAGTTGAACGCCCACTTGAGCGGCGAGGCGACCGACACCTTCTTGCTCTCCCGCTCGGTCTTCGCCACATGGACGTATTCGACCGGCGTTATTTCGAGCGCGGTGCCGGCGATGCCGATGGGCAGCTTCAACTCCTTCGGCAGGTTATACGGCTTGGACGAGGCGACCGCGCCGTAAAGGGCCTGTAACTCTTCGAAGACCGTATCCGCCCCCCTGACCACCTCTTTACCACCGCCCTGCACGTAGTCGCCAAAGACAGCCTTGGGGTTGATGAGCGGGGCGAGCGTCGAGAGATAAGCCGTCAGTTGGCCGCGTAGGAGTTCAGACACCCCCCGAGTCAGTTTCCTGAGCGCCAAAAGCCTCTGGATGTCGTAACGCTCTTCCATAATGAGCTGGTTCTCCTGATGCTGGTCTACAGAAGATCGTGCCGAGAGAGCTTGTGCGGGCTACGGACGGCGACAGCCTACATGGGCAACTCGTCTCTTGTCAATAATTTACTCGCTGCGGCCCCGCCGCGCGCCGCGCGCCCTACCGCGTGTCTTGAACGCGCAGTGCCACGGCGGTCGCACCGAAGAAGCACCAGAACATCAGGAGGAGAATGAGCGGGTTGAGCAGGATGTGGCCGTTCGGGTGTTTGAAGCTCACGTAATCCCGCAGGTCGTCGCCGATGGTCTTCACGTCGGGGACGCGCGGGGCAGGGTCGAGCGCGGGCGGCTCGGGGGCGGCCAGGTTAGGGTTGGTACGTGCCTCGACCAGGTATCGCTCCATTTTGCGCCCGTACTCTTTGAGACTCTCGGTCGCCTTCTGCCTGTATTCATCCGCGTCCTTCTGCGCGTCCTCCAACTCCTCCCTGTTCCTCCTCTTCGTATATTCGAGCAGGCCGCGCCCCTCGTTCGGGCCGCCGGGGGTTGAGCCCTCTTCGTTCAGTGTGTCCAGGCCGGAGAGCCTCTTCAGCTCGTCGAACGACCAGGTGGCGGGCATGGTCAGCCCCGCGTACTTCGCCACGCCCTCCGGCACGCCGACCAGGCCGGAGAAGAGAATCTGCGGAATCAGGATGAGCGGCACGAGGCTGGTCGCCATCTCCGAAGACTTGACCATCGCCGACACGTAGAGTCCCACGGCGATCCCGACGATTCCCGTCAGAATCATCAACAGCACCTGTAGAATCCCCGGGCCGGGCAGGCGGATCGGCAGCAGCGCCAGCGTGCCGAACAGCAGCACGCACTGGAGGCCGACGACGAGCGAGAGGACGAAAAGCTTCGAGCCGACGTAGGGCAGCAGGCGCAGGTTGACCATCCGCTCGCGGCGGTAGATCGCGCGCTCCTTGACGATCTCACGCGCCGCCACGGAGGTGCCGAACCAGATCGCGCTGAGGGCGAGCACGAAGTACGGGAAGTCGCGCGGAGCCTTCTCGCCCACCACGAGGTAGGTGAAGAGTGCGATGATCGGCGCCTGCCCCAGAAGGATTAAAAGGTTGACCCGGTCGCGCCCGAACACCTCGCCGTAACGCCCGACCAGCGTGACCCATTGGCGCGCGGCGTCGGTGACCGTAGAGCGGCGGCGTGCGACCGGCCGCGCGGGCGCCACGTGGTCGGTTTCGCCGAGGGGCTCGGCGATGTTGCGTCGGTACAACTCCGTGGCCTGGAACCTGAGCCTCCATTCCTCGGCCGCCGCTTCGGCGACCTTCTCCCGCGCCCCCTCCCGCGCACGCTTTTCCGCCGCGGTCGCCTTCGCGGTCGGCGGCGGCGTATGCGCCTGGCCGTCCGTGACCGAGGCTTCGAGCTTGTCATAGAGGTCTTTGAAACTGTCGGCCCCGACGTGCGCCAGTGCCTCACCCGGCGCGCCGTAGAAGATCAGCCGGCCGCGCATCAGGATGGCGACCTTATCGAAGAGCCTGACGTTCTCCATCGCGTGCGTCGTCAGGACGACGGTGCGCCCGGATTTCACGATCTGGCGGAAGAGCTTCATGATCTTCTCTTCTGTCGCCGGGTCGAGTCCCGACGTGGGTTCGTCGAGAAAGATGACAGAGGGCTTCGTGATCAGCTCGACGGCGATGGAGACGCGCTTGCGCTGGCCGCCGGAGAGCTGCGCGACCGGCACGTCGCGGCGCTCCGACAGCCCCGTCACGTCCATCACCTCGCACACGATCTGGTCGAGCTCGTGCGGCGCCACGTCCCGCGAGAGTCGCAGGCGCGCGACGTAAAAGAGCGTGCGGTAGACCGTCAACTCGCGGTGGATGATGTCATCCTGCGGGACGTAGCCGACCGAGTGTTTGAGCGACTCAAGGTGCTGGTAATAGTCCAGATTGTTCACGAACACACGGCCGCCGGTCGGCGGCCGCATGCCGTTGAGGGCGTCGATGAGCAGGGACTTCCCCGCGCCCGACGAACCCAAAATCCCGACGAACTCGTTCGGCCGGACGGTCAGGCTAATGTCGTGCAGCAGCCTGACGGTGCCGCGTCCCGCCCGGGACGGCACGTCCCTGACGATGTGGTAAGCATCAATGCGGGTCTCCGAGCGCGTGTCGAAGACCTCGACGCCGCGCTCCGGGTCGGCCTTGAGCACGAACGGGCCGATCTGCACGATGTCCTGACCCCGCACCGGAGCCCGCACCTTCAGACGCGCGCCGTTGACGTAGACGCCGTTGGTCGAGCCGGCGTCTTCGACGAAGAGGCCGTCGAGCCCTTTCACGAAACGCGCGTGATAGTTAGAGATTTGCAGGCCGTCGAGGCGTATGTCGTTGCCGGGTGCGCGCCCCACCGAGATCTGTGACTCGCCGTTGAAGGCGTGCTGTGTAAGTAAATGGGTGTGCGCCGCCGCGGAGAGTGGGGACTGCGGGATGAAATGATCGCCTCCGAGGTCGACGATTGTTTGCTGAATATTTATGACGTCCGTATACGTGTCCGGGTCTAAAGAGGTCAGGGCCGACGGCTTTCGCGTCGCCGCCGGAGCGGGGTGCGCGAGCGGGTTGGTGGGGGGCGCCGCGGGGCTTGTGGGGCGGGACGGGTCTTGGAGGCACAGGACAGGGCCGCCCATCCCGAGTTGAATGCGGTCGCCGTCGGCGAGCGGCGTCGGCCCCGTGATGCGGCGGCCGTTAAGCAGGGTGCCGTTAAAGCTGTCGAGGTCGGCGAGGGTGAACCCGCCGGCGGCACGCCGAATCTCGGCGTGCCGCCGCGAGACGACCGCCGCCGCGGCGCTGATCGGAATGTCGGACGCCGGGTCGCGGCCGATGAGCATCCTTTCGGCGTCGAGGCGGACGCGCCGGGGCCGGTCGCCCTCCCCGTCCTCGAATTCGAGAACCGCACAATCGGCCGGGGGCCGGGAAGGCGTCTGTGCAGACAACTGGTCATGTGGTCGCGTGGGCGGCGCGGCGAAGTCTCGGGCCTCGCGTGCGGCGTCGGCGTCGGCGTCGCCCGGCCGAGCGCCGAACCCCTCAGGCTTGCCCCCGGACGACGACGCCCCGCAATCGCCTTCAAAACACACGCGCAACAAGGGGCCGCGCGTGCCCAACTGCACGCACGACCCGGCCTGTATTTCCGTCGCCTCTAAAACTCGCCGGCCGTCGAGAAAAGTGCCGAAGGTTGAGTCCGTATCGACGAGCAGGCAGCGGCCGCCCTCCACGCGGAACTCGGCGTGCCGACGTGAGACCATCGGCCACTCCGCCTGATTGAAAACGAGGTGGCATTGCTCCGCGTCGCGCCCGACTCTGATGAGCGGCTGCTCGAACGTGCGTTCGTCAGGGGGCTGCGCCTCACCTACTTCCACCAGAGTGATTCTCATAACGATTGATAACTCCTCGCCCGACGCCAGCCGCGCGCGGTGTCTTAATAATTAGGTGGGTCACGGCCCCCAGCTGGCGAAGCCCACGGAGCTTCGAGCAGCCCGGCAATACATTGTCGACGGGATTGGTGAGCCTAACCTGAAATCCGCCGGGCCGAATCGTGTCAAAGCTTGGCTCATTCTACAGGCGATTGCAAGGGTTTCGTTCGGTGAAAGGAGATGCCGCCTTCCGCCCCGCCCGGGGCTCGACCCAAAACCCAATGTCCCGCCGCCGGCCGTGGCGCACGACCGTAAATGCGGTGCGTCGGTGACGAGAGCTTTACGAAGGGCACAGTGTCGGGATCGAGACCTCCCTTCCATAGGAAGGAGACGCCACGCTCCTGTGTGCCCGCTTGTCTGCGCACAGTTCTTGCGAGCTTCGGTCTTGACGTTTCGGAGTCAGAACTCCGCTATTTCTGATCGCCCGCAATCGCTTTGCCGATCTCTTTCGGGCTTGCGCCGGTAGCGGGCATGGCGCGCACGAGCAATCCCAACGAGACCGAACTATGCCCCTTTTCAGCTTTGGCGATGCGTGATTGACTCGATTGAATCTTTTACGCGAGCCGGGCCTGCGTCATCCGCTCCTGCCGGCGCTCGCGCAGGCGGCGCGAGCGCGCCAGCTTAATCTCGATGGAGGATGGCCGAGAGCGCCTGGTTCTGCGTCGAGGCCGAAACGCGACCCTCGTTAGCGAGGTGCGAGAGGAAGTGGCGGACCTCTTCGACGCCCAACTCGGAGGGGTGGCGCTTCTTGTGGAAGAGGATGAAGCGCCTGTCCCACTGGACGTAAGCCTCCTCGGTGCGGATGCTATAGTGAAGAGGCGGACGTGGCGGCGCACGCGGTCGAGGAGCGGCAGTTGGCGCTGACCTGTCACCGGAGAATCCTCCCGTGGTTGAGGCGTAGGTCGGCGGTCGGCTATTGGCGGTTGAGGGGATGATGTACCCGCGGGCGCGGGAGGACGACCCCGAATTCGGCCGCTCGCGGTAAAAGCAGGGGAATCCCCGAATTAGGCCGTCGGCGGTAATGACAGTATAAACCGGATAATTGCCGCTATCGGTCTAATGGTAGTTAGATTCATTCCGGAGAAATGCGATGGAACATCAATGGGAACGATTAAAAGCATGGTTGCGGGCTCATGCCCCACATTTGCTCCCGTGCCTCCAAGAAGGCGTCACGGATCAAGAGCTTGACGACTTTGAGTGGGACATCGGCGTCACACTGCCTCGGGACTTCCGCGCTTTTTACAAAGTGCATAACGGGGAGCCTGAGCTATGCGGGGGTGGGCTGATCTTCGGGCTGCAGTTGCTACCGCTCGCCGAAATCCGGGAACAGCAAGCGGCGTGGGCTGACCTCGTGGACATGAACGAAGAGATGGCCGACTCGATGGAGTCGGAGCCGGAAGGGGCGATCCAACTGCTGTATGCGAATCCGCTCTGGCTCCCGTTCACCCATGATCAAGGCGGCAACCACCTGGGGCTGGATTTTGACCCCGGGCCGAAGGGCACGCCGGGACAGGTGATCGTCTTCGGGCGGGATGAGGACCGGAAGAAACTGGTCGCCCCTTCCTTCGCAGCCTTCCTGGATGGGGTCATTAGGGAACTTGAGGGCGGCAACTATGTGCTCCGGGACGGACGGTTGCGGTTTGCGCACTACCCCGGCGACCCAAACCGGGACGCGTCTGAGGTGCACGCAAACTACGTCTTCGGTGCCGCAATCTAACAACGGCATGCACCCGACGCCCCGCACGGTGCTTCTCATGCACGTCGAATGGGGCGCGGGTGATGCCGGGCGTTAGGCCGACCGAGGAGAGTGAACGGATGCCAAGATGGCCGAAACGAAAGCCCCGTCCGGGTGTCGATGAGTATGGACGAACCCCACTCTGGAAATTTGCCTTCGCCGGGGACGAGGGTGGGGTGCGGCGGGAGTTGGCAACCGGCGCAGACCCGAGCGCGGGCGATGACGCAGGCTACACCCCGCTCCACGTTGCGGTTCAGGAGGGGCGCATCGAAGTTGTCAAACTCCTGCTTCGACTTGGGGCCGACCCAAACAGAGTTGACAAATACGGGAACGGGGCGCTCTGGACGGCAGTCTACCAGGGCTACCGCTCTGACCGCACCGAGGCCAATCTGACTATAGTCAGGCTTCTTCTGAGGAGCGGGGCTAACGCGGATCACAAGAATGCGGCGGGCCGCACCCCACGCGAGTTCGCTATAGAAGCTGGCGACGAGTCGCTGAAATCCCTATTCGTCAGTGGCAACAAATCGGCCTAACAACGTCATGCACCCTACTGCCGACACGCCGCTTCTCATTCTCCGCGATAGATGCGGGGCGGCGGGTGATGCCGGGCGTTAGGTGCCGGGGAGAAAATGAGGCATGGCAGAACTGCCTGACGACATCTACGAAGAAGTCACTCGTCTGAGCGAGGAGGGCAACGCCTGTGCGAACGACGGCAACTTTGATCTCGGGCTGTCTTACTTCCAGAAGGCGCTCGCCATGCTGCCGCCTCCCATAGACGAGCCTTGGGCGGCCACCATGTGGTTGTTGACGGCCATTGGCGATATGCATTTTCAGATGGCACGCTTCCCCGAAGGTCGAGCCGCCCTAATGGAAGTGGTGAAGTTATTTGACGAGGCTCGCGGCAACCCATTCATCCGCCTTAGACTCGGGCAATGCATGCTGGAACTCGGGGAAGAGAGAGAAGCGGCGAACTGGCTCGCCGGCGCGTATCTCAGCGAGGGCCGTCAGCTCTTTGAAGGTGATGACCCCAAATATTTGGACTTCATCAAATCCAGGCTCGAACCACCGCCCGCGGGATGGCCCGATGGCTGGTGAAGCGGCACCTAACAAGCGCATGCACGCGAGCGCCGACACGCCGCTTGTCATGCTCCGCCGGCGGGCTGGGCGGCGCGTGATGCGCGGCGTTAGCTGGCTTTAATGTGGCGAGAGGAATTTGCTTGCGGCTCACAGCCTTAGCCTTACTGATTGCGCTGCCCCTTCCCGGGCAGAACGTGGTCTCTCGCAGAGACGAGCCTCAGCCTTCAATTATTCTGGAAGCGAGGCTGATCGCTCACAGCCCTTACATTAGCCAGAAGTGCGGAGGGGATTTCCTCTTTCAGGTGGCGAAGTATCGCGTCCTGAAAGTCTTGGCCGGGAGCTATGCGGGCAGAGAAATCATAGTTGACCATCCCGCCTGTGATGGGGACGTGTTTAAGCGCATCCCCGTGGGCAGTCGGGTGAGGCTCAGCCTGAGTGTCCAGCGGGAACTCTTTACTATCACTAATCATCCGGGCATTCGTATGGTGAAGGGTCGGGATGACATCCGACGCCTCAATCTATTCTACGTGGCGTGGAATCCGCCGAAGAGGCTGTGAGGCATCATCGCGCCGCCAGCTAACAACGGCATGCACGCGACCGCCGACACGCCGCTTGTCATGTAAATCAATCAGGCCGGGCGGCGGGTGATGCCGGGCGTTAGGCCGCCTACAGCCCTGACGCGGCGGAGAGCAATGACCACAGAGGCAGTTACATCATGCACGTTCTGTCGCATCTTGCGAGGCGAGTTGACGCCCGGGGTCGTCGCATTTCGTGACGCGCGGACGGCGGTATTCCCGAGCCGCCTTCAACTGCCGCACAACCAAGGTCATATGCTCGTCGCACCCGTCAAGCATGTGGCGCACATTTACGAGCTGGACGGCGACCTGGCCGGCCCGCTGATGACGACGCTAGTGCGGGTCGCGGCCGCCGTGAAGAAAGTGTGCGACGCTGATGGCGTTTCGATTCGGCAGAATAACGAGCGGGCCGGCGGACAGGACGTCTTCCATGTTCACTTCCACGTGATTCCCCGCTTCGCGGACGATGGGTTCACGGCCCTCGACCGTTCGCTGGGCGCGGTCGAGGTGCCGGTCGAGGAGCGCGTCGAACAGGCGAAGAAGGTGGCCGAGGCGCTGGAGAAATCGGCATGAATGGTTGAGTGATACAATTGGAGGGCGGCCTAACAACGGGATGAACCGGACTCGCGACACGAGGGACTTCATGTAGCGCCATCGGGCCGGCTCGCCGGTTATCCCGGGCGTTCGGCGGCTCTGAGCAGAGCTGCATGAAATCGACTACCGTCGCGTAACCAATAAGGTACGGGCAGCGTATGAAGCGCAATACACATCCTGAATTTGTCGGGTTGGAGAAACTTAAAGAGAAGCAGAAGTGGCAGCTAGGACTGTTCCAGGCATGGGCTGCTAACCGGCAGTGGCGGGAAATCCACGCCGCGCATTACGATTGGTGGATGTTCCCCATCGACCAGGAGAGCAGTTACGGTTTCGCGTGGACGGTCTACGAGGGCGATGTTCGCGAGCTAAAGGCAGACGGCCAGTACATGCGGAACTATTTACAAGGGGTTGAGTTACTCGCGACTGCGTGGGGGTGGGATTTAGCCGCCCAGACCTACATCATCAATCCACACCCCGACCAGTGCTGGCAGCATTGGCCTGTCCGGCTCTATAAATGCGCCACATCGCTGAAGCTGTTTGGCTTTGCAGCGCAATTCGCGTCCCTGAAGCAGTATGCGCATGAGCTGATGCGACAGGGAGCAGATATGACTTACGGGGGGCGTGACCTAGGCCGACTGTTCCGGTGAGCCGAAGTGCCCGTCATCGGTGCCGCCGAACAAGCCAATGCACCCGACCGCCGGCACGAATGATGTCATCAAAAGCGAGTCACTTGGGGCCGCGGGTGATGCCGGGCGTTAGATTTCGGAAGACTCAATTACCATCCCGTCGAATGGATTTCAGGAGGACATAATTATGGAAGAAGCTGAGGCGGCAGAACTCTGGGACGTGCGGAGACGACGGTTTAAAAGCTTACTGACCGGGCTGATTGCAGTCCTTTTGATCATTACCTCTATCGCCCTCATATCATTCGACTGGGAACAATATTTCGGTCGCTCGGCCGCCTTTAACCTTAAAATTAGCGGGTACATATTAGCCCTCATCTCCGGGGGCATAGTCTACGTCAAAATCTTTACCGACTACCTGGAATCGAACCCCGAGAGACGCCTGAAGGCTGATCTTCGATATCAGATCGACCTCAAAAATGAACTGACAATGGGTGAGATACTCAGGAGGGTAGACAATTTAGATGATTCCCTCAACAACATCGGGACTGTCAAATTCGACCTAGCGGATTTGGATAAAGAGCAGCTTGTGGAAACCCTCAGGACCTCGCTGAACAACAAGTTGAATGAGAATGCTTTCAAATCGATTGACGAAGCTTTTGCCAAGAGAGATTTGCAACATAAAAAGTTAGAAGCCTTCGTTTTAGATTTCGAGAAAATAAAGAGCAGGCTGGTCGAGGAGACGGGGAACCTGGCCAAGAGGTCAAACCTTAATCTTGCGTTCGGCTCGTTGACCACGATTGTTGCGGGACTCGGATTGGTCGTGGTCGTATTTTTCACCCCGCTTGATTTAAGCGGGGTGAGCGCAGAGCAGTACGGCTGGAAAATCGTTGCCCATTACGTGCCGCGACTCTCGTTGATCGTGTTCGCGGAAATATTCGCGTACTTTTTCCTTAAGCTTTATAAGACCGGCCTCAGCGACATCAAATATTATCAAAACGAGATCACGAACGTGGAGCTAAAGCTCACGGCACTCAGGGCGGCGCTATCTATAGATGACATCGATATTCTCGGGTCGGTAATCGTCGAGTTAGCTAAAACCGAGAGGAACTTCATCCTAAAAACTGGTGAAACGACAATCGAGCTGGAGAAGCTGAAAATGGATGCCGTCGATCCGAAGGATTGGATTGAAAAGGTGGCTGCTTTAATCAAAAACAAGGTCACGTAATTCGAGCGCCGAAATCCAACAACGGCATGCACCCGAGCGCCGACACGCCGCTTCTCATGCTCCGCGAAAGATGCGAGGCGGCGGGTGACGCCGGGCGTTGGGCGGCTTCCTTTCAATTTACGTCACAAAAGTTCGATGAGAGGTGTTTTATACATTGTGAGTGATCATCTGCCCGGAGGAGAATGACAATGCGTTTAAGCTTAACGTTGGCGTTAGTATTTAGCCTTCCGTTCGTTACCTCAAACGTCGCTGTCCAGCGGGCTCTGAAATCAGACACCAGGTGCAACGAAGTAATCGCGCGCGATAAATCTCATCCCACGTGGAAGGCCCTTGACGCCCTATACGGCAGAATTGCCGAAGCCGTGCGAAAGAAAGACCTTGATTCTTTGTTTGCGCTCTACGCGCCGGACTTTCAGGTAAAGACGTTGGACGGCGAATCCTGGAATCGCGATAGGACGCTTGCCTTCCTCAGAGACGTCTTTAGTCAGGTCAAAGAAACCGCTCACACCAGCAACACGATTCTTCGGTTAACAGTTTGCGGCGAAGACGCGGCGACGGCGACGGTGCTTCAGCAGTGGTATCGAACGCAGATGGTGGCGGGCGGGCCGCGGCGCGTGGAAACCAACGCCGTTCAGGATGAGCATTGGGTAAGAACGCCCGACGGCAGCTGGAAACGCACGGCCATAGACGACATTAGGGACGGGGCGGCTTTTTTAGACGGCAAGCGCGTTAACCCCCGAATGCCTCTCGACCCGGAACTGCCCGCCTACGACCCTTACGAACCGCACCCCAGACAGTCTATCGCTGATGCGCTCTTTACAATCATTATGAGAAAAGGGGTCGAGTCGGCCCTCCAGAGTTACCGCATACTGGGGCAGTCCAACGATTATTACGTGACTGAGAACCAACTTAACGCCCTCGGTTACCGGTTACTTGGTATGAAGAAGGTCAAGGAGGCAATTGAAATCTTCAAACTCAATGTCGAAGCCTACCCGCAGTCGTCTAACGTGTATGACAGCTTGGGTGAGGCTTATATGATAAATGGTGATGGGGAGTTAGCCATTAGAAGTTATCGCAGAGCAGTCGAGTTGAACCCGCAAAATACTAACGCCTTCGATATGTTGAAAAAACTTCAGGCGCAGTGAAGCTGCCCGCGCCGCCGCCCGACAACGGCATGCACCCGAGCGCCGACGCGATAGTTCTCAAGTTCCTTCAGAGACGCGGGGCGGCGGGTGATGCCGGGCGTTAGGCGTACTTGCTTGAAGAAGAATGAAAGCCATGAGTAAGAGCTTGATGCTGGCGGTATCGTTTGCGGCTATCATTGCCTGCTCCGGCGTCGGGAAAGCGCCTGCGCCCTGCGAGTCGGGTGTAGAGGCGAACGAGTATTCGGTCTATTCTGCCGCAGTCGAAGAATTCAGCCGCGGTCGTAACGCCAAGTCTGTCGTCATTTCTAATCGCACAGTGGATGTCTCCGACCCTGCCAGCGTAACGAGCGAATGGGTGCGGAGGTGTGAGGCGTTCGTCCCGGAAGCAGAAGCTAGTTTCAGGGACAGAAATAGGCAGCCACTGGAATTAACCCGCAGCTTTACCCTCAGGGATGATTACGTCTTGGTGTCAGCCGGGGATTTGAAAAGCATTCCGAGTGACAAGATGCGCCTTGGGGGGATGGGTGCGAAATACCCTGATGCGTTCGGGGTAATCGGGTTGTCGAGAGTCGGGTTCAATGCCGAGATGAACAAAGCCGTGGTCTACATCTCGCAGGGCTCCTGCGGGCTCGGTTGCGGCGAAGGCACCTGCATGATGTTGGTCAAAGAAGACTGTAAATGGAGGGTGAAAGGCAGGAGCGGGGTGTGGATGTCTTAGCCCCGACGCACGCCCAACAACGGCATGCACCCGACCGCCGACACGCGGGATTTCATCTTTAGCAGAGGTGCGGGGCGGCGGGTGATGCCGGGCGTTGGGCCGCTACGATGACTCTAAGTAAGCGGGATGAAAATTGTCTCTGTCGATTTCCAGCGTGAATTTTCTGCCGACGGCGGGCTGTGCTACCGGCCGCGCCCGTGTATCCCCTTCATGAAGGACATCCTCTTCCCCTTTGTGCGGGAGCGCGGCTATAGGGTGGCGGAGGTCGTCTCCGATTACCGGCTCCCGCGTCAGGGGGGCGGCTTCCAGGCGTGCGTGCCGGGGACGTGGGGTTATGAGTCCGAAGTCCCGGCCGACGTTAAGGACGCCCGCGTGTGGGTCAAAGCCTTTAGCTCGCCGGTGTGGGTCCGCGAGCACGGGGGAGACCCGGGCGGGGAGCCGGGGCTGCCTTACCCAGACCACCGCGGCTTCAGCGAGTGGCTCAAGGCGACGGTCGGCGCGCCCGACGAGGGCGCGGAGGTGATTCTGATCGGGCTGACGGTCGACGGCTGCGTGCTGTCGGCGCTCCAGGAATTGCGCTATATGGGTTACCGGGTCAGAGTTCTCGCGGAGGCGGTCGATACTTATTCGGGTGACCCCGGGGAGAAGAATTTCCTTCTGGAGAAGGTGATCCCATATTGGGGGCAACCTATCGCCTGGGGGCAGCTAAACCCGTAGGGCCGGCGTATCACGCCGCGCGCGGCCCAACGACGGCATGCACCCGACCGCCGACACGAACGCTCTCATGTTTCTGCAATCGCTCGGGGCGGCGGGTGATGCGGGGCGTTGGGCGGCTGGTGGCGTCACCGAAATCTCAGGGGTCGACGGGCCGTGTCCTCACGAAAGAAAAGAGTTGCGTCTGGCGTGCGGGGCATGGTTTAGTTCCGCGGGTTACCGCGCCGGTGTCGCGTAGGCCGCGGGGCGCGCTCCGCGTACTTCCCAACTTGGGTCGCCGCCCAACAAGCGCATGCACCCGACCGCGGACACGATAGATGTCATATACTTTCGGTGGGGCTGCGCGGCCGGTGATGCGCGGCGTTAGATTGCTGGGGCGGGGTAGCCCTTTGCATAATTGAATGAGCGTCTGCGGCGGGTGGCAAAGCGGCCTCCTCGAAGCGTCGCCGGCCGTGTTGTCTGGCCTGACCTCGGCGCAAGCCGGCGGCGGGAGGCATAGCGCGGGCCGCGGTTGAACTCTGACTCGCGGCGTGGCGCCAGACGGGCTAAAGATGTCCCGCAATCTAACAAGCGCATGCACGCGACCCGCGACACGACTGATTTCATCCTCCTGCTAAGGTGCGGGCGGGCGCGTGATGCGCGGCGTTGGGCGGCTGGTGGCGTAACCGGAATCTCAGGGATTGACGGCCGTGTCCTCACGAAAGAAAACAGTTGCGGATAGCGAGCGGGGCGTGATTTAGTTCCCAGTCTGCTGCGCATCTAGCGAGTTGCGGCGGTTGCGCGCTCCGCGTTGTTCCAGACTTGGGTCGCCGCCCAACAAGCGCATGCACCCGACCGCGGACACGCAGGATTTCATCTTTCGGCAAAGGGGCCGCGCGGCGGGTGATGCGCGGCGTTAGCTGCTTGCTATTATTGAATAAAATCAGGCGTGCTACGTCTTGAGTGTGAGAAGACGGCTGGAAAAACAATCCTTGAGAGGTAATCAGAAATGAGTCAACCACAGAAAAAAATTAATCTTAGTGAAGATACGCTTGGGTGTCTTAGGACATTAGTCGGGGTATTAATTTTCAGTCTCGTTATATATCTATTTCGACATATCAATTGGCAAGCTATCGGGGATTTTCTCTCCGGCTTTTGGAAATCCTGAGCCCCGAGTAAATGTTGCGCTAGGCAGGGGGAAGTCAGCAATAATTGGGGCTGCTTTGCTGTCCGAGTAAAATAGCTTTTCTTCGACGCCGCAGCTAACAACGGCATGCACCCGACCGCCGACACGACAATTCTTATGCTCCGCGAAAGGTTCGGGGCGGGCGGGTGATGCCGGGCGTTGGGCGGCTACAGGCAATGAAAGGCAGTATCTTATGAATCGCTTATTGATGAGGGCGCTGGTTGCGCTCTTAACGCTTACAATCGGTCTGGTGTCCGCCGAGTTCTGGGTTTCCTATCATCGCCCGCTTCCTCAGCCCGTCAAGATTAAGATTGAGGAAGACCAGGAGCCGAAGCCTACGACCGATGTGCTCACATTTGAAGACACGGGCGAAATGGATATGTTCATGGACGATTACCGCTCCTCAGACGGGGTTATTGTGAGATTCGGGTGTTATGAGCGCGCATCCGCGGAGCGTGCCCTGAAAGATTTGCCGCGTACGGTCGGAAGTCAAAACGTCCTGCGCACGCCAATATTTAATGCTGAGGGCGCAAGGATCGGAGAGAGGGCGGTGTGGGTTTCCACCACTGATTCCTATACAGAGGCGGAGATCGAATGGACTGAGGGGGCGCGGCTCTTTGTCATTAAAGCACCCTCATTGAGGTACGCTTCGGAATTCGAGAAGTCGACAGTATGGGCGGGGCAAGGCTGCTTCAACGAAAAAAAGGTAAGGGGCGGGTTTCAACGAATGGCGCCGCCCAACAACGGCATGCACCCGACCGCCGACACGCCGCCTCTCAAATTCCATTGAATGATGTGGGGCGGCGGGTGATGCCGGGCGTTAGGCCGCATCTCTTGTAACGTAGGGGGATGAGATGTCGAGAGCGTTAAGAACGACTCTGATTGCTTTAGCGTTAATCTGTACTTTCGCCGCTGGTTGGTTTATTCGTCCCGTGTGGGAGAGGGGCATTTACAAGACAGTTGCGCAGATTCCCGACCCTTTCCTAGCCGGCGATGACACAGGCTACCTCGGGGTCGTCATCAGCGAGTGTCGCGAATGGGAGACGAAGGAACCAATCAGTTATAAAATCCAAAGGCGTGACGGCAGTGTAATAGAGAGGCCCGCGAAGGGTATTAAGGTCTATGTACCGTAGCTTGGTAGCTCCCAGCTCGCCACAATACATTACCTGAAGGGGGAATACTTTTCCCCTTCACGCGCGGCCTAACAACGGGATGAACCGGACTCGCGGCACGAGGGATCTCAAGTAACTCAACCGGGCCGGCTCGCCGGTTATCCCCAGCGTTATGCCGCTTACAGCAAAGCAGGAGGTCGAGATGAGAATAATCAAATCTAAGCTCAGCGTCGTCGCTTTGCTACTCCTTGTCGCCCCTAGTTGTTTGGCGTGTGATTGCCAGACGCTCACGGAGGGGGAGAGCTTCGACGAAGCGGACGCGGTCGTGATCGGAGAGGTCGAGCGCGAAGAAGCGCGGGGCTCGGGCTCGGTCGCCGTCCTCAGGGTGGAGGAGACACTCAAAGGAGACGCAGCCGGAGAATTGGTGATAGTAAGTGCCGGGTCTAACTGTGACGCCCCGATTCATCCGGGCGCCAGGTACATCGTTTATACCCGGGGTCGGGAGGGTGAGTATCACGCCAGCTCCTGCATGAGAACCAGGCCCTTATACGCGACGCGGCCCGAAGGTTCTCGCAACGTCTTCACCATCACCCTGCTTTCGGTGCTCGGCTCATGCCTAGTCGGCTTCCTGCTGGGGAGATTCCAGCGCGGTGCGGCATAACAACGGCATGCACCCGACCGCCGACACGCCGCTTGTCATCAATAGATAATCGCTTGGGGCGGCGGGTGATGCCGGGCGTTAGGCTGCTTTATGATGAGGGCAGGTAACTTCATGCTGCTACTGTTTCATGGCGAGCTGCTCGCCTTTATACCGGCGCTCTTCTTCTTAGGGCTCGCGGCCCTGCTCGTCGCTGCCCTCGTTTGGTTCGGGCTTGCGAAGGGGGATGAGTACGCGCGCCAGCTCGCCGCGGCCGCAGCCGCCGTGTGCCTCCTCATAGGCGTCGGGTTTGCCGCGATCTTCTTGGCGGAGTTCAAATATTGGTTACAATACAGGCCATGAAAATATATTCTCCGGCAGGCGCAGCCTAACAACGGCATGCAGCGGAGCGCGGACACGAAGGCTCTCATGTCTCAGCAAAGGGGCCGCGCGCCCGCTGATGCCGGGCGTTAGGCGGCTCTGTGTCCACGGCAATGTGCGAGAAAGAATAAAGGGATATGGCTCACGGCGAGATCAGCGAGTCGCTGCCCGCCCCCAGCGCGGTCGTCTTTGACTTGCTCCACGACTACCGGCGGCGGCTCGAATGGGACACGCTGCTGCGGGCCGCCTACTTGGATGGGGGGCACGCGGTCGCAGGCGAGGGTGCCACGTCGGTATGCGTTGGGCGTCGGGCACTGGGCGGGATCGCGCTGAGGACGGTCTACGTCACGTTCCGGCGCCCGACGCTGGCGGCCGTCAAGATGGTCAACGCGCCGCCGCTGTTCGGGGCGTGGGCGGCCTCCATCCGCCACGAAGACCTCTCGGCGCACGAGTCGCGCATCACCTACAGGTTCCATTTCACGGCCAAGCCCCGGCCGCTGAGGTTCATCTTGGAGCCGGTGATGAGGGCGGTCTTCGTCTGGGAGACTAGGAAGAGACTGCGGGCGTTGCGGTCGTACCTCGCCCGTACGTACAGGGCGCGGCAGAAGTGAAACGGGAAGTACCTGCCGACCCGGAAGCGCCTACACCGGGCGCCGCCTAACAACGGCATGCACCCGACCCGCGACACACCGGCTCTCATCTACATCGGTCGGGCCAGCGGGCGGGTGATGCCGGGCGTTCGGCCTCTTCGAGTCTGAGCAGAAGTCGTGACTGTTCTGTGGGTCGCTAGCTAGCAGGGAGAAACCAGCATGTCCTCCGAAGGTTCTGCGGGCGAGCAGCGGGCTGAGCACGCGCCTGCGTATAGATCGACACCGCTGCGGCCGGCCATCGTCATGACGACCGTTCTCGTCTGGGCGATGGTCGTCGCGCTGATAGTGCGTGTCCCGGCTTGGGCGAGCGTCTTCCTCGCCGTCCTCACCGGGTCGTCGTTCCTGGCCTTCCTGGTGGGGTACGTCTACCTCTTTGCGAGGGACCGCGAGTCGCTGCGCACCGGCCGCGCGCGCCGCGCCGCGCTAGCCGGGAATCCCGAGGTGGGGGCGAGAGGGGCCGTGGCAGCGGGCGGCCCCGCGCCGCTGGGCCTGCGGGAGTCGGCGATGAGTTCGGTGCCGGAGGCGGGGAGGGTGGCGGAACGTCGCCCCCGTTAGGCGACGGCGATGCCGAACAACGGCATGCACCCGACCCACGACACGCCGCTTCTCATGAATCAATCTTGCGGGCGGGCGGGTGATGCCGGGCGTTAGATGGATTACCTATGATGATTGCCGGAGGCGATATGAACAGGGCGATGGTTAAAGTCATGGCTGCCTTGCTCACCTTCATCGTCGGCGTCGCCGCCGCTGCGCTCTGGCTTGTCAACCGGAGCAGCCCCAAAGTAGATACAACTCCTGCGCCTTTACCTTATTGTGAGGTCGCTCGTAATCCGGGACAGTATCATGGGCAGGTCATTCGTGTTCGGGCCACGCTCTCCTTCGGGTCTGGGGGGATGTATATCGTCGAGGATTGCGACCCCGTGTCGTCGCTCTCTTCTCTCGTCGAGATTGATGGCTCGGGCGATGCTTTCCCGAAGGCCAGGAACTACGTCGATGAGATGCTGACGGATCAGACGGAGGTTCAAATCAGGAAGGTTAACGCCATCATCACCGGGCGTTTTAACGGGGAGTTCAGCAACGGTTGTCACCTCCCGGCCTACCACATAGCGGCGCAAAATATACAGGTCGTGTCCCCATAGGCCATCCATCTAACAACGGCCTGCACCCGACCGCCGACACGCCGGATGTCATGTTCCAACAGAGATGTGGGGCGGCGGGTGATGCCGGGCGTTCGGCGGCTATCTTGTTTCCACTGTCAACAAAAATTTAGGAGGTAACTATGAAGCACCCATGCCCCGCATGCGCGTACTACATGGACGAGGATGCGAAGGTCTGTCCTTTCTGCAAGACCCCGGTGATAGCCTCAGCCGGAATCGCGAACGCGACGGGCGCGGGCGGGTCAAATCAGGCCGCTCTAAACTATGTTTCTTCGCTCATGAATAGGTATAAAGATGCTTATCTTGTCGCGGGGGTGACAGTCAGATTTGGAGGTGTTATCAAGTTACTCGGCATAGGGATCGGAGTATTATTTGCTCTTATCGGATTTGTTTCTATTGTCAGTGGCCGGGCTGGAGATGCAACATTCGCTATGGGGTTCATCTCTATTGTTTTCGGTATTTTTGCGGGCGCTTTGTTCTACATTGTGGGGGTACTTGTTTCCGCACAAGGTCAAATTCTCAAGGCTTCCCTCGATGGTGCGGTAAATAGCTCGCCTTTCCTCGCTGATGAGCACCGGGCAAGAATCATGTCCCTGTAAGAAGGACAAGTTATTTTGGAGAGGCGATACATAGTCTAGACCGCCGCCGAACAACGGCATGCACCCGACCGCCGACACGCTGCTTGTCATGTAAAGCGAATGGCTCGGGGCGGCGGGTGATGCGCGGCGTTAGGTCGCTGCCGGATGAAAATCGCTACATACAAATCGCTACATACTAAGAGGGAGTTGATGATGAGTCGGAAAACATTTGAGGTCAAAAATCTGGTTCAATGCCCAAAGTGTAAGATGAAGGAGTTAGAACTCAGAGAGACTCTAGGCGTCGAAGCGGTTGAGGAGGTGGATTTTAGATTTAAGGTATCCGGCAAAGCCGAGATTGTTGCTTGCGCTCACGGTAGATGCCGGAATTGCGGCTATATTCCTAAGGCTGTCAAAAAATATATCCTTATACTTTACCCTAGTTTGGAGTGTCCGATTTGTAAGAGGCATGAGCACCTGGTTTGTGATTTCAAAGGGCAAGTTATAGAAGAGGGATTCTTTCAATTCAGGGCACTTGTCAGGTGTAGTTACATAGGATGTAAGTTCAAGTCGCAATTTAGCAGGTCGATAAATAGTCTTTTAAAGGTGGTGAAGGTTGAGGTCGGCCTAACAGGATTCAAGCTAAAAAAGGAAGAAGAAAAGAACGCCACCTAACGACGGCATGCACCCGACTCCCCATCACACTGCCTCTCATGGAGCTTGCGCTGGGGCGCGGGTGATGCCTGGCGTTGGGCGGCTTCGCTTTAGCAAAGAATTCATCATACTATTCCGTCATGAAGGTTAGGGAGGTCATTAAATTGCTAGAAGATGATGGATGGTATTTGGCGCGAACGAGAGGCAGCCATCGTCAACTGAAGCATCCTACCAAACCTGGGACAGTTACAGTTTCAGGTAAACCGAGCGTTGATGTGCCACCGGGGACGCTCAACAGTATCTTGAAGCAGGCAGGACTAAAGTAGGGGCGGGGAGAATGATTATGCGTTACGCGGTGATTATTGAAGAAGGTGAGAACAGTTTTGGAGCCTATGTGCCCGATCTGCCAGGTTGTGTCGCAATAGCTGAAACGAGGCAGGAGGTGCTGACGCTTATCGAAGAGGCAATTGAATTTCACATTGAAGGCTTAAAGGAAGACGGGCAACCTATCCCCGTTCCGTCCTCAAGCATTGAATATGTTGGGGGACACGGCACTTACGAAATTACGAGAGATACTTCTGGGATGTGGGGCTGGCATTTAATCGCCGCTAATGGCCGCGTCATTGCTACTTCAAGTGAGCAATATAAAACCAAAGCTGAGTGTCTAGAAGCTATCGAGCTGGTTAAATCTCTATCAGTGGCGCCTGTGAAAGCAGCTTAATTCATCCCTAGTGACGCGCCGCCGAACAACGGCATGCACCCGACCGCCGACACGCTGCTTGTCATGTAAAGCGAATGGCTCGGGGCGGCGGGTGATGCCGGGCGTTAGGTGCCTTCGGTCAATGGCGAGGTAGGGTCTGATATGGCTGTCGAACTCGATCATCTGTTCATCTGTACCTCCGGCGGGGCTCCCGAGGTCGATCAGCTCATAGCCTTCGGCCTCACCGAGGGTCAGCCCAACACACACCCCGGCCAAGGCACAGCCTGCCGTAGGTTTTTCTTCCGTAATGCCTACCTGGAGTTCCTCTGGGTGCGGGACGCGGAGGAGGCGCAAAGCGAGCCGGCCGCGGCCTTGGGTTTGTGGCAGCGGTGCCTTTACCGGCAGACCGACTCCTCCCCCTTCGGCCTCGGGCTCCGCCCGCCGGCGGCGAAAGGTCATGTCGAGCTACCGTTTGAGGCGTGGCCCTACTGCCCTTCCTGGCTCCCGACCCCTCTGCGGATTGACGTGGCCGAGAGCGCCACTCGCACGGCTGAGCCCCTGCTATTTTACGCGTCCTTTTTCGCCCGACCGGATTCCTACCCGGTTGAGCGCAGGCAGCCGCTAGTTCACGCGGCGGGGTTCGGGGAGATCACCGGACTGATGATAACCTTACCGAACGTTACATCTAGGTCTGAGTCCCGGGCAGGTGTGGGGCGGGCGGGGGTGGCGGAATTCGTGGTCGGGGGATCGCACCTGGCCGAGGTCACATTCGATGAGGGGAGACAGGGCGAGGCTTATGACTTCAGACCTGGGTTGCCTTTGCTGTTCCGGTGGTGAAATGGCGGTAGGCGGCACCCAACAACGGCACGCAGCGGAGCGCGGACACGCCGCCTGTTATCTTTCGGCAAAGGGGCCGCGCGCCCGCTGATGCCTGGCATTAGATGTCTTGCGGGGTTCGGAGAGAAGTGAGGGAGTGATATGACGCAAGCTCTGTTAATTATCCTGTATCTCGTGGCGGCGGCCGTCCTCATCCCCCTCATCGGGGCGCTCGGCCTCTGGCTCAAGGGCGTTGACTCCGTCGCGCTGCCCGGTCTCGGGATCCTCATCGCCACGCCGCTGCTCGTGACGGTGCTGGCCGTGGCGGAGGTGGGAATGATCTTCTGCGCCGCGTATTGTGTGCGTTATCTACCCGTGGCGCGGATGCTGTTCGATGAGTGAGCTTCATGCGCAAGCCCTCCCGAGTCGTGGGGCGACATCTGACAACGGCATGCACCCGACCGCGGACACGAGAGCTTTCAAATTCCCTCGCGGGGCCGCGCGGCAGGTGATGCGCGGCGTTAGGCCGCACAGACGACCATGAGGGGCTACCGAAACACTTTCCTTATTATCGGTGCGGCGGCGAGTGCTCTGGCCGCGTTATTACACGTGGGCTGCATCCTCTTCGGCGCCTCCTGGTATCGATTCTTCGGCGCCGGCGAGCGGATGGCGCGGATGGCCGCCGCCGGGCACTGGTATCCTACGGCCATCACTTCGTGCATCGTCGCCCTTTTGTCCTGTTGGTCTCTGTACGCGCTCTCGGGCGCGGGCGTCATTCGCAGGCTCCCGCTCGTGCGTCCGGCGCTGTGCCTTATCACGGGAGTATACCTGCTGCGCGCCGTCGCGTTTGCGCCGTTTCACAGGTATTTCCCCGGCAACAGCGCGGCGTTCTGGGTGTGGAGTTCGGCCATCTGCCTGGTGATTGGGCTGGTACATCTGGTCGGCCTTTGGCAGGCCTGGCCCCGCTTACGGCCGACAGCGGCCTAACAACGGCATGCACCCGACCGCCGACACGCCGCTTGTCACCATTCGGCAGAGATGCGGTGCGGCGGGTGGTGCCTGGCATTAGGTGCTTGCGCTTTGTGAACGTGGTGCGGAGAATGTGGTCGGAGGTTTGTGTATGAAATATCGTGTATTAATCGAGCAAGATGAAGATGGGGTCTTTGTCGTGGAGGTCCCGTCGTTGCCCGGCTGCATCTCTCAGGGCGAGACCAGAGAGCGGGCCGTCGAGAATATCAGAGAAGCCATCGCCTTATACCTTGAAAGCTTGGCGGCTCACGACGAGCCCGTGCCGCCGCCGATCACAGAGGAACTCGTGGAGGTCGAGGCGTGAGTGTCCTGCCGCGCGTCTCCGGGCGCGAAGTCGTTAAGGCGTTACTGAAAATTGGGTACGAGCAGGATCGGCAGCGCGGCAGTCACATCATCCTCAGACAGGCCGCGGCTCCCCACCGTCGCCTCGTCGTCCCTGACCACAACGAAGTTGCTAAAGGAACGTTAAGAGCGATCATCCGGCAAGCGGGGCTCACGGTCGATGAGTTCAAAGCTTTGCTGTAGGGCATGCTGTGCCGGCCATGCCGCGCCTAACATGGGCATGCACCCGACCGCCGACACGCTGCCTGTCATCTTCCTCCAATCGCCCGGGGCGGGTGAGGTCGGGCGTTAGCCTGCTGCGCATGGCGTCGGCTTGAATCTAGTATCCTTAACGGATGATGCGATATTCCATTGAGGAGTGGGACGAGACCCACCCGCGCTGGCCGGAGTTCGTTGCTTGCCTTGAGGGCGTGGCCCCCGAGCAGTCGCCCTTCGTCCTCGGGGAGCGTTACCGCGCGCATCAGTCGTATCTGCTGGTCGCGCTCCAATCTGATCAGGTCGTCGGGTTCATCAGGTTCGCGGTTCAGCCCATCGGCCCGGAAGCGAAATGTCCGCCGTTGTCCCTCAACGGCGTGCAACTGACAGAGGCCAAGATCCACGCCTTCGCCGTCCGGGAGGAGGCGAGAGGTCAGGGCATCGGCACGGAGTTGCAGAGGCGAACCATCCGCCGCGCCGCGGGGCTCGGGTGTTACCAGGTGGCGTCATACAGCAGCTACGGGCGAGACGCGAATCACCACATCAAACTCTCTCTGGGCTTCGCGGCCCAGCCGGAAGTCCACGGGGACAATCATCAGGGCGTTTATTTCTTGATGCCGCTGCGAAACGCAAGGGCCTAACTCGTCGGCCTCCGCCTGACGTCAAGTTTGAAGTGCAACACTGACTAAGAATCGTTGAAGCATTCGAGCGGAATCGCGCCGGAGTGCGAGGGCGTCGCAGAGGGTTTCACTTCGGAGTCGTTGGGTCGCGGGGCGCGGTTCGGCGTCGTCCCCGTCGGCGGCGGCCGCGTGAAGGGGATTGACGATGAGAGTGCTCGTCACGGGCGGGACGGGGTTGCTGGACCGGGCCCTGGTGCGGTCAACTGTTAGCGCGGGCCACGCCGCACGCGTCCTGAGCCGCCGCACGCGTGCGGCGACGGAAGGCGTCGAGTACGCGGTCGGAGACATCGCCGCGGGGGCGGGGCTGGACGCGGCGCTGAGCGGGGTGGAAGCGATCATCCACGCCGCTTCAGACCCGCGCCGCCCCGAAGAGGTGGACGTGGGCGGCACGCGCAGGCTGGTCGAAGCGGCACGCGCGGCGGGCGTCGGGCACCTCGTCTACGTCTCCATCGTCGGCGTAGACCGGATACCCGTGCGGTACTACCGCATGAAGCTCGAGGCGGAGGGGGCCGTCGCCGCCTCGGGCCTGCCGCACGGCGGCGGGCCGCCCCCGCACAGCCACGACGAATTCGACGAGGCGTACTACGTGCTCGAAGACGAGCTGGAACTGCTGGCCGGGAGCGGACGGTAAGAACCGATACGCGTCTACGGCCGGATCGACGTCAGGGAGTAACCTCCGACAGCGCCTCTCTTTCGACCGCCTGGCGTAGTGTGACAGTGAGCCTGAATCGCGACCCGGCCGCGCGCGACCGTGTTGAGACCGTGATGGTGTAGTCCCCGCCGCCCGCGAGCGCGCCCGACCAGCGCCTCACCCCGGCCGCACCCGCGACGGGCTCGGGGCCGCCGGGCGTTTGCTTGAAAAGGGAGAAGACGGCCCCTCTGTTGTCAGAGCTTACCTTGAGCGTGACGCGCTGCCCGGCGCGGACGCCGAGCGCGTACTTCTCTGAGCCCGGGTCGTGCATGTCGCCTTCGCCCGCGGGCGGCGAGACCCGGCCCTCTACGGCGGCCGTCTTCGCGCACGGCTTGAATCTTATCGGATAAACAGGCTTCGTTCCCGCGCTCTGCGCCCGAAGGTACGGGGCGCCCATAAGAAGGGTGGCGAAGAGGGCGAAGAGACTGGGGACGGTCTTTCGAAACATCGGGCGCTCCTTACGTCGAGATTCGCGCTTCGTTGGGGATGGAGAAGTCGGCCGCCTCCTTCTCCAGGCCGACCACGTTCGGGCGAACGAACTCGCCCACGAACACCACTCCGCACAGTTTGTCGTACCTCACGCCCGATACCTTACAGAACCACAACTCCGCGGCCACTAACCCCGCCTTCGCTCTGCTGCCCAGCCTCATTATCTGATTAGCGTCTCTTACTGCCGGCGTCCCGGAATAACAGAGGGGCGGGTGGGGATACATGCAGCGGAAACGGCGTGCGGGCACTGCCGGTACGCAGGGAGTCGGTGGGGCCGGATGACGTACGGACACCGCTTCGCGGGCCTATCGGGCCGCCGCCCGGACTAGGGTGTGCCCTAGATAAACGTAAGGAGAGAACCGGATCATGCAAACACGCAAGATTTTAATGGGCCTCGCGGTAGCGCTCTCGCTGTCGTGCGCGCAGGTGTCGGCCGTCACGCCGAAGGGCGCTAAGAAGGCGGCGCGCCAGGTCACGTTCAAGGTGCGGATCGAAAACATCTCCAGCCCCGAGGGGCAGGCGGCCTCGGACGGGACGCGCTGGCCGTTCGCGCTGTCGCCCGGGCTCTACGTGGTCAACGAGAAGGGCGCGGTGCTCTTCAGGGAGGGCCACAGGGCCGGCGCCGGGCTCGAAGCGCAGGCGGAGGACGGGAACGCCGAAGCGCTCGCAAAGTCGTTCGAGTCGATGAACCGCGAGGCGGGGCAGCACGGCATTTTCAACATGCCTGCGGGCGCGGGTGCGCCGGGGCCTATCGGGCCGGGGGCGGCCTACGAGTTCACGCTGAGCGCGGCGCCGAAGATGAAGCTGACGCTCGTCACGATGTTCGGCCAATCGAACGACTACTTCTACGCCACCGAGAAGCCGGTGGAGCTGTTCGACGCCGCGGGCGAGCCTTTGAGCGGCGACATCACCGCGCGCTTCGCGCTCTACGACGCCGGGACGGAGGTCAACCAGGAGCCGGGCGTCGGGACAGACCAGGCGCCGCGGCAGAAGGCGCCGAACACGGGCGCGGCCGAGGGCGGCGTGGTGCACAGGGCAAAGGCGGACGCCTTCTACTCGAAGACGGGCCAGCTCTTCCGCGTCACGGTCACGCCGGTCAACTAGACGACTGAGGGATGCGGATTGCGGATTGATGAAAGGCAGCGGGTCTCTCGTCAGTCCTTAATCCGCATTCCGCAATCCGAAATCCGCAATAAGAAGAGGTGGGCAATGATAACCAGACCAAGCACGAGAATACCCCTGGCGGCCCTGGCCGTGGCGCTGCTGGCCGCGGCGGCGCAGGCCCAGGTGAGCAGCAAGAAGGCGCTCAACCTCGAAGGCGCCCGTAAGGTCATCGCGGCGGCCGAGGCCGAGGCCAAACGCCTGAACGCGCCGGGCGGCGTCGTCGCGGTCGTGGACGACGGCGGCAACCTCGTCGCGCTGGAAAGGCTCGACGGGACGTTCACGGCCGGCGCCAACATCTCGGTCGGCAAGGCCAAGACGGCCGTGATGTTCAAGCGGCCGACGAAGTTCTTCGAGGACGTCATCAGGAACGGGCGCACGGCGATGGTCGCGCTCCCCGACTTCACGCCCTTGCAGGGCGGCGTCCCCATCGAGTTCGAGGGGCAGATCGTGGGCGGGGTCGGCGTCTCGGGCGCGGCCTCCGCGCAACAGGATGAGGAGCTGGCGCTGGCGGGCGCGGCCGCCTTCAAGACGGCGGGAGACAAGGCGTCGGACAAGAACACCTCGGCCGTCAGCTTCTTCGAGAGCAGCACCGTGCGCGCCGCCTTCGACAAGGGGGCCGTGCTCGTCGGCGACGATGCGGGGCACAACTACATGATCCACGCCTCCCGCTGTGAGAAGGCCGGGATGGCCGAGGTGCACACGCTCGACACGGACATCATCTACGTGCTCGACGGCGAGGCGGACTTCGTCACCGGGGGCCGCGTGGTCGAAGGGAGAGAGGTCGCGCCGAACGAGGTGCGCGGCTCCGCCATCGAGGGCGGCGACGCGCGCACGCTCAAGCGCGGGGACGTGATCACGGTCGCCGGCGGCACGCCCCACTGGTTCCGCGAGGTGCGCGGGCCGTTCCTCTACTACGTGGTGAAGGTTCGCTGAAGGCTCGGGCTTCGGAAGGCGGAGGTGTGAGATGAGACTGCGTGCGTTGATGTTGGCCGAAGCGTTGCTCTTCCTCGTAGTGCTGACGGCGGCGGGGGCCGCCGGCGCGAAGGAGATTCTGGGCGGCGTGCCGGAAGGGGCCGCGCCGGCCGTCACGGTCGACCTGGCGACGGACGAAGGGTTGAAGGCGGTCGGCGGCGTGTGGCGCTACAGCGACACGCGCATCGTCGAGACGGAGTTCCGCGCGCCCGGCCCCGAAGGCCAGCCGACGGGCGCGCCGGTCAAGACCTACGACTACGCCCCGCACGCAGGGGGCGCGGACTTCGACGACTCGCGCTGGCAGGTGGTCGCGCCCGCGGCTTTGAAGGAGAGGCGCGGGGCGGGCCGCCTGAGCTTCAACTGGTACCGCCTCCGCCTGACCGTCCCCGAGCGCGTGGGCGGCTTCGAGACGAAGGGCTCGACGGTCGTCTTCGAGACCGCGCTCGACGACTACGCGGAGGTCTGGGTGGACGGAGAGCTGGCGCGCTCGCTCGGGCAGAGGGGCGGCTCGGTGGTGTCGGGCTGGAACGCGCCGAACCGGCTCGTCGTCGGGCGCGACCTGCGGGCGGGGCAGCAGATACAGCTCGCCGTCTTCGGCATCAACGGCCCCGTCTCGGCGACCCCGACCAACTTCATCTGGGTGCGCGAGGCGCGGCTCGAATTCTACAAGGGCGGGGCCGCGCCGCTCGCCATCCCGCCGAGCGAGGTCAACGTCGAGGTCGAACGCCGCGACCCCGCGATTGACCGTATCGTCGGCCCGAACCCGAAACTCTTTAAGCTCGCCGAGGGCTTCAAGTTCACCGAAGGCCCCGTGTGGGTTGGCCGCGGCGGCGGCTACCTGCTCTTCAGCGACCCGAACGCGAACCGCATCTACAGGTACACGCCCGACGGCGCGAACCCCGGCCGACTCGAAGTCTTCCGCGACCCGAGCGGCTACGCGGGCGCGGACGTTTCGGAGTACGGGCAGCCCGGCTCGAACGGGCTGGCGCTCGACCCGCGTGGGCGTCTGACCATCAACCAGCACGGCAACCGTCGAGTCGTCCGAGTCGAGGATGACGGCCGCGAGACGGGGCTCGCCGACCGCTACGAAGGGAAGCGCCTGAACAGCCCGAACGATCTCGTCTACCGGACGGACGGCACGCTCTACTTCACCGACCCGCCCTTCGGCCTCCCGCAGTTCTTCAAAGACCCGCGCAAGGAGCTGCCCTTCAGCGGCGTCTACTCGCTGCGCGAAGGGAGGCTTAGGCTCCTGACCAGGGAGTTGACCGGCCCGAACGGCATCGCGCTCTCGCCCGACGAGAAGTACCTCTACGTCGGCGACTGGGACGAGAGCCGCGTCGTCGTCATGCGCTACGAGGCGAAGCCGGACGGGACGCTCGGCGAGGGTCAAGTCTTCTTCGACATGACGCCCGCGCTCGACCGGGAGAAGAATGCGATAGACGGCATCAAGGTCGACGCGGAAGGGAACCTCTACGTCTCAGGCCCCGGCGGGCTCTGGGTCATCTCGCCCGCGGGCAAGCACCTCGGCACGATTGTCGCCCCGCGTCACGTCCACAACATGGCCTGGGGCGACGAGGACGGCCGCACGCTCTACCTCTGCGCGCGCTCCGGCCTCTACCGCATCCGTTTGGGCATCCCCGGCGCCGGCCTCGTGACGAGAGACACGAAGTAGAACGAATTTAACCGCAGAGACGCAGAGGCACAGCCTGTCGAGTAATGCTCTTCAAGCTGTGCCTCTGCGTCTCTGCGGTTAATTATGAGTCTCAACGGGCGAGGGCGCGGCGGATGCGTTCGCGCGCCTCGTCGGAGAGTTTGACGGCGGAGTCCACGTCGGCAGCCCCCTCTTCACGTGCGCCGCGTGCGCGCAGCGCCTCCCGCATCGTGCGCAGGTTCTCCAGATACCAGACGCACCAGACGCAGACCCAGAGGTGGAGCTTGAGCGCCGCGCGCTCTCGCAGGGTGAGCCGCCGCTCCAGAGACTCCGACATCACGGGCGCCATCTGCTTGCAGGTCGGCAGCCTGCGCAGTAGAAAGTAGCGCACCGCGTGGATCGCCTTGTCGTAGAGTCCTTTCGCCATCTTCAAACTTTCGCCGCCTCTAACGCTTCAACAGGCCGGGCCTGAACCAGTTCAGCTCAAGGCAGCGCCGCAGGTGCGCGCGCGCCCGGTGCAGCATCACCCAGAGGTTGTTCGTCGTGATCTGGAAGACCTCGCATATCTCCGCGCTATCCAGGCCGTCCACCTCGCGCAGCAGGAAGGCGCTCGCCACGCGCTCGGGCAGGGGCGAGAGGCATTCGCGGAAGACCTCCCAGAACTCCGTCTGCTCGCAGAGCCGCGCGGGGTCGGCCTTCCAGTCGACGGGCGCCCTCTCGGGCCGCCAGTGCTCGACCCACTGCCCCTCGTCGCGGAACAGCTCCGGGTGTTCGAACGACTCCTCGCCGAGCTGACTCGCGGGCTTCTGCCGGCTCGCGCGGCGGAAGTGGTCGACGATCTTGTGCTTGAGGATGCCCGTCAGCCACGTCCGCTCCGAGCCGCGCCCCGCGAAGTCACGGTAAGCCTGCAAGGCCGCGAGCAGCGTCTCCTGCACCGCGTCCTCGGCCGCCGACCCGTCACGCAGCCGGAAGAGCGCGTAGCGGTAGAGGTAGTCGCCGTGCCGTTCGAGCCAGAGGCTCGGGTCGGCGGCCGGGTTCGTGCTGGCGACCTGCGAAGTAGCCATCGGGGGAAATGTCTAACGGAGAAAAGACCGGGGGCGCGCAAAACAGGCGCATGGTATCATACGCCGCCCGGCGGGCTCGACATTCATTCCTGGTAAGTGGGGCAGCATCTTGCGTCTCGCGCCGTGCCGCGACTGCGGCCTCGAAATAGACCTCGACTCACGCGGATGCCCGCGCTGCGCCCGCAACCTCGACGCCGAGCGCGTTGTGGCGAGGCTCGCCCGTGTGTCGGTCGTACTCATCGCCGCGGCCGCCATATTCGCCGCGGCCTACCTCGCGCTCCGCGGGGGCTGACCCCGGCGGACGTTCGCCGCCGACGAAGAACATCTCGACCTCGCCCTTGCCCTTCGCCTCGACGAGCCCCCTGTACACACACTCGAACTCGCCTTTAACCAACTCGTAGGTCGCGCGCGAGACGTTGACGCGGCCCGGCGCGCCTGAGGACTCCATGCGGCTCGCCGTGTTGACCGTGTCGCCCCACACGTCGTAGGAGAACTTCTCACGCCCGATGACGCCCGCCACCAGCTCGCCCGTGTGGACGCCGACGCGCACGTCCCAGTAGGGAAGCCCCGCCTCCGTCCGCTTCGCGCGCGTCCCGGCGACGAAGCGGGCGATCTCAAGCGCCGCGCGGACGCAGTCGCGCGCGTGCGTCCCTGTCGGTTCGGGCACGCCGCCGACGGCCATGTAGGCGTCGCCGATGGTCTTGATCTTCTCAAGGTCGTGACGCCGCGCGATCTCGTCGAAGCGGCGGAAGCAGAAGTCCAGCTCGGAGACGAGCTGCTGCGGCGTGAAGCCTTCGGCGATGCGCGTGAACCCGACGAAGTCCGTGAAGAGCACCGTGGCGCTCTCGTACTCGCGCGGCTCGACGCGCTCGTAAACCTTCAGCTCGCGCGCGACCGGCTCGGGGAGCACGTTCAGCAGCAGCGCGTCCGAGCGCCCGCGCTCCCGGTTGAGCCCGCCCGAGAGCACCGCGACCAGGGCGGCCGTGAAGACCTGCACGAAGATGAAGTTGCCCGTCACGTCGTAGAAGCGCTCGCGCGTGTCGGCGTAAGCCGTGAACAGCTCGGGGCTGCGCGCCTCGAGCAGGAGGAGCGCGAGCGTCGCGGCGCCGAAGAGCGCGACGGCCGAGAGCGTCCTGCGCCTGCCGTCCGAGAGGATGACGGCGATGACGAGCGCGGGGACGAGGTAGTAGTGCGCGCCGCCCTGCGAGCCCGCGTTGCCGAGCGTGTTGGCGGAGAGGAAGGCGAGTATGAGCAGCACGAAGGGCCAGTAGAGCCTCCGCTGCCCGACGCCCGAGCGCGAGAGGCAGTAGAAAAGGAAGAAGAGCGCGCCCGTCGAGAGTTGGAGCGCGATCAGCAGACGGCCGCCCCCAAGCCCCGCGAGCGCGAACGCGCCGCCGAGGTTGGTGACGGCGTTGACGAGCGCGATGATGTTGAAGAGGCGCTGCTCCAGCGTGACGCGCCGCGCGTCGCCGAACAGGTTTGACGAAAGCTGTCCTGGTAACTCTCTCACCCGCGTCCCTCGTTCTGTAATCTAAGCGGCGGCGGCGGCCCGAGTGGAGCGGCCGCGCGCCTGAGTCGAGCCGATCCCGTAAGCGGCGGCGACGCCCGAAAGCATCCCGCGGAGGAGCTTGCGCCCGCGGCTCAGGCGCGACATGACCGTCCCCACCGGCACGGACAGAATCTCCGCGGTCTCACGGTATGAGAACTCCTCCACGTCGGCGAGTAGCACGACCTCGCGGAAGCGCTCGGGGACGCGGCCTAACGCGGCCAGCACCTCCTCGTCACGCAGCTCCTGCCCGACGGGCGGCGCGTACGCGACCGTCTGCGCCAGCAGCTCCGCGTCCGTCTCGGCCGTCCGCTTGAGCAGCGCGTGGCGGCGGCGGCGCTGGTGTTCGAGCTTGTGCATCAGAATCTTGAAGAGCCACGCGCGGCAGTTCGTCCCCGGCTCGTATGCCTTGAAGGAAGCCCAAGCCTGCGCGTAGGTCTCCTGCACGAGGTCTTCGGCCTCGGTGCGGTCGGCCGTCAGGCGGACGGCGGTGCGGAAGAGCACGTCGATGTGCGGCAAAGCCTCCGCCTCGAAAAGCCTCTCTGCGTCTGTTCCGTGCATGGACACACCCCTCCCCGCGCGAATCGAGGGATTCGCCGAAAGTCACAAGCTGAACTGCTGTCCGTCTCGGAAATCTGAACAGTGGGCAGTAGGCAGATGGCAGATGGCAGTTAAAGACTTATCTGCCAGCGCCCCGCATTAATCTCTCAACACAGTCAACGCGGAGCGACTGCCTACTGCCATCTGCCTACTGCCTACTGTGTTTTCAAAGAAGCCGGGTGGGCAGGTTCGGAAAGTAATTCATCGCTTGCCCCGCCGCCAACGGCTCGTTACGTCCATTGGTCGCGCGGGCGCGGGAATCCTTACAGAAATTTTTTTCGGCGTTTCGGAGGGGAAGGCCGGCGCCCCTTTCGACCTCCGCGCGCGGGCGGGAAGGTGTGACGGGCGGGACGCCTCGAACGTCTTCGACGAGTGCGCGCAGAAGCTCCGCCGCGCTCCAGGCCTGCGCGACCGCCCCGCGCGGCGCGTGCGGCGCGTCGCCGTCGAAGATTTCGGAGACGTGCCCGAGGCACGCCTCTCTCAGATGTTCGACGAGCGGCGCGAGAAGAGCGCGTGTGCGCCCTACGGTTTCAGGTGTGCGGCCGTGCACCTTGAGATAGGCGGTGACGAAGGGGCCGATGAGCCACGCCCAGACCGCGCCCTGGTGATAGACGGCGTCGCGCTCGGCGGGGCCTCCGCCGTAGCGCCCGCTGTATTGAGGGTCAGTGGGCGCGAGACTCCGCAGCCCGTAAGGCGTGAGCAGATGCTGCTCGGCCGCCTCGACGACGCGGCGTGCGCGTTCGGCCGACAGCATCGAGTGGTGGAGGCTGACGGCGAAGACCTGGTTGGGTCGGATAGACGCGTCGCGCGCCGCGCCGTCAATCACGTCGTAGAGGCAGCCGGCTTCTTCGTTCCAGAACTGCCCGTTGAAACTCTCCCGCGCGCGCGCGGCCATCCCGGCGTACTTGCCCTCGTCTGCTCCGAAGCCGAACTCACGCGCCAGCCCTTCCAACGTGCGCAGGGCGTTGTACCAGAGCGCCTGAATCTCGACGGGCTTGCCGTGGCGCGGCGTGATGACGTGTTCGCCGACCTTCGCGTCCATCCAAGTCAACTGCGCTCCCTCCGCACCCGCCGAGAGCAGGCCGTCCTCGTCAACGCGGATGCCGTAACGCGTCCCGCGCTCGTGCCACTCGACCATCTCCTTGAGAACGCCGTAGAGGTGCCCGCGGACGAACTCCGTGTCGCCCGTGTAAGCCGCGAGTGCGCGGACGGCCTCGAAGTACCAGAGCGTCGCGTCCACGGTGTTGTACTCGGGCTCCTCGCCGGCCTCGGTGAAGCGGTTCGGGAGCATGCCTTCGCTGACGTGGCGCGCGAACTCGGCGAGGATGCTGCGGGCCGTGTCGAAGCGGCCGGTGACTAACGTCAAACCGGGCAGCGCGATCATCGTGTCGCGCCCCCAGTCGCCGAACCAGTGATAGCCGGCGATGACCGTCTTCTGCTCGCCGCGCGCCACGACGTACTGGTCGGCCGCCGCGGTCAATGTGCGCACCGCCTCGTCGCCGGCAGGTGAAGGCCCCTGTGCCCCGTTTCGCCGTTCGGCTTCGGCGCGTATCAGCTCTCCCGCGCGCATCGCCTCGCGCCGCTCGGTCGAGGCGATGATGGAGACTTCGTCTCGCCCGCCGAGGTCGAACTTCAGCGCGAACGGGTTGAAGAGGTCTTCGGTGGAGTCGAGGCCGCGGGCCTGCTCCTCGGCGTAAATGAAGTTCCGATACCAGCAGCCGTTCGTCTCCGCCTCGCCCCTTTCGTGCGCGAAGTGGAGCGCGGGCAGACCTTCGTAGGGCGCGACCGTCAGCAACCCTTCCTCCACCCGAACACTGGAGTCGAGTGTGCCGTTCTCGTGCGTCAGCGCGTGGTAGTCGCGGAAGGCTACGAGCGGGCGCACTTCCAGCCGCACATCCCGTTCGCCCGCACCAACCCGCCGCAGCGAATACCTGATGCAGGTCGTGTTCTCGCCGTGGAGCATCACGACCGCCTTCTCAAGCTCGAACTCTTCGACGCGGTAGGTGAAGACGGGGAACGGGTCGAGCCGGAAGCGGGTCAGGAACTGATAGCCCCGCGGGTGGACGACGCCCGGGTATTGATTCGCCGAAAGCTCGTAGCGGCGGCCGCCCACGACCAAAGTCTCTTCCAGCTTTGAGAGCAGGACGGTGCGTCCCACGGGCGGGCGCGTCGCCGCGACGAGCAGGCCGTGGTAGCGGCGCGTGTTGAGCCCCGCCAGCGTGGAAGAGGCGAAGCCCCCGAGCCCGTTCGTCTCAAGCCACTCGCGCGCCGTCGCCTCCCGCAGGTCGCGGCAGATGTCCTCTCCGAATTCGATCACCGTGGCTCCTCCGTCGTGCGAGGCTGAATCATTATGACAAGACCGCCTCGGGCTCTTCCATCATCCCGGCCGCGCCGGGACGCCCCGCCCCCTCCGCGTGCGAAAGCGTCGGCGCGGGCGGGTCCATGTACTGCACGATGTCCTTCGTAAAGAGCAGGTCGAGCGTCCAGTCGAGCGCCACGCGCAGCTTCTTCTCGAAGCGCGGGAGCTTGGCGAGGTAGATCGTCCGCCACAGCCACCACGCGACGAAGCCCGAGAAGTTGACGCCGAGGATGTTCGCCACGCCCGTCCGCCGTCCGATGGTAGCGAGCTGGCCCAGGGTCTTGAAGGCGAACGGCCGCCTGGCGCGACCGCGCACCGCCGCCTCGATGTTACGCGCTACGACCTTGCCCTGCCTAAGCGCGTGTTGCGCGGTCGGCGGGCACGGCCGCCCCGTCGAAGGGTCAGGCACGGAGGCGCAGTCGCCGAGCGCCCACACGCCCGGCCAGCCCTCCACTTCTAGGAATTTGTCCGCGCACAGACGCCCGCGCTCGCGCCTGCACGGCAGGGTTTCGAGCAGCGGGTTGGGCGAAGTCCCGGCCGTCCAGACGAGCGTGCTCGACGTGATACGTTCGCCGTCGCTCAGGCTGACCTCGCGCTCGGTGACGGACTCCACCTTCGTGTTCGTGCGAATCTCGACGCCGCGCGCGGCCAGCTTCTTCTGCGCGTAGCGCCCGAGCTTCTCGCCCAACTCCGGCAGGATGACTTCGCCGGGGTGGACGAGCACGACGCGCAGCATCTCCTCCCTGAGGTGCGGGTAGAAGCGGACGGCCTCGCGCAGGAAGTCGTTGACGCCGGCCACCGTCTCGACGCCCGCGAAGCCGCCGCCCGCCACGACCAGATTCAGCAGCGGCGCGCGCGCGCGCGGGCAGCACTCGAAGTCAGCCTCTTCGAGGTTCGAGATGAGGCGGTTGCGCAGGGCCACCGCGTCGCCGAGCGTCTTCATCGTCAGCGCGCGCTCTTCCAGGCCCGGCAGCCCGTAGAAGTTCGTCACGGAGCCGAGCGCGAGGACGAGGTGGTCGTACTCCAACTCGTGCCCGTGCCGCTCGCGCCCGTGCGAGACGCCGACCCGCCGGTTCGGCAGGTCTACGTATTCCACGACGCCGTCGAAGAATTTAACCCTGCGCAGGAGCTTGCGCACGGGGTTGACGATGTGCGTGATGTCGAGGTCGCTGGCCGCCACCTCGTGTAGCATCGGCGTGAACAGGAAGAAGTTCTCGCGGTTGACGAGCGTGACCTCGACGCCCGGGTCACGCGCCAGCCCCTTCTCCAGCTCGATGGCGGCGTAGAGCCCCGCGAAGCCGCCGCCCAGTATCAGAATCCTCGTCCGCCTCTTCTCGTCCATTCGTCCCCCGGACTGTTCGCAAGTTTGGAAACTTCCGCCGGAGGGTAATCACGCCGGGGCGAGGATTTATTCCTCGCCCGCCCGCGCCGGAATAAACGGTGCTGTCGGGGGAATACAACGGCGACAGTCCGGAGAAGGACTCGATTCCCGACGAAATTTCTCAGGAAGGCGCGGCGGCGCGGATTAAATCGAAATGGGCTCAACCAACACACGGAAAGGCGCGTGCGGGGAGGTTCGTCGGGGGCTGGACGCTCACCTGAGCGGCGAGCTGGGCGCGGGGGCCGCGCGCCGGACGCGCGCACACATTAAGGAGTGCGCGCCCTGCGCCGCGCTCGCCGCAGAACGTCTGCGCGTGCGCGAACTCCTGCGCCGCGCCGTGCGCGGGGTGCAGGCCCCGCCGCACCTCGCGGGCGCGATCCGCGCGATGATGCGACGGGGCTGAAGCCGGGAGGCTACACGGATGGTCACGACTCTTCTTCCGACCGAAGACGACCTGTTTCTGTTTGAGCCGTCAGAGCCGGAGACGGCCGGTTATCCCGTCCGCCCGGAACTGTTGCCCGAGTTCGAGGCCGAAGCCGGCAGGTACGCGGTGCGCTTCGCGCGGACGGCGGAGGAGCTTGACGCGGTGCTGCGGCTCCGCTTCGAGGTCTTCAACCTTGAATTGGGCGAAGGGCTCGACTCCTCGTTCCTGACGCGCCGCGACGAGGACGAGTTCGACGCGACCTCGCACCACCTCCTGGTGGTCGAGCGCGCGGGCGGGCGCGCGGTCGGGACTTACCGCCTGCGCACGTCGGATACGGATGTCGAGTCGCGCGGCTTCTACTCCGCGGGCGAGTTCAACCTCGCGTGTCTGCCGCCGCAGGTGGCGTCCGAGTCGGTCGAGATCGGCCGCGCCTGCGTCGCGCGCGAGCACCGGAACACGCAGGTGCTCTTCCTCCTCTGGCGCGGCCTGGCCGCGTACCTCGGCCGCAACCGCAAACGCTACTTCTTCGGCTGCTGTTCGCTCGCCGGCACGGACGCCGGCGCGGGGTTGCGCGTGCTCGACTACATGGAGCGCGGGGGGCACATGCACCCGACCTTCTACGTCCCGCCGCGCGCCGGCTTCGAGTGCGACGGGGATGCGAGTGAGGGGCGCGGCGATGGGGAGCCGTCCGTCCCGAAGCTCTTCCGCACCTACCTCCGCTTCGGCGCGAAGGTCTGCGGCCCGCCCGCGGTTGACCGCGCGTTCAAGACCACCGACTTCTTCGTCGTCTTTGACATCGCGGGAATGGACGCTAAGACCCGGCGGCTCTTCTTCGAGGGGTGAGATGAGCGAGGCCGTGAGGACAACGCGTGCGCTCGTGCGCCTCGCCGCACTCTGCCTGACGACGGCCGCGCTCTACGCCGCGTGGGCCGCGGGTACGGTGCCGCTGTATGTCTCGAAGCAGGCCCGGAGGCGCTGGCGAGGTCTGCTCTTTCGACTGTGGGGACGCGCCGCCGCCCGCTGCGTCGGGATGAGGCTGGACGCGAGAGGCGTCGCCCCGCGCCCGCCCTTCCTGCTCGTCGTCAACCACCTCGGCTACGCGGACGTGGTCGCGCTCGCCGCCAGTTGCGAGTGCGTCTTCGTGGCGAAGAAGGAGGTGGCGGCGTGGCCGGTCGTCGGCCGCCTGTGCCGGAGCACGGGGACGATCTTCACCGACCGGCGTTCGCGCCGCGACATCCCGCGCGCGCTGTCGCTGATTGAATCGGCGCTCGACGACGGCGTAGGCGTCGTGCTCTTCGCCGAAGGGACGAGCACGCGGGGCGCGGGCGTGCTCCCCTTCAAGTCGCCGCTCCTCGAAGCGGCGGCGCGGCGGGGCCTGCCAGTCCACTACGCCAGCCTGAGCTACAGCGCGCCGCCCGGCGAGCCGCGCGCCGACAGTTCGGTCTGCTGGTGGGGCGACATGACTTTTCCGAGACACTTCTTCGGGCTGCTGAAACTGAAAATGTTCAGCGCCGGCCTCGTCTTCGGCGAGGAAGCAATCATCGAGGCCGACCGCAAGGCGCTGGCCGGAAAGCTCCGGGCGGCGGTCGCCGCGCGGTTCGTGCCGGTGGGTTGAAGGCGATGTCCGAGCTTGAGAAGAACAGACTCATCGGCGGCTGCGTCCGCGTCCTCGAACAGGGTCACGCCCTGCTCGGACGCCTCGACGACCGCCTGTACGCTTCGGCCGCAAGGCTCCCCGTCCAGAGCGCCGCGGGCTCACACGTGCGCCACTGCCTCGACTTCTACCAGAGCCTGCTCGAAGGCGTGTGGGCCGGGCGCGTCGATTACAACCGCCGCGGGCGGGACCCGCTCGTCGCGCGCGACCGCGCGTGCGCCGCCGCCCGGATCGAGATCGTCATCGAGGAGCTGCGCGCCCTCGCAGACCTCCCCGGCGACACGAAGCTGCTCGTCAGCCCCGAAGACTCAGACGCCGATACGTGGTGCGTCTCCACGCTCGCGCGCGAGCTTCAGTTCCTTCTGAGTCACACCGTGCACCACTACGCGCTCGTGGCGCTGATCCTCAGGCTGCAAGGCTTCGAGCCGGGCGCGGAGTTCGGCGTCGCGCCTTCTACGCTCGCGCACTGGAGGGAGGAGGCGCTATGTGCACGGTGAGCTGGGCGGCGACGGCCGAAGGCTACGAGCTTTTCTGCAACCGCGACGAGCGGCGCACGCGCGCGGCCGCGCAGTCGCCGACGGTGCGCGGGTCGCGCGGCGTGAGGTTCCTCGCCCCCACCGACGCCGAGGCGGGCGGCACCTGGATAGCCGCGAACGAGTTCGGCCTCACGCTCTGCCTGCTGAACCGGTACACGGGAGGTGAGTCGCAGGCGGCGGGCGAGTTTAGAAGCCGCGGGCTTCTGCTCCCGGAACTGGCGAGCCTCCGGGACACGGCCGAGGTCATGCGTGCCGTCGAGTGCGGAAGTCTGTCGCAGTTCCGCCCCTTCACGCTGCTCGCGCTCGCCCCGGGCGCGCCTCCCGCCGCGGCGTGCTGGACGGGGCGCCGCCTCCTCGTCTGCGAAGAGGACGGCGACCCGTTGATGCCGCTCACCTCTTCTTCCTTCAACAGCAATGAAGTCGTGCGTGAGCGCATGAAATTCTTCAGAGGCATGACCGCCGGCCACCCGAGTCCCGCGGCCGAACTTCTCACCCGTTTCCATCACAGTCACGAGCCGGAGCCGGGGCCGTCCTCGGTCTGCATGCACCGCCCCGACGCTTCGACCGTCAGCTTCAGCCGCGTGAAGGTCAGCCCCGTCTCAATCGAGTTCTACTACCAGCCCGGCCCGCCCTGCGCGGGCGCGCGAGGCTTGAGTGTCTCCCTCCAGCGCTCGGCGGGGCGGCTTGAGGCGTCGCGTTGGAACCGTTCGGGGGAGGCATTTATATGAGCGTGCCCCTTCTCGACATCCAGAATCTGGCGGGCGCCGGAGAGGTCGGGGCGGTCGCGCTCTTCTTCCTCCTCGCGGCGGCCACGCTCGTGAGCGAAGACGCGACCTGCGTGACGGCGGGGCTCCTCGTCGCGAAGGGGGAAGCGAGCTTCGCGGTGGCCGCATCGGGAAGTCTCTTCGGCATCTTCGTCGGCGACGTGCTGCTTTTCCTGGCGGGCAGGTTTGCGGGAAGGCCGGCGCTGCGCGTCGCGCCCCTCAAGTGGTTCGTGCGCGCGGGCGACGTGGCGCGCAGCTCCGAATGGTTCGAGCGCCGCGGCCCGGCTGTGATCCTTTTGAGCCGCTTCCTGCCGGGCACGCGCGTCGCGACCTACTTCGCGGCGGGGCTGCTCGAAACGAGTTTCCCGAAGTTCTCGCTCTACTTCCTGCTCGCGGCGGCGGCCTGGACGCCGCTCGTCGTCGGCCTCGCCGCCACCCTCGGCGCCGGCGCGGGCACTCTGACAAGACTGGCGCTCGCCGGCGCGGCCGCTTACGCGCTCGTCCGGGTCGGGTTGCGCCTCGCGAGTTACCGCGGCCGGAGGCTGCTCGTCTCGCGCTGGCGGCGTACGACGCGCTGGGAGTTCTGGCCGCCCTACGTCTTCTACGCGCCGGTCGCGGCTTACGTCCTGCTGCTCGGGATCAGGCACCGCTGCCTGACCCTCTTCACCTGCGCGAACCCCTCGATCCCGGCGGGCGGCTTCGTCGGCGAGTCGAAGCTCGACATACTGCGCGGGCTCTCCTCTTCGACGTGGTCGCGCTCGCACGTGGCGCCCGCCACCCGCATAGACTCGGCGCTCGACGCCGACGCACGCCTGCGCGCCGCGTGGCTGTTTATGGAGGAGCGCGGCCTCTGCTTCCCCGTCGTCGTCAAGCCCGACGCGGGACAGCGCGGCGAGGGCGTGCGCGTGGTGCGCTCGGACGCCGAGCTTGAGGACGCCCTGCGCCGCGAGGCGTGCGACCTGCTGGTGCAGGAGTACGCGCCGGGTCAGGAGTTCGGGGTCTTCTACTACCGCAGGCTCGGCGAGGAACGCGGGCGCATCTTCTCGATCACCGAGAAGCGTTTCCCCGAAGTCGAAGGAGACGGCCGGAGCACGCTCGAAGAGTTGATACTGAAGGACGAGCGCGCGGTCTGCATGGCGCGATTCCATCTGAAGCAGCACGCGGCGCGGCTGGGCGAAGTGCTCGCCGGCGGCGAGCGGTTCGCGCTCGTCGAGCTGGGCTCGCACTGCCGCGGCGCGCTCTTCCTCGACGGCTCGCGGTTCAAGACCGAAGCCCTCGAACGCTCGATAGACCGCTTGAGTCGCGGCTTCGGCGGCTTCTACTTCGGCAGGTTCGACATACGCACTCCTTCGCCGGAAGACTTCCGGCGCGGGCGCAACTTCAAGGTCGTCGAGCTGAACGGCGTCACGTCCGAGGCGACGCACATCTACGACCCGACGCACGGCCTGCTTTACGCCTACAAGGTTCTCTTCCGACAGTGGCGGCTCGCCTTCGAGATCGGCGCGCTGAACCGCGCGCGCGGCGCGCGCCCCGTCACGCTCTTCGAGCTTGTAGGGTTGACCCGCAAGGCATTCCGCCTCGGGGGGGAATAATCTCCTGTCCGCTCGGATATAACCCGCGGAGGTCTTGGAACGATGGAACTCTCGAAACGGATGAAAGCGCTGAGCTGGGTCTTGCAGGCGGTCGTGGCCGTCATCCTGTTGCAGACGCTCTTCTTCAAGTTCACGGGCGCGCCCGAGTCGGTCTACATCTTCTCGAAGCTGGGCGCGGAGCCGTGGGGGCGCATCGCCTCGGGCGTCTTCGAGCTGATCGCCGCGGCGCTCCTGCTCTTCCCGCGCACGGCCGCGGTCGGCGCGTTGATGTCGCTCGGCGTCATCAGCGGCGCGATCTTCAGCCACCTGACGAGGCTCGGCATCGCGCTGACGGAGGTGGGCGACCGCGGCGAGCTGTTCGCGCTCGCCCTCGTCGTCTTCGTGGGGAGCGCGGCCGTGCTCTTCATACGCCGCCGCGAGCTGCCCTTCGTCGGCGGCGCGCTCTCGAAGGACGCGCGCGCGCGCATCGACGCCTCCCTCAAGAGTCGCGCCGGAGTTTAACCCGTGACGAAGAATGGCACGACACACGCGCACGAACACGCGCGGAACCGCTTCGCCGTCATCCCGACGCCGGAACGGCTCGGGGCTGACACGGCGCGCACGGGACGCGGTGTGACTATCGCCTTCGTCGACTCCGGCTTCTACCCGCACCCGGATTTGGTCGAGCCACGGAGCCGCGTCCTCGCCTTCAAAGACATCTCGGGTGAGGAGGCGACGCTCGACACCGCTTTCGACTCGGGGCGTGTGCCGGAGTCGTGGCACTGGCACGGGACGATGGTGGCGGTCGCGGCCGCGGGCAACGGCCGTCTCTCGGAGGGCGTCTACCGCGGCCTCGCTTCCGAAGCCGACGTGGTGCTCGTTAAGGCGAGCAGGCGCGGACGCATCACGGAAGAGTCAATCGCCGGCGGCATCCGTTGGGCGGTCGAGAACCGCGAGCGGCTGCGTATACGCGTGCTCAACATCTCGCTCGGCGGCGACGCCGACCTGCCACACGCTCTGAGCGACATCGACCGGGCGGCGGAAGCCGCGGTCGCCGCTGGGATAGTCGTCGTCGTCGCGGCCGGCAACTCCGGCTGCGGCGCGCGCCCGCATTCGATACCGCCCGCGAACTCGCCCTCGGTCATCACGGTCGGCGGCTACTCGGACGGGAACCGGCTCGACGGCGAGGGCTTCGACCTCTACTGCTCGAACTACGGCGCGACCGCAGACGGCCTCGTCAAGCCGGAGCTGATCGCGCCGGCGATGTACGTCGCCGCGCCCATACTTCCCAACACGCCGCCGTACAGGGCGGCGGAGGCGCTGTCCCGGCTGGCACACGCGCCCGACTACCTGTTCCACGGCCTGCTCGCGGAGCTTTGGCGCGAGGCGGAGTTGCCGGAGTCGGTGCTCGAAGAAGGGACGGCGGGCGCGCGGGCTCTGGTCGAATCTGAGTTGCGCGAGAGGAAGGTGGTCGCCACGCACTACCAGCACGCGGACGGGACTTCGTTCGCCGCGCCCGTCGTCTCGTCGGTCGTCGCGCAGATGCTCGAAGCCAACCCGCGGCTGACGCCCGCCGCAGTGAAGCAGATTCTCATCTCGACGGCGACGCGTGTAGGCGGGGCGCCGCTCCTGCGTCAGGGCTACGGCATCCTCGACGCGCGTCGCGCGGTCTGTGAGGCCGCGAGCGAAACTCACATGCTCACGGCGGAGCACTTCGGCCCGCCGCGCGTCGAGGGCGGGCGTCTCGTCTTCTTCTACCACGACGACGCGGCCGCATCGGTCGCGCTCGCGGGCGACTTCAACGGGTGGGAGCCCTTACCCCTGAAGAGGGAACCGGACGGCCTCTGGCGCGCCGCGCTCGACATCCCGGCGGGCGGCAGCTACCGCTACAAGTTCGTCGTGGACGGGGCGCGCTGGGCGGAAGACCCGTCCAACGGCTTCAAAGAGCAGGACGGCTTCGGCGGCCTCAACTCGGTTCTCAACATCGGCTGAGATGAGGCGGAAGCCCGACCGTGAGGGAGGGCGTACGTCTTCCATGATGAGCCTTGACGGATGACGTGCGCCCTCCCTCACGGTCGGGCTTCCGCCTCGTGGAATAAATCAAAGCAGTGCCGTGATTCATCCGGCGGGGGTTATCTGTCAACGCCGATGCGTACAGCTCTGAAACAACACTGGCCCGAGTACCTGTCCGAGGCGGCCGGGCTCGGCGCGTTCATGGTCTCGGCCTGCGCGTTCGCCGCGCTGCTCTTTCACCCGTCCTCGCCGGTCGCGCGGGGGGTGGAGAGCGAGGCCGTGCGGCGCGCGCTGATGGGCGCGGCGATGGGGCTGACGAACGTGCTGCTGGTCTACTCGCCGTGGGGCATGCGCTCGGGCGCGCACCACAACCCGGCGGTCACGCTCACCTTCTACCGGCTCGGCAAGGTGAAGGCGGTGGACGCGCTCTTCTACGCCCTCGCGCAGTTCGTGGGCGGAGTCTCGGGCGTCGTCGCCGCGTCGTTAGTGCTCGGGGACGCGCTCGCGGACGCGAAGGTCAACTACGTAGTGACCGTGCCGGGGAGCTTCGGCGTCGCGGCGGCGTTCGCGGCCGAGGCGCTTATCTCGTTCGGGCTGATGTCGGTCGTGCTGCGCGCGTCGAACCACGCGCGGCTCGCGCGCTGGACGGGGCTGCTGGCGGGGCTGCTGGTTGCCGTCTACATCGGCGTCGAGTCGCCGGTCTCGGGGATGAGCATGAACCCGGCGCGGACGTTCGGCTCGGCCGCGACCGCAAACGTGTGGACGGCCCTGTGGGTCTACTTCGCCGCGCCGCTCGCGGGGATGCTGCTCGCCGCCGAGGTCTTCGCCCGCACGGGCGCGCGCGCCGCCTGCGCCAAGCTCCACCACCACAACCGCAAGCGCTGCATCTTCAACTGCGAATACGAGGAGAGGGTGCCGGGTGCTGGGTGCTGGGAAAAAGCAGCTTGTCTTTAACCCAGCACCCAGCACCCGGCACCCAACACCCGGTTTCGGAGGAGGCATGAACCACTACGACGTGATCATCATCGGGACGGGCGCCGGCGGCGGCACCCTGGCGCACAGGCTCGCGCCTTCGGGGAAGAGAATTCTGCTGTTGGAGCGCGGCGGGTTCGTCCCGCGCGAGCGCGACAACTGGGAGTCGCGCGCCGTCAACGTCGAGGGCAAGTACAACACGAAGGAGACGTGGTACGACGGCGCGGGGAAGCCCCTGCACCCGCACACGAACTACAACGTCGGCGGCAACACGAAATTCTACGGCGCCGCGCTGTTCCGTCTGCGCAAGGAGGACTTCGGGACGTTGCGCCACCGCGACGGCCTCTCGCCCGCGTGGCCGATCTCTTACGAAGACATCGAGCCTTTCTACGCGCAGGCCGAGGCGATGTACCACGTCCACGGCAACCGCGGCGAAGACCCGACCGAGGGGTGGGCCTCGGGGCCTTACCCGCACCCGGCCGTCTCACACGAGCCGCGCATCCGGCAGCTCGCCGAAGACTTCGCCGCGTCGGGCGTCAAGCCCTTCCACGTGCCGCTCGGCGTGATGCTCAAGGAGGACGACCCCGCCCGCAGCAAGTGCATCCGCTGCGGGACGTGCGACGGCTTCCCGTGTCTGGTGCAGGCCAAGTCGGACGCGCACGTCTGCGCCGTCGAGCCCGCGCTCGAACACCCGAACGTGACGCTCCTGACTAACGCCAAAGTCACGCGGCTTGAGACCGACGCCTCGGGGCGCGTCGTCAGCCGCGTCCACGTCGAATTGGACGGGGGCGCGCGCGAAATCTTCTCGGCCGACCTCGTCGCCGTCTCGTGCGGCGCCATCAACTCCGCGGCGTTGCTGCTTAAGTCGGCGAGCGACAAACACCCGAAAGGGCTCGCCAACACTTCGGACGTGGTCGGACGCCACTACATGGGGCACGTCAACTCGGTCGTGCTCGCCGTCTCGAAGTGCCCGAACCCGACCGTCTTCCAGAAGACGCTCGCCGTCAACGACTTTTACTTCGGCGCGGAGGACTACGACTTCCCGATGGGGCACATCTCCTTCGTCGGCAAGCTCGACGGCGTGGCGCTCTCGGCGGGCGCGCCGAAGCTCGCGCCCGGCTTCACGCTCGATTTGATGGCAAAGCACTCGCTCGACTTCTGGCTCACGTCGGAAGACCTGCCCGACCCGAACAACCGCGTGACGCTCGACCGCGGGGGGAACGTCGTCCTGTCCTACACGCCGAACAACCTTGAGCCGCACAGGCGCTTGCAGCAGAAGCTCGAGGGCTTGATGAACCAACAGACGAAGTGTCGGGAGCACGGCCACTCGTGCCACGTCGGCCTCTTCGCGCGAAGTCTCTTCCTCGGCCAGCGCATCCCGCTCGCCGGCGTCGCGCACCAGAACGGCACCGTGCGCTTCGGGCGTGACCCGAAGACCTCGGCGCTCGACGCGAACTGCAAGGCGCACGACCTCGACAACCTCTACGTCGTGGACGGCAGCTTCTTCCCTTCGAGCGCGGCGGTGAACCCGGCGCTCACCATCATGGCCAACGCCCTGCGCGTGGGCGACCACCTGCTGGAGAGGATGCGATGAGGGCAGAAAGATTCCCGCGGAGAGGCGAGGCGCTCATGCGCCTGTGCGCGACGGAGCCGGCGCTGTGCGTCCGCGCGGCGGACAGGAATGCGCGGCGGCTGTTGGCGCTCGCGCTGCTCCTGCTCACGCTCGGCATGCTGCTGCTGCCCGCGAAGGCGCAGAACCTGAACGCCGGCGGGGCGGCGAGGCCGGCGGCCGTCGCTTCTATCGAGGCCGTCGAGTCGGTCGGCATGACGGTCTCGGACATGGACGCGTCCGTCGACTTCTACACGCGCGTCCTCACCTTCGAGAAGGTCTCGGACGTGGAGGTCGCGGGCGAGGAGTATGAGCGGCTTCAGGGCCTCTTCGGCGTGAGGATGCGCGTCGTGCGCCTGCGCCTCGGAGACGAGGCGGTAGAGCTGACCGAGTACCTCACGCCGAAGGGCAGGCCCGTGCCCGCCGATTCGCGGAGCAACGACCGCTGGTTCCAGCACTTCGCCGTCATCACCTCCGACATGGGGAAGGCTTACGCGTGGCTGCGTCAACATAAGGTGCAGCACGCCTCGACCGGGCCGCAGACGCTCCCGCTCTGGAACAGGAACGCGGCCGGGATCAAAGCCTTCTACTTCAAAGACCCGGACGGTCACGCGCTGGAAATCCTACAGTTCCCCGAAGACAAGGGCGCGGAGAAGTGGCACAGGCTGCAAGAGTCGGGAAGACTCTTCCTCGGCATCGACCACACGGCCATCGTCATCTCGGACACGGAGGCGAGTCTGAAGTTCTACCGGGACGTGCTGGGGATGACGGTCGCGGGCGGGAGCGAGAACTACGGCACCGAGCAGGAGCATTTGAACAACGTGCGGGGCGCGCGCCTGCGCATCACCTCTCTGCGCGCGCCGGGGGGCGGCCTCGGCGTCGAGTTCCTCGAATACCTCGCGCCGCGCGACGGGCGGCCCGCGCCTGCGGACGCGCGCGCCAACGACCTCGCCCACTGGCAGACCGGGCTCGTCACGGCGAGCGCCGGTGGGACGGCAGAACTGTTGCACCGCGGCGGATACCGGTTCGTCTCGGACGGCGGCTTGGCGGTCGATGCAGGCGGGCTCGGCTTCCGCCGCGGCTTCCTCGTCGCCGACCCGGACGGCCACGTCTGCCGCGTCGCGGAATATTGAAGAAGGCCCGAAGGGCTGAGAGAGAGACATAAGTTTATCGAGGAGACATGAAGATGCCGGTCGCGGAGTTGACGGAAGTCGCGGAGGAGACGCAGCGGACAGCTTTGACTGCCGAGGAGGGGCGGCTCGCGGAGTCGCGCGCGCGCGCGGCCCACTGGAAGCGCTGGGGGCCTTACGTGTCGGAGCGTGCCTGGGGCACGGTGCGCGAGGACTACTCGGCCGGCGGGACGGCCTGGGACCATTTGCCGCACGACCACGCGCGGTCGAAGGCGTACCGCTGGAACGAGGACGGCATCGCGGGCTTCTGCGACCGCCGCCAGTACCTCTGCTTCGCGCTCGCGCTGTGGAACGGGCGCGACCCCATCCTCAAGGAGCGCCTGTTCGGGCTCACCGGCAGCGAGGGCAACCACGGCGAGGACGTGAAGGAGTACTACTTCTACCTCGACTCGACGCCCACGCACTCCTACATGAAGTTCCTCTACAAGTACCCGCAATCGGAGTTCCCCTACGCGCGGCTGGTCGAAGAGAACCGGAGGCGCGGGAAGGGCGAGCCCGAGTACGAGCTTTTAGACACGGGCGTCTTCGACGAGGATCGCTACTTCGACGTGACGGTCGAGTACGCGAAGGACGCGCCCGACGACATCCTCGTCCGCGTCAGCGCCACCAACCGCGGCCCCGACGCCGCGCCGCTTCACCTTTTGCCGACGCTCTGGTTCCGCAACACCTGGTCGTGGGGCGGCGACGAGAGGCGTCCCGAGCTGCGCGCCCTGAATGTGGACGATGGCGCCGCGGTCGTCGGGGCGCGTCACGACTACCTGGGCGCGCGCGTGCTCTACTGCGAGGGCGCGCCCTGCCTGCTCTTCACCGAGAACGAGACGAACACGCAGCGGCTCTACGGCGTGCCGAACCGTTCTTACGCGAAGGACGGCGTCGGCGACTACGTCGTCCGAGGCAGGCGCGAGGCGGTCAACCCCGAGCGGCGCGGCACGAAGGTTTCCGCACATTACTCGCTGACAGTCGCGCCGGGCGAGACCGTGACCGTGCGCCTGCGACTGACGGACGGGGCGGCGGCGGCCGAGACGTTCGGCGAAGAGTTCGACCGGACGTTCGAGGCGCGTCGGCGCGAGGCGGACGAATTCTACAAGACGGTCGTGCCGGCGGAACTTTCAGACGACGCGCGAGACGTGATGCGGCAGTCACTGGCCGGGCTGCTCTGGTCGAAGCAGTTCTACCACTACGTCGTGCGCGACTGGCTCGCCGGAGACCCGGCGCAGCCCGCGCCGCCGGCCGAGCGCAGGCGCGGCCGCAACCGCGAGTGGGCGCACATGCACAACGCCGACGTGATCTCGATGCCGGACAAGTGGGAGTACCCCTGGTACGCCACCTGGGACCTGGCCTTCCACTGCGTCCCGCTCGCGCTCGTCGATTCGGACTTCGCCAAGGAACAACTCGTCCTGATGCTGCGCGAGTGGTACATGCACCCGTCGGGTCAGCTCCCCGCCTACGAGTGGGCCTTCTCGGACGTGAACCCGCCCGTCCACGCGTGGGCGGCGCTGAGGGTCTACAAGATCGAGAAGAAGCGGCGCGGCGTCGGCGACCGGGACTTTCTGCAACGCGTCTTCCACAAGCTGCTCCTGAACTTCACCTGGTGGGTCAACCGCAAGGACGCCGAGGGGATGAACATCTTCCAGGGCGGCTTTCTGGGCATGGACAACGTCGGCGTCTTCGACCGCTCGCAGCCCCTGCCCACGGGCGGCCACCTCGCGCAGTCCGACGGCACGAGCTGGATGGCGATGTACACCCTGAACCTGCTCGCCATCGCGCTGGAGCTGGCGAAGGAAGACCCGAGTTATGAGGACGTGGCGTCGAAGTTCTGGGAGCACTTCCTGCACATCGCGCACGCGATGAACAACCTCGGCGAGGACGACATCTCCCTGTGGGACGAGGGGGACGGCTTCTACTACGACGTGCTCCACCTGCCCGGTCGGGGGAGCCAGACGTTGAAGGTGCGCTCGATGGTGGGTCTCGTCCCGCTCTTCGCCGTCGAGACGCTGGAGCCGGAAGCCGTTGACAGTCTGCCCGGCTTCAAGCGGCGCATGGAGTGGTTCATCGAGAACCGGCCCGACCTGACGGCCCACGTCGCCTGCATGCGCACGCCCGGCGCGGGCGAGCGCCGGCTGCTCGCGGTCGTCGAACGTGAAAAGCTGCGGCGCGTCCTGCGACTGATGCTCGACGAGTCTGAATTCCTCTCGCCGCACGGCATCCGCGCCGTCTCGCGCCGCCACCGGGAGCACCCTTACGTGCTGCACGTCGAAGGCACGGAGCACCGCGTCGACTACGAGCCGGGCGAGTCCTCGACGGGTCTGTTCGGCGGCAACTCGAACTGGCGCGGGCCGGTCTGGTTCCCCGTCAACTACCTGCTCATCGAATCCCTGCAGAAATTTCACCACTACCTGGGGGACGACTTCAGCGTCGAGTGCCCCACGGGCTCGGGCCGGATGATGAACCTCGGCGAGGTCGCGGCCGAGCTCTCGCGCCGCCTGTCGCACATCTTCCTGCGTGACGCGGAGGGGCGGCGCCCCGTCTACGGCGGCTCGGGGAAGTTCCAGACTGACCCGCACTGGCGCGACCTCGTGCTCTTCTACGAATACTTCCACGGCGAGACGGGGGCCGGCGTCGGCGCCTCGCACCAGACGGGCTGGACGGGGCTGGTGGCGAAGCTTTTGCAGCAGAGCGGGGAATGAAGGCGTAAACTGTGAACCGTAAACCGTGGCAAGATAAATCCAGTTCTTACTTGTCACGGTTCACGGTTCACGATATTAGGAGGATTTATGAAAGCGATTGCAGTCACCCCGGGCGTGCCCGACAGCGTGCACCTCGTCGAGATGCCGGCGCCGGAAGTCGAAGACGTGCCGAACGGCCGCGGCGTGCTGGTGCAAGTGCTGCGGGTCGGCGTGGACGGCACCGACAAGGAGATCAACGCCGCCGAGTACGGCGCCGCGCCCGAGGGCTCGGACTTCCTCGTCATCGGCCACGAGGGCTTCGGCCGGGTCGAGGCCGTCGGGCCGAACGTCACGGAGGTCGAGCCCGGCGACTACGTCGTCGCGACGGTGCGCCGCCCCGGCCGCAGCATCTACGACCTCATCGGCACCAGCGACATGACGACCGACTCGGTCTACTACGAGCGCGGCATCAACCTGCGCCACGGCTACCTCGCCGAGTTCTACGCGGACGACGCCGCGTTCATCGTCAAAGTCCCGCAGGGGTTGAAGGAGGTGGGCGTGCTGCTGGAGCCGATGACGGTCGTCGAGAAGGGCGTCACGCAGGCCTTCGAGGTACAGCGCCGCCTGCGCGTGTGGCGGCCTCGGCGGGCGGCCGTGATGGGCGCGGGCACCATCGGCCTGCTCGCCACGCTCCTGCTGCGGCTGCGCGGGCTCGAAGTCGTCACCTTCGGCAAGACGCCGAAGCCGTACCTCAACTCCGAGCTGGTCGAGGCCCTGGGCGCGACCTACGTCACCAGCGACGACGTGCCGGTGGCCGAGTCCCCGCAGCGTTACGGGGGCGGCTTCGACCTCATCTTCGAGGCGACGGGCTACTCGCCCATCGTCTTCGACTCGATGCAGGCGCTGGCGAAGAACGGCGTGCTGGTGCTCTCCTCCGTCACGGGCGGCGACCGGCGGGTCGAGGTGCCCGCCGACAAGATCAACCTGGAGTTCGTCCTCGGCAACAAGGTGATGGTCGGGACGGTGAACGCCAACCGCGAGTACTTCGAGGCGGGCGTGCGCGACATGTCGCAGGCCGAACTCCAGTACCCGGGCTGGCTCGCGCGCCTGCTCACGCACCCGGTCAAGGGACTCGAGAACTACCGCGAGCTGTTCGAGAAGCTGACCACGGCGAAGGATGCCATCAAGGTCTACTGCGAGGTCGCCTGACTAACCCGAAATGAGACGGGCCTCTAACAGAACAGAGGATATGACAGGATGCGGAGCGGCCTCGGCCTGCGCAGTTCGCTTCTAAAACTTGTGAGGTCGTGTATGGTCATGCGGAAATTCGTAACAGTTGCGGCTGGAGCACTCCTGCTGGTGCTGAGTGGCTCCGGCCACCTCTTTGCCCAGACGGAGAACGTCGTTACCCGCCAGGAGACGCTTCGCGGCTCAGTCACCCCCGAACGCGAATGGTGGGACGTGCTGCATTATGACCTGAAGGTCGAGTTCCTGCCCGAGACGCGGAGGTTGAGAGGGTCGAATGCGATAACTTTCAAAACTCTCAAGGCGGGGAGCAGAATGCAGATAGATCTACAGCCGCCGCTCGCGATAACGAAAGTCACTCACGGCGACTCTCAACTCAAATTCGAGCGCGAAGGGAATGTCTATTGGGTAACTTTCGAGAGGGAGATTCCGAAGGGTGTGGAAGACCGGGTCGAAATATTTTACGAGGGCGTCCCCGTCGCGAGTAAGAACCCCCCCTGGGTCGGCGGGGTCACCTGGGGCCGGGACGACCTCGGAGAGCATTTCATCGTCACCACCTGCGAGGGAATCGGGGCGAGCATCTGGTGGCCGAATAAAGACCACGGGTCTGACGAGCCCGACCGCGGGATGAGCATCAGCGTGACCGTGCCGGAAAATCTGGTGGCCGTCTCCAACGGCCGTCTGAGAAAGACGGAACACGATGCCGCCGCCAGGACGAAGACCTTTCACTGGGAAGTCCTGAACCCGATTAACAACTACGGGGTCAACGTCAACATCGGCAACTACGTTAACTTCTCCGAGAAGTATCGCGGGGAGGGCGGGGTGCTGGACGTAGAGTACTGGGTGCTGGCCCATCAGAAAGAGGCCGCGGTCAGGCAGTTCAAAGAAGTGCCCCGCATGCTGGAAGCCTTCGAACATTGGTTCGGGAAGTACCCCTTTTACGAGGACAGCTACAAGCTCGTCACGGTCTCATACCCCGGGATGGAGCACCAAAGCTCGGTCACCTACGGCAACTGGTTCAGGAACGGCTACCTGCAGCGGGACGGCAGCGGCACCGGGGTCGGGTTCAAGTTCGACTTCATCATCGTCCACGAATCCGCGCACGAGTGGTTCGGCAATAACATCTCGATGAAGGACGCGGCGGACATGTGGATTCATGAGGGCTTCGCGAACTATTCGGAGAGCCTGTTCGTCGAGTACCATTTCGGAAAGAAGGAGGCGGAAGATTACATGATCGGCAACCGCCGCCTCATCCGTAACGACAGGCCGATCATCGGCACTTACGGCGCGAATAGGGAAGGGTCGGGCGACATGTACCCCAAGGGCGGGAACATGCTACACACCATCCGCCACGTCATCAACGACGACGCCAAATGGCTCTCCATCCTGCGCGGACTCAACGCCGACTTCTGGCACCAGACCGTTTCGACGCAGCAGGTCGAGTCGTACATCAGTCGGAAGGCCGGCATCGACCTCAGCAAGGTGTTCGACCAGTACCTGCGGACGACGGACATCCCGCTCTTAAGATACAAGGCCGACGGGAAGACGCTGTCGTACAGCTATGGGAGAGTCGTGAAAGGGTTCGCGATGCCGATTCGCGTTAGTATTAACGGCAAGGAGGTCGCGCTCACGCCGACCGAGGCGGTACAGACTTTCGTCTTCCCCGAAGAGATCAGAACGTTCGAAGTCGACCGCAACTTCTACATCGACGCGGAGAAGAACGACTTGTAAGCTTTAAGTTCACCCGACCGGCCGTCAAGACAGTAGGTCAGGAGCCCGAGACCAGCTTGCCGTTTGCCCGGCCATTTCTTGCGCGCCCCCGGGCCTTGCTCGCGGAGCCCGTCGACGCCCTGCCGCTCGACCTCTTCCGGGTCATGGCGGGCGTGCTGGCCTTCGCCTACTTCCTTCGCACCTTCCTCGAGGCGAGGGATTTCAGCGGCCCCGGCGGGTTGATCGACCACGAACTCAGCCTCGAGCTCTTCTGGTTCACGCGGCTGGGCCTGTTCCGGACGGGCATGAGTCTGGCGATGTTCCAGGCGGTCTTCCTCTTCGGCTGCCTCTGCTCCTGCGCGCTCATCGTCGGTTACCGCGTCAAGACCTTCGCCGCCGTCCTGTACCTGATTGCGGTCTGCACCTACCGCTGGAACTTCCTTGTGATGTACGTGGACGATTCCATCGTCCACCTCACACTCTTCTGGCTGCTGCTGTTGCCGGTAGGCCGCACCCTCGTCCTGAGCGAGTGGCTGGCCGGGCGCGGGGCGGCCTGGCGGCGTTGGAGATGCGAGAGGGTTCCGGGCGCGGCGGCCCGCTGCTTCATGTGGAACCTCGCCCTCATCTACTTGGTCGCGGGGCTGTGGAAGTTGACCAGCCCGATGTGGCGCGACGGCGTCGCGCTCTACGTCATCTTAAAACTGCCGATCTCGCTGACGCCGGACTTCTGGGGGCCGGAGCACCTGGGCCTGCTGCGAGCGCTGAACTACGGCGCGCTCATCCTCGAGCCACTGTTCCCCCTCATCTTCATTCTTCCCAAAGGGCACCCGGCCAAGTACGCCCTGCTCGCGGCCCTCTTCGGGTTTCACGTCGGGACGTTGGCGACGCTCAAGATTCCTTTCGCGAACGTCGCCTGCCTCGCGGCCATGATCGTCCCGTTCGGCGGCGAGCTGATGGGCAGGCTGCGCGGGGGGGCGCCGTGCCCGCCGGCGTGGCGGGCGCCCGCGCGCGTGGGCTTGTCCGGCGCGTTCGCGCTCCTCTCCGTCGCCGTCTTGACGCTGGCGATGCTCAGCTCGGTGACCTTACCGCGGTGGCGCGCGCCGACGCGCCGCGTCGACGCAGGGGCTTCCGGGACACGCGCCGCCGCGGGCGTGGCCGAGGGCCTGGGGCCGCTACAGATGTTTCTCTTTTCGTCTCTCTGGTGCGTCGGCCTCGCGCAACAGTATCAACTCTTCAACTGGGTGGACGAGCGCAACTTTTCCGTCCGATACCGAATCCTCGAATACGAGGGCGCGACACACGGGCACGAGATCGAGCCCGACACGATGTTTTTGAATTCGACGCGCGGCGTCCTGCTCCAGTTCTATCTGCACGGCCTGACTTGGATGCGCGTCGAGCCCGGCCGCGCGGCGGAGCTTCGCAGGAGCATTCAGACGCGAACCGCCCTCCGCTACTGCCAGAGGTTTCAGCCCCGCGGTGAGGTGTTCGTCTACACGACGTTGGAGCGAATCATCCCCGGCGTTCAACGCGACGATGAAGCGCCCGTGCTGTTGATGAGGTTCAGCTGCGACGGCGGCGAGCCCGAAATGCTGGAGATGAACCTCGACCCGTAGTCGCCCGCTTACCCGAAGGGCACCCGAGGAACTTTATGTGCGGCATAGTCGCCCTCTACTCGCCGGAGAAGCCCATCGCGCCGGAGTCTTTGGCGCGGGCCACCGAACGGCTCGCCCACCGCGGCCCCGACGAGCAGCACCATTGGACGGCGCCGCACGGGCGCGTCGGGCTGGGCCACACGCGGCTCAGCATCATCGACCTGGTGACGGGCGCGCAGCCGATAGCCAGCGAGGACGGCCGTCTGCGCATCGTGGTCAACGGGGAGTTCTACGACCACGAACGCATTCGGCGCGAGCTGGAAGAGCGAGGCCACCGTTTTCGCACGCGCTCCGACAGTGAGATGGCCCTCCACCTTTACGAGGAGGCGGGCGCCGGATGTCTGGAGCGCTTGCGCGGCGAGTTCGCGTTCGTCATCTGGGACGAAGGGAGCCAAACGCTCTTCGCGGCGCGCGACCGCTTCGGCATCAAGCCGCTCTTTTACGCGCGGGTCGGGGGCGCCCTCTACCTGGCTTCGGAGGCCAAAGCCCTGTTCGCCGCCGGTGCCCCCGCGGGCTGGGACAGGGAGTCGATGTTTCAGAGCCTGTTCCTCTGCGCGGATCAGGATCGAACTCTGTTCGAAGGAGTCCGGCAGGTTCCGCCGGGACACCAACTCGTCGCCCGCGCGGGGTCGCTCCGGCTCTCGTGCTACTGGGACGTCAACTACCCGCGCGCGCGCGACGAAACGAAGCGGACGGAGGCGGAGTGCGTCGAACAGCTACGCTCACTGTTGGACGAAGCGGTTCGCCTCCGCGTGCGGGCCGACGTGCCCGTGGGCTGTTACGTGAGCGGCGGGGTGGACTCTTCGTCCGTCCTCGGCCTCGCCGGCGCACACGCCCAAGGCAGGGTGGCCGCCTTCACGGTCGCCTTCGACCACCCGGACTACGACGAGAGTGCGAGCGCACGCCGGACGGCCGCCCACGCGGGGGCGGACTTCTGGCCGGTGCCGGTCTCGACGAAGGACTCGGCCGAGTCCTTCGTCGAGGCGGTCGGGCACGGGGAGATGATCCACTACAACGCGCACGGCGCGGCGCGCTTTCGTCTCAGCCGCGCGGTGCGGCGGGCGGGCTACAAGGTGGTTCTCCTCGGCGAGGGCGCCGACGAGCTTTTCGCGGGGTACGATTTCTCCCGGCAGGCGCTGTTGACCTCGGGCGCGCGCGGGGGCCACTTGAAGTGGGCGGGCATGCTGGCCCGTCTGCTGCGGCCGAAGACACAGACCGAACGGCGCATCGCGCGCACCTCGCCGTGGCTCGCGCGCATCTGCCGCGTGCTGGACTTCCCCCCGGCGCTGCTCGACTACGTGGCGGAAAAGTTCGTCCTGCTGCGACGCCTGGCCTCGAACGATTTCCTGCAGACGTTCCCGCGCCGCGACCCTTACGGGGAGTTCCTCAGGCAGTTCGATTGGCGCGGGAAGCTACGCGGCCGCGAGCCGGTCAAGCAGATACTCTACCTGTGGATGAAGTCGCTGTTCGTGAACTACGTGCTGGCGGGCGAGAGGCTGGACATGGCGCACGCGGTCGAGGGCCGTCTGCCGTTTCTGGATCACAAGCTCTTCGAGTTCGCGCGCTCCCTCCCGACGTCGCTGCTGGCGCGGGGCGGGCGGCAGAAACACGTCCTGCGCGAGGCCGTCAGACCGTTCGTGACGGCGGAGGTTTACCGCGGCGCCAAGCAGCCTTTCTTCGCGCCGCCGGCGACGCTGCGCGTCGGGAATCCGATGTCCGAGCTTCTGCAGGACATCTTGCGCGGCCGCGCCTTCGCCTCCGTCCCGTTCTTTGAACAGTCCTCCGTCATCGGACTTCTGGACGAACTTCCCCGCATGAATGACGCGGAGCGCGCGGCGATGGACCCGGTCATCTTTATGATGGCGTCCGCCTGCGTGCTTCAAGTCCGCTACGGCCTCTGAAGGCGTTCGACTGTCGAGCAGTCCTTTTCGCGGCCACTGCACGAATACCCTGTTGTACTCGGTCGGGCCGATGAACGTACGTGCCCGCGGGCGTTCTCACGGCTCCCGAAAGCTGGTCGAAAAGAAGGGCTCCCGGAGTTCCGGGAGCCCTTCGGCTTGTCAGACTACTGGAACAGTTTGCCCGAGAGCGTGAAGAGGTTCGTCTGGATGGTGTTGACGCCGGGGCCGCCGACGTTGGGGCCGTCGACCCTGAAGTAGTTCGTGTTGAAGGGGCTGCCCGTGACGGCGTGCGTGACGTTGGGGTTGCCGAGGTAGCCGGCGGGCGCGGCCGGGGCGACGGCCGGGTCCCAGCGCAGGAAGCGGCTGAGCTTGCCCTCGAGCACGGCGCGGAAATCGCACGGCGCGAAGCCGCAGCCGATGTCCTCCGTCGTGTTGATGCTGGCGCCGCCGCTGCTGCTGCCGCCCGAGCGCGCGGCCGTGTCGCTCTCGGAGGTCGCCACCACGCCGTCGTTGGCCGTCGTCGTACCGCCGTTGGCGGTCATCGTGCCGCCGTCCGTGGTGGTGGTCGCCGTCCCGTCGGTCGTGGCGGCGGGCGTGAAGCCGTCGGCGGTCGCGGTCTGGGTCGTCGTCGTCGAGGTCGTGGCCGGGGTGAAGGACGTGGAGGCCGTGGTCGTCGTCTTGAGCGCCGAGTTGATGACGATGCCGCCGTCGGCGTCGGCCGTCGCCGTCATGACCCCGAACGGGTGCGTGATGGTGTAGGTGGCGCCGGCCGTCAGGTTGTCGATGCGGACGCGGATGCGGTCGAACGTGATCTGATTCCCGACGGACGGCAGCGGCGTCGTGAAGGCGGCCTCCTTGGCGAGCACGAGGCGGACGTTGCCGCCGATGGAGCGGTTGATGCGCGCGTCGGCGTACCAGTAGAACGCTTCGTCGGGGAAGTTGATGTTGGCGGTCGTGACCGAGGGCGGCCCCGAGACGGGCGGCGTGGTGATGCAGTTGCCGCTCAGGTCGAGACAGAGCTGGAGTTTGACGCCCACCTCGTCCTGGTACCAGAGCGGGAACGCGACGCGGGGGTCGACCGGCCCGGCCGCCTTGTTCGGGAGGGAAGGGTCGAGGCCGGTGCCGCGCAGCACGACGAGGTGCTGGCTGCCGGCGGCGTTGTCCGTCACGGTCAGGTTGGCCGTGCGGGTGCCGACGGCGACGGGGTTGAAGCGCACCGTCGCCGTGCAGGTTCCGACCGAGGTGAGCGAAGCGTTGATGCACGTCGTCCCGACGAGCGTGAAGTCGGAGGCGTTGGCGCCCGTGACGGTGACGTTCGTGACGAGCACGCTGCCCGTGCCGCCGTTGGAGATGGTGATGACGGTGTTGGGCGAGAGCGCCCCGGTGTTGACCCTCCCGAAGAAGAAGAGGCCGACGTTGCTGTTGAGCGTCAGGGTCGGGGGGGCTTGGCCGAGCGCGGCCGCGCCGAAGGCCGTCACACAGAGGAGCGTCGCGAGCAGGCGCAGCGCCGACGCGCGGAGGTCGCCGTTGCGGGGAGTGTCTTTGAATGAGCGCATGAGAAGCTTCCTTTTTGTTGGGTCGGCGAACCCGCCCGAGGCGCGCCCTCGGAAGTGTCGGCCGTGAAAAGGGCGTGAGGTCAGCCGGCGGACTTCGAAGCCTTCCGGCGGCTGTCTCACGGGGGTGAAGTTCGGCGCAAGCGGACGGCCCCTGAGCAACCGTCATTCCTCGCGCCCGGCGCGCCGCGTTTCATTCGCCGCCGCCCGCGCCCGAGTTCGTCTCAACCGCGGTACGCCTCACCCCACGCTCGCCGCCGCGCGTCGTCGAGGCTGTTTCACCGTGTGACATCGCACCGCCCCACTTGACTCACGATAAAACACGCGCGGCCTCACGGCGGCTCGTCTCCGTCGCGTCGTCCGTGCGGGTTAAGTTGCGTGGCGATTCCCGGAGAGCCGTCCCGCACGGGGCCGCCCGCCTAAGGGCATGGCGGTTGCTTCAGCGTCGGCGCGTCACGTTAGGCAACTCGCGGCCACGGCACTCAAAGAATCTTGCCCACGTACCTGTGACCTGCGGGCTGTAGCACAGACAGAAGGACTCAAGCCCTGAGGGCCGAGAGTCCGCCGGTAGTACCAACGCCATAGACAGAGTCGGGCGCCGCCCCTTGCCACTCACGGCGGGAGGTGACGCGCCGCCATCAGGACGACGCGCTCGGCGGCGCGTGGCCCTACGCCCTTAGTCTGTCCGCCGCCCAAGACGGCCCTATAAGCCGACGCCCTACGGGGTCTGCCTCCACCCAGTATGTTTCAGAAGGAGAATCGTTAATGGCAAACATCTCGAAGAGAGATCGGACGAGAGAGAAACGGAGTGAGCTAGCCGCGAAGAACAGGCGCGAGCTGATCGCCGCGGGCTTCAAGCGGCGCGACCTGTTGAAGATGGGCCTGCTCACGAGCGCCGGGATGCTCATCCCGAAGTCGGGCCTGAGCGCGCGCCCGCTGACGAGCGCCGGCTTCGTCTACGACGACACGCCGCAGAGCCGGCCGACGACGCCGTTCGTCGAGGAGATGCCGCGCCTCGTCGAGAAGCCTTTCTTCACGTCGGCGGCGAGCCTGACGGGGCCGCCGCCGCAGGTCACGCCCAACACCGCGGCCGGCGAGAGCCGGACGATCAACCACCAGATTCTGACCGGCCAGCCGCCGCAGAAGTACTACGAGATTCACCAGAAGGCCTTCCAGGCCAAGTCGCACCCCGAGTTCTCGCAGCCCTCGACGCTGTGGGGCTACGACGGCATCTTCCCCGGCCCGCTCTTCCGTGCCTACTACGGCGAGCCGATGCTCGTCCGCCACTGGAACGACCTGCCGCCCGACGGGCAGAACGGCGGGTTCGGCCTCAACTCGACGACGACCCACCTGCACAACGGCCACACGCCGCAGGAGTCCGACGGCCACCCCTGCTTCTTCAACGACCGGACGCACTTCTACGACCACCACTACCCGAATGTGCTGGCCGGCTTCCAGTCCACGCACCCGACGCTGAACGCGGCCGGCATCCCGGGCGACCTCAAGGAGTCGATGCACACGCTCTGGTACCACGACCACCGCTTCGACTACACGTCGCAGAACGTCTACAAGGGCATGGCCGGGATGTTCAACCTCTTCCACAAGAACGGCCAGTACGACGGCGGCGACGAGAACTCGGGCTTCCGCCTGCCTTCTTACCCGAACTTCGACGTGAACATGGTCTTCAACGACGCGGTCTACGACGCGCAGACCGACCAGCTGGCCTTCGACCTCTTCAACCTCGACGGCATCCTCGGCGACAAGATGCAGGTCAACGGCAAGGTGCAGCCGGTCTTCCACGTCAGCCCGCGCCGCTACCGCTTCCGCTGGCTCAACATGGGGCCGTCGCGCTTCTACCAGTTCTCCATCCTCGACCCGACCAACAACACGACGAAGCAGATCTGGCAGATGAGCACGGACGGCAACTTCCTCGCGCGCCCCGTCAAGGTTGACGGCGTGCGCATCTCGGTCGCCGAGCGCACGGACGTGATCGTGGACTTCACCGGCCTCGCCGGCAAGACCTTCTACATCGAGAACCGTCTGGAGCAGACCGACGGCCGCGGGCCGACCGGCAAGGTGCTCAACCCCGGCCAGGGCACCAAGGTCTTGAAGATCGTCGTCGACCAGCCGGCGGTGGCCGACAACAGCGTCAACTTCGACACGGCGCTGGCGAGCCTGCCCGCGGGCCAGCCCTACTTCTACGGCTTCCCCGACACGACGACGCCCATCCGCGTGACGCGCACCTTCAAGTTCGAGCGCAACAACGGACAGTGGGCCGTCAACGGCAAGTTCCCGAACTGCCTGGAGCCGCCCCGCTTCGCCATCAAGCTCAACACCGCCGAGAAGTGGATCTTCCAGAACAACTCGGGCGGCTGGCAGCACCCCATCCACATGCACTTCGAGGAGTTCCAGACGCTCAAGATCAACGGGCAGCCGCCGGCCGTCTCGGGCATCGTGCAGGCTGGGCGCAAGGACGTGCTGCGGCTGGAGCACAACATGCAGGCGGAGGTCTACTTCCGTTTCCGCGACTTCAAGGGCCTGCTCCCGCTCCACTGCCACAACGTCGTCCACGAGGATCACGCGATGATGGTGCTCCTCGAGATCAACGACAACGGGGACTTGAACCCGAACCCGTAGCCGGGCGACCGGAGAAAGGATTGGCCGAACAATGAAGAACATCAGCAGAAGAAACGTGATGGCTCTGCTCGGCGCCGCCCCCTTCGTCGCGGCGGTCGCGGCCCGGGCCGAGTCCCCGAAGCCCGCGCCGCGGGCGGAGGACGTCACGTCGCGCGACAGGATCAGGGAGAAGCACTTCCCGAACGTCCAGCTCGTCACGCACGAGGGGAAGAAGGTGCGCTTCTACGACGACCTCGTCAAGGACAAGGTGGTCGTCATCAACTTCATGTACGCGAAGTGCGAGGGCATCTGCCCCGGCATCACGACCAACCTCGTCAAGGTGCAGCGCATCCTCGGCGGGCGCGTGGGCAAAGACATCTTCATGTACTCGCTCTCGCTCAAGCCGGAGCAGGACACGCCGGAGGCGCTGGCCGAGTACGCGCGGATGCACAAGGTGGGGCCGGGCTGGCAGTACCTGACCGGCGCCCCCGCCGACCTCGAGTTGCTGCGGCGCAGCCTCGGCTTCACAGACCCCGACCCGCTGGTCGACGCCGACAAGTCGAACCACATCGGGAACGTCCGCTACGGCAACGAGCCGCTCCAGCGCTGGGCCGCCTGCCCCGGCATGTCCAAGCCGGAGATGATCGTCGAGTCCATCGGCTGGCTACTGCCGCAGGGGTCGCGCCCGTCGGCGAAAGGAGAAGGTAAATGACGACTCAACCGCGAACCAAGAACTACCTGACCGCCGCGCTGCTCGCCGCCGCGCTCACGCTGCTCTCGGCGCTCGTGTCGGCGCAGACCGCCTCGCAGACCGCTTCGCAGAGCGGCTCCTCGACGGGGACGGCGACCATCGACTCGACCTCGTCCACGGGCACCGGCACCTCCTCGTCGACGACGAAGCAGACCGCCGCCACCGACTCGACCGCGGTGACCAGCGTCGGCCTCAACGACGGCGTGACCAGCATGGCCGCCGACTCCAACGGCAACCTCTACGCGTCGCTCCAGTACACGAACAAGGTCGTCAAGCTCAACGGCGCGGGGACGGTCATCGGCACCTTCGCCGTCGGGCGCAACCCGACGGGGCTCATCGTCGACAACAACAACGGCGGCCTGCTCTACGTCCTCAACAACGCCGACAACACCGTCTCGAAGCTGAAGCTGGACGGCACGCCGGTCGGCACCTTCCAGGTGGCGGGCGACGGCCCCGTCCACGCGGCCCTCTACGGCGGGGTGCTCTACGTCGCCTGCGAGCGCAGCAACACTTTGGTGCGCCTCTCGTCCGTGGACGGCACGGCGCTCGGCTCGACCGACGTGGGCACGCGCCCCGTCTGGGTGGTCGTCAGCGTGACCAGCACCAAGTACTACAACTACAGCACGCTGGACAGCGGCACCGCGTCCTGCCTCGACTGCGGCCCGTCGCCGACCGTGGACTGCGTGGACTGCACGCCGCCCCCCGACTGCGTGGACTGCGGCACGGCGCCGCCCCCCGACTCCACGACCGTGGACGCCTCCACGACCACCGACGGCGGCGGCACCGCGCCCCCGCCCGACTCCACCGCCGCGAGCGACACCACCTTCTCCGGCGCGGCCTCGACGAATTCCACGAACTCGTCATCCAAGACGGTCACCACCGTCAACATCTACGTCTCGTGCAACAAGGCCAACGAGGTCTGGAAGGTCGGCTCGGACGGCACCCTGGCCGCCAGGTTCGCCACCGGGCGCGGGCCTTTCGGCCTCGCCATCAACAGCCGCGGGGAACTCTTCGTGGCCTGCTTCTGGGACGGGGTCGTGCAGCGGTTCAACAGCGCCGGCACCGTGCTCTCGCGCTCGGCGGTCGGCGACGGCGCGGCCGGGCTGATCTCGTACGGCGGCAGCACGCTGGCGGTCATCTCGAACGGGGCTAACAGCCTCACGCGGCTGTCGCTCTCGGACGGCACGTTCATCAGCAAGGATTTGGTCGACCGCTCCCCGCTGATCGGGGCGGCCACGCCTTCGGCGCTGTGGGTCGCCTGCACCGGCAACGGCACCATCGCGAAGCGCTCTTTGTAAAGGGCGGCCGTGCCCTCTCGACGCCCCCGCGGGCGAAGGGTTCTCCCCCCCCTTCGCCGCGGGGGCCGTCTTTTTTGAGTTCGGCTAAAAACTCCTGCGGCGGTCGGGTATTTATGGGGACGCGGGAGGCACTGTTACGGAAAGGGGAACAAACCGGATGTCATTCGCAAGCGAACTGTCCGCGCCGCGCGCACAGCGGGCGCTCTTCCTTCTGACCTTCATCCTACTCTGCGCCGCGGGCGCCGCCGCGCAGACCGCCTCCTTCGCGGGGAGGGACTACCCCATCGTCGGCAACACGCAGGTCGCCGCCGACTTCAACGGCGACGGCCGCCCCGACCTCGCCGGCGCCGGCAGTAACGTCCGCGTCGCGCTCAACGCCGGCGACGGGTCGTTCCGTCCTTTCGTCGAGTACCCCGCGGGCGGCTTCACGCAGGACGTGGCCGCGGGCGACCTCAACGGCGACGGGCGGCTCGACCTCGTCGTCACGAACAACAGCCAGCAGGTCGCCCTGACCGTGCTGCTCGGTAACGGCGACGGGACGTTCGGCGCGGCCGTCAGCTACCCCAACGACACGGGCTTCGACTCGCCCTCCGTCGCCCTCGGCGACTTCGACGGCGACGGGCGGCTCGACGCCGTCGCCGCGCACCAGATCAACTGCTTCGGCTCGGCCTGCATCATCGGCGAATCCGTCTCCCTCTGGCGCGGCATCGGCGACGGGAGCTTCCAGGCCCCGCAGCAGCTCAACGTCGGCTTCGCCCCGGCCCGCGTGGCCGCCGCCGACCTGAACAACGACGGCAACCTCGACCTGGCAGTCGCGGGCGGCGACGGCGGCGTCTTCATCCTGCTCGGCGCCGGGGACGGAACCTTCCGGCAGATGCCCGACCTCTCGGTCGTGCCGGGCACGGACAACACAGACATCGCCGTCGGCGAATTCAACGGCGACTCGATACCAGACCTCGCCATCGCCGCCGAAGCCGACAGCCGGACGGTCGTCGTGCTCGGCAACGGCGACGGGACTTTCCGCCCGTCGGCCTCCGTCTCGGACGCGCTGTCGGAGCGGCCCGGCGAGTTGACCGTGGCCGACCTGAACGGCGACGGGTCGCAGGACGTGCTGCTCGGGATGGCGAACTGCTGCACGACCAACGGCGACGGGATGCTGGGCGTGCTCTACGGCACCGGCGCGGGGACTTTCCAGCCCGTGACGCGTTACCTCGTCCCCGGCTTCGTCGTCGGCCGCGGGGGCGGCGCGCTCATCGCCTCGGACTTCAACGGCGACGGCCGGCAGGACGTGGCCTTGCAGGTGCGCGGCAACAGCCCCGGCACCACCGTCCTCGTCAACACCACGGGCAGCGCCCCGGCGGCCTTCGCCCTCGGCTCAGTCGTGCTCACGCCTCCGAGCGTCGTCGGCGGCACGCAGGCCGAGGTCAACGTGCTCCTCGCGCCCGGCTCCGTCGCGCAGGCGAGTACGACGCTGACCGTGACGAGCAGCAGGACTTCGGTCGCCACGGTGCCTTCGAGCGTCCGCGTCATCGCGGGGATGACCAACGTCAGGTTTACGGTTAACACGGCGAGCGTGACTTCGACGCAGACCGTCACCATCAACGTGTCGAGCGGCCGCGGCGGATCGCGCAGCGCAACGCTGACCGTCACGCCCGCGGGCGCCGCCGCGCTCGGCTCTTTGCAGACGCAGCCGTCCAGCGTCTTCGGCGGCACGAACGCGACCGGCGTCGTCAGCCTGACGCCCGGCACGGTCGCGCCTTCCGGCGGCGCGGTCGTCTCGCTCACGAACGACAACCCGGGCCTCGTCAGCACGCCGCTCAACGTCAACATCCCCGCCGGCCAGTCTTCGGCCAGCTTCAACATCGCCACGCAGCAGACGGGGCTGACGACGGCCGTCCAGATCACGGCCACCTACGCGGGCGTTTCGAAGAGCGCGACGCTCACGGTCAACGCACCTTCTAACGGCGCGTCGGTCGCGTCCGTCACGCTCACGCCCTCGGCGGTCGTCGGCGGCTCCGCGCAGACGGTCAGGGTGCAGGTCGGCCTCGACCGCGCGGCCCCGCCCGAGGGGGCGACGATCACCCTGTCGAGCAGCGACCCGAACGTCGTGCGCCTGCCGCAGACGCTGGGCATCGCCCCCGGCGGCACGAGCGGCTTCGCAGACTTCACGACCGCGGCCGTCAGCGCGCCGACGCAGGTGACCGTCAGGGCCACCTACGGCGGCTCGACGCAGACGGCCCTGCTGACCGTCAACCCGGCGCCCGCCCCGGCGGTGACGCTCGCGGCCGTGGCCGTCAGCCCGAGCGCCGTCACGGGCGGCTCGAACGCGCAGGGGACGGTCACGCTCAGCGGCCCCGCGCAGTCCGCGACGGTCGTCAACCTCTCGTCGAGCAGCGCCGTCGCGAGCGTGCCGGCCAGCGTCACCGTCCCGGCGGGCGCGTCGTCTGCCGCCTTCGCCGTCGCCACCACGTCGGTGGCATCGTCGACGAGCGTGACGATCAACGCGGTCTCCGGGAGCGTCACGCGCACGGCTTTGCTAACCGTCAACCCGGCGGCGGCGGCCGACACCGTCTCGGTGCAGAAGGCCGAGTACAACTCGTCCAAGGGCACGCTGCTCGTCGAGGCGTCCAGCACGCGCTCGGACGCGACGCTACAGGTCTTCGTCACCTCGACGGGTCAGCTGCTCGGCACGCTGACGAACAGGGGGGGCGGCAAGTCCAACGGGCAACTGAGCGCGGCCACCAACCCGCAGAACATCACGGTGCGCAGCAACCTCGGCGGCTCGGCGACGAGGGCCGTACTCGCGAAGTAGGCGAGAGGGTTCTTCACAATCTTCTTCGGGTAAGAGAGGCTCGAAGGGAAGCGGGGCGGCCCCGGTGGACTCAGGTCTGCCGGGGCCGCTTCGCTTCGGCCGAACCGCCGCGACCTGTTTCAACGTGAAACAGCCGCCCGCCAACCTGTCGCACAGCGGACACCCCTTTCGACGCCGTCGCGGGTTCTGACGTGCGCGCCGACGCGGAACGTGTCTTGCTTCGGAGAAGGTGACTCGCTTCGAAGAAGGACAGGCGACATACGCTCAGGCGTCGTCCTGCTCTCACGATTCCTTAAAGACCCGCTTCAGTGAAAGAGGATTCGTCCGTGAAAAAACATTTCGCATTACTGCTCGCCTTATCTCTGGCGGCCCTGACGTTGACAGTCGCGCCCGCGTCCGTCGCGCGCGCGTCTGAAGGTAGCAAACAGACTCAAGCCGAGAGCGGCGCGAGCCGCCGCACGGCGAAGCGACGCAAGAGCACGCGTGCGCAGGAGGCCACCTACACCTGCCCGATGCACAAAGACGTTCACGCCAAGTCGCCCGGCGAATGCCCCAAGTGCGGGATGGAGCTTGAGCCGGAGAAGCCCGCCAGGGCGAAGTCGGAATAGGCCCGCGGGCCGTCACTCAAACGCAAGGAGACATACGTTATGAATCACGCATTGGGTATAGGTTTAGGGATGCCGGAGATGGTTCTGCTCCTCGGCGTCGTGCTGCTCATCTTCGGCGGCTCGCGCCTGCCGCAACTGGCGAAGGGCCTCGGCTCAAGCATCCGCGAGTTCAAGCGGGGCGCGGCCGGGATGGACGAAGCCCCGGCGCTCGGCGAGGCGGCCAGCCCCGCCGGGCAGAACCTCGATTAACGACAGACGGGAGGCGGCACATGCATACTCTTCTGTTCCTCGAATTCATCGGCACGTCCGAGTTGGTGGTCGTGCTCGTCGTCGCGCTCATCATCTTCGGCCCGCGCAAGCTGCCCGAGCTGGGGCGCTCTCTCGGGAAGGCGATGCACCAGTTCCGCAGCGCCTCCGAAGAGTTCAAGCGGACGTGGGAGACGGAGGCGCGGATTGACGCCGAGCGTGGAGCGTTGCTCGCGCCCGCGACGGCCGAAGCCGAACTCGGCGACGCGGCGACGACCGTCGAAGAGACTCCGGAATCTACGCACGAAGCGCCCGCCCTTAGCGGGCTCTCATTCGCCGGCCACGAGACGGTCGCGGCCGAGGCTTAGGTCGAGACGAGCGCAGGTTTAAATCCTCCGAGATGGTAGCAACCTCATTCGATACAAGCGGCGAGGACGAGCGGCAGGGCGGCGGCCGGCTGGGCGGGCAGATGTCCTTCCTCGAGCACCTGGACGAGCTGCGCCGCCGCATCATCCGCTCCGTCCTCTTCGTCTTCGCCGCGCTCGTCCTCTGCTGGTTCGTCTCCGCCCCCATCTACCGCTTCCTCGCCGCGCCGATGAACCGCGCTTTGGCCGAGGCCTCGCAGCGCCCAGTCCCCCTGCAAGGGCTGACCGGCGGCGAGCACATCCTCTCGCTTAAAGACATCAGGGAGGGCGACGCCGGCCGCTACGTCTTCGAGGCGACGACCAAGCTCGGCACCTCCGTCATCCCGCCGGGCGCATCCGTTTCGGTGCGCGCCGTGATGGGGCCGGACGGGCAGCTCGGCCTCTTCACCGACGAGGCGCTCTTCGCCGGCCAGGGCGTAGTCCCGAAGGGCGTCCGGCTGCCTTTGGACTTTCAGGCGGCGAACGACGGCGCCCCGAGCGAGGAGGAGAAGCTGGTGGTGCGCACGGCCGTCGAGCCGTTCTCGCTCTACCTGCAGGTCTCGCTCTACGGGGCGGTCTGCCTCTCGGTGCCGTTCCTGCTGTGGCAGGTCTGGGGCTTCATCTCGCCCGGCCTCTACCCGCACGAGCGCGGCTGGGCGATGCCGTTCGTTTCGATGTCGAGCGTGTCGTTCGTGGCGGGGGCGGCCTTCGCCTACTACGTGCTCTTCCCGCCGGCCATCACGTACCTCTTAGGGATCGGGTCGGACTTCCGGCTCTTCCTCAACGCGTCGGACTACTTCGACTTCATCATCATCGTGCTCCTGGCGATGGGGGTGGTCTTCCAGATGCCGGCGGTGACCTACGTGCTGGCGCGGATCGGGCTGGTGGACGCGCTCTTCCTGGTCAGGCACTGGCGGATTTCGCTGGTGGTGATCCTGGTGGCGGCGGCCGTGCTCTCGCCGACCAACGACATCCCGAACATGATGCTCTTCGCGGCCCCGATGGTGGTGCTCTACCTCATCTCCATCCTCGTCGCCTGGCTCTTCTCCCGCCCTCGCACGGTGGAGTAGATTAAGGGGTGCTGGGTGTTGGGTTCTGGGTGCTGGTTAGAACCGGGTTTTTAACTAGCACCCAGAACCCAACACCCAACACCTTTCTTGGGGCGTATCTAACGGCGCGGTCGCGGTAATCATGGGTTGAAGGATGTGCCGGCGGGGTCGATTCGGGGGACTTTAGAAGGCGTCCGACAGGCAACCGGGACAACCCCCGGCGCATCTTGACTGTGTCTCCGGAGAGGCCCTAAAATCAGCGCGAAAGTTGCGGCGATGACTGGGTTTAAGCCTCTGTAGGGGACTGGCCCCGGCGGCTTCTCAGGCGTCGCCCTTTTCGCGACCGCCCCGGCAGGTAAACCTTTAATTTCTTTGTCCCAGCCGAACAGGAGTTCTAAAGCGATGTCCCGTCAACAGAGGATGCGTTCTCTGGCCCTGGCCCTTTCCCTGCTCGTCACGGCCTCCCCCGCTGCGTTCGCGCAGAAGAAGAAGGCCGCCGACCCGCAGGACGTGCCCGAGCGCGAGCGCAACGTCCGCAAAGAGAACAAGAACATGTTCAAGAAGTGGATCGACGAGGACGTCGCGTACATCATCACCGACGAGGAGAAGAAGGCCTGGAAGAAGCTCACGACCGACGCCGAGCGTGAGCAGTTCATCGAAGCCTTCTGGCGCCGCCGCGACCCGGACCCGGACACCGAGGTCAACGAGTACCTCGAAGAGCACTACGAGCGCGTGGCCTACGCCAACCAGCACTTCGCCTCCGGCATCCCCGGCTGGAAGACCGACCGCGGCCGTATCTACATCATGTACGGCGCTCCGAACGAGAAGGAGTCTCACCCCTCGGGCGGCTCTTACGAGCGCCCCTCCTACGAGGGCGGCGGCTCGACGACGACCTACCCGTTCGAAATCTGGTTCTACCGCTACCTGCCCGGCATCGGCTCCGGCATCGAGATCGAGTTCGTCGACCCGACCGGCACCGGCGAGTACCGCATCGCCCGCTCGCCCGACGAGAAGGACGCCATGCTCAACATCCCCGGCGCGGGCCTGACCTTGATGGAGCAGTTGGGCCTCTCCGACAAGGCCGACCGCGTCGCCAACCGCGGCGCCTTCGGCTACACCGGCCCGGGCGCGCGCGAGTCCGACAGCCCCTTCTCGCGCCTCATCCTCTACACGGACTTGCAGAAGCCGCCGCAGGTCAACGACGTGCTTGAGAAGAACCTGCTCGCCACCGCCTCGACGGGCGCGGAGGACACCGCCGCCCTCGACGTGGCGACGAAGGTCGACTTCTACCGCGCCTCGGACGACCGCGTGATGACGGCCATCACCATCCAGACCGACAACAACGACCTCCAGTTCAAGGACGACGGCAGCGGCATCCAGACGGCGCGCCTCAACATCTACGGCCGCGTGACGAACCTCTCGGGCCGCCGCGTGACCAGCTTCGAAGACCCGGTCACGACGACGGCCACGGTCGCGGAGCTGACCACGCTCAAGGAGCGCAAGTCGGCCTACCAGCGCGTGCTCCCGCTCTCGCCCGGCAACTACAAGGTCGACCTGCTCATCCGCGACATCAACACCGGCGCGACGACCGTCAAGGCCATCGGCTTCGAGGTGCCCAAGTTCACGGCGGAGAAGCTCGGCACCTCCTCGCTCGTGCTGGCCGTCAAGCTCCAGGCCCTGAACGACCAGCTCCCCGGCATGTTCGCCATCGGCCCGTTCAAGGTCTTGCCGAACGTCTCGGGCGTCTACAAGCGCGGGCAGGACGTCGGGATTTACATGCAGGTCTACAACGCGGGCATCGACCAGACGACGCTCAGGCCGGCGATTGACGTGGAGTACGTCCTGCAGAAGGACGGCAAGGAGGTCTTCAAGCAGGCCGAGGACTGGCGCGGCAACTCCGACGCCGGGCAGCGCCTGACGCTGGCCCGCCTGCTCCCGACGAATAACCTCGCCCCCGGCGAGTACGAGATCGTCGTCCGCGTCCGCGACAAGGTGTCGGGGCAGTCGCTCTCGCCCTCGCAGAAGTTCACGGTCTCGGCCGACAAGTAAGACCTTCAAACAACTCGACACCTAACAAAGGCGGCGCGCTCTTCAAAAGCGCGCCGCCTTTCTTCGGCCCTTAAAGCTGGGAGCGCGGGCATCCCTGCCCGCAAGCGTGCGTCAGCGCGCTAACCGTCGTACTCTTTACTTCAACCTTGAGACATTAAGTTTCTCAACTTTCGCGCTGGCGCGCTCAGGCGGGCTGTAGGGATGCCCGCGCTCCCAGCATAAGCGGGCCGTGCTCCGTCATGATATGCTCGGATTTATGACCCCCCGCCTGAAAGCCGCCGCCTGCTGTCTCGTCTCCGCCCTCCTTCTCTTTACGGTTTCAGCCCCGGCGCAGCAACGCAACGACGCCGCCTCACGTCAGGCCTGGACGCTCGACGAGGCGCTGGCGGCACTCGCCCTGCAGCCGCGCGACGCGTACCTGCAATACGTCGCCCTCCAGCTCGCGCGCCGCGAAAACCGCTTCGAGGAGGCCGAGGCGCGCGTCCGCGGCCTCGTCTGGGACGACTTCGACTCGCGCGCCGAGCGGCGCCGCGACGCAGACCTCTTCGGCCTCTTCACCGGCGCGCTCGCCGTGCAGGAGAGCCTGCAGCTCGACTCCATGCGCTCGGTCATGCCAGTCGGCACGCTCAGCGCCACGCCCGCGCCGCGCGACGCGCGCACCGTGCAGGTCTCGACGCTCGCCGGCCCGACCATCAAGAGCCACCCCTGGGAGAAGATGCTCGCCGGCCGCAAGCCCGACATCTCCGCGCTCGCGCGCGCCGTGCCCGAGGACTTCTACTTCGCGGAGTTCCGCGCGCTCACCAAGCTGCTCGACGCCTTCGACGCGGGCGACCTCTGGGGCTCGCACCTCTCCAACCAGGCGTTCCGGGACAGCCTGACGCTCGACGTGGGCGAGCGTCTTAAAAGACAGCTCGCCGTCGAGACGGACACGCACACGCGCCCCTTCTACGACCTCGTCGTCGACGAAGTCGCCGTGACGGGGAGCGACCCCTTCGTCCGCGAGGGCAGCGACGTGACGCTCCTCTTCCGCGTCAAGCAGTCGCTCCTCTTCCGCGGCCGCATGGACGCTTTTCTGGAAGACGCCGCGAAGGCGCACCCCGAAGCGCGCCGCGAGACCGGCCAGTACCTCGGCGTCGAGTACACGCAACTTCAGACGCCCGAGCGCGACGTGAGCGTCGTCTCCGCCTACCCGGAAGAGGGCTTGCACGTCCGCAGCAACTCGCTCGCGGCCTTCAGGCGCGTCATCGAGGCCGTCAAAGGCAGGGACGCGCAGGGGCGTCCCGTCCGCCGCCTCGGCGACACCCCCGAGTTCGCGTACATGCGCACGCTGATGCCGCGCGGCGACGCGCGCGAGGACGGCTTCGTCTACCTCTCCGACCCCTTCGTCCGCCGCCTGATGGGGCCCGTCGTCAAACTCACGGAGCGCCGCCGGCTGCTCTGCTACAACCACCTCCGCATGATCGACCACGCCGCGCTCCTCTTCCGCACGGAGCACGGCCGCGCGCCCGAGAACCTCGAAGAGCTGCGCGCCACCGGCGCCGCGCCCGGACTCTTCGGCGAAGGCCTGCTCTCGTGCCCCGACGGCGGGCGCTACGCGCTCTCGGCCGACGGCATGGCCGGCGTCTGCACGCGCCACGGACACGCCTTGCGTCTGACGCCCAACATCGAAACGCCCGTCGCGCAGGTCTCGGCCGAGGAGGCCGCGGAGTACCGCGCCTTCGTCGCCGAGTACAACCAGTACTGGCGCACCTTCTTCGACCCCATTGCCTTCCGCCTCAAGGTCGCGCCCGAGGAGCTGCGCGTCGAGACCGTCATCCTCCCGCTCATCGACAACACGATCTACACCGGCCTCGCCTCCGCGCTCGGCGGCCGGCCCGAGCCGCTCGACGACCTCCCCGTCCCGCGCCGGGACATCTTCAGCGCGGGCCTCAGACTCAACAAGGAGCAGTACCTCAAGGAGCTGCGCACGAGGCCGGGCAGGGCCGCGGACTTCTTCGACCTCCCGTTCGACCTCCCCGGCGGGCCGGAGGCGCGCGCGAAGACTTACGGCCTCATCTCCGAAGGGATCGGCAACCAGCTGGGCCTCCACGTCTACGACTCGCGCCCGCCCTTCGACCTGAACATGCCTTCGGTGCTCGGGATGCTGGTGGCGAGCGGCGCGGGGCGCGGCGCGCGCGGCAGGCTCCTCGACGGCTACGAGCCCCTCCTCGCCCTCGCGCTCGTCTCTCTGAATTCGCCGGTCTACGCCTCCCTCCCCGTCGCCGACGAGAAGGTCGTGGACGAATACCTCGCCTGGTCGGACGCCATGTTCTCCAACGCCGCGCGCAACGGGCGGCGGCGGCGCTGGCTCGACTTCGAGTACGACTTCTACAAGTACAGGCTCGCGACGGGCGAGCAGGCGCGCGCCTTCGGCCTGAGCTTCGACCCCGCGCGCTTCACCTTCCACTGGGCGCGCATCGGCCGCGGCCTCTACGTCGCCACCAAGCCTTTCATCCTCGAAGACCTCGCCGCCCTCAACGCACAGGGCCAGGCCGCGGGCACGGCCACCGTCAACGAAGACCTGACGGGCCACGCCCTCGCGCGCGTGCGCGCCTCGAACTGGAACGAGGTGCTGCCCGACTACAACCGCTCCTGGGCCGAGAACGAGCGCGAGGCCTGCCTGAACAACCTCGCGCCGCTCGCAGACGCCGCGCGCGCCCTCACCGCCGGGCCGGAAGCTCCATCGGGCGAGGCGCTCGACCGCGCGGCGGTCGAGCTGGCCGGACGGCTCGCGGGCGCGCGCTTCAACTGCCCGGAGGGCGGGACGTACCACGTCTCGACGGACGGCCGTCAGGTCTCTTGCAGCGTCCACGGCACGGCCGCGGAGCCGCGCCAGCCCCTGAGTCCTTCCGGGCAGAGCGCGGCCGGGCGCACGATGCGCGCGCTGTCGGACTTGACGGCCACGCTCACCTTCACGGACGATGGCCTCCACGCGGTTCTCGTCATCAAACGCAAATAGACTCCGTAGCCAGAGGTCACACGCACAGATGCGCCGTCCACTTCTCCGTCCCGCGCTGCTCCTGCTCGCGCTCTTGGTCTTCTCGCCGCCGGCCTCCGCGCAGACCTTAGAGCAGCAGCTCAAAGAGGTAGACGAGTACGCCGCCAGGGCCGGGCGCGAGTGGAACGTGCCGGGCTTCGCGCTGGCGGTCGTGAAGGACGACAAGGTCGTGTTCGTGAAGGGCTACGGCGTGCGCGAGCTGGGGAAGCCGGAGCCGGTGGACAGGGACACGCTCTTCGCGGTCGCCTCGAACACGAAGGCTTTCACCGCGGCCGCGCTCGCGACGCTCGTGGACGAGGGGAAGCTCCGTTGGGACGACCCCGTCACGAAGTACCTCCCCTACTTCCAGCTCTACGACCCGTACGTCACGCGCGAGATGACCGTGCGCGACCTCTTGAGCCACCGCAGCGGGCTCGCGACCTTCGGCGGCGACCTGCTCTGGTACGAGACCGTCTACCCGCGCGAGGAGGTCATCCGCCGCGTCCGCTTCCTCAAACCCGCGTACGGCTTCCGCAGCCGCTACGGCTACCAGAACATCATGTTCATCACGGCGGGCGAGATTGTGCCGGCCGTGACGGGGAAGAGCTGGGACGACTACGTCCGCGAGAAGTTCTTCGAGCCGCTCGGCATGAAGCGCACGGTGACGACCTATAAACAGTTGACGTCGGCAGAGAACGTCGCCGCGCCGCACAACGAGGTGGACGGCAGGGTGCAGGTCGTGCACTACTCGAACGTCGATGCGGCGGGCGGCGCGGCGGCCATCAACTCTTCGGCCGCCGAGATGGCCGAGTGGGTGCGCTTACAGTTGGGGCGCGGGACTTACCAAGGGAAGAAGATTTTTTCGGCCGCAGCGTCGCGCGAGATGTGGACGCCGCACACGGTCGTCTCGGGCATCAGCGAGTCGGCCGAGAAGTTCAACCCGACGGTGCATTTCAACCTCTACGGCCTCGGCTGGTTTCTCGGCGACTACCGCGGCCGCAAGGTCGTCACGCACAGCGGCGGCCTCGACGGCATGACCTCGCGCGTCGCCTTGATGCCCGAGGAGAACCTCGGCGTCGTCATCCTCACCAACAGCGAGACGCCGCTCCAGTCCTTCCTCTACTACAAGGTCTTCGACGTGTTTACGGGCGCGCCCGCGCGCGACTGGAGCGCGGACTACCTCGCGCGCGCGAAGGCCGCGCGCGAGCGCGAGGCGGCCGAGGCGAAGAAGATCGAGGAGGCGCGCGTGCCGAACACGAAGCCTTCGCTCCCGCTCGACGCTTACGCGGGCACGTACGGCGGGCAGATGTACGGCGACGCGAAGGTGTCCGAGGAGGGCGGGCACCTCGTCGTCCGACTGCTCCCTTCGCCCGCCTACGTCGGCGACCTCGAGCACTGGCACTTCGACACCTTCCGCATCAAGTGGCGCGACTCGGTCGTCTACCCCTACCCGCGCGGCTGGGTCACCTTCCAGCTCGACCCGCGGGGCAAAGTCTCCGAGATGAAGCTCGACGTGCCCAACCCCGACTTCGACTTCAAAGAGCTGGAGTTCAAACGCAGGAATTAACCACAGAGACACAGAGGCACAGCTCGAAGAGCATAACTCAACAAGCTGTGCCTCTGTGTCTCTGTGGTTAACAATCCGACACTAAGCGCGGCACACGCTTTAGAACAGACTCCCCTGCCCTTCCGTCCCTCCGTCAGATTCCGAGGTCGGTTTCCTCTCTCCACGGCGGAGGGCGTTGACGAGGAGGTGGGCGCGGCGCGTCGGCTCGGGCTGGCGGTAGCCGCCGTCGCAGCGCAGCGTGAGGTCTATCGCGCCCTCCAAATCTATCAGGTGGCCGGGCGAGACGTAGATGGGCTGGACGCGCGTCTTCGTCCGCAGGGCGGCGCCGACCGTCTCGCCCTTATCTACCATCGGCGACCAGGAGCCGCGCTCCTCTCCCGGCTCCTCGTACTTGCCGACGAGCACGGACTTCGCGCAGCCGAACGTCGGGCGCTTGATGATGAGCCCGACGTGGCAGGCGATGCCGACGCGGCGCGGGTGCGCGAGGCCCTGCCCGTCGAACATCACCGCGTCCGGCACGTTCTTCAACTTCGCCCACGCCTCCAAGACCGAAGGCGACTCGCGGAACGAGAGGAGGCCCGGCACGTACGGGAACTTCGTCTCGCCGACGATGCCGACCTCCTCGACGACTTCGAGGTTGGGAAGACGCAGGACGACTATCCCCGTGTAGATCGTCGGGTCGAACTTGTTGAAGCTGATGTCGGCGCCGGCCACCGTCTCGACCTTCTTCTTGAGAGGCTCGATGCGCACGCGCTCCCGCAGGCTCTTCTGCAACTCCACCGCCTCGCGCGGCGTCAGCGACCACTCGTGCAACTGCTCGAATTCCGCCATCCTCTCCCCCTCGCCCGAAAGCTTCAGCTCAGCTAATCAACGCCCCCATTATGACACGCGCCCCCGCCCGCCACAGCACGCCCGTCCCCACGCGACCAATCTTTGTAATATTATCGGCGTCAGGCTTTGGGCGGACGGGGGCAGGTTCTGTGACATCATCGCGGCCACGGTCAGAGAGGCTTTAGAGTTCGAGCGGCGGAATCAAGAGCCGCGGGCGGGCGCCGTCAGGGCATGGAGGTTACGGGGTTGATACTGTGTGGCAGGGTCGTTTCTGGCTTCGGCAACTTCGCCTACTGGATCGAGAAGCTCGGCGAGCACTACCGGCGGAAGACGGGGCTGCGTCTCTTCCCCGGCACGCTGAACGTCGAGTTGGAAGAGGAGTACCGAATCCCCCCGGGCGCGCTGCGCCTCGAGGGTGTGGAGTACGGCGGCGATGTCACGATTCACATCGTCCCCTGCCGCGTCTTCGAAGAGCGGGCCGTTATCCTCCGCACCGACAGCAACGAGCGGGGCGAAGGCGCCCACCCGAAGACCGTCGTCGAGGTGGCGTGCGAGGTGAAACTCAGGGAGAAGTACGGCCTCCGCGACGGCGACCTCGTTCAGATAGAGTTGTGATACCGACTTGCACATTGAAATAAGGCCGGCTCTTCGCTGGGAGCGCCGGCATCCCTGCCCGCCTGAGCGCGCAGCGCGAAGGCCGTGAGACTTCATGTCTCACGGTTGAGGTAAGGAGTAGGACGGTCAGCGCGCAGAAGCGCGCTTGCGGGCAGGGATGCCCGCGCTCCCAGCGTGAAGGGGCCTTATTTCAATCTGCAAGTCGGTATGAGAAAGGTTAAGTCGAAGTGAACGAGACCGCTTCGGCGCGTGTGACGGCGGCGCCCCTGCGTGTGACTGAATGCGCGCGCCAGTGCTGGTCGTCGCGCCGGGGGAAGTCGAGGCGGTAGTGCGCGCCGCGCGACTCTTCGCGGAAGAGGGCGGAGCGGGCGATGAGGCTGGCGGTCGTGAGGAAGTTGCGCGGGCCGGGGAGGAGTGGGGCGGAGGCTATCTGCTCGAACTCGGAGAGGGCGCGCTCTAGGCCCTCCCGCGTGCGGAGGATGCCGACGCGCTCCCACATCAGACGCCGCACGCGCTTGCGGACGGCCGCCGACGCGGCGCTCACGCGGCGCACGTCGGCGCGCGTTGACGCGGAAGCCTCCACAGCAGAATCACCCGAAGCAACATGCGAATTCTTCAAGTCCTCGGCGGCCGCCCTTCCTGCGCGCGCGCCGAAGACGAGACCTTCGAGCAGAGAGTTTGAGGCGAGGCGGTTCGCGCCGTGGACGCCCGTGCAGGCCACCTCGCCCGCGGCGTAGAGGCCGTTGAGCGTCGTGCGTCCCTCCAAGTCCGTGCGCACGCCGCCCATCACGTAGTGCGCGGCGGGGCTGACGGGAATCGGCTCGCGCGCGAGGTCGAGGCCGTACTCAAGACACGTCCGGTAAATCTTCGGGAACCGACGGCGCAGGTGCGCCGCGTCGAAGGCCGTCATATCGAGAAAGACCGTGCGCGTCTCCGTCCGCTTCATCTCGGCTACGATGGAGCGCGTCACCACGTCGCGCGGGGCCAGTTCTGCTGATTCATGATAACGCGGCATGAAGCGACGGCCCGCCGCGTTCCGTAACACGCCGCCCTCCCCGCGCAGCGCCTCCGAGAGCAGGAAGCGCGGCGCGCCCTCGACGTTGAGGGCCGTCGGGTGGAACTGCACGAACTCCATGTCGGCCAGCTCCGCGCCCGCCTCAAACGCCATCGCCATCCCGTCGCCGGTCGCGACCGGCGGGTTCGTCGTGTGCAGGTAGAGCGCGCCCGCGCCGCCCGTCGCCAAGACCACCCCGCGCGCCGTGAGCACACGCGGCGCGCGCACGAGCGGGTCGAGGTAGCGCACGCCGCAGACGCGCCCTTCGCTCACGACGAGCGACTCGGTCTCGGCGTGCGCGAGGAAGGAGATGTTCCGCTCCGCGCCCGCGCGCGCGAGCAGTGCGCGGACGATCTCGCGCCCCGTCGCGTCGCCCTGCGCGTGCAGGATGCGCGGGCGCGAGTGCGCGGCCTCGCGCGTAAAGAGAAGTTGCCCGCCCTCCCGGTCGAACTCCGTGCCCCACTCGATCAGTTCCTGTATGTAGCGGCGGCCCTCGCCGACCAGGACTTCGACGGCGCGCTCGTCGCAGAGGCCCGCGCCCGCGGCCAGCGTGTCCTCTTCGTGGAGCGAAACCTCGTCCTCCTCCGAGAGGGCCACGGCCACGCCGCCCTGCGCGTACTCCGTGTTCGACTCCTCGCGCCTGTCCTTCGTCAGGACGGTGATGCGCGCGCCCCGGCCCGCCAGCTCGACCGCCGCGCGCAGGCCCGCGATGCCGCTCCCCACCACGATGAAATCCGTTTCGAGGGTCATCTTGATTTCGGATTTTAGATTTTTGATTTTGGATTTGCGAGCGCCGCCGGGCGGGCGTTAAAATTCGTGTCGCAGCTTCTTCAAACAGTTCCCCGGATTCATCAGCCAACATCGCCGGCCGGAGTGCGCGCCCTGACCCTCGCAGGCGCGAGCCCCGCGCCGCCAGACCCACGCGGAGGTGTGAAAGAAATGCTCTGGAAACGTCTGCTCACCGCGCTACTCGTCACGCTGCTCTGCGCGCCGGCACTGCCCGCGCTCGCGCAGAGGAGACCGACGAAGGCTTCGGCGGCGAAGGCCGCGGGCGCGCCCGCGCTGCCGCCCATCAACTACACCGAGTTCTTCCTGCCCAACGGGCTGCGGGTCATCCTGCACGAAGACCACTCGACGCCCATCGTCGGCGTCAACGTCTGGTATCACGTCGGCTCGAAGAACGAGACGCCCGGCAAGACCGGCTACGCGCACCTCTTCGAGCACATGATGTTCCAGGGGTCGAAGAACTACAACAACGACTACTTCAAGCCCTTGCAGGAGGCGGGCGCGACCCTCAACGGCTCGACCAACCCCGACCGCACCAACTACTGGGAGGTGGTGCCGTCGAACTTCCTCGAACTCGCCATCTTCATGGAGGCCGACCGCATGGGCGGCCTGCTCGAAGCGATGACCGAGGAGAAGCTCGCCAACCAGCGCGACGTGGTCAAGAACGAGAAGCGGCAGAACTACGACAACCGCCCGTACGGACTCGTCGGCGCGAAGATCAACGAGGTCATGTACCCGCCCGAGCACCCTTACCACTGGCTGACCATCGGCTCGCTCGACGACCTGACGGTCGCCTCGATGGAGGACATCAAGGGCTTCTTCCGGCGCTACTACGTCCCGAACAACGCGACGCTCGCCATCGCCGGCGACTTCGACCCCGCGCAGGCGCGCGCCTTCGTCGAGAAGTACTTCGGCCCCGTCCCGAAGGGGCCGGACGTGCCGCCCCTCAAGGTCGCGCAGCCCGTCATGGAGAAGGAGATGCGCCTCGACCTCGAAGACCGCGTCCAGCTCCCGCGCGTCCAGTTCATCTGGCACTCCGTCCCGCAGTTCTCGAAGGACGAGGCGGCGCTCGACACGCTGGGCGAGATCCTCGGCGGCGGCAAGTCCTCGCGCCTCTACCGCTCGCTCGTCTACGACCAGCAGATCGCGCAGTCGGCCAGCGCCTTCGACTCGACGAGCGAGCTGGCCGGCCGCTTCCAGATCACCGTGACGGGCAAGCCCAACACGACGGCCGCGCAGCTCGAAGAGGCCATCAAGACGGAACTGGAGAAGTTCAAGGCCAACCCGCCGACCGCGGCCGAGCTCGAGCGCGCCTACAACTCGCGCGAGGCCAGCTTCATCTACGGCATCCAGACGGTCGGCGGCTTCGGCGGCAAGAACGACCAGCTCAACTCTTACGCGACCTTCCTCAAGAACCCCGGCTACTTCCAGCAAGACCTCGCGCGCTACCGCGCCGTCACGCTGGCCGACGTGAAGCGCGTCGCCAACCAGTACCTGACCGACAAGCGCCTGATCGTGACGGTCGTGCCGCGCGCGTCCGGCGCTTCGAGCGCGGCCGGCCCGGCCGCCGGCAGCCCGCGCGAAGGCGCGACCACGCCCGCGGCGCAGACCGGCTCCGGCGCGCCCGCCACGGGGTCGCCGCAGGCCGCGACGCAGGCCGCGCGCACGACGACCTCGGGCGCGCCGCCCGCGGGCACGCAGCCCATCACGCGCCCCGAGGCCGCGGCCTCGCAGCCGGCGGGCGCGGCCCCTCCGACCACGGCCGCGCCGGGCGGACGCGGGCAGGCCATGACGCGCCAGTCGAAGAAGACCGAGGCGCCGCCCGACACCTCGAAGCTGCCGAAGCCGGGGCCGAACCCGACGCTCAAGCTCCCTTCCGCCGAGCGGCGCACGCTCTCGAACGGGCTGGAGGTTTTAGTCGTCAGGCACAGCGAGCTGCCCATCGTCGCCTTCGACCTCGTCGTCAAGATGGGCGCGGCCGGCGACCCCGCGGGTCAGGCGGGTCTGGCTTCGCTCACCGCCGACATGCTCGACGAGGGGACGCAGACGCGCTCGTCGCTCGAAATCTCAGACCAGCTCGCGGACATCGGCGCGTTCGTGGGCATCAACGCCGGCTGGGACTCTTCGACGGCGAACATGACGACGCTCAAGCGCCACCTCGACCGCGCGCTCGACATCTACGCGGACGTGCTCCTCAACCCGGCCTTCCCCGACAAGGAGCTGGCGCGCCTGCGCGACCAGCGCATGACCGCCTTCAAGCAGCGGCGCGACGACCCGAACCAGATCGCGAGCATCGTCTACTCCGGCCTGCTCTACGGCAAGGAGCACCCGTACGGCCGCGCGCTGACGGGCAACGAGGAGTCGCTCGGCGCCGTGACGGGCGCCGACGTGCGTAAGTTCTACGAGACCTTCTACCGCCCGAACAACGCGACGATGATCGTCGTCGGAGACACGACGGCCGACGAGGTCGTGCCGAAGCTGGAGAAGGCCTTCGGCAGGTGGGAGAAGGGGCACGTGCCGGCCGTGGACGTCTCGGCCGCGCCCGTCCAGCGCGAGCGGGCGCAGCTCTACATCGTCGACCGGCCCGGCTCGGCGCAGTCGGTCATCTACGCCGGCCACGTCGGCGTGCCGCGCTCGAACCCAGACTACTTCCCGCTGCTCGTCATGAACAACCTGCTCGGCGGCGGCTTCGTCTCGCGCATCAACCTGAACCTGCGCGAGGACAAGGGCTACACCTACGGCGCGCGCTCCTTCTTCGACTTCCGCCGCGGCGCGGGGCCGTTCACGGCGACGGCGCCCGTGCAGACGGCCGTGACGAAGGAGTCGGTGGTCGAGCTTTTGAAGGAGCTGCGCGGCGTGCGCGGCGACATTCCCGTCACGCCGCAGGAGCTTGAGTACGCCAAGCAGGCGATCATCCGCGGCTTCCCGCGCACGTTCGAGACGCCCGCGCAGATCGCCGACCGCCTGGAGACGGTCGTCACCTACGGCCTGCCCGACACCTACTTCAACAGCTACATCGAGCGCGTGCAGGCCGTGACTTTGGATGACGTGAACCGGGTGGCGAACCGCTACCTCCAGCCCGACCGCATGGCCGTCGTCATCGTCGGCGACCGCGCCAAGATCGAGCAGGGCCTCCGCTCGCTCGACGGCCTCGGCGGCCACATCTCCTTCGTGGACATGGAAGGCCGCCCCGCCGCGCAAGGCGGCGGCGCCAGCGGCGGTACGCAGTGAGAGAAGTAGGCAGTAGGCAGATGGCAGTAGGCAGTTAAGACAAGAAGCTTACTGTTGTTTGCAGGTGCGTACGGCCGACAGAAAATTAACCACAGAGACACAGAGGCACAGCTTGAAGCAATAAGTCTTCAAAGCTGTGCCTCTGTGTCTCTGTGGTTAATTCGTCTTCCGCTATCCGTCAGAACTGCCTACTGCCATCTGCCTACTGCCTACTCTTATTCTTGTAAATCTTCTTCTGGTCGCGGTGGATGCGTTTGACGCGTGACTTCTCGTCCTGCGCCTTGCGCTGGTCGACGAGGGTGGCGGCGTGGCGCATCTCGGCCTGCATCTTGCGGTAGTTCTGGTAGCGCTCGGGGTCGAGCTCGCCCGCGTCCAGGGCCTCGCGGACGGCGCAGCCCGGCTCGCCCTCGTGCCGGCAGTCTGTGAAGCGGCACCGCGCGGACGCCTCCTCTATCTCCTCGAAGGTCTCGCGCAGGCCCCGCTCGCTCACGAGCAGTTGCAGCTCGCGCATCCCCGGAGTGTCGAGGACGATGCCGCCCTCGGGCAGGACGAACAGCTCGCGGTGCGTCGTCGTGTGCTTGCCGCGCGCGTCCGAGAGGCGCACCTCCTGCGTCCTCTGCACCTCCGCGCCGAGCAGGCGGTTCGTGATGGTCGACTTGCCCGTGCCCGATGAACCCATCAGCGCCACCGTGCGGCCGCGGCTGATGTACGGGGACAACTGCTCGACGCCGACGCCGCGCTTCGCGCTTAAAGCTAAAACGGGCACGCCGGGCGCGACGCGCTCGATCTCGGCGCGGCGTTCTTCGACCTCTTCGATCAGGTCGGCCTTGTTGAGGACGACGACCGGCTCCGCGCCGCTCTCCCAGGCCATGATGAGGTAGCGCTCGACGCGGCGCGGGTTGTAGTCGTCGTCGAGTCCGGTGACCAGGAAGACCGTGTCCACGTTGGCGGCGACGATCTGCTCAAGCGTCTCGCTGCCGGCGGCGCGGCGCGAGAACTTCGAGCGCCGCGGCAGTATCTCGTGAATCTTCGCCTTGCCCTCGCCCGCGACGCGCTTGAACGCGACCCAGTCGCCGACGGCCGGCAGGTCTTCCGCGCCGCGCGCGTGGAAGCGGAGCCTGCCGGTCGTCTCCGCCTGCAGCTCGCCCGCGGCCGTGTAGAGCAGCAGCGCGCGGTTGTGCTGCAGGGAGACGCGCCCCGCCTCGAACCCTTCGGCGGCAAAGGGCGCGAACGCCTCCGCGAAGAAGTCGTCCCAGCCGTACGTCTCTAGGTTGAATTTATCTTCCACGCGCGGAGTCTAAATCAGAAATGATTGAACCACAGAGACACAGAGGCACAGCTTGAAGAGGACTAAAGATGAAGCCGTGTTTTAGCTGTGCCTCTGTGTCTCTGTGGTGAACTCTCTTCCTTGAGCGTGACTTTCATCGACTACTTTCTTCTCGCGTTCGGTTGCGGCGTCGGTTTGGCCGCGGGCTTCGGGCCGGCGAAGCGGTAGTGGCCCGTGATCTTCCAGTCGAAGAGCACGTCCTCCATCTTCGGCCCGGCGCCGATGTTGTGGACTATCTGAAGGCGGTTCTCGTCCGACTCGGAAGGGACGGCGACGACGATGCCGATGTGCGTCAGCCCGTTCCCCAAATCCCAAGTCACCACATCGCCGGGTTTGTAGTCGCGCGCGTTGTCCGTGACGGGCTGCGCCGCGCCCTGCCGCGCGAAGAAGACCATCAGGTTCGGCACGCGCCGGTGGTCGATGTTCGGGTCGGCCTTCTTCAAGCCCCACGTGCGCGGATAGAGCGCGAAGTTCGCCTTCATGTCCTCGTGGACGAGCTGCTGCAAGTCCACGCCCAGCGCGCGGTAGGAGCGTATGACCTCGTCGGTGCAGACGCCGACCTCGGCCGGCACGTCGCCGTTCGGGTAAGGGATGACGAAGTAGGTCGGGTCGTAACGCACCTCGTGACTCGTCCGCTCGACGGCCGCATCCGACAGGCGGTCGAGGAACGGCGAACCGCTCGAAGGCTTCGGCCGCCCGGCGCTCTGCCCCGACGCCTGCGGCGTGGCCGCCCGCGCCTCGCCCGCGCGCGCGGAGCGCGAGTCGCCGCGCGGAGCCGAACAGCCGAAGGCCGCGGCCAGCAGGAGACACAACGGAAGTGCGAATCGCTTTCTCATCTCCCCTCCCCCGACTTAACTTCACCACGAAGGGCGCTTGAGGTAGAGCATGTCATGCACGGCTTCGGCCTCCTTCTGCGGGTGCGAGATGACCGAGACCAGTTCCCAGCCGTCTCGTCCGGCTTCGCGCAGATAGTCCCAGACGTTCGGGCAGGACTCCAGCCCGTCGTTCGTGCCGGTGCCGAACGGGACGCCCCCGCGCCACTCGCCGTTGACGAAGGTCACGCGGCCGTACTGCACGGAACAGACCTGATATTCGAAGCTCTGCATCGTCAATCCCCCGACGCTGCTGCGGCATCTAAACCGCTCCGGGATTTACGCCGGTGCCCGAGGCGCGGGTTCCGCGCCCGGCGCTGGTTTTATAGCCTATTCCGGCGCCGCCCGCACGCCGCGGGCGCGCTGTGTGCCCGCCGCCGGGCCGTTGTAGAATTGCCGAAGCCGATGAGAGAGAAGACGCATCTGACGGGACTGTCGAAGGCGGAGCTGGAGCGCTTCGTCGAAAGGTCGGGCGAGCCCGCGTACCGCGGCCGCCAGCTCTTCGGCGCGTTGCAGCGCCGGCGCCTGCGCTCGTTCGAAGAGATGAGCGACCTGCCGAAGTCCTTCAGGACTAAACTCGAAGAGCTGGCGACCGCCTCCACCCTCACGGTCGAATCGCGTTACGTCGCGCAGGACGGCACGCGCCGCTATCTGATGAAGACGCACGACGGGCTGCCCGTCGAGACCGTCTTCATCCCCGAGGAGCGGCGCGACACCATCTGCTTCTCTTCGCAGTCCGGCTGCCCCTTGCAGTGCGACTTCTGCCTGACGGCGAAGCTCGGCCTGCTGCGCACGCTGACGGCGGGCGAGATGGTCGAGCAGATCGTCGTCGCCCTGAACGACGCGTACGGCGTCGGGGAGAGGACGCCGCGCGGCACGAACCTCGTCGCGATGGGCGCGGGCGAGCCGTTCCTCGCCTTCGACCCTCTGATGAAGGCGCTGCGCGTGATGTCCGACGCCGACGGCCTCCACATCGTGCCGAACCGCGTGACGGTCTCGACCGCGGGCGTCGTGCCGAAGATTAAGGAGCTGGCGCACGTGCCCGAGCGCCCGCACCTCGCCATCTCCCTGGCCGCGCCGACCGACGAACTGCGCGACCGCCTGATGCCCATCAACAAGCGCTGGCCGCTCGCGGAGCTGCTCGCGGCGTGCAAGGAGTTCGAGGAGTCCCTGAAGCCGGGCGAGCGCTTCACCTTCGAGTACGTTCTGCTCGACGGCGTCAACGACTCGGACGAGCACGCGCGGCAGTTGGCGAACCTGCTCAACCGCCACCAGCTCCGCGCGAAGGTGAATCTCATCCCGCACAACCCCGCGGAGGAGCTGCCTTACAGGCCGTCGCCGCCCGAACGCGTCGAGGCTTTCAAGGCGGCACTCGAAGCGAAGGGCGTCCACGCGTACGTCCGGCGGCCGCGCGGCCGGGACATCTACGCCGCCTGCGGCCAGCTTGCCGCGCGCCGCACGCAGGCGCCGCCCGCGCTCTACCAACTCTCCTGAAGCTCGACCCGACCCAGACGCATAGAGAGTGCACGACGAATGAAAAGAGACTTCCGCATCCGACTCGCCCTCGCGCTGCTCCTGCTCGCGACCGCGCGCACGGCCTCCGCGCACGAACCCGTCACCGGCGAAGCGACGGCCGAGCCCGTCTTCGTCTTCGAAGCCGTCGGGCCGGAGCCGCAGTCGAGCAACATCGGCGTCAACGGCTTCTTCTCCGTAGACCCCGCGCAGCAGGGCAGCACCTTCCAGGCGGCCGTCGTGATGGACATCCCCGGCGGCCTGCACGTCAACTCGAACCGGCCGGGGCAGAAGTTTCTCATCCCGACCGTCGTGAAGGTCTCGGCCCCGAAGGGTTTTCGCGTCACGCCCGTCACGTACCCGCGCGCCAACACGCGCAGCTTCCGCTTCTCCGACCAGCCGCTCTCGGTCTACGAGGGGCGGGCCGTCTTCCGCTTCAACGTGAGCGTGCCGGCGGGCCACCCGCTCGGCGTCGAGACCGTGCGCGTCAACGTCCGCTTCCAGAGCTGCAATGAGGAGGCCTGCTTCCCGCCCGCGTCGCGCGACCTGGGCCTCCGCATCGCCATCGTTGACCGCAACACGCCCTCGAACCGCGTCAACACCAACCTCTTCGGCGGCGGCGGACGCAGAAGGCACTGAGGATTAATTCAACGGTTCATTGGCTCAATCGGGAAATGAATCAATCAACCGATGAATCAATCCCTCATTCCAATGACGGACATGAGGCGGCCGGTGCGGCCGTGGAGTTTTCTGTCCTGCCGGTAGGAGAAGAAGAGGTCGGGGCGGCACATGGTGCAGAGCGGGAGCAGGTGTACGCGCTCGGGCGCGACGCCCGCTTCGACGAGTTGGCGGCGGTTCGCTTCGTGCAGGTCTACGAGCGCGTGGCCCGCGCGCGTGGGTTTGAAAAGGGAGTCGGCGTCTTCGAACTTCGCACGGAAGGGTTCGGTCACGTCGGCGCCGACCTCGTAGCAGCAGCCGAGGGCGGCCGGGCCGACGGCGGCGCGCACGTCCCGCGGGTTCGTGCCGAACTCCGTTCGGAGCGTGTCGAGCGCGCGCCGGACGATCTCGGCGAGCGTGCCGCGCCAGCCCGCGTGGACGGCGGCGCAGGCGCCCGACTTCGCGTCGCCGAGGACGACGGGCACGCAGTCGGCCGTCTTGACGCCGAGCAGCACGCCCTTCAAATTCGTCGCGAGCGCGTCGCACCGCTCGTCCTCGGGGCGCGGGTCGTGCGGGTCGCGCAGGACGAAGACCTCTCGGCCGTGCACCTGCCAGCACGCGGCAAGTGTCCATTCGCCGCCGAGCGCCGAGATGAAGCGGCGGCGGTTCTCAAGGATGTTCTCCGCGGAGTCCTGGTCGAAGCCCGCGAGGTTGAGCGACCTTTCGGGGAAAGGGCTGACGCCGCCCGCCCGCGTCGAGAAGGCGTTGGCGAAGCCTTCACGTTCGAGCGGCTCGCACGCAATCGCGCGCACGCCCCCTACACCTTCGAGCCAGCGGAAGCCGGCTTGCGCTATTTCGGTCGCATCGGTTTCAGTCGTGATCGTCTCCATCGGGATAGACATTATCGAAATCCGCCGCGTGCGTGAAGTGCTCACGCGCACGCCGCGCTTCCGCGAGCGCGTCTTCACCGAGGCGGAGCGCGCCTACTGCGACTCGCGCGGCGGGGCGGCGGCGCAGCACTACGCCGCGCGCTTCGCCGCCAAGGAGGCGGCCTTCAAGGCGCTCCGCACGGGCTGGCGCGACGGCTTGGCGTGGCACCACGTCGAGGTCGCTGCGGACGCGCTCGGCGCGCCGCTCCTCCAACTCTCCGGCCACGCCCGCGAACTCTTCGAACAGCTCGGCGCCAGGCGCACGCACCTCTCCCTCTCGCACACCTCCGAGCACGCCGTCGCGCAGGTCATCTTCGAGGCATAAGGCGTCTCGTCAACGCGGACTCCAATCGTCCGGCTTCACGTCTTTGGGGACGGGGCGTTCGAAGACCGCCGGGTCGTAGGCGACGTTGAAACGGTAGCGCGCGCGCTCCTCGTCGCCGCTGAGCGGGTCGCCGACCGAGAGCCTTTCGGAGTTGAGGAGCCTGCGGGTCACGCGCCGCGGCATCCGGACGCCCTCCACGTCGGCGTAGTCTTCGAGCAGAACCTCCATCGGCCCCAGAGACCCCGTGCCCCGCCCGATGCCGCCCAGCCACTCGGTGACGATCCTGACCGGCAGCCTCGTCTTCCTGTGCAGGTAGAAGTCCACGCGCAGGTTGCCGACCTCCGTCTCGACCACGTCGAGCTTCCCCTCCGCCCGCGCGCGCAGAGGGACGGGGCGCACCCACTCGGTCTCCAGAAGGTAGATGAAAGGGTCTTGGATGAGGTACTGCGTCCACGTCTCCGCGAGGCAAGGGGAGAGCGAGGGCACTCCGCTGCCGGCGGGCGCGAGCGTCACCGTGCAGAGCTTGCGCCCGGTGTTGAGGACGGTCGCGTCGAGCGAGACGTGGAACTCCGGCGTGCGCGTGTAGACCCAGGCGCGGCCCGGCATGGCGTAGAGCCGCACCGCGTCTTTGGTGTTACTGTTCACCGGCGCGCGCTCGTAGATCGTCGAGGTGATGAGCAGACTCTTGATCGAGCGCAGGCGCTCGCGCCCGCCCTTCGCGCGGACGGCCTCCTCCCACAAAGCCTTCGCGCGCTCGCGCTCCGCGTCGCCGCTCTGAGCCGTGGCCTGCGCCGAAGCGGCGTGCGTGAAGGCGAGGGCCGCGAGGAGGCAGAGCGCGGCCGTCAACAATCTCTTCCTTTTCATGCGCTCTTAAAGTGCAAGCGATGTGCCGGTCAGAAACGTGCGGCCCGGCGACTCTCAAGCGCCGGGCCGCAACACGTTTCCCCGACAGGTGTCGGAGGGTTTAGACGTTGCTCACTCCTGCCAGTCGTCCGCGCCCTTCGGCGCGACGTTGAGGTCTGTGGTCAGGCGTCGTCGTCCGTCGCGCCCTACCTCGACGCGCGTCGCGCGCGTCTCGGCCTTAGGCGTGTAAGAATCTTCTTCCGCGGTCTCCGTCACCAGCGCGGGCGCGGGATGCGCGTAGGCCGTGCGCGTCGGGGCCGTCTCGTAGGTGACGGCCGTCGGAGCTTCCACCTGCGCGGTCGGCGTCAGGCCTTCGGGCGTCGAGGAGGCGGCCAACGCCGACAGGCCCCACGGGTCGCCGTGCAGCGTGCACTCGTGGTCGGGGACGAAGGCGGGCGCCAGCGCGACGCGTTCGCGCTGCGGGCACGAGGGCGAGGCGACGAGGCCCGTCTCGGGGTCTACGTCCACGAACGTCACCGACGCGGGCCGCGCGAACTCCGCGCCGCCCAGCTCGGGGCGCAGCTCGACGGCGCGCCTCACGAACTCCGTCCAGACGGGCAGCGCCGCGTCCGCGCCCGTCAAGTCCAGCTCGCCGCCGTCGTCGAAGCCGACCCACACGACGCAGACGAGGTTCGGCGTGTACCCCGCGAACCACCCGTCGCGCGAGGTGCCGGTCTTGCCCGCGACGGCCGTCCCCTTGAACGCGCCGCGCGCGGCGCGCGCCGTGCCGTGGTCGATGACGGCCGAGAGCATGTCGGTCAGCATGTAAGCGGTCGCGGGCTTCAAGACCTGCTCGCCCGCGACGAGGCTGGCGTCGTACTCAGTCTCGCCGCCGCCCTCGACGCGCAGCAGCGGCGCGGGGCGTACGACGCGGCCGCCGCCCGCGAGCGCCGTGTAGCTGGTCGCCACTTCGAGCGGCGTCGCCTCGGTCGTGCCGAGTGCGAGCGACGGGTAGGGCTTCGGCCGCGGCAGGCCCAACTGTTCGGCGAGCGAGGCGACGCGGGTCAGCCCCGCGCGCATCGCCACGTCCACCGTGACGACGTTGAGCGAGCGGACGAGTCCCGTCCTCAAGGTCACGTCGCGCATCGAAAAGCCGCCGCCGTAGTTCGCCGGGCGGTAGCGAGCGCGCACGTCGTAGGTGAACTCGCGCGGCGAGTCGGAAGAGAGCGTGAGCGGCGAGATGCCCGACTCGAGCGCCGCCGCGTAGACGACGGGCTTGAAGACCGAGCCCGGCTGCCGGCGCGCGTCGGTCGCGCGATTCAGCTGCGACTCGCCGTAGGAGGTGCCGCCCACCATCGCGACGACGTGCCCCGTCTTCGGGTCAAGCGCGACGAGCGCGGCCTGCGGCCTGCGCTTACCCTTGAAAACTTTTTCGAGCCGCTCGACCTGCCGGCCGACGGCCTCCTCCGCGACGCGCTGCAAGTCGAGGTCGAGCGTCGTGTAGACGCGCAGGTTCTGCCCCGTCTCTTCCGAAGCGTTCGAGAGGCGCGAATCGACCTCGCGGCTGACGTAGTCGATGAAGTAGGGCGCGACGGCGTCGGCGCGCTCGAGCGGCGCGACCGTGACGGGCTCGCCGCAGGCGGCGCGCGCCTCCTCGGCCGTGACGGCGCCGTCGCGCAGCATGCCCGCGAGCACGACGTTGCGGCGCGCGCGCGCGGCGTCCGCGTGCCGGTCGGGCGCGTAGCGGCCGGGACTCTGAATCATGCCGGCGATGGTCGCGGCCTCGGCGAGCGAGAGGTCTTTCAAATCCTTCCCGAAGAAGACGCGCGCCGCCTGCCTCACGCCGCGCACGGCGATGGCGCCGCGCTGGCCCAGATAAATCTCGTTGCAGTAGAGCGCGAAGATGTCCTGCTTCGACAGGCGGTTCTCGACGACCGACGCCAAGGCCGCCTCGCGGAACTTGCGCTGGAGCGTGCGCTCCGGCGTGAGGTACGTGTTCTTAACCAACTGCTGCGTGATGGTCGAGCCGCCCTGCTTCAACTCCTGCGCGTCGTCGCCCCAACTGAAGGCCGCGCGCGCAACGCCCCATAGGTCTACGGCGCCGTGCTCGAAGTAGCGGCGGTCTTCGATGGCGAGCACGGCGCGGCGCAGCGTCTCGGGTATCTCTTCGTACGTGAGCGCGGCGCGGTCTGAAGTCTTCTCGGAGGCGTCGATGGTCAAAGGCTCGGGCGCGAGCGTGTAGGAGTCGAGCAGCGCGCCGTCGCCGCGTATCTTCGAGACGCGGCCGCGGCGGTCGAACTCGACGCGCACGGCCGCCACGCCCGAGTCGTCGAACGAACCCGGCGTGTCGGAGGGGAAGATTTCGACCGCGTCACCCTCGACCTTGAACCTTCCGTTCCAGACGCGGCTCGCCTCGCCCTCGACGTAGCCCGCGCGGCGCAGGACTTCCGCCAGACGCTCGGCCGTCATGCCCTGCCCCACGCGCAGGGTGCGCGGCGCGGCGTAGAGTCCCGCGCGGCTCGTCAAATATCCCGAGGCCAGGCGCGCGTCCACGACTTTCGAATAATGTGTGTAGAGGTATGCGAAGGCGCTGGCGGTGGCGACGACCGCGGCGACGATTAAAGTGCAGAGCGCGCGGAGCACGCGCCTGAGGGTGAAGGCGCGTACGACGCTCCCGTCCCGGTAGAAGGTCGCGCGCGCTGCCTGAAGACTTGTCGCCATTCGTTCCTCCCGCCGGCAGGCACACGTGTGCCCGAAACCGACCGGTTTGACTCTCTCAGCGTTGCCGGAAGTAAACGACCAATCGCCACGGATTTCTTAACCGCGGGAAGCGGGGAGAGTTTTCCTTGAGAAGCCCCCAACACCCTGAAGCTCGCGCTCAGCCGAACATCGAAGCGACCGCCGCCGTCGAGACGGCGACCGTGACCAGAATCATGATGACGGCGAGCAGTTTCATGAACTCGTCGGCTATCTCCCTCATCTCTCACTCCCCCCCTGTAGTTACTGCGACCCTTCGAGGCCGCTACTGCAACGGCCATGCCTCGCCGCAGATAGATGAAAGCTTCTCTTTTTTTCAAGACTTAATTTTTTGCCTGACTGCGCGCGCTGCACGCTAGGACGGTTTGCGTACAAAAAGAAAACAGTACCGCGAGCGTCAATCGGGCGGGTCGGAGTCACGCGATAAGCACGTATCGCGTGACTCCGACCCGCCCGATTGACGCTCGCGGTACTGTTCTAACGGCGGAGGCCGAACCAGCCGTGCCCCTCTTCGGCCTGCGGTTCGAGGAGTTCTTTGATGGCGGGCATGGCCGCGCGCGCGGCTTCGACGCCGGCCTCGATGAACTCGGCGGCGCGCGTGAGTTCGTCCCAGCGGAGGTGTCCGACCGGGGGGCTGATGCAGACGTCCGCGAGCTGCCGCTGGTGCTCGACGGCGACGCGCTGTACGACGAGCATCGACTGCAGGAGCACGCCGATGAGCGTGGCCGGCGGCCCCATGAACTTGGCGCCCTCGTGGTTCACGTCCACCGCCACGACCACCTCGGCCCCGAGCGAGCGCACGACCGAGACGGGCAGGTTGGCGACGAGGCCGCCGTCCACGAGCTGCCGCCCTTCGGAGTCAGTGACGGGGACGTACCAGCCCGGGATGGCGCAGCTCGCGCGGATTGCGAAGCCGACGTCGCCCTCGTCGCGCATGACGACGCGCGCGCCGGTCTGCAAGTCCGTGGCGACGGCCGCGAACGGGATGGGCAACTCCTCGAAGCGCGTGACGGGGAAGTGGGCGCGCACGTACTCTTCGAGGAAGGCGTTGGACTGGACGCCGAGCCTGGAGAGCGTCATCCGCCCCATGTCGCGCCAGCGCAGAGAGCGCCCGACGTTCTCGATCTCCTCGACCGACATCCCCGCGGCCAGCGCGCCGCCGACGAGCGCGCCCGCCGAAGTGCCCGCGACGCAGTCCACGCCGACGCCGTGCTCGGCCAGGACTTTGAGCACGCCGACGTGCGCGATGCCGCGGGCCGCGCCGCCCGAGAGCGCGAGGCCGAGCCGCGGCCGCCTGCCCTTCCTGTCCGACTTGCGCCACATGAAAGTGTTCGGGTCGGGCGCCTTCCGGAGATCGGAGACGCCCGTTGTTAGAACGCGCGGGGAGGGGCGAGGGTTTCGACGCGAGTGCTTTCAGCGGTTGCGCGGCCGTGTGCCGCGGGCGGGCGGGGTCGCGCCGCGGCCCGCGCCGCCGGAGCCGCCCTCCGGCTTCTGCACGCCGTCGCCGAGCGACTCGTCGAGGATGTTAATCTGCGCGGCGGTGCGCGCCTCTTCGAGAAAGTCGTCGGTGTCGGACTCGATCTTGCGCTCGACCAGCTCGGACTGTATCTCGTTGTAGACGTCCTTCAGCTCTTTGACGACGACGCCCGGCTGCGTCCGCCGGTGGCGCGGGACGTAGACCTCTTTGTAGTAGGTCTCGACCTCCTGCGGCGTGACGACGGTGAAGGAGCGGAAGCGGAAGTCGAGGTACTTCTCCATGTCGATGCGGTCGTGGATGATCTCGCGCAGCTGCGCGGCGGTGAGGCCGACGCGCTCCATCCGGCGCTGGAACTCGGCCTGCGAGGGGAAGCGCTGGACGAGTTCGGTCTCGGCCTTCTTCATCTCCTCCTCGGTGGCGTGGACGTGCGGCAGCTTGTCCGCCTCCTGCGCGACGAGCCGCTGGTCGATGAGGAGTTCGAGCGCGCGCTTCAGGTCTTCGCGGCGCGGGGCGTCGATGGGCACGTTCGGCTGGAGCGCGAGCTGCCACAGGAGGTCTGAATAGGTTATCAGCTCGCTCCCGTTGACGACGGCCACCATCCTGTCCACGACCTCGCCGCCGCCCGCCGCCGGGGTCTGCGCACTCACGACGGACGCGAACGTTAAGATAAGGGCGATTGCACCACAGAGACACAGAGGCACGGCTCGTTGAGCCATGGCCTTCAAGCCGTATCTCTGTGTCTTGGTGGTGAACGAATCTTTCATAAAGCCTCAGAACGTCTGGCCGAAGCGGAAATGTATCTGGCTGCTCTTCAGGCGGTGGACGGCCGTGCCGCCGCCGAACTGCGGGACGAGGAACTCGGGCGGGTTGAGCAGGTAGGCCCAGTCCGCGCCGATGGAGCCGAGCGGCGTCTTGAGCCGCAGGCCGAGGCCGACCGTGTGCGTCCACTTCTGGCAGGAGTTCGGGTCGCGTTCCGCCTCGCACCTGCCCGGGCGGAAGAGGTCGCGCGCGCGGTCGAAGACGTTGCCGCCGTCGTAGAAGGGCACGGCCTGGATGTTGCGCGTCAGGGCCACGCGCGCCTCGAGGTTGACGACGGCCATCGCGTTCCCGCCGATGGGCACGGTGAAGGGGTTGACGGCGACGTCCTTGCCCTCCCGGTCGTGGAACGCCCCGCACGGCGGGAGGAAGGCGGGCGGCGGGTTCGTGTTCGGCACGGGGCCGGGCTGCGGCCCGTAGGTGCAGAAGGGCGCGACGACGCGCGGCCCCGCCTCCTCGAAGCTGAAGCCGCGCAGGGAGGTCGCGCCGCCCGCGAAGAAGCGCTCGCTGATGGGGAGTCTGCGGTCGGGGTCGTCGAGCACGCCGTTGCGGTTGCGATCCGAAGGGTTGAAGAGGTTGGCGAGCCCCAACTGGAAGCTCCCCGCCAGCACCGTGTCGCGCAGGCGCCCGAGGGCGTAGTAGCGCTGGTAGCGGAGGTTCAGCTTGTTGAAGGAGATGTTCCCGCCGAGCCCCTTGGCCGCGAGCGCGTAGTCCACCGAGAGGAAGTCGCCGCGCGTCGGGTCGAACTGCCGGTCGCGCGTGTCGCGCGCGAGTGCCGCGCCGAAGCGCGAGAGGCGGACGTTCTGGTCGGGCCTGAGCACCGGCGCCATCAGGAGGCTCTCGATGTTGAATAGGCGCACGTCCTCGTAGTTGTAGCGCAGGAAGAGCGTCGTGCGCTTGCGCTGCGCGCCCGCGGGCGTCAACTCGTATTCGAGGTCGCGGCTCGTCTCGGCGTTGAAGGTGACGCGGTTGATGGAAGGGCCGGCCACCTCCTTCCCGAACTCGTCGACGAGGTTGCCCGCGGCGTCGAAGCGCTGGACGATGCCGTTGGTGCCCTGGTCGATGGCCGAGCGGAAGAAGCGCGTGACCGAGGTGTCGCGCTGGTACTGCAGGGAGAGCGTGAGCGGCGCGAAGCTCTTCTCGCCGTAGCGGCGGAAGCGCGGGTCGTAGTATTCGAGGCGCGCGAGCTGCTGCAGCTTGCTGAAGCGCGTGCGGACGGCGCCCTGCCGGAGCTGGCCGAAGAGGTTCGAGTTGCGCAGCTCGAAGCCGCCGAGCGCGCCCGTGTCGGTCGAGAAGCCGACGATGTACTCGGTCGTGATGCTCTTGCGCTCCTGCACGTCGATGATGACGTCGCGGCGCTTGAAGCCGCCGGGGCCGTCGGGCGCGGGGTCGGTGCGGATGAGCACCTGCTGGAACGCGTCGGCCGTGTTGAGCAGCGCGCGCTCGCTCTCGGCCAGCTCGTCGCCGCGCAAGACCTCGCCCTCGCGCAGCGGGATGGCTTCGAGCACGGCCTCCTTCTTCGTCCGCACCAGCCCGTTGACGTAGATGTGGTTGATGTAGAACTTGTCCGACTCGTTGATCTGGTAGACGAGGCGCACGCGCTCGTCGCCGTTCGGCGCGGGCGGCAGCTCGTCGAGCGAGACCTGCACGTCGGCCTCGACGTAGCCGTGCTGGACGTAGTACCCGCGCATCCGCTCGCCGTCGGCGCGCGCGGCCGTGCGCGAGTAGGGGCCGCCCACGATGAGGCAGCCCTCGTCGGCCGGGAGGCCGGCGGGCGTCCCCTCCGCCGAGGCGGTGCCGGCCGCGCAGCGCGCGTCGCGCAACTGCGCCGCGGTGTAAATCTGGTTCCCGCGCACCTCCACCTCGGCGACGCGCGTGAGCGGCCCCTCGTCCACGGCGAAGGTGATGATGAGGTTGTCGCTGTCGAGCGTGATGCCCTGCCGGACGGAGACGACGGCGTCGCGGTAGCCCATGTCGCGCATCCGCGCTTCGATGAGGCGGCGGTCGCGCTCCAGGGCGTCCTCGCTCGTGTAGCCGCGCCCGTAGCCGAGCAGCGGGATGATGCCGAGGGCGTTGGCCGTCTGCGTGCGCAGGTCGTCGCTCACGTCGGCGATGGAGAGCTTGTCGGTGCCCTCGACGCGCATCTCGGTGAGCTTGAAGCGGCGGCCGCGCTCGACCTTGTATTCGATGGTGACGTTGCTGTTCGCCAGCTCGTCCGGGTTCAGGAGTTCGCAGGGGTCGAACTCCGCGCCGAGCGTGTCGGGCGGCGGCGCCAGGGGCGGCGTGACGGCGCAGACGGCCGTGACCTCGTTGAAGAAGTAGCCCTCGCCCTGCAGGCGGTTGCGGATGCGGCGCTCGCCCTCGACGATGGCCGAGTAGTCGATGGTGCCCTCGCGCTCGACGGGCAGGAGCTCGCGCCGACGCTTCTCGCTCAGCTCGTAGCCCGTGACGTTGACCGTGACCTTCGGCCCGACGCTCCCCTTGAGCGTGACGTTGATGCGGTTGCTGGCCGAGTCGAGTCTGATCTCCGGCTCCTCGAAGCGCGGGGCGAGGTGGCCCGTGTCGATGACGGCGCGGCGGACGCGGCCCACGTCCTCGCCGAGCGCGGCCTGCGTGAAGCGCGCGCCCGTTTGCAGTTTCAACTGGCGGCGGACTTCGGCGAGCGGCGCGCCGTCGAAGCCCTTGAGTTCGAGGTTGAAGGACTCGACGGTGGTGGGCGGGCCGGGCCGCACGTCGAAGACGACCGTGGCGCGCGTGCGCGTAGCGTCGAGCCGCGTGTCGTAGGAGACCTCGGCGCGGTAGAAGCCGCGGTCGTGCAGGTAGGCGACGATGGCCTCGGCGTTCTCGCGCAGCGAGAGTTCCGAGAGGCGCTTGCCCGGCTCGAGGAGCGTGACGCGCGAGCGCAGCTCGTCCTCCTTGATCTCCGCGCCGGAGTCCGCGCCGATCTCGAACTCGACGCTCTCGACCGAGACGCGCGGCCGCATGACGATGCGCAGCCCGACGCGGGGCCGCCCGTCGGGGCCGCTGCCGGGGGCGTCGCGCGCCTCGACGCGCGCGTCGGCGACGCGCCCCGTGTCGAAGAGCGCCTGCAAGGACTCGCGCACGAGCACGGCCGAGAAGGTCGCGCCGGCCGCGATGCGCAGGCGCCCGCGCAGCTCGGCCAGGGCCGCCTCGTCGAGCGACGCCCCCTCGACTTCGAGCGTCACGCTCTCGACGGCGCGCCCCTCGTACCGACTCAGGTCGGGCGCGAGGCGCGGCGCGTCCGCGCGGGCGGGGCGCACCCCGCCGCCCGACGCCAGGGCCGCGGGCGCCGCGAGCAGCAGTACGAGTGTTAGAAAGATGACCCGCTGGATAGTCACGATAAAAAGAAGTGGGCAGTAGGCAGATGGCAGGAGGCAGTTAAAAACCCTTCATGCCAGGAGCCCTTGATTATCCGTTCAACATGCATCACGCGGAGCGACTGCCTCCTGCCATCTGCCTACTGCCTACCGTTCTTCAATACCTCTTCCTGAACCGCAGCTCGAAGTTGAAGTTGTTGCTGCGCGTGCGCAGCGTATCGGTCGAGCCCTGCTGGTACTGCGCGATGAACGAGAGGCGGTCGCTGACGCGGTACTCGACGGCGATGACCTGGTTGGGCTCGCCCGTCACGTTGGTCGAGTAGGTGATGGCGAGGTTGCGGTTCACCTGCCGCCCGACCGTGAGCCGCGCCGTCGGGCTCTGGCCGCCTCGGCCCGCGATGACGGGGTCGAACTCGAAGCGGTTCAGGCCGAACAGCTTGTCCGTCGCCCTCTGCACCGGCGCGTTAATCAGCGTGTCGGTTAAAAGACTC